>Ga0209777_10009998_pt1 | contig 10115 bp, 8 predicted proteins | sample FrelakmetHBP12HB_FD_187147 | JGI IMG/M metagenome (GOLD analysis project Ga0209777, IMG submission 187147) | Freshwater lake sediment microbial communities from the University of Notre Dame, USA, for methane emissions studies -HBP12 HB (SPAdes)... | ecosystem: Environmental > Aquatic >...
CAGTGAAGACAAAATACGGTTAATTAACTATCAGTTAGACTACAACCGATCTGAAACATTGCTTACTGAACTTGAAGAAGAATTTGCTGAAGCTCGAAAGAAAGAACATAAAAGAGAAAAAATTGTTCGGTCTGAAAGGACAACTTTGAAAGATAGAAATTATACTTTGGCAACCTTCGTGGGAGAGAAAGAATATTCCTCGAAGTTTTTTGAATATTTCGGGAAATTAATAAAAGATATGCATCCAAAAGGATTACTCTATGGTGGTGGAGGAGCATATATTTATGGATTTTTAGCCTCCGGGGCAGTCGATGCTTACGTAATGTTTGACGAACCAGTTTCTGAGATAATTCCAGGATTACCTCTTGCTCTTGCTGCGGGATGCACGGTGGTAAACGTTAATGAAGACGGAATATGCAGGGAATTTAAATTTAATCCCAATGCTCTTAAAGAAAATCATAAACTTTATTCCGAAGGTTCAGTCCAATTACTTATTGCAGCTGCAACTCCAGAAATAAGAGATGAAATAATCGGATATTATTTAGAAGCTAAAAAGGAAATCAAGAAAACATAATTAGAAAACTAATTGCAGAAATTTTAAATATTTAAAAAAGCAAGAATAGGATTATTAAGAAATCTACCTATATCCAATCTTCCCCAGAGCAATTTTTAATGTTTCATCTTGATTATGGGAGTAAGTATTAATAACTAAGTCATAATATTTTTTATCCCAATAATTCCACTCTTGATCTCCTCCCGCATAAAGTCTTATCCATTTCCCCAGATGCTGCTTCTCTCTTTCCAAAACCTCTCTTTTTGCCTCCTCAAGAGAAATTTTGTCCCGGTTGATTAAGCGGTCTATGCGGATTTCTTTTTTATCATTTCCTTCTTCATCCTCACAAATAATGCAAATCTTAAAAATACCGGGAATTTCTTGCGCGTCGAATCCTGCGAGATGACTTTGAATAATGTGATTATCCTCATTAACAAGCATTTTCTTAACTTTTTCCTCATATTCAAGATCGAAATGATCAGGTCTGCCGCTGACCATTGACTGATCAAGCTTTAGCTTTTCATGAATTTTTTCAAACAAATCTCCCCCCTCCAGTAAATCCCAATGTAAAACTTCCGACAATTTCTTTGCAAGAGTTGTTGCTCCTGCCCCAATTCTTCCTGAAATAGTAATATTTTTAATATTTGGCAGTTCAACAGGCTTATTCATAATTAAAATTAATTGTAAATTGAGAACAAATAGGAAGTTAATTTTTACCAACTAAAATTACTTCTTCAACCAGTCTATTTGCATAACCTATTTCATTGTCATACCAAGCAATTATCTTAACCATATTCCCGCCGACTACTTGAATTAGAGATAAGTCAACAATTGCAGAATGAGAATTTCCAATAATGTCACTTGAAACAAGCGGATCTTCGGTCACTTCCAATATGCCATTATATATAGAGTTTTGCGCCTCTCTTTTAAATATCTCCCGGATTTCTTCTTTTGTTGTTGATCTTTTTAACAAAAAAGTGAAATCAGACAAAGACCCAACTGCCACGGGAACCCTGATTGCCAAGCCTTCAAATATTCCTACCAATTCAGGAATTACTTCCCCTGTTGCGATGGTTGCACCGGTTGAAGTAGGAACTATATTTTGACTTGCTGCCCGTGCCCTCCGATAATCTTTGTGCCCCCCATCTTGAAGTCTTTGATCGGATGTGTATCCGTGAATTGTAGTCATCATGGCCTTCTCTACTCCAAAATTGTCAACCATAATTTTGGCAACAGGAGTCACACAATTGGTTGTACAGGAGGCGTTATTTATCAAACTTTCGCCCTTATAATTTTGATTATTAACTGATAAAACATACGTAGCAATTTCCCCTCCTTTTGCAGGCGCCGATAAAACTACTTTTTTGGCTCCGGCTGTTAGGTGAGCTTGTAATTTTTCCTGTGTCAAAAAATGACCGGTTGACTCAATAACAACATCTATATTTAAATCTTTCCAAGGCAGTAAACTTGGCTCTTTTTGCGAAAAAACTAAAATTTCTTTGTCATCTATTATTAAAGAACCGATTTGCCCTTCATATTTGAGATTTGAGTTTTGAGATTTAAGATTATGGTTTATTAATGGGCCATACGTAGTATCATACTGTAATAGATACATCCATCCCTTGATATCTGTTGAAGAACCTGCGTTAATTGCAACCACTTCGATTTCTTGAGAATATTTCTGTAAAATTACCCGGTGCGCTACCCTACCAATTCTTCCGTATCCGTTAATTACAACACGTATCATATAATTTAGTATAAAGGTTTTCAAAAAATCCATCAAGTCGTATAATTTGTTATAATTAAAAAGTGGCAGAAATTAATGATTCTTCACAATTTAGATTTGAGGGGGATATCTTCAAAAAACAAATAGGCAAAACTATTGATACTCCGAAACCCCTTCTCACAGGAGCAGAGCAAATTGAAAATATAGGTGAACCCTTTAGACAAAATATTTCTAATTTCGGATATTATCCAAAATATAGCGAAGTATATTCTATATCCAAGAATGGTCACAGAATTAAGACAACTCTAGGAGATAAGGCAATATTTGTAGAAATACCATTAAAAGAAAATCCAAAGATATCTGTTAAGCGATTACTTCTTCCTGTACGCTCCAGACTAATATTTAATCCTGATCACGTTGAATGGATAACCATCAATTTAGGAAAAAGTATTGAAAGCTCTGCTAGGAAAAGAAAAATGTCCCAAAAAATATTGAATGAAGTAATGCCAGAATTAATTGAACATTCTCCCGAAATATCTAGATTAAAGCTTCTACCCCAGGAAGTTTCTCTCCGGAAAGAAGACTAAGCATTGCTCCGCCGCCAGTTGAAAGAAAACATCTGTTTCTAGACAAACAAGCAAAACTGTCCAAAAGACAGGCTTTTTCCAAAAATCCAACCGTATCTCCTCCTCCAACAATCGTATAAGCACTGCTTTTGACTAATCCTTCGGCTAATTTCCTGCTCCCCTCTTCGCTAACTATTATTCTTGTTTTGTCGTTTGAAGTTTTTCCCAAAGGACCATTCCAGACAATTGTTTTTGCAAGATCAACAATCTGTAAAAAATTTTCTATGCTCTTTTCGGTAATATCTTCTTCCTTTGGTTTTAAATCTGCAATAAGTAATGCCGACTTTCTTCCTTCAATTTTTTCATGTTGTATTTTAAACAATGTTTTTATATCTTCTGCAAGTTTTCCGCCTACCAAAACATAGTCTGCAATACGATGCATTGCCTCAACCAAAGGGAGTTTTGTTTCTAATTTTGCCCCAGCGATAATAACAATAAATGGGCGATCGGGATTTTTCAGAACTTTTGATAAAACTTCTATTTCTTGCTGTAAATGAAATCCGGCAAAATGCGGAAGATATTTCGGTACGCCGGCAATCGATGCATGATTTCTGTGGGAATTTGCAAATGCTTCATTAACATAAATATCTGCCAGACTTGCCAGTTTTTTAGAAAATTCCGGATCATTTTTTTCTTCTTCTTTATAAAATCTTAAATTCTCCAAGAGAAAAATATCCGGTCCAATTTCCCATCCCTCAAATCCACTTAGGTCTCTAACTTTAAACTTACAATTTTCAATTTTCAATTTATCAGCAAACCAACGAGCTGCAGGCCTCAAGCTGAAATCATTTTTGTTCGTTCCTATTTGAGATTTGAGATTTCCCCCTTTGGGAACAGGTGATATTTGAGATTTAGGGCTTGGACGCCCTAGGTGTCCTGCAATAATAATTCTGGCATTCTGTTTTAAAAGATATTCAATCGTCGGAATTGCGGATTGCAACCTCGTATCATCCTCAATTTCCCCATTAACAAGCGCCACATCAAGATCTGCTCTTAAAAAAACCGTTTTGCCGTTTAAATCCGCCTCTTTTAATGAATGCATAAGGTCATTATACAATGAATGAACAATTAATTCGTAAATTCTTGACAAAACATTTCCCCATAAATTCCTCCGTCTATTATTCCTACTCCAAGTCTTCCAAAATCAGCAGACAAAATGTTGACCCTGTGTCCGGGACTATTCATGAGTCCCTGCATAGCCAGATCTGTATTTGGCGACATAGCTAAATTTTCTCCGGCAAAATTATAAATAACACCTTCTTCTTCAATGCGATCAAAAGGAGAAAAACCTTCCGGTGTATAGTGCGAAAAATAACCCCGTTCAAACATATCCCTACAGTGTTTTCTTCCTATATTAGCAAGTTCTTCATCAAAAATTACTTCTTTTAGTCCTCGCGAAGTTCTTTCTTTATTGACCATGTTGAACATAGCTTGTTCGGAAGTAAAATCTGTGGAAACATCTTTAGTTTTAAAATGTAACAAAATGGTTTCATTGCTTTTTGATTCAACAGTTAAAAAATTAATAGTTTCATTAATTGCGCCGCCGAAAATATTGTTTATTTGCTTTTCCCATCTCTGTGCGCTAGACAGTAAAAAATTGCCAATTTTAGAAGATGAAATAGAATGTTTGACTGGAGCTGATGTAGGCAAAGCAACAATTAAAATTAATGCAAAAGAAATCAAGATTGCTCCTGATAAAATTCCCGGAAAAATTCCAAATATTTTATTAAGAGTCTTAAGAATTGGCGGATCAAAAGAAAGAAATCTCCGGATGATTAGTCCAATAATAATTTCTGTAATAAAAGTGGCAATAAAGAATCCAATTGCATTTGAAAAACCCTGAGGCAGAGAAAATTTCTGCATTAAAATTCCGGCGATTAATCCATAAAATCTAAGACCAATCAAAAAGGAAACTATGAAATTGCCCAGATCTAAAATCGCGCTGATAAATCCGCTGGAATAACTTCCATAGGCATAAAAAACGAACACAGCCAATATTAAATAATCAATCCAGTTAAGACTTAACATAATGCTCCCATCATGTTATTATACAAGAATGAAACTTTTAAATATTTCTAATGTAAAATTGGTTAGCTGGCGGAAAAAATTGAAGAAGAAACGTGCATGTCTCTTGCTGCTTATTCTTTTTATAATAGGATTTGCTCTCACAACCTATTTTATTATACTTAAAGATCTTCCTTTGCCTACAAAATTAAACAACTCAGGTGCACCACAATCTACTCAAATTTTTGACCGGAATCAAAAGCTGATCTATGCTATTTATGCTGCAAAAAATCAGAATTTTTTGCCTCTTTCTGAAATTCCCAAATATATGCAGGAAGCAACAATTGCCATTGAAGATAAAGATTTTTATAAACACGGAGCAATAGATTTTAGAGGCATTTTTAGATCCCTTATCGCCAATATTACTCACAAAGAACAACTCCAAGGAGGATCAACCATTACCCAGCAACTTGTAAAAAATAGTTTGCTTACCCCTGAAAGAACAATTACCAGAAAAATTAAAGAAGTAATTTTAGCGTTTGCAACAGAAACAATTTATTCAAAAAATAAAATTTTGGAAATGTATTTAAATCAAATCCCTTACGGAGGAACTGTTTACGGGATAGAAGCTGCGTCCCAAACTTTTTTTGGTAAAAAGGCTAAGGATTTAACTCTTGCTCAAGCTGCTTTACTTGCAGGACTTCCGGAATCTCCAACTGCCAATTCTCCGTTTGGCTCTCATCCGGAATTTGCCAAAAAAAGACAAGAACTAATTCTTAATAAAATGTATGAACAAAGCTATATCTCCAAAAAACAAAGGGACAATAGCATAAAAGAACCTTTGAAATTTCAGGCTTTTTCAAACAACATTTTTGCGCCGCATTTTGTGCTATATGTAAAAGATCTTCTAATTAAAAAGTACGGAGAAAAAATGGTTGAAGAAGGAGGTTTATCTGTAACAACAAGCTTAGACTCTAAAATTCAAGAAGAAGCCCAAAACGCTGTAACAGAAAATGTTGATAAACTTATAGGATATCATGCCACCAATGGATCCGCCCTTGTCACAAATCCTGCAACTGGAGAAATTTTAGCCATGGTTGGAAGCAAAGATTATTTTAACGAAAAAATTGATGGGAATGTAAATGTTACACTTGCCCTAAGGCAACCCGGATCTTCCATAAAACCGATTAATTATGCAGTAGGATTGATAAAAGGATATACCGGCGCAACACCTTTCGCAGACGTACCTATTTGTTTTCCTGCTCAAGGCGGCAAACAATATTGTCCGGTTAATTACGACGGAAATTGGCACGGAATACTGCAAATGCGTTATGCTCTGGGCAATTCTATAAATATTCCTGCAGTAAAAATGCTTAAGCTAAACGGAGTTTTATCCATGATCGCAACTGCATCGGCAATGGGCATAACCACCTTCACAGAGCCTGAAAAATATGGTTTATCCTTGACTTTAGGAGGAGGGGAAGTAACTATGCTGGAAATGACTGAAGCCTATGGAGTTTTTGCCAATGGAGGATACAAAATCAATCTTCATCCAATCCTTAAAATCGTTGATAATCATGGCAAAACTCTTGATAGCTACAGCCCTCCTCCCTCACCAATTTTTGGAAAGAAAATTCTACCAGAAGGAGTTTCTTTTATAATTTCCGATATTCTTGCTGACAATAATGCCAGACTTTTAGAGTTTGGTCCTAATTCATCACTATTAATACCAAAACAAACAGTTTCTGCTAAAACAGGAACTACCAATGACTTCAGAGATAACTGGACAATTGGTTATACTCCGGATTTTGTAGTTGCAGCTTGGGTAGGAAACAATGACAATACTCCAATGAATAATATTGCTTCAGGAATTACCGGAGCAGCGCCGATTTGGCACGACATTATGACCTATCTCCTAAAAGATAGGATGCCTCACCCAATTTCTCGTCCTCCAGGTGTAATTCAGAAGAAAATTTGCTCTCTTTCGGGACTTATTCCTCCTCCGGATGGAACACCGAATCGATGTGAAACCAGATTTGAATACTTCATTAAAGGCACCGAGCCAAACCGAATCGACAATTCAACTCAAATAGTTTCTATCGATAAATCCACAAATGATTTAGCCAAGCCCGGACAAACTGACAATGTTGAGCAAAAACCGGAAGTCGTAATAACTGACGCAACAAATCAAATTTATTGTATAACCTGCCCCCATCCCTCTCCCACACCAATTAACCTATAAAATTTGCCTCTTCCAAATCTAAATCTCCTATAGTATAATCACTATCCCTATAGGATACATGAAAATAATAAAACAACTCTTATATTATATCTTACTGTTTTTAATTTTTGTCGGAGACATTACTCTATTTGTTCTCAAAATCCCTTTTATAATTATTATTTGGATTATTCATCAAATTTCTAAATTTTTAATATTGCTTAAAAATAATTTTCCGGAAATAAATCGATTTATTTTTAAAATTCCTTCTAAGGCTATTTCATGGGCAGTGCATCGCGTTTTTTATTTTTCAAAAATACTTAAGTATAATTTCCAAAAAATAAAAAAAGGAATAAGAATATTTAAAATTTTTACTCTTCCTAAAATACTCTCTATTATCAAATTTCCAACTGTGCGTCTTTTTCCCAAATCTTTAAAAATGCCAAAAATTAATCTTCCAAAAAGGAAGAAAAAGGTTAAAACAATTAAAGTTTTCCCTCTTCCTGCAGGAATTAAGATAAAATATTTTTTAATAGGAACAATTTTTTCTCTTATTTTTATTTTTATCCCGCTTGTTTTTATTGTTTTCCTGCAAGAATTACCTAATCCAAGACAATTGACCTCTCAACAGGCTCCGCTAACAACAAAAATTTTTGACAGGAACGGCACTCTTTTATATCAAATTTACGCACAACAAAATCGAACATTAATTCCTCTTTCCTCTATTCCCAAATATTTGAAGGAGGCAACAATTGCAATCGAAGACAAAGATTTTTATAAAAATTCCGGGGTAGATATTACCGCCATTGTCCGTGCAGCAATTTTAGATCTTTCGGGTAAGCCCTTGCAAGGAGGATCAACTATTACCCAACAATTAATTAAATCTACACTTTTAACTCCCGAAAAAAGTATAAAAAGAAAAATTAAAGAAATAATTTTGGCATTTTGGGCAAGCAATATCTACACCAAAGATCAAATTCTGGAAATGTATTTTAATCAAGTACCATATGGAGGAACAGCTTGGGGAATTGAAGCGGCATCTGAAGTCTATTTTAATTCTAAGGCAAAAGATTTGGATCTTTCACAAAGTGCTTTTTTAGCAGGCTTAACAAGAGCTCCATCTGATTATTCCCCTTTTGGAGAATCACCTAAGCTATGGAAAAAAAGACAAGAAGAAGTTCTTGCAAAAATGGAACAATTAAACTATATCACTTCAAAAGAAGAAAATGATGCCTTAAAAGAAGAGTTGGTTTTTTCAAATCCTCAAACGCCTATTTATGCCCCTCATTTTGTTATGTTTATAAAAGATTGGCTCATTAAAAAGTATGGTTTGGGAATGGTTGAAAAGGGAGGATTACAAGTTACAACCAGTCTTGACTTAAAGACTCAAGATATGGCACAAAAAGTCGTCACTTCCGAAGTGGAAAAAGATGCCTACCTTAATATAACAAATGGGGCAAGCGTTATTACCAATCCTAAAAATGGCGACATATTAGCTATGGTCGGAAGCAAAGATTATACTGACTTAAATTCAGGCAATTTTAATGTAGCAACTGCCCTAAGACAACCTGGATCAAGTATTAAAGTTGTTACATATTCTTTAGCTCTTTCAAATGGTTATACTGCCGCAACAATTCTTGATGATAGTCCTGTTTCTTATGCTTCTCCCAACAGTCCGCCATACAGTCCGGTTAATTATGATGGAAAATTCCGTGGGAAAATCAGCTTAAGAATTGCCTTGGCAAATTCCATAAACATTCCCGCCATCAAAGTTCTTTCTAAGCTAGGTGTACAAAACATGATTGATTTAGGTGAAAAAATGGGCATAACGACCTGGACTCACCCTGAAAATTATGGATTAGCAATTACTCTTGGAGCCGCAGAAACAAAAATGATTGATATGGCAACTGTATATGGTGTATTAGCCAATGAAGGGAAAAAAGTTACCCTTAATCCAATTCTCAAACTTACTGATGCAACTGGAAATATTTTGGAAGAAAAAAAAGATACTAATATTGAAGAGATGCAGGTAGTTGATCCAGGAGTAACATTTATTATTTCCAATATTTTGGCTGACAATGGTGCCCGTGCAATGGAATTCGGTACCAATTCTCCTTTATATATTCCAAATAAAAATGTTTCTGTCAAAACAGGAACCAGCGATAATAAAAGAGATAATTGGACAATCGGCTATACTCCGGATTTTGTAGTTGCAACTTGGGTAGGAAATAATGACAATAGCCCAATGAATCAAAATTTGGCTTCAGGAATTACCGGAGCAGCGCCTATCTGGCATAATATCATGAGCGATCTTCTCTCCAATTCATCCCCTGCTGGAATGACTATCCCCTATGATGTAATGCAAAAAAACTGTCTAGGCAAAAAAGAATACTTTATTAAAGGTACAGAAAATTTGGTAAACTGCAATTTTGTTTTCCCCAGTCCAACCATTACTCCTAAACCTTAATTTTTATTTGACCCTTTACTCCAGGCAATCAATAAAAGAATAACTCCCCCTATTATCCAGGCCATGTATGGCTGCCAGTTCATTACAGTAGTCATGTAGTTTATGATCCCATAAACTATTGCCAAAACACCAAAAAGCATATATTTTTTGCCTGCATGACAACATTTTCCGCACATATTTTTTTCTTCCGCCATTATAATCACCTCTTTCACCCGCCAAAATTCGCTGTCGCCTGAGGCGACTAAGAATGGGCGGGCCATTCCTTATTAATATTTTTACACTTTTTTTATTTTTCTGCAATAGCCTTAAGAAGATTATATTGCTCTTGAGGTCCGCCGACCGGCGGATGCGCACCAAAAATAAAGCTTGTTGAAACAAATCTGTCAACTCCGGAATTTTTTGCCAAAAAAATTGTTTTATTGTCTATTCCCCCATCAATTTCTATTTTCACGCTTACTCTCGTGTCATGCTGAATTAATTTCAACATCTCAACTTTTTTCAAACAATCGGGATTAAACCTC
>Ga0209777_10009999_pt1 | contig 10114 bp, 13 predicted proteins | sample FrelakmetHBP12HB_FD_187147 | JGI IMG/M metagenome (GOLD analysis project Ga0209777, IMG submission 187147) | Freshwater lake sediment microbial communities from the University of Notre Dame, USA, for methane emissions studies -HBP12 HB (SPAdes)... | ecosystem: Environmental > Aquatic >...
GGGCGGCCCAGCACCCGGGCCACCTCCGCCACGCGCCCCTCGTCCAGCAGGTGCCGCACGCGCGAACTGCTCAGGGGACCCTCGGAGTCCCGCACCGCCGCCACCTGCACCAAGAACAAAAATGTCACAAGTTAAACTAGCATTTGAAATTGATAATGTTCCTGATGATTGAAATAATCTGTAGTAATAAGTTGCATATCTGAGAGATTTCCGTTCTGCCCAAAACTATTTGCGCCTTCTCCGTTGATAAAATATATTCGTTCTTGTTTAAATAGAATTAAATTAGAATCTAGGCCAACTATAGCACTAGTTTTTCCACCTTCGGGATGAATATACTTAGTAAAACCAAAATCATTAAATTCCATAGCTATATTGTCATATCTTTCTTTTGTATACCATATAAATTCATCATCTGTTACAACAAATATTCTATTTTTCCAAATATCTATAAGTCTACAAGATGGAGGAGCTATATTTTCTAGTTCTCCGCCCAAAGTATAAAGAAGTTCTTTAGAATCAATAGAAGAGTCAGCTAAAGTATCAGCAAATGTAATAGTTTCTGTTAAAGAATTATTGGCAACCTCTCCAACTTTATAAAAAGTTGAGCCTAGTAAAATATTTCTATATATTTCACAAACAACATCAGATTTATTTGTAATAGTTAAAGAAGGAATAATTAATGTATTTGTTGAGTCACTTCCTCCAGCCGAAGTCATAGTTACTCCAAAAGAAGGAGAAGATCTATGTAAATTACCTCGTCTATCTCTCCATCTCCAGATTGTTTTATAGATATGATCTCCGTCTTCTATAAAACCACCAGAACTTACTGTAGTAATAGTTATTCCTTCAGGAAAAGTATGAAATCCTGCTTCTACAACAGCAGAACCATCATAAGATTCAACCTGTGCTCCAGTAAAATAAAAAATATTGTTAATTTCTTTTCCAAAATTAAGATATGAAGAATCAAAATCCATTTCTACCACAGAAACTCCATCAACTGATCTAACAACTGAGCTAGCATCCGATTCTAATCTTAATGATTGTCCCAAAGAACAATAATATTTATCTCCCACTTCAGTAATTGAAGGAAGAGGGTGAGACATATATCCTATTCCTTTTTGTGAGAGTAATTTCCCTCTAACTTTTCCGCGAGAATCTAAAATAAAATAACTAGGTTGTAAATCATCTAAAAACTCATTTATGGAGGCTAGTGGAGAAGCATAAGTTACTCCAACATATATTTTATCGGAAGGTATAGCAATAATGAAAGCAGAATCTCCAGTAGAATACATGCTTAAATCTACATCAGTTCCATTAATAGGTAAAGTTTGAATATGTAATTCATACTCAGTAGGAGTTCCACCAATATCAGTAATTCCTACAATATATCCAGTTGCAGGAACTGAACTAGTATCAGCAATTAATACATAGTCACCCACATTAAAAATAGAAGAAGAAACAGTAATAATTCCATTTGCAAGTCCAGTAACAGAGGCTAAACTATAAACATAATCATTAGATCTGTCTGATATATCTTGATAAAAAGCTTTTGTGGCTAGTCCTACATTTAATTTAAATACTTCTCTATTACCAACTATTCTAGTTTGTGAAAGAATATTAGTATAAATTCTATTTAAATCAGTTACACTTTCTGTTGCAGTAATTAAATGTCTACCACCATAATTATGAGCGGTAGCATCATTAATATGCCCCGTAGGACTACCAATTTTTAAAACCATATCTAATATACAAACTCGGCATAAAGCCAATGATCCTAATCCACCTAATGCTGCTAGACTGTGATCTGCTGCTTCTTGTGCATAATGATATGACCATCCCCCTGCTAATTCTGCATCATCATCATGTAGTACATATTTTGCATGCATTTGAGTTAGAAGAGTTCCTAAAGAAGTTAAGTCTGTTGCATCTGGAGCAGTTACTTTATGTGTAGTGTCTGCAAAAGTATGTTGAGTAATATCTATTAAATGTGCATTATAAGAGTATTTAATCGTATTAGCTAAACTATAAATATCTCTGGCTTCATATTCATAAAACCACTTAACTAAATTATCTGTTATAAACTCACCAGTAAGATTTACAATGTCCCAAGTAACATCATTATCTATTTTAGTAAAAGGTAATATGGCTGGTAAATTAGTTCCAGTAGTTAGGGTTAAATTAGTATCTAATATACAAGCATATAAACCTGGATTTGTTTTTGTACTTGGTATCTGTGTAGTTGGATTATTTCCAACAGCAATCCATATTGTTTTATTAATATTATTATATAAACATGTTAAGGAAGTAGTAGCATAACTATTTGGTATATCTTTAGCTGTCGGAAGAGATATTCCAACTCCAGAAGCAGTAGCTCCTGAAGCAGCAACATAACTCATTCTAATTAGTGGTGGATTAGTACCAGATACTTTTTTAGACCATACCACAAACGCTTTATTACCTACAGTTATAGCATCTAGTAAGTGCCCATCTGAATTATTAGCTCCTATTGTAAAAGTAGTTGTTACAGTAGGTAATTCTAAATAATTTTGAGCTAATGTATGAGGATAAGCAGTATCAATTTTTTTACCTAAAATACTATATGTTCCAGTGCTACTAATGTAAAATATAAACACTGAATTACCAACACTAACTACTCTTGCACTATGTCCTGTAGCATCTAATAAAGTATTATACTGATAAACTGTTTTTGAAACAGAATCTATGACTGTACACTTTACTCCTTCGGAATCATTATAAGCATATACTTCTACACCATTGCTGATAACCATATCAGGACGATCTTTACTTAATTTATCATTTATGATAGTTTCATAGGTTGCAATAAAAGGAGAAATATTATCTTTTTCCATCCAAAAATCTTTTTCTAGTCCATAAGATAGAAGAGATTTATTAGTGGACATTAACAATTCACTTTGATATGAATTTAAAGATTTTGGAGTTAAGTCCCAATTAACAGTATTTAATCCCCATATAGGTTTATAGTCACTTAAGTAATATGAATAACCATATCTTTTTTGTATAGTTCCACCTTTTACAAATATTCCATTTTCTAAAGTTAAAAGTTTAGCAGGTAGAACCAACTTTTCATCGGTCTTCAAATCTAACCCTGAGTTAAAAGACAACTCGAATTGTTGTTTTTGTAAAGGCATAATTTTTATTTATAATTCATAGGCAACTAATTTATAATAAAACACTCCAACTTGTCCCAAACCTCCTACACATTTGACCTGAACAGTATATGTATTTACACCTGCTGGGGCTACATCTAAACAAACTATTCCATAACTAAAACCACTACTAGAAGTAGTTCCCGAAAACCATATATCTACTCCTCCGCGCTCAATTTTGAGATCAAAATAGCTACCTGAAATATTATGAATACTTGACAAGTGATCTGTTCCATCATTCTGTAATATAATCATTATAGGTCTACCAGTTCCCGTTGTATTAACCGACACATTTAAATTTGTAACAGCATACCACACATTAATATTTAATGGAGAACCATAAAGTCCCGAAGAAATACTTACTTGTTCTCCCACTGATTCAAGTTTTTCGCGGGTCACATTAAATGGAACAATTTTTGATGTACTTACAGAGTTTGTTCCTAACGAACCACTATCTACAGCCAGAGAATCAATAGAAGCGGATACTATTTTCTGCCACGAACCTATTCCCGCTGCATTACACATCATAACATATTTATCAGTAGGTGAGGCAGTTAACTGTAAAGCGTCTATCACTAAACTTCTAGTAGGAGCTATTATCCCCGCCGAGGTAAGAGCAAGAATACTTGTAGAAGCAGGTAATGAAGAAGGTAAAGTTAAACTATAACTAGCAACTAAACCTGAAGGAGATTTAATTGTTACTCCTTCATCAATACTAGCAGCGTGTTCATAAATAGTTAAATCAGAACATACAAGATTAGCTCTAACATAAGGAGATGCCTTTTTTTCCCATAACTGTAATACTCCAGTTAATGCTCCAGAGTCGGTATAAAAAAATGTTGGGGCTGTAACTGCTCCAACATCTACTGTTATAGAATTTCCTGCTACAGATAGTACAGAACCTCCTTGAGTAATTTGTACTAAATTTCCCGACCCATCCTTAAAAAATAACTCTCCTGATTTTGAGTACACTGATTGTAATTCAACGGGATCTATAGTTACTGTATCATATCCAGTAGAATTTAATTTAGTAATTGCATATTTTCCAAAGTTCCAATTAGATGCCACTAGAGCTGTAAGAGGTAATGATCTACCAGCACCAAGCGTATGTGTATGCGAGTCAATATAAGCAAGAACATTATTGTTTAGAGCAGTAGCCCAATCTGGGCCTATAGTCACACCTACTTCAGGGAGAACAAGATTCATATATGGGAGTATAGTCGCTGGCATATTTTATTCCTATTATTCTAGAATATCCAAAGAGAAACTTGAACAGTACTTGGAACTAGAGTTATATTTAAACTTATAAAAAGATCACCAAAAGTAGAACTGTTAATTACTATAGCTGCCGATTGTTTTACAATCATGTATCCTCTAGGAGTTCTACCAAGTTTATGTGTTACTTGATTTAATCCATTAACTAAGGAAATATTCTCTAATAAAATACCATTTAATATTTCCTTCTTTAGTACTGCGCTAATACATTCATCTACATTAGTCTGTACTTTTGTATTGTCGGGATCTTTAGCTATAAATCTTTTAAATGATTTTAACATAGTTTTTATAGTTCGTATGCTATAAGTTTTGCATATGAGACATTATATGATTGAGCATCAGAATAAGCTTGAACTCGATAAGTATAAGTATTAGCGCTCGGAGCATCTATATGAAAAAAGGATTGATTAAAAACATAAGTTCCCGTATAACCTGCGGCCATAGTAAATCTTGCTACTTCCGTATCCACACCACCTAAAGTACGCAATAGTCTTACATAAGTATTATGGGGGGTGCTAGTTTGGTAGACGCCTATTGTTAAAGGATTACCACTACTATCAGATTGTAGTGCAAGAAAGATAGGGCGACCTGTAGTTGTAATTGTAATTGTTAAATTAGTAACATTAGTAAAAACCCCATAGTTTTTATAATATGACCCACTTGATGCACTTAATTGTTGTCCTAGTGCTGCTAATTTAGCCTTCGTAACATTTGCATCTTTAATTTTTAGAGTCTCAACGGCATCTGTTGCTAATTTGACAGCAGTCACATTTGCGTTTTTAATTTTTAAAGTTTCTACTGCGTCTGTTGCAATTGATGCTGCTACTATTTGTTGCCAAGTTCCAGTACCAGTGCTATTGCTCATCATAACATACTTGTCTGTTGGAGAGGTATTCATTATAAAAGTATCAAGTACTAAATCTCTGGTAGGAGATATTACTCCAATTGCATCAATGGTAAGAAGACTAGGTGTTAGGGGTATAGTTGGAAGAGTTAAAAAGTAAGTTGTTGCTACTCCAGACGGAGAGGATAAACCAACCCCTTTGTCTATTCCTAGTAATTGTTCGTATATAATTACATCAGCACTTTCTAATTGTGCATGAACTAGCGTTCCATGATTTTCCCATAATTGCAGCGAACCATAATCTACTGGATCATCAGGAAAACCATTATCCGTATAATAAAACTCAGGAACAGATATAACTGAACCATCTATAGTAATTGAACCAGGAGTTCCAGATATAACTGCCCCACCACTAGTAATTTGTACAAAATTACCAGCCCCATCTCTAAAAAATAATTCTCCAAGCTTAGAATATATTGAATTAGAATAGGAGGGGTCAACTAAAGAAGTTTTATAAGAGGTAGCAAATAAATTATGTATAGTAAAACCTGTAAAGTCAAAGTTAGAAGGTATGAGTGCAGATATAGGAAGAGGATTACCTTGAGATAATGTATGATTGTGAGAATCTATTTTGGTTAGTATGAAGTTAAGACCTATGACGCTATCAGCCCAAGTCGGGCCAGGAGTAACTCCAGGTGTAGGAAGAAGAAGATCCATGTATGGTGTATTGGCCATATTTAAAACCAAAGATAATAATATTTTTTAAGTATATTTTTTACCCAATCAGGAGTAGATTCTCGTACTTCATCAACTTGTGTATATGTATAGGCATCTGCTTCCCAATTATAACGAAACGGATTCCAGCCGATGGGCAAAAGAAAAAGATAACAGAATAACCAAGCTAAAGTTCCAAAGTGCCATCCCCATTTATACCATTTATACTGTTGGTCAATGTGTATTTCCTCGTGGGCGATGTCTACATTATTGTTAACAGAAAATATATATGGGTAGACTGTAACTCCAGCCATACCGAAGAAATAAGGAATAATCTTAATTTTAGTTTCTATGGGATTAAATATCATTTTTAATACTCGTCTGGAGGTGTATTACTACTTGTTCCCCCTCGTCTAACTCCCCTTCCAGTACCATAATCATAAACATTTAGAACCCTGTCTGTTTCAGAACTATCTCTATTTAGCATAGAATTTTTTATACCCTCTTCTGCTTTAGCTCTCTCCACAATAAATACTGAAGCATCAGATTCTTCTTTTAACAAACATTTAATAACTACATCTAGTCTGACAAAATCGTCCCATCCTTGCACAAAATTCCACACATCTGTGTTATATATGGGCAAAAGGGGCGTGGGCACATAGGTAAAATTAAGATTAAAAGCTGCGGTGGGTTTTGGGAGAATACGAATATGCTGATCCATCAATCTATAGAAGAGGTTGTAACCTTGATTACTGCCGCTTGAAAAATTACTCAAATATTCACGCTCTTTAAATAAAAAACGCTTGAGAGGATATATTCTACTTGCAGAATCGACAAAATCAAGCCCTAAAAAACGGTAGAAGTCTGGAGCATAAGTAGCTAGTTGATAATCTGTTTGCTGTGGAACTGTAGTGATTGTAACTTCTTTTGCATAATAATCTTCATTGCAATTCACAATCATATCATAGAGATCTTGAATGGAACATTGAATCATCAAAGTTAATTCAGATAAAACTGGAACGGCAGGAAGTACAACAGGAACCGTATCAAAATCCTCAATAAAATTAGAATTTTTCATGTCTGCTTGATTTAGGATTTTGTTCTTTAGTTCTAGTAATGTTACATTATCAGCCATAATAAATACCTATAAAAATTAAGAAAGTATATAGGGGAGTAAATTTAAAGTTGTTATAATTAATTTACTCCCCTATTTTTAAAATAGAGTATCGCGCTACTCTATAAATCTATTACTATTTTACAGGCTCAGAACTTGGTGATTTCATCTCTTCATCTTCTTTAGTCTCTTCTTCGGGACTTTCATTCTCTTCCTCTTTCTCGTACATCTCTAGAAAACTACATAAAGCTTCTTCAAGTGCTTCAGCATCTTTTTGTTCAATAGCTGTGAGAATTTCCTCGGAAGCAGTTTTCATTCCCTGCTCTTCAAAAGAAGATTCATCCGTTGAGTCTGCGTTGTCTATATTATCCATAGGCTTTTCTTTTTTCATAATCGCCATAGAAAAAATAGGCTTAAGTTTTGCCTTCATTGCATCGTCCATAATTATTTCTCCTTATATGCTAGAAGTTCTCTTTAGTGAGAAGTTAAAATTGATCCTACTGCCAGCAGCAGAGATGATCGCATCAGAAAGGGTTGTACCATCCATATCGGTAACTAGAATCTGAATAGTTTTAGCAGACAAATTAACCACACCAATTAAAACACGAACCGCAGCAGCAGCCCCCAACTGTAAAGAACATTCTAGATCAACTGCTGAAAGATATACATCAAGTAATGTAACCGTAAATGCACCTGCTCCTGAGTGTGCTACAGTAAAACCATGCCCCTTAACTTTAGTTACATCTAGAGCGCCAGCTCCATTAGGCCCGAATGAACCTTGTATTGTCTCTACTCCGCCTTCTCTTCGTTGTGAAAATCTATCGCGTGCCATAAAATACTCCTTTTCAGGTTTGATGTGGTAGGATTTTTCCTACCGCATACCATGTATTGAGGTTATTACTTAGAAATATATTTATCTTTTATAAAATTAATTATTTTTATAACTGTTGGTTTACAGATGAGATAAAAAAAAAGAATTGCTGCAACTAGTATTCCAAGTTTTATTAATAGCCACATAGTAAACTCCTTATAAATTAGATTAAGACGGGAAAATTAGATATTACTTTCGATACATATTAGAAATTTGTAAAGATAGTAACATGTTTGTTACAAATAATTTTTACACCTATTATGTAGGTGATATAACCTACTTTTAAGGTATCAATTACACTTTATAGTAGGACTTTTTACTGAATTGTTACACTTTTTGTAAGGAAGTTACTTTTAGCGAGATAACTTAGCGGAATGATTACTTAACTTGTACTTTATAGTCAGAATCAAATTCTTTACAAACATCTTCTATTACTTTCTTCATATTCTTTTCATCTGTTTGTCCTTTTTTAAGGAACAGAGTAATCTTTTTAGTCGTGAGGTCAATAAGAAGATCGTCAATATTATAAAATCTATAAGCAAGTGCTTTAATTGTTTCAAGAAATGTAGACTGATCCATTTTACTCTCCTTCTTTATTTATATACATTACTTCTATCTCTATACTTCCACAGTCGGGGCATACTTGAAGGTCTTTTGTGTATGATTCAAACTCCATCATACAATCATCACAATAAAGATGGTATGTTATAAACTCTTTTGAATCTTCCATATATAACCTACTATATATAACACTTATCAATCAATTATGTGTACAGAATAGTTCTAATTTGCGCTAATAGTTCTTCAATTTTATCTTCGCGCAAAGCAACACAGAAAAATTTAACCTCAAGATCATCCATCTTAACTTTAAGTTCTTTCCTTATCTCTTGTAGTCGTTTCATACTAACCTCTCTTTCTAACTAAAGTATAGCCCAGTCAAATAAGAATGTCAAGCTAAATCAATTACTAGAAGTTAATGTTTTCAGTTTATAGAAGTTAATGCACATAAAACGACCATATACTACCATACATTATCTAATTACCGAGGAATCCTCGGATGAATAATTTATCCCTAGATTCTCGGTAAATCTGTTCAATTTATGTGAACATCTTTAAAAGATGAACTTTAAATAAAACGAATTTAAAAGCCTTATAAACAATTGAAGCCAACTAACTACCTAAAACCTAGCAAAATTGAACCTAAGCCCTATAGCGTTAACTAAGCGCTGTATTTAAAGTATACGTAGGTTATCTGCTAGGTTACCTATAAAGGTTTATTTTACATATCTGAAGTATGTTAAATATATACTTTTAGGTAATAATTAAAACTTAGTGTAGCGTCTAACCAGCTAGTAGTCAATATATAACACCTAATGGTAACAAGAAACACTACCTTTAGTTATCTTCTTTGTATGGCTCCTTATCTCTGTTGCTTATGCTTACAAGTTTAATCATATCGTCTAAGTTAGGACTCTTACAATACTTACATTCTGTAATCTCTTTATCTAATCCAGCCACCCGAAACTCTTTATTACACGCCCTACAGTGGTAAACTTCATACAGCATGATTCGTCCTTTAGGTTATATTGTTTCCTAACTGGCTGAACTGTTTGTACATTTCTGCTTCCACAACAGCCACATACTAGTTTACCTCCCACCTCTATTTCATTACTCTGTATACAATCTTTGCAATAGATTAACACAGTTTCCATATAGAAGCCTTTCTATAAAGTTGTGTACGAATTAATTATATAACTATTGGATATAATAAGGGAAACATTAGTTCGCTATTCGCGAATCGGGTAAGTACTTGATATTATTAAGGGAGAGAAGTCCCTAGGACAAACCAAAGAAAAAAATAGACCTAACTGTATAATTTATCCCTTATAGAAGTAACAAGGGGCTAATAGTCAATCAAAGAAGATCACTGAAGAACCTATACTAGAAGAGTTACTGTTAAAAGAGATGTAACTCTGTAATAGTTATAAGGAAAGTAAGTGTATAGTTTATAGTTGTTTTCAGGTGTAAACTATAAAAGTTTACAGAAATAACCCAAGAAAAAAATTAAGACCTTATTGGATAATTTACTAAGTAGATATTATTAAGTA
>Ga0209777_10010000_pt1 | contig 10114 bp, 7 predicted proteins | sample FrelakmetHBP12HB_FD_187147 | JGI IMG/M metagenome (GOLD analysis project Ga0209777, IMG submission 187147) | Freshwater lake sediment microbial communities from the University of Notre Dame, USA, for methane emissions studies -HBP12 HB (SPAdes)... | ecosystem: Environmental > Aquatic >...
CAGGAGCACTACCCTGGCATGTCCGTGCTCCAGTCTCAGGAGGAGGGGTTCGACCCGCCTGGCGCCATCGCCAGGTGCACCTCGATTTTGACAGCCCATCCGGAGTTGACAGCCGCTTTCTCCACGACGGGTGGCGGGCCGACCGCATGGGCCGGCGCCCAGAGGCAGGCGCAGCGGAAGATCGTGGCGGTGGGGATGGACTACACGCGCGTCAACCTGGACCTGGTCAAAGCGGGAGAAGTCTACGCCGTGGTCGGCCAGCCGCTGTGGGAAGAGGCCTACGGCGCCGCGGAACTGCTGGACCGGTCCGTGCGCGGCGAGAAGCTGGAGTTCTGGACCAAGCTTCCCGCTCCGTTTATCACCAAGGACAAGCTCGCGCCCTATTACGCGCTGTTGGAAAAGGTGGAGGAATCGCTGCGGAAGTAGCGCGCTGAACGCACATGCCCGAGAACGCGGATCACGTCCTGGAGGTCAGAGGCGTCACCAAGACGTTCCCCGGCGTCCGCGCGCTTGAGCGTGTGTCGCTTCAGGTCCGGCGCGGGGAAGTCCACGCGCTGGTGGGCGAGAACGGGGCGGGCAAGTCAACGCTGGTGAAGATTCTTGACGGCGTTTATCCGGCGGGGACCTTCGCGGGCGAGGTGCTCCTGAACGGCCAGCCCTTGCGCCTGCGCTCTCCGCACGACGCCAGGACGTGCGGCATAGCGTATGTGCCGCAGGAGATCGCCGTCATTGAAAGCCTGAACGTTGCCGAGAACGTCTATGTGGGGAACTGGCGCCGCCGTCCAGGCGTGTGGGTGAGCTTCCCCGATCTCTACCGCAGGACGGAGGAACTTTTCCGGCAGCTCAACCTTCGCGAGGACCCGCGCGAGCCGATTTCCTCGCTGTCGGCCGGCCGGCGTCAACTCATCATGATCGCCCGGGCGCTCTGCACGTCGCCCTTCATCCTGATCCTGGACGAGCCTACCTCGTCGCTGACCCAGGATGAGACCAACAATCTCCTGTCTGTCGTGCGCAACCTCAAGGAGCAGGGCGCGAGGACGAACCGGCCGTTCACCTGCATCTTCATCAGCCACCGGCTCGAAGAGGTCTCCGCGATTGCAGACCGGGTTACCGTGTTGAGGGACGGCGCCGTGACCGCCGCGTTCGAGCGCGGCGCATTCACGCGCGACCAGATCATCGCGGCCATGGTCGGCCGGAAGATCGAGAACCTCTACCCCGCGCGGGACCGCAAATCAGGCAAGGAGGAAATGCTCCGCGTCGAGGACCTGACCGTGCCGCACCCGCTCCTGGCGGGGCGCAACGTGGTGGAGGGGGTCAGCTTCAGCGTCCGCGCCGGAGAAATCCTGGGCCTGGCCGGCCTGGTCGGCTCGGGCCGCAGCGAAGTGGTCAACGCGCTCTACGGCCGGGCGCCCTATAGTGGCAGCATCTTCATCCAGGGCCGGCGCGCACATATCCGCAACCCGCGCGACGCGAAAGCCCACGGCCTGGCGCTCCTGACCGAGGAGCGGAAACGCGACGGCCTGCTCTTCAACTTCGCGATCCGCGAGAACATCACCGTCAACAGCCTGGAGAAGGTCTCGAGGTTGTGCCTGTTGCGCCGCAACCAGGAGACCCAGGTTGCCGGCGGCTATATGCGGAAGCTCGCCATCCGCGCGCCGTCGGTCTGGACCATGGTGGCGAACCTGAGCGGCGGGAACCAACAGAAGACGCTGCTGGCACGAGCGATGATGGTCCAGCCCAAGATCCTGCTCCTGGACGAGCCGACCAAAGGCATTGACATCGGCGCGAAGACGGAGGTCTACAAGTTGATGGCGGACCTGGCGCGGGAAGGCATGGCCTTGGTGGTAATATCTTCTGAACTTCCCGAGTTGCTGGCGCTGTGCGACCGGTTCGTGGTGCTGGCGCGGGGGAAGATCACTGACGAGTTTCCGCGCGCCGAGGCCAGTGAAGAACGGGTCATGCGAGCGGCGACGGGGCAGCAGCGGCAGTAACGGTTCAGCCACATCGGGTTTCGGGTATCGGGTTTCGGGGTTCGGAACGGCAACTGGCAAGGCCAAGGAAACGAACGGATAGTAGTGCAAAGGAGGAACCATGGCGAACGAACGCAAGCTGGATGGCAAACGCGTGCTGGTGAGCGGTTCCGGGACCGGCATCGGGCGTGAGGTGGCGCTGGAGTTTGCCCGGCAGGGCGCGGCGGTCGCCGTCCACTATTCCCACAGCGCACGAGGCGCGCGGGAGACCGTGGAGCAGATTCTCAGCGCCGGCGGCAGAAGCGCGGCTTTCCAGGCCAACCTGGAAAGCGTGCCGGAGACGCGGGCCATGGCCAGACAGGCACTGGCCTTCCTGGGCGGGCTGGACGTGCTGGTCAACAACGCCGGCATCACCATGAATCTGCCCTTCGAGGAGGTGACGCCGGAACAGTTCGACACGCTGTATCACGTTAACGTCCGCGGCATGTTCTTCGTGACGCAGGCCGTGCTGAAGGCCCTGTTGGAATCCCGCGGGACCGTGGTGAACGTTACCTCTGTACACGGTCTGCGGGGCTATGTCGAGCATTCGGTTTACGCCGGAACCAAGGGCGCGATCATCGCCTTCACGCGCCAGTTGGCAGTCGAGCTGGGCCCCCGGGGCGTCCGCGTCAACGCCATCGCTCCAGGGTGTGTCCCGGTGGAGAACCATTTCAAGGATATGCCGAACGTGGACGTTCCGAAGGCAATCACGGACGCCGGTAAGACCATCCCCTGCGGCTTCGCCGGCACTCCCCTGGATATCGCAAGGGTCGCCGTGTTTCTGGCCAGCGACGATGCCCGCTTCATTGTCGGTCAGACCATCGTCGCCGACGGCGGCACGACGTCCTGGCTGGCGTTTGGGGAGCAGTTCAAGCAACCGATGACGACGCGGTTTGGCAAAGGCTACGTCCCCGGTCTGTGAGCTTGCTGTGCCCCCGAGAAATCCCATCGGGGACGCCAAGTGTCCCCCCCCGAATAATTCCGTCTCCCTTGCGTCGCAACGACTTGCACGTTTCTTGATTCTAGCTTTTGAGAGCGCTATGTTGCGGCGATGAATGCCCTCAGCGACATCTTCAGGAACTGTGGTACGGCCACGGCGTGCGTGCGTTCCTCGATAGTCGCGGCATCGAGGAAGTGCGCACAGCCCTCCGTTCTCCCTGGCAAAATCCGTTCATCGAAAGATATGTGGGCACACTCCGCCAAGAGTTGCTCAATCACGTGATCGTCTTGAACGAGCGCCGTGCGTTTCTGGCTGGCCGGCGATGCCCGCGGCGTGAGGAGATGCCGTGTCTCCTCGCTGGAGAAGCGCTCGCGTTTCGTCGCGCCGCCCGCTCATCGGTCCACCCGCACCACTCATCACCGCTCCGAAACCCACTTGCCCGCCGTCAACTGCTCCCGCTGCTCGCCCCCGTTCCCTTCTCGCTGTCCGCGACGGAGTTTTTCCGGGGCACAGGCGTACGTCGTGAGTGCGAAAGACAGGCAGAACGCCTGACTCACACATGGCTTGAATTGCCCATTCTTTCTTCATTAGCGCTGCACCTTCCCGGACTCTCCTGTTGTGACAAGTTGCTGCACTTCCTCCAGCGAAACGAGGTTGAAGTCGCCTGCGATCGAGTGTTTGAGACATCCCGCCGCCGCGGCGAATTCGACCGATTCCCGCCGTGGCCATCGCATGAGAAGGGCGTAGATGAGAGCGCCTGAGTATGCATCACCGCCGCCAATGCGGTCAACCATCTGCATGTCGTACGCACGGCTGACGTCGCAACCCCTGGCATCGCAAAGGAGGCCGGCAAAACGATTCACGGAGGCGTTCGCGCCTTCGCGCAGGGTGTAGGCGACACATCGGAAACCGAACCGACGCCGCAACTGCGCGGCGCTTTCGGACGGTTCGGCGTCTATGCCGAAAAGCGTTCTCGCATCGTGGTGCGTGCCGATGAAGACGTCCACGTACTCCATGAGACTTTCCAGGACACGCGCGGCTTCGTCGCGGCTCCAGAGCGCGCTACGGTAGTTGCAGTCGAAACTCACGGTGACTCCCCTCCGTTCGGCCGCGCGGAGACCGTCCTTGAGGACGGCAAGGACGTTCGACCCCAGGGCTGGCGCCGTACCCGTGAAATGGAACCAATCCTTGCCGCACAGGATGACGTTCCAGTCGAATTCGCTGCGCCGGATTCCACGGAAACAGGAGTGGTCGCGGTCGTAGATGACTTTCGACGGGCGTTGCGACGCGCCGGTTTCGACGTATAGAATGCCGAGGCGGCCGGGGCCGCGCAGGACCCAGTCCGTGTTGATGTTGAACCGGCGCAAGTAGTTGACGCATGCCTGTCCAATTTCGTGGTCGGGGACCTTGGACACGGCGAACGTGTCAATGCCCCACTGGGAAAGCGAGGCGGCCACATTGGCTTCTCCGCCGGTGTAGCGGGCGACGAACGATTCCGACTGAACGAAGCGCTCGTGTCCACGGGCGTCCAGACGCAGGAGCAGTTCGCCGAAGGCGACAAGACTCTTCTTCGTCGTTCCGGACTTGCGTTTCATACTGCGTCCTCCCCAACCAACGCCGCAGCGGCGCGGCAGATTACGGCAAGGTTGCCGCGGAAAGCCCACACCTGACTCACGTCGTCGCACCTGGTCTGTCCGGTCCGGCCGCAGATCGCCGGAACGTGATATTCCAGTTCGCTGAACTGACCGAGTTGCCCGTTCGAGACGTTGCATGCCTGGAAGGCGTCGGCAGGGCAGTCGGCGGCGTTCGGCAGGGCGTCCACATAGGAACCTGATGGATTCACGTGGAAGTTGCGGACGATCAACGTCCATCCGTGCGGGCATGGATAGACGTAGGCCGCTCTGCCGGTCATTGCGATGGCGCGGACGCCGATCTTGTGTTCGCCCGGACTTCGCATGGCGTATTGGATCATGCGGTCGCCGACGACAAGGTCTTGCTTCGAGAACGAGCCGAAGTAGATCGTCGGTTTGACGCGAAAGTGGGTTGGTATCAGCATGCGTCCGCCGTGCGGCATTTGAAGCAGGTGCCATAGGCCCACGACGGTCCGGTTGGCCTGGCCGCGCATTTCCAGTGTGCTGCGGAGCGTGTAGCCCGCGAAGGGCAGGGCAGCAAGTCGGCGCATGTCCGTGGACTGGTGGAAAGGATTCGCGGCCGGTTCGATCTGTTTGACGAGCCGGAGGCGTAGGTCTTCGCGGGTGCGGTAGGAATGCAGTTCCAGGTCGCAGACCAAACGAAAGCTGTTGCCGGCCCGTTCGCACCGGTAGCGACCTGGGTCGAGTTGCCGCGGCTGGAAGTACGTGGACAACTTCGGCCAATCCGGGCGGAAGAAGTCGTTCTCGGGCGCCAGCCAGGTGCGATCGCCGCCGGTGTTGTGCCATTCCTCCGAGGCGAACAGCTTGGCGGCCTCCTTCGCTGACCGGAGCGCGGGGTGGGTCCACAGGAAGTTCTCGTCGCTGCCTGAAGCGTACAGCCCAAGGATTCGTCCGCCATGCGGGAGGATGAGAGCCTGCGCGCCGTCAAACAGCGGCAGTCTCACCGTCGGTTGCCCGGCGGACTCGATCGTCTCGATCAGTCGTTTGTCCATGTTCAGGTAGTTGGCGGTTCTCAGAGAAGCAGTTTCCTGACGCTCGCGCGTCTGTTCAGTTGTCACAGCACGTAACCCGGTTCGACCGTTGATCTTCCTCCCGTGTGGCCCTTGTGAACGTTCAGCGACATCATTGAACCCCGTTATAACGGGCTGTCAAGCCCGGTGCTTGCAGCGGGCGGGCCGCGCATCTACCGGCGCTCAGGCGGACGCCGCGCGCGACATCGCGCCGCAGCGCCTCTCGGGAGCACCCGCGTGCGCGGACGCTCACCAAGCACTCATCCGACAGATAAAGAAGAAAGGCCGGGCTACCGGCCTTGCTTCTGGTCGTTTTCGGGGCGCGATGCTCCCCACCGCCCGACCGCGAGCAGGTCGCCGGCGTCGGCCACCCAACCGGCGACTGTCTCGAAGACAACGGCCAAGATGCTGATGAACCACGCGGCGGCGAAGAACGGCGCGGCGGCGATGGCGTACAGCGCGTCCATGTTCATCTTCCTTCCTCCCATGCGCGTGGCAGGGGACCGACCATCCTTCCCGCGCATTTTATGGAGCCCCAAATCGTTTTCACTCAGTGCCTTCCCGCGCGTCGCCAAACGCAACGCGCACATGCGATGGTAAACTCCTCCGACGCGTTGGCAGGGCCGCCCGTACCGTGGGCGGTCCTGCCAACGACTCTTTCCTGTCAGTCACGCAGCCAGCAGGACGCCGTTCAGCGCCTTGAAACCGTCCACCTGCCGGGCAGGGCTCTGCGCCTTCATCCTGGCCGTGGCCGCGTTGTAGAGCGACCACGCGTTGCGCTCGGCGAACTCCTCGTGGCTGGGGTGTTCGTACTCGTCGAGCACCGGCAGGATGTCGGACGACGAGAAGGCCCCGGCCCTGGCCATGTCCACCGCCAGGGCACTGGCTCTCGTCCTGGTCAGCCGCCAGCTACCCAGGCGTTCATGCAGCGCCTGGAAACCGCGCACGCTCTCCAGGAAGGCGTCCAAGGCGTTGTCCACGGACTCCACGAGGTCAGTGCGCGACGTGTGCTTGCGGCTGACAACGAACTCCGCACTGAGGACGCCGTTAGCACAGACCAGTACGCGGGCGCCGGACAGGATCGAGAGCGCGAACGACTTGTCATGGCTGTTGCGGATGCCGGCGCTGGGCGTGCAGCCAGGCGGGAACGGCATGTTGGGGATCGGCGCGAAGTCCATTGCGCCGAACAGTCTGGCGCCGGGCAGTTCGACGGTCGTGTCGGGCGTCGGGTACAGGTAGCCCGGCAGCACGACGAAGCGTTCCAACGTGGTCCTGAGCCCGCGAGCGCCAGCGCGTTCCGTCAGCACGTCCACCACATCGCTGTGCGGCACGGGCCGCCAGGTGCCAGTGGGGTCGGGTGTGGGGATGCCGCGCAGCGCGGCGCGGGGGAACAGCGGCATGGGGGAATCGAAAGATCGGGTGAGCAACATTCGCTTCTCCGGACTTGCGCCGGGACGCCGTTTGCTGGTGGTGTACCGGGTTGACCGCGGCCAATCCTGGTCCGAGAGCGCGCTGGAATTGTTGCCCACGGAAAAGCGGGAGGTGGACGTGCAGGAGCGCTTCGCGTGCCAGGTTTTCACCCTAGGCGACAGTGTAACCCTGGCCGCATTGCAGCCGGGGACAGTCCAATCCGCAGCCGGGAAACCTGCCGAAGGATGTCGAAAAGCCGACGCCTCGGAAGCTCCTCAATAGCTGGCCCAGCCGCACTTCCCGATCAACAGACGCACTCTATTGGTTTTCAGTTCGCCGCAACGGAGGCGCACAGTGCCAATCTTCAACGGGTTGACGGCCCGCTCGGGACCCGTTGACCAGGCGGGTGTCAAAGCATGCCCAAGCGAAATAGCACCCGGCGCTTGGGGATAGCGCACAGGGAACGAGGGGCCTTTGTCCTCGCCAAACTCAACCGACAGCTCGGTCTTGCCTTCCTGCACATCCACGGGCAGGACGAGCCCACATTCCTCGGCCGCCGGGCGCTCCTCCGGCCGCAGAGCGATAGCCAGGTCAAACTGTCGCTGCGTCGCTTCTCCCATATCGAACTCCACCAGCATTCCTTCCGGCACATTCGACAGCTTAATCGAGCTGCTCTTGGGAGCCGATGTCTTCCAGCGATCGCTGGCCATCGCACTCGCCAGCTCACGAACGCTCTTGGGCTTGGCCCTCAGTTCGGGCAGCAGGCGCAGGGAGAGCATGGCCGTCCCCGCCGCGCTGAAGTCTCCGTGAATCTGAACAACTGCGAGCCTTGGAAACGGGACCTCCCGGAGATCGAACTCAAGCCCGAGTTCGACGCAACCCATGGGGGCCACACTGACCTCATCTGCAATGGCCAGCTTCCACTCCTTGGGACCTGTGACTGTCAGCTTCCCTTTTGCTTCAGTCTGTCCGAAGTTATACACAAACACCGGCATATGCTCGGGGCCATCGGACCCAATGTGGTAGCAGGATTGCAGCCAATCCACGTGTGGACTGGCGGATTTGTCTTCGGGCCAGACAGCCTGCAGCACGACAGGCGAAGGCTTCCCCTCCGCCATCGGCGGCAATGCCTGGGCCGGAGTGTAATCAAAAGCGTCTTGCGATTGTGGCGGAAGGATTGCGAAAAGAGGACTGGTGTTGACGGACAACGTCTTGCTCTCGGTCTTCACCGCTCGCCCGAGCACGTCGAAGACCGACGTACAAGGCAGCTTGAGGGGCAGCTCCTTCATCTCTTTGTTAGCCCAGGCAACCAGCACGGTCTGCTCCTTGCCATCCGGCCAGGCACGGAACAGATATCCAGCGAAAGCCTTGTCCGGCGATTTGAGCTGTCCTATCGGTTTGGCGTCCGCCAGCAGGCGGCCCACCGCGGCCAGGGCGAGATAGGCCGGACGGGGCGTCAGATCGCTCCGCACAGTCCCAAACTGGTTCTCGCCCTCTGTAAAGTGAGGGAAAATGAACCAGTAGGTGGCCGAGGCGCCTTCATGCAGCGAGATGGCGAAAATTCGCGCCACGCGCTCCGCTACGCGCCGGGCTTCCTCTGGAGCCAGTTCGCCCATCTTCGGGTCACCCACCCACTTGATGGGGATCAGGTTGCACTCAGTCACCCACATGGTACGCCCGCCGGAAATCGCCCGGAACTGTCCGTAGTACTTCGGCAGGCCGTCCAGCGGCCAATAATGATGGAAGTTCAGCGTCTCAAAGTAGGGCCAAGGCTGATTGGCCCGGAAGTCGGCAGCGATGCGGGGGAAGTAGTTGGCGAAGACATTCTGACAAACCATCACGTCGGGATTCCCCGCCTTCAACCCCCAGTAGCAGGCCTTCTGGAAGGTTGCCATCTCCGCACCGGAATGACCCCCGAACTGGACCCAGTCGGCTTCGTTCCAGGGCTCGAACGCCTGGACCTGTCCTCGCCAGCGCTTGGCCATCTCGCGGTAGAAGTTGTACGCGTCGCGCAGATCAGGCGGGAAGCGGTTCTCTCGCGGTCCCGCCCACTTGGCTGTGTGGTGGTTGACCTGCAGGATCTGCAACCCGGCGGCGCTCTGGGCCGCGGCCGTCTTGTCGTACTGATTAGGTGGAGAGAACTTGCCCCTCGCCGTCTCCATTTGCGCCCAGTTCAGGCGGTCGCGAACGCGGTTGATGCCGGCCAACGCACAGAGGTTGGCGACCGCGGCAAATTTGGGCTCCTGGTAGAACCAGGCCATGGAAACGTCGCAACATACAGGAGACGTCTTGGGTGTAGGCGCTGCCAGGGGAGCCACGACGCCCAATGAAACGAGCCGTTGCTTGTCACGCTGCAACTCGTAGTAGCCGACACCCATACGTCCAAGCTTCGCGCGGCCCGCTCCCTGCCCCTCAGCAACCACCTTGCCGTCGTAATCCACCACGCACCAGGCCGTAGTCCCGTCGGGGATAGACACCTCAACTTCCTCGCCGGCAACAAAAATGTTGCCTGGATGGCTGGGAAGCGGCTGGGGGATTGCGCGTTCAGCCATCTCCTGAGCCGCCCCAGGATTGGTGCAGGCCAGACTTAGCGTGAGGCTGGCGGCCAACAGTCTTGTTATGGAAGTTAGGTTCACTGCGGCTCCTTCCTGGCGCCAAGGTGCCTCCGCCACTTCTCACGTATACGCCGCAACCAGGCAATCTGCGGAATCTGCGCACCTATACCCAAGTATGGCCCCTCACAGAATGGTTGGCGGGCTAATAGGAATGAGCCCCTGGTGCTGTGCGGAACGCAACTTGCCGAGTTGCGCCACGGGCATGGGGCCGCTCACTGGCAAGAGCGACTGAACGCGGGCGGTGAACGCTAAGTACGTTGGCCAGAATCTGGGCGATGGTTATACTCCCGTGAATCTACATGTGCCGTTCAGGAAGTGCGGGAAGATTACGCTCCACAAGCTGGCAGGAGATCCGCGCCTGGGCAACAGGGAGAGGATGAACATCGAGATCCAAAGCCAGGAAGTGCCTGCGTCTGAGTTGGGAGAGGGCAAGTTCGCGGTGAATGAGCGGAGCGGCGGAGGCCTACGACATGATCTA
>Ga0209777_10010001_pt1 | contig 10113 bp, 7 predicted proteins | sample FrelakmetHBP12HB_FD_187147 | JGI IMG/M metagenome (GOLD analysis project Ga0209777, IMG submission 187147) | Freshwater lake sediment microbial communities from the University of Notre Dame, USA, for methane emissions studies -HBP12 HB (SPAdes)... | ecosystem: Environmental > Aquatic >...
GAAGCAGTTTTCAAAGAGGTGAAGGGTGTGCAGAGAGTATTGTCCGGGTACACTGGCGGTACAAAGGTAAATCCCACTTACGAAGAGGTTTGCAGCGATAAAACCGGACATGCGGAAGCCATTGATATAACGTTCTTTCCCGGTGTGATTTCCTACCGTGAAATTCTGGAGATTTTCTTTACCGTTCATGACCCAACTACATTAAATAGGCAGGGGAAAGATGTCGGGACACAATACCGCTCAGTGATTTTTTACCATAACGAGGCACAGAGAATTATCGCCGAACAGGTTATTAAAGAAATCGATGAAGCTCATATCTGGGATGCGCATGTTGTTACTGAAGTCAGACCGTATACGAAGTTTTATAATGCCGAAGAATACCACCGTGATTATTTTAAGAATCATCCCGAGCAGGCATATTGCCAGGCTATAATTGCCCCCAAAGTAGCCAGGTTCCGCAAAAAGTGGGAAGGAAAGTTAAAGGGATAAGTCTTTAAATATCATCCTTATCGCTGTTTTACGATTGTTTTATTCCCACTTCCGCTCGTCGAGGATTTTCTGGTATTTCTCCGGCAGGGTACCGGATTTTAGAAACTCAATCTTATCAATTTTGACGCGGCAAACACTCTGGAACTTTTCATTCAGGTCATTCAGCTGCTTCGATTGGTCAATCGTCGCTTCTTTCAATTCAGCTTTCAGAGTGAGTTCGTCACGCTGGTCTATGCGATTTACTACCAGCTGATAGCGGGAAATAGTGTCGAAACTCATTATTGCTTCATCAGCCTGTCGTGCAACCACAAACATTCCTCTTACTTTTACTGCATCACCGGTTCTACCTAGAATGCCGGTCAGTCGGTAAGAAGTACGTCCGCAGGGGCATTTTTCAGTGATATATGATGATAGGTCGCCGGTGCCAAAACGGATGAGTCCCCATGCTTTATTATTAATCGGCGTAACCACAATTTCTCCGACTTCACCGGGTTTCAATTGTTTGCTCGTAACAGGGTCGACAATCTCCAGCACATAATCATCCATCAGGTGTAAGCCGGATTTCTGTGCGCATTCATAGGCAATAGCACCGCCTGGTTCAGTTACGCCGTAAGTTTGTCTCGTATCGATGCCATAATCTTCTTCTAGAGTCTTTCGTACCGATGGTGATAACATCTCGCCGGTAAACCAGGCACGTTCCAGAGCGAAATCATTACGGAAATTCAAGCCCATTTCCTCTGCCTTTTTAATTAAGGCCATCAGGAAAGAAGGTGTTCCGACAAATCCATTCACTTTTAAATCACGCATCGTTTGCAGTTGAATCTCGGTGTTGCCTGTGCCGGTCACCACTACAGTTGCCCCACAGTATTTCAGTGCCTCGTGGAATAACATCCCGGCAGGGGAGAGGTGGTAGGTAAAGGTATTCAGAACGATATCTCCTCTTCTGAACCCTGCTGCCCAGAATGATTGAGCAAACCACTTGATTTTTGAGGAATGGAGCGGTTCATAAATCGGTCCGGGAGAGATAAATACACGCTCGACTTTTTCCGGTTTTATTGTTAGAAAGCCACCGTATGGCGGTTTCGATTTTTGCAATTCAATGAGGTCGGTTTTCCTGGTGATGGGTAGCTTTTCCAGGTTCTTTATGCTGCAGATGTGTGAGGGTTTGACTCTTGCTTTGTCCAAAATCTCTCTGGCAGAAGGGGCATGTTTATAGGCGTGTTTAATTGCATGGCACAGTTTTCCTTCCTGATACAGGCGTCTCGAATTGACAGGTCTGGTTTCTATATCGTCGAAGTAAACATCTTTTCTAACTGCTTTTAAAGCCATCTCTTGCGCCTCTTATAATGCTTTACCTCACGGTAGCTTTTTTTTGTGCCGACGGTCGATAAGCCCATATAGAACTCTTTGACATCCTCGTTGTTTTTGAGGAATTCTGCCGTCCCGTCCAACACAATTCTACCATTTTCCATCACATAGCCATAGTGGGCGATACTCAGGGCAACTCTGACGTTTTGCTCTACTAGAAGCACTGAGGTTTTAGATTCGGTATTGAAGCGTTTGATAATGTTGTAGATTTCCTCTACCAGCAGTGGAGCTAGTCCCAGTGACGGTTCGTCCAGCATCATCAGCTTCGGTTTTGCCATCATTGCCCGCCCGATGACTAACATCTGTTGTTCACCCCCAGAAAGATAACCAGCCATATTATGGCGGAGGTCTTTGAGACGTGGGAAATACCCGTAAACCATCTCGATATCTTGCTTAATATTCTTTTTATCCTTACGATTAAAGGCACCGACGAGCAAGTTTTCTTCAGTATTGAGGTGTCCGAAGACATGTCTGCCTTCCAATGCCTGGATGATGCGTAATTTACCAATCTTCTCAGCGTTTTCTCTATCAATCCGTTTGCCATCCCACTCGATACTGCCGTCGGTAACTTCTCCCTCTTCAATCTTCAGTAAACCGGAGACAGCTTTCAATGTCGTGCTTTTACCTGCACCATTAGCGCCGAGTAGGGCTACAATAGAGCCGTCATCTACTTTCAGAGAGACTCCGTGAAGTACTCGTATGACATTGAGATAGGCAACCTCAATGTTATTCAGTTTGAGCATATTCAGTACCTCTAATCGATAACTTTAAGCTTTTCCCCTTCACAGGGAAGGGGAAAAGCTTTGGAAACCTATTTGTCGCCGTATTGCGTGTATTTGATGAGTGGGGCTTCTTCCCATTTACCAAGAGGGGTAATCTTGCCACCGCTGACTTTGTACATCCGCAGATATTTGTCGAGACGGTTATCGCCAGCCGTATAGGTGATGGTACCGCCCTGCAGTCCTTCTACTTTGTATCCCTTGAGTTTCTGGATACCTTGCTCTTCGACTGCCTTCCATGCTGCTGCGTTGCCCTTAGAGAGAACGTCATAGCCGACATTCTTTACGGCTGTTTCAAGGATTTCTCTAATGGTCAAGCAGGTTGCCCATGTGGATAGATAGTCCATGTTCCCATAATCTGATGGGTGGTTTTTCATGCAGTATTCTTTTGCTTTAGCTATACCGGGAACATCATCTTCCCAGCTAACAGTGTGGAACACACCGTATACGCCTTCGATTGCATCGGCTCCAGACTGAGCCGTGACTGTGTCAACTAATGACTTGGTAAAACTGGCTGAAGCACACATTATTGTCGTGCCAGGATACATTCCCAGTGTTTTGGCATTCTCTATGATGATTGCTGTCGATGCCGGGACACCGGAGATTATCAAGACATCGGGGCTCTTTGCTTTAATTCTGGTCAGGCTTTCGATTTCGGAAGTAGTGTTGATTGCATGGTACTCGGTAGCCACGATTTCGACACCAAGTTCTTCTGCCATTGCATTAGCACCGTCCAGAGTACCTGCCCCGACTGAGCCTGAAAGTAGGTGCAGTGCCACTTTGGGTTTGCCCGTACCTGTCCAGATGTTATCCATGTAATACTTGATAAGTGCTACAAAGTCATCGCCGTAATCCGGCGTCGGTCCGTAGATGTGTTTTGCTGGATGTAGGTTCATTGTGGAGATAAAGGTAGCGAGACCGGGGAATCCAGCCTCATTGGCCGTCCCCTGAGCCATTTTCATTTCGGATGATGAGTGCGTGGTGAAAAGAATGTCGCCTTCGTTTATAAAGTCTTGGATAATTGTGGCCACCTTTGCGGGATCGTAAGCGCTGTCTCGCCATGAAACTTGAATTTTATAACCGCCAGCGCCGCCGAGTTCGTTGTTGATGTATTCCATTGCATCCTGAATACCGTGCTGTCCGGGAATACCTTTCTCCGGTACAGGTCCGGTAGACGGCGTCATCATCCCGATTTTGAGCACTTTGGTCGTGTCAGCGACTTTAGGTCCGCATGATGTCAGCAGTGGTGTAACTAACAGAATTATGGCTAGAACGATCGCCATCACTGGTGAGAACCTCTTGGTCTTCATGTTCCTCCTTCAAAAATGAATTTATATTTGATAATATTTTGATGTGACACTTGGTCATTTATACATAAAACTCATCACCTCTTTCCGTATACCTTAGTATGAGAAAGGCCAGAATCTGTAAGCTGATTTAAATAATTGCCAGCGGTGAGCTATTCCTCTCGGTTCGAATATCAGGAACAGGATGATTGCCAGCCCGAATAACATCGGGGCTATACCGGAAGTAAAACCGCCTGGTAGGTGGGGAAAAGCCGACTGTAAAGCCGGTGACAATTTCGTAACCAGAACATTGAGAAGTTGGAAAAATATCACACCGAATATCGGCCCGATGGTAGTTCCCAGTCCGCCGATGATTATCATCCCGATATAGAGTACGGAGTTCGTAAAACTGAAATATTCGGGGCTAGCCAAACGACTGGTGTGTGCCAATAATGCACCGGCAATGCCGGCGAAAAAACAGCCGATGAAAAAGGCCGTGAGTTTGTAGCGGAAGAGATTAATACCCATCACTTCAGCGGCAAGGTCGTTGTCTCTGATAGCGACGAATGCTCTTCCGACTCTCGTCCGGACGAGATTCTTGGCAGCAAAAATAGCGATGATGGTAATAATAAGAATCAGGAAAAACTCGCTTGTCTGACTCTTTAAAATCAAGTTTCCGATTGAGGCTGGACTAGCTTCCAGTCCGGTGTAACCACCTGTTACGGATGTCCAGCCTCTGATTACCCAGATAATTATAGCTTGGGCGGCAATGGTTGAAATCGCCAGATAAAAGCCTTTGACGCGCAAAGATGGTATTCCGAAAATCATTCCGATGATCCCTGCCATAACGCCGGCGCAAATTAGTCCTACGAGGAACGGCAGGTTGAATCTGGTGGTTAGTATAACAGAAGTATAGGCGCCGACTGCCATGAACCCGGCATGTCCTATGGAAAGCTGTCCGCAGTATCCGGTCAGTATATTCAACCCGGTGACGGCAATGATAGTGATGCCAATCAGATTAGCGATGCTGAGCCAGTAATTCCCGAACCAGAGAGGCGCAGTGAATAAAATTACTAAGAGCGCAAAGAGTAAAAACCAGTGGGTCTTGGTGCGAAAGATTGCCATATCTTCCGCATAGTTATAATTCCTTGTCCCGGAAGGTAAATCCATCTTAAATCCTCTCTATACGATTTTCCCCGAATAATCCGTAGGGTTTGACGCACATTACGATGATGATAATTATGAAAGGAATAACAGTTCTGATTTCTGGCCATTTAATAAAATTAGCTAGGTATCCGCTCCCAACCGTTTCTACAAGTCCGATGATGGGACCGGCAATCATCGCCCCGGCAAATGAGTCAAGCCCACCGAGGATGACTACTGAAAAGGCTAGAAGTCCTGTTTCAGTCAATCCCTGTCTTATTCCTCCGATACTTGACATAAGAATGCCGCCGACTGCGGCAAGCACACAGGCAAACATCCAGGAACGTGAAAAGATTTTTGTAACTGGGATGCCGCAAGCTTGAACTGCTTTCTGGTCGTCGGCGGTGGCTCTCATCGCTATACCCATTCTATTGTAGCGGAAGTAAAGGGAGAGCAGGATGAACAATACCACTGAAATTAACGCCGCCCAGAGATATTCCTGGGTGACTACGGCACTGCCGATATGCACGGTTTCCATAGGAAAGAGGCGGGGTAAAGATGCTTGACTCTGGGGCCAGATAATCACTACTATTCCTTCGATAAAGTATGCCAGCCCCAGCGTCACAGTGATTAACGATAGGATTGGTTGGGCAATTAGCGGACGTAGGATAATTCTTTCGATAATCCATCCCAGTAATAGGGCGAAGACAATAACCAGCGGCAGACCGAAATAAAACGGCAAGCCAGCTTGTGCTAGCATGCTATAGGTGAACCATGACAGTAGGAGCACCAGTTGTCCCAGTGATAGGTTCGCTACGCCACTGGATTTCCAGACGACGACGAATCCGAGGGCAATCAAGGAATATATCATACCAATGGCTAATCCTGTAATGGTGAATTGTAATAATTGTGCCATACCTTGTTATCCTTCTGTTACCGTTCTTATTTTAATGCTGGTGGTTACATTGCCCTTGCGCCCGTCGCGATAAGTCACCGGAGCCGTTATCTGTATATCATCTTTATTCTGGTAGATAGCGCTTATCAGGTCGGTGTAACGTGCTTCCATAAATTCCCTGCGCAGTTTTCTGGTACGGGTCAATTCTGCCTCGTCGGCGTCAAATTCCTTGTGCATCAGCACGAATTTTCTGGTTCTGGATGACTCCGGTAGATAGCTATTGACACGCCGCAGGTCTTTCTGAATGAGGTCGGCGATTTCATCTTTCTGAGACAGGTCGACGAAAGTGGTGTAAGGGATATGATGTTTTTCCGCCCATTTCCCCACCATCGTGAAATCGATATTGACTATTGCGGCAACATAATCCCGGTCTTTCCCACCGATTACCATAGCGTCTTTGATGTAAGGGCTGAATCTGAGTCTGCCTTCGATGTATTGAGGAGCGTACTTAATGCCCGACCGTAATTCGCCCATGTGGTCTATACGGTCCATGAAAATCAGGTGACCTTTCTCGTTGATGTTTACTGCATCGCCAGTATGACACCAGCCGTCAATCAATACCTCCGCTGTTTTCTGCGGGTTATTATGGTAGCCGCTGAACATGGAGCCACTTCTGACCAGTAATTCGCCCTCATTGGTGATTCTGACTTCAGTATTCACAGCCGGTCTGCCGACACTCTCAAAAGCAATTTCACCTTCACCGTGAGAAGAGATTAATCCTGCTTCGGTGCTGGCATAATTCTGTCTTAGTTCGATACCAATGGCATGAATCAGCCGGAAGGTATCCAGACTCAGTACGGAACTACCCGTGACGGCAAATCTAACATTGCTCAATCCGAGTTTATCCTTCAACGGGCGGAAAAGCAGGTAATAAGCAGGAATATAAAGAAGTCGCCACCATATGTTGGGCTTCTTGTTCTGGAATTTATAATCGGCAAACTTATGTCCTACGGGGAGGAACAGATTGTAGCAAAATCTTTTGAGGGGGTGAGCGTCTATCATCTTGACCTGAATTTCGCTGACCAGACTTTCCCATTGACGAGGTCCGTAGATAACGAAATTAGGTCCGATTTCCCTAGTATCTTCGGCGATGGTTTCCGGCTCTTCAGGAAAATTCAAAATAGCGCCGGTTAACAGATGCGGGATAGTCGCAAAATAGCTGTCACCTACCCATGCAGCGGGGAAGTTTGAAATAAGGTTATCATCTATGTCGATGGGGTAGCGGGCGATAAATCCTTCAGCGGTACTGATAAGGGCTTTGTGGGACATTCTGACACCCTTGGGCAAGCCGGTAGTGCCCGAAGTGTAATAAATGAAAGCGATATCGTCTCCATGCCCTCTATTGATGTTTTGCTCGAAAAGATCCGGATTGGATTTTTTGTATTCTCTACCCAGTTTCAGTACTTCATTGAAGCTAATCAGTAGCGGGTCATCGTAGTTCTTTAAGCCTTTGGGGTCCCAGTAGATGATCTTTTTCAGAACAGGCAATTCACTCCTGATTTCGAGGAATTTGTCGGTTTGTTCTTGGTCGTTGACGATGGCGAACTTTGCGCCTGAGTGGCTGGCGATATATTTAACTTCGGAGGGGATAGAGTCGACAAAGATACCTGTGGTAATGCCTCCCGTTGCCTGTACGGCAAACTCACCCCAGAACCACTCCGGTTCGTTATCGCCGATGATACAGACAACATCACCACGCTCCAGTCCGAGACTTATTAGACCGAGTGAAAAATACTCGATGGTTTCATAATATTTACGCCACGAATATTTTTGCCAGATACCGAACGTCTTCATACACATTGCCGTTTCATCTGCCCACTTATCAAAATTGTGACGGATGAGCTTGGGGATAGTATCTATCCCCTTCTTTTTCATTGTCTCAATTGTCTCGGCATTTGTTTGCGTTTTCATTTTCTATGTTGTTTACCTGTAAAAAATGAGCACCCCCACTTGGGAGGTGCCTTAGAAATACATTTCACTGTGATATCAGTAATACAGGTTGAGTAATTATGTCACCATCCACAAGCGCACCGAGTGCGCGTGGTAAAGATGAATTTGAAGTTCTCTAATCTGTATACCGCTACTGACATCGTCTCTTCCCCACAACAAAGATAGAAAATAGATTATCACAAGTCTGGGTGAGTGTCAAATTGTTGAATGGGTTTAGTAGATCCCGTACAATATCTCTTCTCCCTTGAGGGGAGAAGAATGTGTGTAATTAGAGGTTAGGAACGCAAGCAAATTCCATGGTTATGCTTTCTTGAGTCGTCTATTGTGATTTGCCTTTTTTGGCTTCCCCCAGTAATTTTTCCAGACGGTCATTATTGCCGGCAACGATAAGGGTATCTCCATCCTTTATCGTTTCTTGCTGGCTGGGAGTAACGATAATCTCTTTCTCACGCTGAATTAGCAAAACTGCCACTTCCCATTTGCCTTTCGGTCCAAAACCAAGTTCAGCCAGTCTCCCTCCGATTAGATATGGCGGCGCTTCCAACCGCGCAACTCCATAACCATGCACCAATGGCATATAATATGAAACATCCGACAGCGTCACGACATGAGCTACGCGCTCTCCCATTTCCTGCTCGGGATAAACTACTCTATCGGCACCTATCTTCTCAAGAATACTCCCGTGTAAGTTATTATCGGCTCGGGCAATTACCTGCGGCACCCCCAATTTTTTGAGGAGAATTGTAGAGAGGACGCTACTTTCCACAGAAGAGCCGATAGCTACGATGGCAATATCGAAGTTTCCGATACCCAACTCTCTGAGCAAGTTCTCGTTAGTACCATCTGCTTGAATCGAATGGGTAATTTCCGCTGCCATACCCTGAACGGTTTTTTCGTCGGTATCGATTGCTAGAACATCGTGTCCGATGCCATGCAAAGTTCTGGCGATACTACGGCCGAATCGACCCAGACCGATAACGATAATTTGCTTTTTCATAGGTACCTCCTAACCAATTCTTATGGTTTCTTGCGGGTAATTGAATTCAGTAGCCTGCTGGTGTTGTGCCAGTGATAATACCAGCGCTAGCGGTCCAACCCGTCCGATGAACATCATCAGCGTGATGAGTAACTTTCCGATAATGGATAAACCGGGGGTAATACCTGTCGATAAACCAACGGTACCAAAGGCAGAGATGGTTTCGAAAAGTAACTGGAGGAAGGAGAATTTTTCTGTGATAGTCAGAACGAAAACGATGATTGATATCAGCCCAATCGATAACATTACCAGTGTCAGAGCTCTGTATATCTGTTGTGTGGTGAATTCTCTTCCGAATGCACCGGCTTTTTCCCTGCCTCTAATAGTGCTGATTAAGGTAGCGACAAGCATGCCGAAGGTGTTGACTTTGATACCGCCGGCGGTAGAACCTGAAGCTCCACCGATGAACATCAGGAACATTGTGAAGAACAATGAATAAACGGCAAAATTGCCGATATTAAGAGTGGCAAATCCCGCTGTACGGGGAGTTACTGCATGGAAGAAAGCATTCAATATCTTTTGTGATAAAGGCATTGGTCCGAGTGTCGCCGGATTGTTCATCTCTGTTAATAGAATGACAATAGTGCCTGCTGTAAGGAGAATAAGTGTAGTCGTGATGACTAACTTGCTGTCCAATGACAGACGAGCGAATCTTCTAACTCTGGCAATATCGGCAATTACCATGTAGCTGATACCACCGAGAATAATGAGCCCTGCGGTAGTCAGTATTAGAAGGGTGTTTCCCTGATAACCGGTCATGCTCTGGAAATGGCCAAAAAGGTCGAGTCCGGCGTTATTGAAAGCTGATACGGATTGGAAAATCGATTTCCAGACGGCCATTCCCGGCGTATAGTGTGTGGAGATGCTGAGATATATCAATGCGGCACCGAGTATTTCTACAATGATGCTAAAGATAGCTATTTGTTTGACGATTCTTACGACTCCGCCGAGCTTGGCTACCCCCATAGATTCTCTTATCAGAAATCTCTCACGCAGACCTATTTTCCGTCCCATAGCGACAAGAAACAAGGTGGCCATGGTCATAAATCCGAACCCGCCGACCTGCATCAATATAAGGATTATAACCTCGCCGAACGGGCTAGATCG
>Ga0209777_10010002_pt1 | contig 10113 bp, 8 predicted proteins | sample FrelakmetHBP12HB_FD_187147 | JGI IMG/M metagenome (GOLD analysis project Ga0209777, IMG submission 187147) | Freshwater lake sediment microbial communities from the University of Notre Dame, USA, for methane emissions studies -HBP12 HB (SPAdes)... | ecosystem: Environmental > Aquatic >...
TGGTTAAAGTAAAAGAAGACGGAACATATATACCGCTGACTAATTTTTATGTTCCGGGCAAAGACAAAATTAAATTGCTCAAGAAATAGTTAATCGCAAATATTTCTTAACTGTAAAGAAACAATATAGATGCAGCAAAATCCTGTCATACGCAGGGTAAACGCCGCAGCTGAATTTTTTGCGAAGTAACTCAAGGATTATAATGAAAGCTTTCCGCAGCCGGCCATCGATAATGATCAGCAGACGAGAAGAAAATAAAAAAGCTGAGCTGGAAATTAAAAGCCTGCACCTTAGTTTTGGAGGCGTTACGGCTGTAAAAGATGTTGATCTCAACGTTCATACCGGCGAGTTGATGGCGATCATAGGCCCGAATGGGGCGGGTAAAACCAGTCTGCTCAACTGCATCACTGGATTTTATCGCCCCCAAAAAGGCCGAATAACCTTTAACGGTACGGATATTAGCGACTTACACACTCACCAGCTTGTTAAAGTGGGTATCGGCAGAACATTCCAGAATGTTGAGCTTTTTCCGGGGATGACGGTGCTGGCCAATATGACGCTGGCCCGCCACATTCACTGCCATTACAGCTTTATTCACTCTTGTCTTTTTTCTCCATCCGTAAAAAAAGAAGAAATTCGCCACCGGCAAATATTGGAAGAAATAATTGATTTTCTGGAGATGCAGTCAATTCGGAAAAAAACAGTTGGTTCTTTACCTTACGGGATGATGAAAAGAGTTGAGTTAGGAAGGGCGCTCGCGCTGGAGCCCAAGCTTCTTATTTTGGATGAACCTTTTGCCGGAATGAATCTGGAAGAAAAGGAAGATATGGTTCGCTTTCTTCTGGAATTAAATCAGCGATGGGGCCTGACGATGATTTTAGTGGAGCATGATATGTCTATAGTCATGAATATTTCCAAACGCATTATGGTTTTGAATTTTGGTGAAAAAATAGAGGAGGGCACCGCTTACGAAATCAGCAGCCATCCCGAAGTTATCAGAGCATATCTTGGTGATTCCGGTACATTATAAAGAGTTAAAAAAGGCGTAAATAATTTGGGCATTGTGACACAAAAACAATCGTACGGATATAATTTAACGATACCGCAAATCCTGGCCGAAAACGCCGTCAAATACGGCGAAACAAAAACTGCTATTCGGGAAAAAGCTTACGGCATTTGGCAAAGATATAGCTGGTCTGATTATAATAGTTATATGAAGAAAACGGCCGGTGGATTTGCTGCCCTTGATCTTCAGCGCGGAGAAACGGTTTGCCTTAACGTCGAAAATCATCCGGAGTGGCTTTTTTGTGAAATCGCTGCCCATGCTCTGGGCGCGACCACATTGAATTTATTCACATCATCTATCGCCGAAGAATTATGCACATCTATTAAACGCGTCACTTCCTCAATCATAGTAGTTCAGGATCAAGAACAAGTAGATAAACTTCTGGAAGTTAAAGAGAAGCTGCCGCAAATCAAGAAAGTCGTATATATTGATCCCACGGGGATGACCTCTTATGAAAATGATTCTTGGTTGATCAGTTATGCCCGGCTTTTAAAGGAAGGAGAAAAATTTAATTCAGAAAATCCTTGCTTTATTGATGAGGAAATAGAAAAGGGCCAGCCTGAAGATATCGCCGTCTTGATTCAAACTTCGGGCACGACAGGCATTCCCAAATTAGCCATGCTTTCCCATCGCAATTTTACACAAATGGCCTCCCAATGGATAGAAGCGGCCGAGATTAAACCCGAAGAAAATTGGCTATCCATGTCGCCTCCCGCTTGGATTGTCGATCAAATGTGGGGTATGGGTGTGGCGCTTTTAGGTGCAATGACGATGAATTTTCCGGAAACCGCGGAGACGGTAATTGGGGATTTCCGAGAAATTGGTCCTTCCATGTTAATTACGGCATCACGTTTTTGGGAGGATATGGCTTCCAGCATCCGCGTAAAAATATCAGATGCGGGCTGGATGAAGAAAAATTTATTTTACTGGGGAGAGATCATCGGTAAAGCCGTTGTTAAAAGAAGAGCAAAAAAAGCAGGAGTTCTTCTACCCTTAAATGTTTTGTATAAATTAATGTCTATCGTTGTTTACCGTCCGCTTTTAGACAGGATCGGTTGCTCTCGTTTTCGGAGCGCCTTTACAGGCGGCCATCCGATTAGCCCCGATGTAATTTTGTTTTTCCGCGCCATTGGTTTGAATTTAAAACAATGCTATGGACTAACCGAGGCAGGGGGCATATTTCAAATTCAGCCGGATAATGAAGTGAAGTTGGAGACTGTGGGTAAACCTTTACCGCTAACAGAAGTAAAAATAGCCGAAGATCAGGAAGTATTGGTGCGATCTGAAGCCAATTTTTCCGGTTATCACAATGATTATCATGCTACGCAGGCCGCTTACGACGATGGATGGCTGAAAACCGGTGATGCCGGTTATATCGACGGCGACGGCCATTTATTGATCATTGGCCGCAAAGAAGATATTATTCGCAATAAGAGCGGTGAGGCTTTTTCTCCGGATTTTATTGAAACCCGCTTAAAGTTCAGCCCCTACATTAAAGAAGCTGTCATCTTTGGTGAAGGTCGTCCCTTCATTACCGCCATGATCAATATTGATATGGGAAATGTCGGCAATTGGGCGGAAGGCCGCATGATTCCCTACACGACATATATGGATCTTACGCAGCAGCCGTCAGTGGAAGGACTGATCTTAAAAGAAGTATGTAAAGTTAATGAGCAGCTGCCCGATGTAATGAAGGTCAAAAAGTTTACTTTGCTTTATAAACTTCTGGACGCTGATGAAGAAGAATTAACGCGTACGGGCAAAGTCCGGCGCCGCTTTGTTTACGGTTTATATATTAAAATCATCGAATCAATGTATCGTGATGAAAAAAATGTACAGGTAATTGGGAAAATTCGTTATCGTGACGGAAGAATAGGCGAGATTGAAACAACAGTAAATATTATCAAGGTCAGTTGAGGAATCTATCCATGGATTTTTTTCTGCAATTATTAGTTAACGGAGTTTGCGTAGGGCTTCTCTATGGCATATCGGCGATGGGCTTTGTGATGATTTTTAAGTCCTCCAGCGTTTTGAATTTTGCTCATGGCGAACTTTTAGCCCTGGGAGCTTTTTTCTTTTTAGCGTTGATTACCTGGGCTAAATTGCCAATTTTAATTGCTTTTATTTTGACACTTGTTGGCTGCTTTATTTTAGGATTTCTGATTGAAAAATTTTTTCTGCGTCCGTTGATTGGAGAAAAACTGATTTTTGTCATTATGCTGACGGTAGGTTTGGCGGCAATGTTTAAGGGATTTATTCTGCTGATTTGGGGCGGAAATTTGCATACCTATCCCGAATTTTTAAGCGAATCAATCGCACTGCGGTTAGGGTCCATATATATTGCTCCAGTTTATACGGCCACCCTGATTATCAGCATTATTTTTCTGGTTTTATTCGGGCTGTTTTTCAAAAAATCGGCTCAGGGAATTTATATGCGTTCCGTGGCCGATAATCAAAAAGCGGCTCTTTCTCTGGGAGTCCACGTCCGGCGGGTATTTGCGCTGTCTTGGGCTATTGCTGCGTTGGTTGCGAGCATGAGCGGTATAGTTCTCGGAATCATCAACGGTGTTAATGTTCACGATTTGAGCTCGATCGGCTTAAAAGTATTTCCCGTGGTAATTTTAGGCGGACTGGACAGCATCGGCGGCGCGATAGTAGGCGGTATTATAATCGGTCTTCTGGAAACATTTACCGGCGGCTACTTGTCGCCTTCACTAATTGATGTTGTGCCTTACATTGTGCTTGTTTTTATTTTGCTGGTCAAACCATATGGATTATTCGGTCTGGTGGAAATTGAGAGGGTTTAAATGAAGAAGTTTTCCTTTCATTCCTGCGGTAATTTTCGCGAAGATTATGCTGAAGAATTAAAAATATTTGAAACGTATTTCGGCCGGATTTGCCTCGGATTATTTTTGATTTTACTCTTTGCCGTCGCGCCTTTTGTTGTGAGCACTTACATGCTGTATATTCTAAACATGATCGGCATCATGGCTATCGCCGCCATCGGGCTTAACATTCTAATCGGTTATACCGGGCAGATATCTTTAGGGCACGGAGCTTTTTTCGGAGTGGGAGCATATGCCGCCGCTATTTTGGCCACTAGATTAGGATGGGGATTTTATTTAGCCATACCGGCGGCGGGTATTATAACCGCCCTTGTCGGAATGATATTCGGTATTCCTTCGGGACGTTTAAAGGGGCTTTATTTGACCATTGCCACCCTGGCCGGACAGTTTATCATTGAATATATTTTAATTCATTGGGATTACCTAACCAAAGGAACGATGGGTATTACTTTGCCCGCGCCGAAAATCATCCAGTGGGAAATTACAGGAGATAAAGCATTTTTCTTTTTGATTTTTATCAGCTTGGTTCTAATGACCTGGTTTGCGGTAAACATCATGCGCAGTAAGTACGGCCGGGCTTTCATCGCCATCCGCGACAACGACCGTGCCGCAGAGGGTATGGGTATCCCCATTTTCAGATATAAATTGTTGTCTTTTGCGGTCAGCTCTTTTTATGCCGGTTTTGCCGGAGCGCTTTGGGCCTATTATATGATAAGCATTACTACGGAACCATTTAATTTGGGGCTTTCAGTAGAATTTATCGCGATGGTCATAATCGGTGGATTGGGAAATATTCCCGGTGCAATTTTCGGAGCCACTTTTATTACTTTATTAAATGAACTTTTGAGATTTTTTACCGGACTTCTCATGAATATCGGTTTTGTCACGAGTTTAGGCTTGAATATGGCGCCGCTTAGAGAATTTACTTTTGGGTTGGTTATTGTTTTATTTATATTACTGGAACCGCGAGGACTGGCCGAACTATGGCGAATTGCACGTTCCAGTTTCCGGCTGTGGCCTTTTTCATATTAGAAAATTAGTATTTGCATTTTTATAAAAAGCAAATACGTAAATTTTCTTATCCCGCATAGCGGGATTAGTAAGTTAGCACTTATCCCGTTTATCGGGGTTAGGATATTAAATGGGCGAGATACTTTTACAATTGAATAATATTTCCGTTGTATATTCAGATGTTATTCAGGTATTGAAAGGTGTTTCTTTATCTGTGGAAAAGGGACATATCGTTTCGCTATTGGGCAGTAACGGCGCGGGCAAAACAACTACGCTTAAAGCTATTTCCGGTCTGCTTAAGCCCGAAAACGGCAAGGTTACGGATGGCTCAATTATTTTCAACGGTAAAAATATCCAAAATCAGGCGCCTGAATACATTACGCGTCAGGGTATATTTCAAGTTTTAGAGGGGCGTCAGCCTTTTAAATATCTGACTATCGAAGAAAATTTGCGCGTCGGCACTGCTACGCGCTCAGGTAAGCCTTATAAGGAAGATTTGGAACTTGTCTATAAATATTTCCCCGCATTAATCCCGAGAAAAAAATCTCTGGCCGGATATTGCAGCGGCGGTGAGTTGCAGATGCTGGTAATCGGCCGGGCTTTAATGGCCCACCCGCAACTCTTGATGCTGGACGAGCCTTCATTGGGGCTTGCGCCTCTGGTCGTTCAGGAGATATTCCGCATAATAAAGATGATCAACGAAGAGCATGGAACAACCATAGTCCTGGTGGAACAAAACGCCAATATGGCCCTACAGGTGGCTCATTATGGATACGTTATGGAGAACGGCAAAATAGTGATGGAAGGCATCGCTGATGATCTGGCTAAAAATCCAGATGTTAAAGAATTTTATTTGGGCATGTCGGCATCGGGAATAGCCAAGTCCTATAAAGATGTCAAAGCGTATAGGCGCCGTAAACGCTGGCTATAGCAGACTGCTGAAAAAGACTCATATTCTGCGTTGCGCTTCGAATCTAACTGCTCACGTACATTTAAAGTACGCTCCGCTGCTCGATTCTCGCACGCCTTGCCTCTAAGCCTTTTTGAGCAGCCTGCAAAACAAAAATTTTCAACATGCTTCGTCTTCTCCTCCTTGAAGCCTCGTTATCCTTTAAAATCGGAAGGGTATAAGTTGCACTCGGATGGAATATTTTCCTTTTCAATAAAAAGCAGTCATGTTAAATTGATAATCAAATGTAGGAGGAAGTTAAGGTCGTATATTAATTTAGGCTTGGAGATTTATAATCGATATGGAGACAATTATAGCAGTCACAATTGCTGTCATTGGCTGGTTAGTTAACCACTACTTATCAATACGAGCTCAAGAAAAGTCCTTTATCAACCAAGTAAAAAATACGGCAAGATCTGATATCACTAATTCATTAAGAGACTATTTGAAATGGCTTGAAGATATAAGTCGTGAAGAGTACAAAATGCGAATGCTCAGCATTTCTAATCCTGAGATAGCCGAATTGATACCTTTTCAACGACATCATTTTAATAATTTTATAAATCTGGTTTCAGAGAAATTTCAATCGCCTTATGCGATAAATACCCTAGAAGAATATGAAACTTTATTTTCGCAAACAAAGGAAGTTCGTGATTATTTGAACAAAAAACATATAAATATATATATTAATCTAAGCAAGATAGCGAATATTTTAAAAAATAAAGAAACAATTACACTTGAAGAATTAATAAACATTATAGAAAAAATGATGGGATTTGAAGTTGGGGCACAAAGATGGATAATTAGAGATCTAATAATCTGTATTCAGAATTTATCACTAGGCGAAATTACTGGCAAAGCCGTGATACCGAAAGAAGATTCTGACATACAAATAAAGCACCCGAGACTGATTTTAGATAGTAAAAACAATATCACAATTACCAAGGACAAATACACGCATAAAATTAGTGAAAATTTGGCTAACCAGCACATTGACCGTTGACAGGTAAAGCTCTGCGACTTTACCCGCAAGCCATTCACACCGTTAAAGATATTTTGGAGGTGGAATAATTATTTTTTATGACTGAGAAGGAAATAACATGAAATGCTTATTTGATAAAAAAGAATCGTGGAGTCATAAAGAGAGAAAACTCAGGCAGGATGAGAGTCTCGCCAGAATGGTGAAGATGGGTTATAAAAAATCAGCCCGCCTGAAAGCAATGCTCGACGCAAACAAGATCAATCCCAATAGTATCAAAACAAGAGAGGACTTGGAAAAACTGCCGGTTACTTCCCGCGAAAAATTGGTGGATATGGAAATGCAAGAACCTCCTTACGCCGGCCTGGAAAACCCGGCGATATCAATTGACCGCATTTTCACTTCCCCCGGGCCTGTTTATGAACCGCATCTTTCCGAAAATGATTATTTGTGGACACGTGCTTTTTTCGCCGCGGGCATTGGTCCTGCCGATATTGCTCTCAACGCTTTTTCTTATCATTTGGTAGCGGCAGGGCTCACTTTTCATAATGGACTGCGCAAAGTTGGCGCGACAGTGGTTCCTTCCGGCACTTCCTCTTCCCAGATTCAGGTGCAATTAATCAAAGATTTAAAAGTAACTGCTTATGTCGGCACGCCCAGCTTTTTAATGTCTATTATTAACAAGGCAAAAGAGATGGGTTTTGATTTTAAAAAAGATTTTCGCCTAAAAAAAGCTTGTTTTGCGGCGGAACCTTTATTTCCGGACATGCGCCGTTCTTTTGAAAATGATTACGGTATTGATACATATCAGATGTATGGAGCCACTGAAGTTGGCGATGTGGCTTATGAATGCTCGCAAAAGAATGGCTGGCACATTTGCGAAGAAACTATTGTCGAAATTGTTGATCCTACAACGGGCAAAAGCTTGCCTCCCGGTGAATTGGGTGAAGTGGTAGTCACTCGGCTCAACGAAATATTCTTCCTGCTTCGTTTCGGCACAGGGGATTTATCACGAATAATTACCGATAAGTGTAAGTGTGGAAGAACATCGTATCGGCTTGCCGGAATTTCCGGCAGGATAGGGGATGCGGTAAAAGTCCGGGGGCTTTTTATAGCGCCCAGTCAGCTCAAAATGATTCAGGCGAAATATAATAATATTCCCTTACAAGCGATTGTCAGTCGCAAGGAGCATGAAGATATACTAAAAATTATTATGGAAAAGATCACACCGGAAATCGGCAGCGCTCAGTGGGAGCAAGGTTTTAAAAATATATTTAAAGAAATTTGTACCGTTAAAGTAGATCAGATGGAGTATGTGGATAGAGGCAAAATCAAGCCGGACGAGAAGTTGATTGTTGATCAACGTCATTGGTAGCCTTGACGACCTCGTAAAAAGTCGTCACCCCGGCGAAGGCCGGGGTCTAGGATTTTTATAACTATTTATAATCACTGGATTCCGGCCTTCGCCGGAATGACGCGTCAAGGACATTTTCGACTTTTTACGGGTTCATCAGCTTTTTATACTAGCCTTTTTTCCTAACAGATAGGCGTCAACAGTGGAAAAAATCCACAGGCCAATAATAATTAAGCATAATCAAGGAAAGAGTTGTTGAATCCAGAGTTTTTAACGAATCATCCGTCAATTTGAGTACAGTGTTTAAATCGACTGAACCTTTTTTCGGAGGTGCCGCCTTTATAGTGCTAATGGCAACTTGCATTAACGACCAGCAAATATAGATAATTCCGGCCGCAACAGGCAACATAATCGCTAATCCTCTTTTATATTTTTTTAAATACAACTGTCCCCAGCCGGGGAATAACAATGCGCTTAACAATGCTGCTTTAGTGGCTAAGTTAATGGCATGTCCTCCTCAAAAAAATAAGTTTGGATATTACGAAAGAATAGTAACGTCTTTCATCTTTAGCTGAATATCGGAAGCTCCATTCCAATGGTTAATTTGCGGCGTGAAAGCAACATCAAGATTGGCCCCCGTAAGAGTATTCAGATATTTACCCATGCTAAACCAAATGGAATCACAAGACATCCCTTTGCTCGTGAGTCTCATTTTTAAATGATTATTGCCGACTATTGCAGGGGACGAAACTTTAATATTACGGGCACAAAGGACTGGTTCCGGATTTTTGCTGCCGAAGGGCGCGAGCATATCCATCTGGTCGATTAAATTCAGATTGATATCGGAAAGTTGGCATTCCGAATCAATAAACGTTTGGGAAATAAGGTCTGGAGATTGACCGCTATCGTGAATTATTTCATCCAAAAGACTGGCAAATTCATCAATATCATCTTCCTTGATGGAAATGCCTGCCGCATGGCTGTGACCGCCGTACGAAAGCAAAAGAGAAGCGCATTGCTGAATTGCCTTATAAATATTAAAATCAGAAATGCTCCGGCCTGAGCCTTTGCCCACACCTTTATTCAAACTAATGACAAATGCCGGACGACTGAAAAGGTCGACAAGACGAGAAGCTACAATGCCGACAACTCCCGGATGCCATTTATCGGACGCAAAAACCAGCGAGTTCATTTTTTCTATATCCGGGATATTGCCGATTTTTTCGAGAATTTCGCTTAAAATATTTTTTTCTATTGATTGCCGGCGGCGGTTGTGGGAATCAAGCTTTGCGGCCAATATGCGAGCTTCTTCAATATTTTCAGTCAGAAGCAATTCCACGGCATCGAGAGGAGAGGCGATGCGGCCGGCGGCATTAATGCGGGGTATGAGACAAAAAGAAGCTTTAAAAGAATCGATAATCTGGCCGTCAACGCCGCTGACTTCTTTGAGAGCTTTGATTCCCGGCCGCTTGCCTTCGGTAATCAGTTCCAAACCGATTTTGGCAAAAATTCTATTTTCATCGACAAGCGACGCGATGTCGCCGATAGTTCCCAGAGCGACAATATCGAGATAATCTTTTAAATTAGGATAATCTTCGTTTTTCCAGAAGCCTTCCTTACGCAAACTGCCACGCAAAGCGATGAGAAAGTTATAGGCAATGCCCACGCCGGCGAGCTCTTTGAACGGGAAAATACAGTCTTCGCGATTTGGATTTATGGAGGCGACGGCGGGAGGAAGTGCTCCCGATATCTCATGGTGATCCAGAACGATAGTATCGATGCCGATTGATTGAGCATAGGCAATCTGTTCCACATCGGAAATACCGCAATCAACGGTAATAATCAGATTGACATTATCGCTTTTAAACTTGTCGATCACCGGTGTTTTTAAACCGTAACCTTCTTGGA
>Ga0209777_10010003_pt1 | contig 10111 bp, 13 predicted proteins | sample FrelakmetHBP12HB_FD_187147 | JGI IMG/M metagenome (GOLD analysis project Ga0209777, IMG submission 187147) | Freshwater lake sediment microbial communities from the University of Notre Dame, USA, for methane emissions studies -HBP12 HB (SPAdes)... | ecosystem: Environmental > Aquatic >...
TAACACCACCTTTGATCAATTTGAAATTAGCGACAAAATTTTAGGCGACAAAATGAATTATTTGAAAGAAGGAACGGAAGTGGAAATAATGCTTTATAAAGATATTCCAATTACGATTGAATTGCCGGCTAAAATCGCTTTAAAGGTTACGCAAACCGAACCGGGCATCAAAGCGGCTACAGCGAGTGATGTGAAAAAACCGGCAGTGGTTGAGACAGGGTACAAATTGACAGTACCATCATTTATTAATGAAGGAGATACGATTAAGATAAATACTGCAACCGGAGAATACGTTGAACGGGCGTAGTATTGTCATCCCCGAGCTCATAGATGTAATCATCATGAAGTCGGGGATCCAATTCATCAAGAATATATATAGTCTTGTTGTTCTGGATTCCAGACTTACTGTTGAGTACAACAGTGCTCTGGAATGACAAACAGAGAAGGTTTGTTTCTAAAAAATATTTTTAAATTATCAATAACTTAAATACAATGGGATTTTTTAAATGGTTAGTTAATTTCTTGAGAAAAATTGGGCTTTTGAGAGTGCAAGGCAGCAGTTATAAGGGAAATTTGAAAGACAAGCCGGCGGATTTCTACAATAATTTGGATAACTAGAAATTGCAGGGGGTAGAAAAATTTCTAAATTATAAATTATAATTTCTAATAAAAATCTTAATGTCTAATGCTTTAGGTTTAGAAATTTGACATTTTGTTAGGAATTATAATTTAGATATTAGATATTTCTGCTATAATGTTCTCATGATACTCAATATCAACAATCCGGTTGGGGAAACTTGGATTCTAACCATAATTCTAGGGATCGCTTTAATCCTTTCTATCCGCAGAAAAAAACCCCGAGATTTTTTCCGGCTTTCCATGACTCAGGAACTGAAAGGTCTGGCAATCTTAGCCGTTATTTTTGGCCATATTGGCTATTTTTTGTTTTCAGATCATCACTTTCTCTTTCCTTTTTCAATTATTTCTGGCGTGGCGGTGGATCTCTTTTTGTTTCTTTCGGGGTACGGACTTACTTTTAGCCATCTCAAAAACGAATATGATATCAAGGAATTTTATTCCAAAAGACTTCCGAGATTATTTGTGCCTTTTTGGATCATGCTCATTATTTTCTTTAGCTTAGACTTTCTAGTTTTGAAAATCGGCTATTCCTGGCACTATATTCTCCAATCTTTTTTAGGATTTTTTAATAGCGCTAATATTTATCAGGATTTAAATTCTCCGCTTTGGTATTTTACTTTGATTTTATTCTATTATCTAATCTTTCCTCTGGTTTTTCATCGCAAGCATTATTGGCTTTCCGCTCTGGGAATTTATTTAATTACAATGCTCGCGATTTTTTGGAATCCTCCTTTTTTAGCAGGGGTAATGGGTTTATACCGACTGCATATCATCGCCTTTCCTTTGGGCATCATTTTTGCTTGGCTGTTTCATAATTATCATCATTTCAGCCATTTTGCTTCTCAAAAGTTAAGCCAATTTCTGGGTTACAAAAAACCTTTAAAACTGAGCGGAACGATTAAAAAAATTGTTGAAGCAAGCGTTTTCCGGCAAACTATTCGCTATCTTTTTATGACGGTATTGGCAATTATCATTGTTTATACTTCTTATCATTCCGGAGTTAGTAATATTGATGCGGCCAAAATCATCAGCATTATTACGATGCTGGCCTTTCTATTTTTCTTTCTTTCCATGCGTTTTGAATTTAAATTGTTTGATTTGATCGGTTTCTATAGTTACGAAATTTATCTCTTGCATTGGCCGATTCTCTACCGCTATGATATTTTTTACCGCTATTTGCCGGCCGGAATCGCGACGATATTTTACTTGATTTTATTCTTAATCCTCGCCTGGATTTTGCATAAAATAACGGATCGGATTTTAAAAAGAGAAACAAAAAAGGCATAGAGTCTCAAGAATAAAATTGACAATTAAGCCAAAAAGAGATAAGATTAGAATGGTTAAAAACTCTAAGAAAGGCGTAACTTAAAAATGAAGAAAAAAATTTCCTGCGAAACGGCAAGAGAATATATAGATTTTGTCTTTGCCAGCATGGCAGACGACTATATGCCGCCCAGACCAGATGAAGAAAAAAGAAAGCACGACGCGGCGCTTGATCACATGCGCGAATTCAAAGACGGTCATTCGGTAATTATCTGTCAAGAATGCTGGGATTATTATCAGCAGAAAAAAAGAGAGTACAAGGGAGGTAAAAATAATGAAAATTCCACGTGAGGTTGGTGAAGAATTTAATCGGCAAGTAGGAAATTTTCACAAGGAAGTAGAGAGTTTCCGCTCAGGCTTCTGGTTCTGGACAGGGATATTGCTCGGTTTCCTTCTGGGAGCATCAGTTGTGCCTCTGGTCCTTTTTCTGTTTAAAAAGCTCTGATATTCTCAGTCTCAAAGATTCTAATAGCACAAACCGAAAGGGGCGTGCGCCTACCGATGAGGTAGGTTTTTTATTTGACAAATATTAATATTATCTATATTATTAACAATATACATAATATTAATAATATTACAAATATGACAAATGTTGTAAGCGTCGATGAAACCAGAAAAAATCTTTCGGAGATTATAAACAGAGCCCAGTATGGGTTTGAATGTTTTTTGGTAAGAAAAAACAATAAAGATGCGGTAGTTATTGTAAACGCGGAAGATTTTAAAAAGAGTAATATAATCCCAGAATTAAAAGAGCTTCCAAAAGAAGAAATAACTCCAGAATTAATAAAATTAATAAGAGAATCAAGAAAAAAGAAAAGTTCTGAATTTATTAATATTTAAAAAATGAATATCAACCGCATCATTGAAGAAAAATGGATTTTGCAAGATATCCAAGGGTTTGGTATTTTGAAACAATACAAAAAATGTAAAACCCTTTTGTTTTCAGGAAACTTTAAGAATATCGATCTCAAAAAAAGACAGCCCAAAAGTGAAGATGCTTATCAATTTAGGATAAGCAAAAAATACAGAGCAATTTGTTATGTTGAAGAAGATGAACTAAGAGTTGTTAGAATAGATAAACATCAATGATCCGTCCTACATCGTAACTCACAAAACGGATTACATCCTGTTATTTCCAGTGCAGATTTCGGAGGATCAAAATCATTTTTATAAATATTATTAATGAATAATTTTGAAAAAACGTTTGGATATTTTATTAGCTGAACGGAAATTAGTTGACTCTCGCGCGAAAGCTCAGGCTTTGATTATGGCGGGGCAGGTCACAGTTAATGGCAAAAAAGAAACCAAGCCCGGATCAAATTTTGCTGAAGACGTCAAAATAGAAGTTTTGGAATTACCGCGCTATGTGGGAAGAGGTGCCGAAAAAATGGAAGGCGCATTCAAAGCGTTCAAACTTAATTTTCAAGATAAAGTTGTGGCTGATATCGGTTCTTCAACCGGCGGCTTTACCGATTTTGCTCTGCAGCATGGAGCTAAAAAAGTTTATGCGATTGATGTGGGTACGGGGCAGCTGCACTGGAAATTAAGAAATGACCCAAGAGTAGTAGTGATGGAGAAGACGGATTTTCGGAAAATAGGAAAACTGCCGGAAAAAATTGATATTTTTTTAGTAGACGTGGCGTTTGTGTCGGTGAGAAAGATTTTGGAAAGTATTAAGTATAAAGTATTAAGTATTAAGCAGAATACGGATATTATCCTTCTTTTTAAACCCCAGTTTGAAGCAGGAAAAACTATTGCGGATAAGTTTCGGGGGATAATTACGGATCCCAAAATTCATGAAAAATTGTTAAGTGATTTTCTAAAATGGTGCGAGGAAAACGGGTTTCAAATTTTAGGAGAAACCGAATCGCCGATTAAGGGAGATAAAGGAAATAGAGAGTTTTTATTTTATTTAAAGTTAATTTAATTCTCAATTTCCAATTCTCAATTCTCAATAAATTTTCAATGATTCAATGATTCAACCTGCCTGCCGGTAGGCAAGAATTGTAAAATTGTTTCATTGATTGAAAATTGAAAATTGTGAATTGAAAATTTTTCTTATGTTAATCAACGCTAAAAAACTCATCAATCTTCCTATCATCGAAGCAGTCACGATGAAAAAAGTGGCTGTGGTTGATAATCTGATTGTCAGTCCGGAAAATGGCGCCGTTCTAGCTTTTTTGCTGCGGAAAAACTTTTTGAGCAATAAAAATCGGATTGTCGTTTTACATGATGTGAGAGAAATGTATATTGACGGCCTAGTTACTAATAGCAAGGATAATATTATTAATCCGGATGAAGTGATTAAAGTTAAAAGCGTTTTGGATCAAAATATTTTTTTGCTAGGCTCTCGAGTGATTACGCAAAACAGCAAAATATTGGGGTATCTGGAAGATTTTATTTTTGATACCGGTTTCTCGGCGATTGTTACACTAATTGTTAAAAAAAGATTTTCCACTGAAAAAAGGATTATTTCCGCTGAAAGAATTCTCAATATACAGCCTGGACGAATTGTGATTCGCGATATTTCCAATAAAGTGGAAGTACCCAAGGTCTCAAAAGTTTTAGAACCGGTTTTACCTATTTAAATTGAGCTAACCTTTTTTCTAGTTCTTTTTTATATTTTATCCTTAAATCAATCGGATGGAATTTAAGAATCTGGTCATTAGTTATTACTGATGCGGGGTTCCCCCACTTTTTTTGGCTGCGCTCAATTTGTTTTAATTGAATTTTACGGGCGGTATTTTCAAAAAAATCATTTTTCAATAAAATTTCAGTCCACTTTTTAATAATTTTTGATAAAAATGGCCTTTTGAAATTAATATAATAATCGGTAATATTGTGGCCGGAATTGGGCAGGAAATAATAAACCCAAGTATTGGCCGCGCGGAATTTTTCAAAAGTTTGCTGGAAACTAATAATCGACGCCATTTGTGCGATCCAAAAAGCCACAAAAAAGCCCAATTTATCTTGCGCAATATAATCTAAATTCATTTTTTCTTCGGAGATATAGAAACTCAAGCAAATTCTTTTAGCCACTTTTTTACCGTGCCTTCTTAATCCTAAAATATGAAGCAAGATACTAGATAAAGCGCGGGCGGTCCAGATTTTATTTTTTTCGGTGATAATCAGAAAATCAATATCACTTTCTTTATCACAATTAAAAAAAGCCAGCGAATTGACGATTGAAATCATTTTTATAAAAGGAATATAAGAAAGAATTTTAGCCGCCAGAATCGCTCGATTCCAAAACTTTTCAGAAATATCATATTTAATCTGTCTTGATCGAACTAAATTACTTCTTTCGGGCAAGAAATAAAAACCATTTTTCATCTCAATTCTGCCTTGGCGAATTAATTCATCCAACTTTAAAATTACTTGATCCAGAGGAGCTTTGTACGCAAACAAATACCGCCAGACTTCAAAACTGGTAACAGGATAATCGAAAACATCGAAATAACAAATAGTAAAGAGGATAGATTCCTCAAGGTTTTTTATTTTCACAAGATAATTATAGCAAAAAAGAGGTTATCTTTCAAATATTTCTATATTTTGAGACCCAATTTTTTTCAAAATCACTTCCTTGGCTTCTTGATTTATTTCAAAACTGATGCATTTTCGATTTAAATCATTAGCGGCTTTCATGGTAGTGCCGGAACCAAGGAAAGGGTCGCAGATGGTATCGCCTGGTCTACTAAAATTTTTAATAATCATTTCTGCTACCTCAATCGGACAAGTCGTTAAATATTCTTTAAAGCTATATTTATCTTGGATAAAAAAGCGCTTAGTTTTATTTAAAAAAGGATTAACTAATTTATAGATTAAGGGAATTTTTCCAATCCAAAAAATCGGATAATAGAGAATTTTTGATCTCAAAAAATTAGGTGCGGTCTTAAAATACCAAATCGGGCTCCAATAAAGCTTTTTTAATCTTTCTTCAAAGGCGGTTTTGCCTTTGGAAAAAAGCAGAATATATTGAAAGCGCGTACCAAATTGCTCGCCATTGGGAAGGTCGGGATGAATTTTTTTCAAATACCGATCCCAAATCAGGATATTTCTCAAAGTTAATTCGGGCGGCAAAGTTTTAATCATATCGGCGTGAAAAGGTTTGAGTTCAAAAATATCCCCATTTTTTAGATAAACATCATGGAGCCAAAGCGCGATCATTCCCCCGTCTTTTAATTTCGGATTAATATTTTTCCAAAGATGAGAGATGTTTTTCAAAAATTCATCGTAGCCCTTTGTACTGAGATTTTTGGGATCATCTGAATAAGTAACCATGTCAAAATAAGGAGGACCGGACAAAATCAATTCAAGAGAATCGTCAGGCAGTTTTTTGACTCCCTCGACGCAATCCGTAAGATATAGTTGATGTTTTGTGGGATTTAGCATAAAATTAAACAATAAATGGCTAAATTGTTATATTGCTAAATTGTTGACGTGGCTTTTTATCGGTCTGAACATTTTAAGCAATTTAACAGTTTAACAATTTAACAGTAATATTTTACCATGAAAAAAACTATTTTAACAGGAATTCAGCCGTCGGGAAGATTGCATATCGGGAATTACTTAGGGACCATCGCTGGCTGGAAAGATTTTATTGAGCAATATAATTGTTATTTTTTTATTGCGGATTGGCATTCTTTGACGGAAGATTATAATGCAACTGAAAAAAAGCAGCAAATTATCACGCTAGCCGCGGAACTTTTAGCTTTGGGGGTTGATCCTGAAAAATGCGTTTTTTATCGCCAATCCGATTTATTAGAACATGCGGAGCTTACTTGGTATTTTAATTGCGTGACGCCCATATCTTTTTTGGAACGCATGACGCAATTTAAAGATAAAAGCGCCAAACAAGGGAAGAATATTAATGTGGGTTTATTTGATTACCCGGTTTTAATGGCGGCTGATATCTTAATGTATGATGCCGATTTAGTTCCAGTAGGCCATGATCAAACGCAACACTTGGAACTAACCAAAGAAGTGGCGCGCTTTTTCAATAATCGCTTTGGCGAAACATTTAAATCGCCGAATGCAAAATATGCCGATATCCCAAAAGTAATGTCGCTAACAAATCCTGACAAAAAAATGAGCAAGTCGGATGGCGACAAATCCTGCATTTTTCTTTTCGATGAACCAGATGTGATTATGGAAAAAATTAAAAAAGCGACAGCTGATAAATTGGGACTGGAAAATCTCTATGGCTTAGGTGAAATATTTATTTCAGGTTTTTACAAAGCCAATTATAAAAATAATAATTTGAAATTGAAAATTGAATTAGCCACTGCAATTTCTGATCATTTTGCCGATTTTCGGGCAAAAAGAAAAATGTGGTTGGCCAAAGAAGCTGAAATTGAAAAAATTTTAGCCAAGGGAGCTGAAAAAGCGCGAAAGGTTGCAATGAAGAAAATGGAAATTGTGAGAAAAAGAGTGGGGTTAAAATAAAATTTTATGGGGTTAGAAGGAAACTTAGAAAACTTAGAGGAAACAACGAAGAAAAAGATAGAGGAAAACAGCTTTAATGGTTTTAGTTTGGAAACATTGGTTGATAAATTAAAATCAACCGTTACAAGCAAATTAGGAATAAAAGATTTTTATGTTCATGTAGAAGATGTTGGTGGTGCGGGAGAAGATGTAGAAGACTTAGAAATGAAAGATTTTATGAAACATAATAAAGAAGAAAGAGAGATATTAGAAGCTATTCAAACAAAAGTTGGTCATGAAAATATAGATGCACTACCACATGATGTTAAAAAAATCATTCCATTTTTAAGAAAAGTTCCACCGGATGTTGAAGGATTAGAAAAAGCGATATTAGAAGAAGCCGCCTAGTTATTTTTTCTTTGTGGCCTGCCCGCCAGGAGCGAAATCTATTTAGAGAAGAGGAATAATCACCCCCGCCCGCCTTGCTTCGCAATGCGAAGCGGGCAGGTATTTCTCTAAGAGATTGAGCGAGGGCGGGTAATGTTAGGCTTTTTGATATAGAGCGGTAAAACCATTTTAATGGTCCCCGAAGGGGCCCCTTTGGGGTTTATTTTTTTGCCTAAGATCAGATCTAATAAAGTTTTAATGCGATCAGTAGAATTTTTGTTGGCAAATTCCTGCTTGGCAATCAATCCGCAATGTTTTTCGCCCAGATCGCCTACCACTATATCGCCATCATTTAATCGATTTGGCAGATTTATATCTTCGACTAATTCTATTTTCTCTAACATTTTTCCCATCTTAAATCTGGCAAAATAAATTTCGCTGTTTGAGGCGGAAACTAAAGACACCATATTCGTTATCATGGGGGAAACTTGAGCCGTTAGCGTGTCTGTAGCATACAAGGGAACTTTTAGCGCATAGCTAATCGTATTAGCGATTACAATACCGGTACGGACGCCAGTGAAAGCACCTGGACCACAAACAACTCCTACGGAGTTAATTTTCAATTTCCAATTTCCAATTTTCAATGAATTTCCAAATTTTTCAATTAGAGAAATTAGCTTTCGATTATTTTCCGGATTGGATTCGACAATTTTAATCCTTAGATCTTTGTAATCATAAAGACCGATGGCGGTTGGATTGGTTGTGGCATCGAGGAGAAGGATCATGTAGTAAGTATTAAGTAGTAAGTATTAAGTAGTAAGTATTAAGTATTAAGTATTTTTCACAATGTAGCAATATAACAATATAACAATTTAACAATTTAGCCCTTAAATATTGTTATTTTTCTCTCGTTCTCGCCTTTTGTCTCAAAACAAAGGTCGATTCTTTTTGCTGGTAGAATATCCGCAATTTTGTCCGCCCATTCGATAGCGATAATATTGGAAGGATCAGACCAGATTTCTTCGATGCCAAGGTCGAGGGCTTCTTGGGAGTCGTTTAGACGATAAGCATCCATGTGGTAAAAATATTGGTCATTGGGCATTGGGCATTGGGTATTTTTTGCAACAGTCTTTTTAGATCTGGTTAGCTTTTTACGAGCGGTTCTATACTTCTTAAGCAAAACATATGTCGGGCTGGTAACATTTTCTTTCACTCCCAAGGCTTTAGCAATTGCTTGAATAAAAGTTGTTTTTCCGGAACCAAGATTTCCATAGAAACACAAAACCTCACCGCCCTTCAATTTCTTGGCAAAATCGGAGGCGATTTTTTGAGTTTGTTCTTTGGATTTCGCAATAAATTCTAGCATGAGAACATTTTATCACAAAAAAACTTACTTTTTCAATTTAATCGCCGCCTCAACTAATCCCTTGAAAAGCGGATTTGGGGCAAGAGGACGCGAGGTAAATTCCGGATGGAATTGGGAGGCGATGAAATAGGGATGATTTTTTAATTCCAGAATCTGCATGATGTTTTCTCCGGGCGCTTTCCCCGAAAATATAATTCCGTTTTCTTCAAACTTTTGAATATATTTGGGATTGCATTCATAGCGGTGACGGAACCTTTCGCGAATTGACGTCTTGTTACCATAAAGTTTGTAGGCCATCGAATCCTTTTTTACATCAATATCACGACCCCCAAGACGCATACTTCCGCCGAGTTTATCAATCTTTTTTTGGCTAGGCAAAATAGCGACAACCGGATGAGGAGTTTTGTTGTTCATTTCGGTGCTATTGGCATTTTTTAAATGGCAAACATTGCGGGCAAATTCAATCAAAGCAATTTGAAAACCGAGGCAAAGGCCGAGATAAGGAATTCTATTTTCGCGCGCAAACTTGACGCATTCGATTTTCCCTTCGGTTCCCCTTTTGCCAAAGCCGCCCGGAACGATCAGCGCGTCAATCTTTTTTAATTCAGCAATCGCTTCCTTGTCTTTCTCTTCGATCTTCGTGGTCTCGATCCAATGAATATCAATATCGGTATTTAACTGCGCTCCGCAATGCTCTAGAGCTTTGATAATGCTCGCATACGAATCGCGCAATCCCGTATATTTTCCGGCGATTCCAACGGTGATTTTATTTTTCTTTTTTTTCAAAACTTTTTGAGTAAACTCATCCCATTCTTCATTTTTCTCCCGAAGGGACCCCTTTGGGGCCTTAATTTTCCCGCCACCTATATCTGAAGACCAAATAGTAGGCGGGACCCCGCCAGAGGCGGTGGCTTTAGCTTTATTATCCAATTTTAATATTTTCAAAACTTCCTGATCTAATTTTTCTTCCCG
>Ga0209777_10010004_pt1 | contig 10111 bp, 8 predicted proteins | sample FrelakmetHBP12HB_FD_187147 | JGI IMG/M metagenome (GOLD analysis project Ga0209777, IMG submission 187147) | Freshwater lake sediment microbial communities from the University of Notre Dame, USA, for methane emissions studies -HBP12 HB (SPAdes)... | ecosystem: Environmental > Aquatic >...
CTTCGGCCGGGCTCAACCTCGGGTTCACGGAGTGGGACCGCCCCCGCCGCGTGGAGCAGAACCGCCGCCAATTCTTCGCGCAACTGAGCGGGCAGAACTTTGCGTTGGCCTCCCTTCGGCAGATCCACTCTTCGCAAGTTTACCAGGTGATGCGAGCAGCAGGGGAGAAGCTGGACTATCGTCCCTGCGGCATTTCCCTCCCGGAGATTTCGACGCTTCCGGCCGGCGACGCTCTGTTGACAGATCAAGCCGGCATCCTGCTATCCGTGCGAGGCGCGGATTGCCTGCTCGTGGTGCTGGCGGACCCCGAGCATCGAGCGGTGGCGGCAGTCCATGCCGGCTGGCGCGGGGCGCTTGACCGGGTGGTCGAAAAAGCCGTCGGCGAAATGCGCCGCATCTTTGGCTCCCGCCCGGAGCAATTGCTGGCTGCGCTGGGGCCTTCCATTCGGGCTTGCTGCTACGAGGTCGGCGAAGAGGTTGTGGAGGCGTTCCACGGCTGCTTCCAGCGGGCGGACCGTTTCTTCCAAAGAGTCCCCAGGGCTGCCGGGCTAAGTGGGAAGGACCGCGCGCCTGCGTTCCTGGAGGCTCGGCCCCCGGGGCACGCGCTACAATCCGGCACAGCGACCCATCTGGACCTTGTGGCCGTTGTGCGCGCTCAGCTTGAGGAGGCGGGGCTGAGCACTCGCCACCTCTCGGTCGCAGAATACTGCACTGCCTGCCGCACCGACCTTTTTTATTCCCATCGCAAGGAAGGCTCGAGGACAGGGCGCATCATGGCTGTGATCGGCATCCGGCCGAAAGTCCAGCCTCCCCGTCGCTAAGGTCGCAAGCTAGAGGGCGGTTCGGGGAGGCCGGCCATTGTAGCCATGCGGGTTATTCAAGCCCCCGGGAGGCCGGGTCTTAACTCTGGCGGCCTTGAGCGCATAGAGCACCCGCTCAAAGTCGATGCCGAGCTTTCGCCCGACCTCGCGGCTGCTCATCCCTGTAAGGTACAGGTTTTTGATCTGGAGGTAGCCCGCGCACTGGCCCGGCTTGTGGCGCTGGATCTCCCCGTGCCAACCGCAGACATTACAGGTTGCTAGTTTCGGTTTCACTTGTCTTCCTCCATAGTCACAATATACACTAACTTACGTCGCGCCCGCCAGAGTGGTTTCCTGAATCCGCCGATAACTCAGGCCTTGTAGCGCAGAGCCCGCTTCCCGGCCCTGCGGCTCTTCCAGGCCGCGCAGCGTCTCCGCACGGCCAAACTGGACAAACGTCCCTGCCAGCATCCACGCAAAGCCCAAACCGCCTCGCGCTGGAAAAGCCACAAGGCCAAAGGGCAGGCCTTGCGCTACGGTTTCTTTCCAGGCCGCTACCCGCCTTCTCGTCAACTCACTTGGTCTTTGTAATCTGCGAGATCTGCGGATGCGGATTCTCGAATTCCAGCGGCTGGCCGTCAAGCCCGCTGGGGGGCTGGACTTGCAGGATTTTGGCTACGGTGGGGGCGATATCCAGAATGCTGGGCTGGGGCGTGAGGACGCGGCGGTTTGAAAGAAAAATCCCCTGCGTATCGCTGGGGTCGGAGGCACAGTGGTCGCCGCTCCACTTCTTCATGTTCGCCACGACGATGCCGGAGGGAATGGCGCCCAAGGAAGTTTGCCAGGAGGTGCGGTACCCAGGGAGAAAACCGATCTGAAGGTCAGGAGCCTCAGACATGCGCGCGCCGTGGAAAATCTCGCTTCCGAGATAGACATGCTCGATCACCGGTTTGCCCGTGTCGGGATCCATGACGGTTATGAGCTTGCTCCGGATGTCAGCGAGGACTTGATCCGCGCCCTTCCCGGGCTCCACCGTCCCGTACTTCTCGCGGCCGTTCAGGTTCAGATAAATCTGCCCCAACCCCACCGCGTAAGCTTTCGTACGGCTCCAGTCCACGTTGGGGAAGAAGCTTCCCTGCCCGAAAAGCTGATCGAGGTTGTAAGTTTTCTCCTCCGCGCCGGCGTTCTTGAGGGTCATGAAGCCATTCTGGACAAGCCAAGTGTTGGTGTTGAAGCCTTTCCTCCAGGAGTGGAAGCCGTGGTCGGAAACGATAAGTAGCGTTCCACCCGGCTTCATCGCCGCGAGCACGTCGCCCACCACCTGATCCATCCGCTGGTAAACCCACAGTATCGCGTCGCCGTATCGACGGGCCAATTCCGGGTCGTAGCGCGGGTGCTCGGGATCCATCAGCCGGAAGAACATGTGGGAGACGCTGTCCGTGCTCGTAAAGACGGAGACGAGCAGGCTGGGCGGGTCGTTCTTCAGTTCGTCGAGCGTGATCTCTCGCTCGGACTGCATGGTCCGGAAGAGGTCTTCCAGGAACACGCCCTCATCGATCTTCTCCTCATTCAAAGCCCAAGTATCGTGCCACCAGCCCACCGTCTTCATGAGCCCATGCTTCTTCGCCAGCTCTGCGGTGTAATCCTCCGGAGACGACACGGGCAGCGGGGGAGACTCCGGGTCCAGATTCAACGGCGACATGTACACGCGCAAGTCCGGAGAGCTCTGGAGAATATAGAAACGGCAGATGGAGCGCACATGAAGGAAAGGTGTAATCCGGAACTTCACATGAACCCAATCGCTCCAATGGTGTTCGGGCAGGGTCGCGGTCTGCCCCTGGAGCTTGATCGTAACAGCGGTTCCGTCCGCAGAAGCCTGGAACTCGATGGGCACTGAAATGCGCCGGAAGGTTTTTGCGGTCGGATCGGCGGGACCTTCCACGGAGCCCGAGGCCTGGTTGTTGTGCAATTCCAACCGTACCAGCTTGCCTCCAAATTCCGTGTCGCTGACGTCCCAGGGGGTAAGGTCAGAGCCAAAATAGAAAAAGGTCCCCCACGTGCCGCGAATGTCCGGAACGCCCAGCCCGGCCCAGAGTTTTCCGCCCGGCAGGTTGGTGGGAGGGAATTCCAGCGGGACTCGAATCGCCGTGGCCTTATACCCTGCGTCGGCAACTGACTTGTAGAAGGGCACGCCGCTGCGCAAGTTGGTCAACTCCGGAGGCTTGATCGGAATCAGACCCAAGAGGAACTCTGCTTTTTTGCGCGAGACCAAGGACAATTCAGGAAGATAGGTTTGGGGATCTCGCTTCAGGAAATCGTAAATGCCCGTGCCGCCGGGGTTGAGCCCGGTGGCAAAGGCTGCCCAGGCTACCGGCGATTCCGGCGGGTTCGTTGTGCCCAAAGGACGGAAAGTTCCCGTTTCGGCGAGGCGGGCCAAGTTCGGCAATTTACCCTCGGCCATCCACTTGGACAGCAGCCCGGGATCGGCGCCGTCAAAGCCCAGCACTACAACCTGCGTCGTGACGGGTCGCGTGGTCACGCCGCGCCGGCATCCCGCCATCTGCCACACGGCCGCGAGCACGCTCAAGACCGCAATGCTGCGCGCGACTCCCGCTTTTATTCCCCTCCCTGGGAACATCACTTGTTCATTCTAGGAAGAATCCCCTGCCCCGTCGAGAAAATAAACCCTCGGTCCGTAATCCCTCAGTCCCGGGCGCGGCAATCAATGTAGCTCCGACTTCCAGCCAGCATGCCCCGATGAATTGGGGGACTACAACGCCCCAGACTAAGGGACTTCCTCAGTCCCGGCCGAAGCGAGAGAACGACCGGTCAATGGTCAGCGACATCGTTGCCCGCGAGTCCTCCACGTAAGCCGCCAGCGCCTCCCGATAAAACCCCACGCTGCGATTCCGAACGGAGTCCTCAGGCTCCTGGGCGCAGACCATATGGTGGGCTTCGTGAAGCAGGATGCTCAACAGCCGCAAGCGAAGCTGCTGGGCGCGAAATTCTTCCAGGCGGCTGCCGGCCATAAATTGCGTGTCGAGCGCTGTGTCCATCAGAGGGGAAGCCAGCCAACTTTCCACGCGGTCATAGGCAATGTCCATTTCACCGGCCGGAGTCCCTCCCATGACATCGTGCGGCTCGGCAAAGGGCGCCTCTTTAACGACCACGTGCCGGTGCCCCAGACACCCGCAAATGTTGGTGCGCCACAATTGCACCACCAGAACCCCCGGCGCTCTGTCGAGGATCCCTTCATAGGCTTCACGGCATGACGCCGGCACCCGAGGCCAGTCCTCCTCGACCGCCTGAACCAGTTGGCTGGCGCGCATCGCGTCGCGAAACGAATGGGCAATGACCACCAGGGGGCGCGAGCGGGCGGGAAAAAGCGCGAATGAATGCCGACGCCCGCGTAACCACTCCCGCCAACGGATTGCACGAGGCCGCGCGCGAAGGTGGCCGCGAACCATCACGACCGAAGGAGCGTTGGCTTGCGCCATGCCAGGACATTGTAGCGCCATTGCGGGGCAGCAAGGCAGTTCCTGGGCCGCACCTGAGGGTAGGGGCGAGCCACGGCATGCCCCTCCTTGCCGCCTGGGCAGGAGAGTCAAGCCAAGTCCACGGGCGTTTCTTTGCTGGCCAGGATTCCTGGGGGGAGGCCAAGCTCATGCGCGAGCGTTGGCGCGACCTGGGTCAACGCCATCCGGCCCAGATTCTTGCCTGCCGCAATGTTTGGGCCCACGGCGACGAAGGACGCTTCAAGCCCCGCCCGCGAGGGGAGCTGGCCGTGGGTCCCGTGATCCTTCTCAGTGGGGCGCACCACCCGATCATCGAACCGATCGGAGAAGTAGTACCCGGGAGCGGCGTCCAGCATTAACTCAGCGTCCGGGTCGGCACCCAGCGCTTCGAGTTGGTCGCGGTCCACGACTTGCTCGACGGCACCCGTATGGCACAAGCGCTCAACAGCTCTGCCCAGCGCCGTTCGCTCTGCCGCGCTGGGCTCCTCCAGCCAATAAACCGCGAAGGATCCGCCCGCATGCACGGCGCCTAACCGACCAAGCTGGAACGTTCCGTCCTTTTCCCGTTTGAACAGTCCCTCCTCAGCCAAAGTGACCAGCGGTGCAGCCTCTTTTTCTACGGGCACAAAGCCATGGTCGGAAAGTAGCACCAACGCCACATCCTCGCTGCCCGCCAGCGCTTCCATGATGCGGCCAACTTCTTCATCCATCTGGCCGAGTGCCGCGAGTGCCTGGGAAGACTGCGGCCCGAAGAGGTGAGCAAGCTGGTCGTAATGCACAAAGTGGACCAGCAGGATGTCCGGCCGATGATGCTTCCAAAGATAGAGCGCCGCCTCGCCCCGCAACCGGTCCGGAGTCGCCTTGGGCAACAGCGGCTGCAAAGACTTTAGGACCTCGGCGAACAGACCGGGAGTTGAATGCCGGGCGGCGGTCTCCAGATCGCGGTGAGGGTCTGGCGCCGCGGGGTTCCAGATTTCGGGAATGTTGTAGTGGATGGACGCCCCGGCACTCACCGGCCAGCTTACCGCCGCCGTCTTGCGGCCCGCGGCACGCGCCACATCCCAGAGCGTCGGGACGCGAATTGCTGCCGCGAACCAGCACCAGGGTCGCGGGGACTCCGTCGGATCCAGTGAGGCAAGGTGACTGTAGATTCCATGCACTCGGGGAGGAACTCCCGTGACGAGTGTGGCGTGCGCGGGGTACGTGGTGGTGGGATAAACGCTTTCCACCGCGTCGGCGCTGGCTCCCGCCTCCACCAAGCCGCGGATATTCGGCAGGTCCACGCCGAGGTCTCGCGGGCGGCGGCAAAAGCCCGGCTGCATGCCGTCCGCACACAGGACGACCAGCCGGCAGGGCGCGCGACTGGATTTCATGTATGGTATAATAACTCCGTTAAGGCGATGGAGTTCGCCTAACCAACCGTCTCGCTTATTCGGGACTGATAACTCCTATCACGACTCCGGGTCGCGGTAGGAGTTTTTTGTTTTATGTCCCGCCGGGCCCGTCAATTGAGAGGTTGGGGTGAACACCTGGCTGATCGCTTCGCTTTGGGTTGGGCTGGCGCTCGTCGCTAGCATGCTCTCCATACGGCTCGGGACCTCTGTGGCCTTGGTGGAAATCGGGGTTGGAGTCCTGGGCGGCAACTTCCTGCATCTCGCTCCGAACGATTGGGTGAGTTTTCTGGCTGGCGTGGGCAGCGTCCTGCTCACTTTTCTCGCGGGTGCGGAAATCGATCCTGACGTCCTGCGCGCCAACCTGAAAGAAAGCCTGCTGATCGGTTTCTTCTCCTTCCTGGCCCCGGCTGTCGGCGCCTTTGCGACGGCATTCTGGCTGTTCAAATGGGACCTGCACGGGGCGGAAATAGCTGGCATCGCGCTCTCCACAACTTCGGTCGCGGTCGTTTACGCCGTCATGATTGAGTCCCGCCTGAACGAGACCGAACTTGGCAAAGTTATTCTGGCCGCTTGCTTCGTCACCGACCTGGGCACCGTCGTGGCGCTGGGGTTGATATTCGCCAACTACAACCTCTGGCTGCTGCTCTTCGTGTGCGCCATGGCCGTTACGCTCTGGACGCTGCCCCGCTTCACAACCTGGTATTTCAACAAGGTCGGGAACCGGGTCAGCGAGCCGGAAATCAAGCTGGTGCTCTTTATGCTTTTCATCCTGGGTGGGCTCGCAACCCTGGCACGCAGCGAGGCCGTGCTCCCGGCCTACCTGCTGGGGCTCGTGCTCGCCCGGCAGTTCCTTCGCAATAAGGTGCTAATGCATCGTATGCGGGCGATTGCCTTCTCCATCCTGACCCCGTTCTATTTCCTCAAGGCCGGCTCCTTCGTGTCGTTCAAGGCCGTGGTGGCCGGCGTGGCGCTGATCGGCGCATTCTTCATCCTCAAGATGTTGACGAAGATAGGAGGAGTTCTTCCCTTCACTCTCTGGTTTGGGTTTGGCAGGCGGAACGGCTCTTACACCACCCTGCTCATGGCCACGGGGCTGACCTTCGGAACGATCTCCGCCCTGTTCGGCCTGACTCATGGTTACATTAACCAAGCGCAGTACACGGTGCTGGTGACCGTGGTCATCTTGAGTGCCGTGGTGCCGACGCTGATCGCCGAGCGATTCTTCCGGCCGGACCGGCGTATGGCGCGTCGAGAATCCACCTTTTCGGAGTCCGCGACCGCCGGCCGGAGCGTCCGCACGGAGGCTTAAACCATGTTCAACAAAATCCTGGTTGCTCTCGATGGTTCAGAAGGAAGCAAGAAGGCCTTGCTGGCCGCCCTCGCAATCGCAAAGAGATTCGATGCGGAACTCCAATCCATTTCCATCAAAGAGCAGCCCAGCCACTACGCAGCGACGGTCGGTGAGGTCATCGAAGACCAGGAGGAGATCGGCAAGTACTACGCGCAGGTAACGGCGGAAGCTATCAATCTGGCTGAAAAGGAAGGTGTGCGGCTCAAGTGCGAAATCCGGTCCGGGCACGAAGTTCAGGCGATTGTGGAGTTCGCCCGCCATGGCCATTTCGATCTGCTCGTCGCGGGCTTCATGGGGCACAGCCGTGTTTTCGACCGGATCTGGGGCGGCACCTCGCAAAACCTCACACGGACCGCGCCGTGCGCAGTCCTGGTGGTCAAGTAGCCCGGCGCCGAATCGGGCGGGGGGAGCGAATGAATCATGAGCGAAAAGCCTGATCGTGCATCTCCGGTCTCTGTTTCGTCGGCCCACGCCAACGCGCTGGCGGCGCGCCTTTTCATCCTGGAAGAGGATTGCCGCGAAGTCGAGCGCTGCCTCAAGGGGGTCGAAGGAATCTGCTTCGAATACCCGGGCACTCTCCCCGAATCCCGCGAGCGCGCTGCCGCCGCCGCACTCAAAGAATTTCTCAGAAGCCTTTCGGGGCTCCAAAGGGGTCTGGGGCTCCGGAAACGCCGGACTGACCTGCACAAGATCTTCAACGCTCGCCTGTCAAGCATGTGGGTCACTCTGCACGAGAGCAAATCGCAAGAACTGCAAGGGTATGGACCGGTTCCCGACGACCTGCGGGCGTTTCTTGACCCCCGTGTGGACCAGCTCCTGAAGCTGTTGGAGCGACTCCAAGAGATTCTCGGAGAGAGCCAAAAAGGTTGAGCCAGACGCGACCAAGTGCAGAGCTCGTGAAACCGGACCCGGAAGAGGAGTCGCCTTTTTTAGGCCGGGAGGAGGAGGCGGCCCGGCTCCGCGCAGCCATCTTGCAGCGGGAGAGCGTACTCATCGCCGGCCCGCAGGGGATCGGCAAGACGGCGCTCGTTACTCACGTCCTGGGCGAACTGCCCTGCGAGGCGCGGCGCCGGACGTTGTGCGTGGACGGTATCGAGGGACTGCAACTCCTGTTGCGCGAGCTCGTCAAGCAGCTTCATCGTGCTGGGGATTCGACCCTGCATTCGCAATTGCGGGCGGAGCGTGTACGCTCTAACAATTTCAAGGGTTGGCTGACGCAGCAGTCCACGAGCCGTTTGAAAGGCGAAATCTACCGAGCCGCGGAGAAGGGGCTCTATACGGTCTTCTTCGACCACCTCCCGCCGCTGACACACGCCATGGCGAAGGTGCTCCGCGAGTTGGTCTGGATGCGGAATACTCCGGTGTACCTTGTGGCGCGGGGTTTCGGCGAGGAGGACGCCGGCCACGCCTCGAGCCTCTACTGGGCCAACCGGCAACGCTTGGCGTTGGGCCCGCTGCCGGAAGGTGCGGCGCGGGAGTTGCTCGACATATGCATCCGGCGATTTGGCCTGGCGGGAATGAATCTCGACGGCTTCTGCAACGAGATTCTTAAGCTAAGCTCCGGCAATCCAGGCGCCATCGTCAACATGTGCAGGCTCGCCTCGCAGTCGAAATATCATTACGGTTCGCGGATCAAAACGAAACTCGTGTACATCGACCATTTGATGAATTGTGGTGGCTCAGATGGGTGCAGAAGCGTGCAAAATCGTTCGTAACAAGAGTAAGGCGGAATCCCGAGCGGCGGGTGACGCGCCCCGGCGGGACGGCGCGGCGAGACTCCTTCGCCTGGGAGCGTTGGGGGAAGAGCTGGGTGCGGCTAGGCTCGCTACCGAGGCTCGCGAGCTCGCCACCCGCGTCTCCGAAGGCCGCTTCTATGTTGCCTGCCTCGGCCAGTTCAAGCGAGGCAAATCGACCCTCATCAACGCGCTGATCGGCGAGGCGATTCTCCCCGTGGGCTTCGTCCCGGTGACGGCCGTACCCACCGTCGTCCGATACGGCGAGCAGCGGGTCGCGCGCGTTCGAGAGCGCGACGGCTCCTGGCTGCCCATCGCCGTCTCGGACCTCAAGGATTACGTCAGCGAAGAGCGCAACCCGGAAAACGCCAAAGGAGTGGAGGGCGTCGAGGTCTTTGTGCGCAGCCCGCTGCTGGCGGCCGGCATGTGCCTGGTGGACACCCCCGGCCTGGGGTCGGTGTTTACGGGCAACACCGCCACGACTCAGGCTTTCATTCCCCACATCGATGCGGCGCTCGTCGTCGTCGGCGCGGACCCGCCCCTGGCCGGCGAAGAACTCGCGCTGGCCGAAGCCGTGGGAAGACAGGTTCGGGATCTGATCCTGGTTCTCAACAAAGCGGATCGGACGACGGATGAGGAGCGCGCCGCGGCTGCGGCGTTCGCACGAAAGCAACTCGAGAAGCGTCTCGAACGATCGGTCGGGCCGGTCCTTGAAGTGAGTGCGACCGAATGGATTCTCAATCGCGGACCGGAACGCGACTGGGGAAAGCTGACCGCCGCGCTCGATGACCTTGTGCAGGAATCGGGACGCCACCTCATCAAGGCGGCGTGCGAGCGCGGAATCGAACGGCTGAGTGAGCAATTGGTGTTGATCATCAGTGAGGAGCGCGCCGCGCTCCGGCGGCCCATTGAAGAATCCGAGCGGCGAGTCGCCCTGATGGACCAGACCCTCGCCGAAGCGGAGCGCTCCATGAGGGAACTGGGATTCCTCTGGATGGCCGAGCAGCAGCATCTTTCGGACGTCCTGGTAACCCGGCATAAAGATTTTCTTGCCTCCGGGTTGCTCCAGGCGAACCAGGAATTCGAGCGCCTACTGGGATCGACGCGGCGCCGGATAGGGCCTTCCTACCGGCGCGCCCTCATGCGCGAAGCTCAAGAACTGGCTCGGCGGCACGTTTTGCCCTGGCTCGAGACCGAACAGGCCGCGGGGGGAAAGGAATACTGCCGGGTCGCCGGCCGGTTCGTGCAAATGGCGAATGATTTCTTGAAAAAGCTTGCCGAGGCCGGCATTCCCGAACTGGCTCTGATGTCTCACGCG
>Ga0209777_10010005_pt1 | contig 10111 bp, 10 predicted proteins | sample FrelakmetHBP12HB_FD_187147 | JGI IMG/M metagenome (GOLD analysis project Ga0209777, IMG submission 187147) | Freshwater lake sediment microbial communities from the University of Notre Dame, USA, for methane emissions studies -HBP12 HB (SPAdes)... | ecosystem: Environmental > Aquatic >...
AGAATATGCTCATCAGCGTGCCGGCAGGAGTCTCGGGCTGCATGCTCGGCTTTGCCTTAGCCCGGCTGATAACCCTTCTTCCCCTGAATGTAACAAGCACGGGAGCGGGGAAAGCTGGCATCCTGATTGCCGCCCGACCGGAGTACTTTGCTTATGCCATGGCCTTCGCCCTGGTGCTCAACTTGATCTCCGGACTATACCCGGCTTATTCGGCTGCCAGGCTTGATCCAGTGGAGGCGATAGGAAGTGAGTGACGACATAATTGTGCTTAGAGACCTGAGCAAGATCTACGGAAAGGGCGTAGAGGTGCGAGCCCTGGATGGCGTCAACGTCAGCATCCAGGCGGGGGAGTTCGTGGCCATTGTGGGCCCGAGCGGAAGCGGAAAAAGCACTTTGCTCAATATGATCGGCCTCCTGGATACTCCCAGCAGCGGCCAGATCTTTCTCAAAGGAATCGATGTCAGCCGGGCGAGTCCTGAAGAGCGAGCCCGTCTGCGCAATCAGGAGCTGGGGTTCGTCTTTCAATACCACCACCTCATTCCTGAATTCTCCGCCCTGGAGAACGTCATGATGCCCATGCTCATCGCCAAGAAGAGCAAGGCTGAAGCGAGAGAGAGAGCTCATGAACTTCTGGCTGCGGTGGGGCTGGCGGATCGACAGCAAAATCGGCCCAACCAGCTTTCCGGTGGTCAGAACCAGCGTGTTGCAGTAGCCCGGGCGCTGGCCAATAGGCCCTCTATTGTTATAGGCGACGAGCTGACCGGCAACCTGGATACCAAATCATCCGATCTCATCTATAATCTGCTGCGGGAATTGAACCGCAAGATCAACCAGACATTCATTCTGGTGACGCATGACGTGACTTTAGCCGAGAAGACGGACCGAATCTTGAGAATCGTGGACGGCAAGATAGTCTGTGAGATGAGGCGCAGCAGTGAAGGCTTCATCGTCAGCAGTGCTTGCGAACTGGGTGAGGATGCAGGCAAGATAAAGAGGGTTTGAAGGGCTTTGACCGGCATTTAAGTCTCAAGGATGGGTAAAATTGATAAGCTCCAAAGCTATGAGATAAGGCCGAGGTATTATATGAGCAAACAATTTATATATTTTGCAGGCGTCCTGTTCCTGATGACAGCCGCAGTTCTCACTGCCGCTGCCCAGGAAAATACGTCTTCCTTGAATAACACCACCATGAACATAACAATGAACAACACAACGTTGAATGTTTCTTTAAATCAAACCCAAAACGCCAGCGTAGTTTTGCCTATCAATGTCACCGCAAATGGAACCTTGATTGCAGCCCCAATCGAGAATCTTAATGCGACTGCTAACGAGACCATGAACAGTACTGATCTGAATGAAACCACACCTTCTCAGAACGTGACCATCCCTGCTCAGAATGTGACCCTTCCTGCTCAGAACGAAGCTGTTCCAGTTCTGAATGAGACAATTCCTGCCCAAAATGTGACTTTACCTGCACAGAATATGACCAATCCCGTTCTGAATGAAACAAATGAAACCGTTTCTGGTGAGACCAAGATCGTTCCCGTTCAGAATGAGACTAATGAAACAGTCACTGTTGGGACGGAAGTCGTTCCCGCTAAGAATGGGATCGTTCCTGTTCTGAATGAAACAAATGAAACCATCCCTGCTGAGACCGGGTTCGTCCCCGCTCAGAATGTGACCATCCCTGTTCAAAATGGGACAGCACCGGCTATCAATCTTACAGGGCCTGAGAATACCATATTCAAAGCAGAGGCTGTGAATAACGCCAGCACAACCGCAACGGTCTCCCAGCCCGAGGTAACGCAGGTTGGCTCTACCCCTAATTCGGTATTCGTGATTGGCGGCGGCCTCAAATCAGGTGAAGCCATTCAGATTGGTGGCAATGAGCAAAGCCAAAGCCAGGCTTTTGAAGTTGGCTCTCCAGCCGCATCTGTTAAGGACTTAAGCAACACGGCCTTCTATACCAACGTAATCTAAACATACCATGCCGGGCTTGCCCGGAGTTACAATTTTCCTCTAGCCCCGTGTTTTTTTCTCATAACTAGTTGATCCGGTCGATAGACTTTTATGGCCAATCGCATTCTTGATGGGAAAGGTGATCCTGCTTGATGGGAATCAATGAGATGGGATTTGAGGTCTTCGAGGAGATGCTCGATTATGGAGACGAGCTGCAAATAGAGGTCCATGAGCTCGATAACGGCACTGTTGTTGCAGATGCCGGTGTGAAGGCCCAGGGAGGTCTCGGTGCCGGGATCTACCTCTCTCGCCTCTGCATGGCAGATCTTGCTGACATTCAGCTTCATCCCTACAATATTAATGGCGTTCTCCTGCCTGGAGTCCAGGTGGCTACAGACTATCCAGCCCTCTCATGCATGGCCTCTCAGTGCGCCATGTGGCAGATCAAGGCAGACAAGTACTTTGCTATGGGAAGCGGCCCGGCACGGGTGCTGGCCAGAAAGACCCGGGAGCTTTATGAGAAGATCGGATACGAAGAGTTCTCGGATATAGGAGTTCTCGTTCTGGAGTCGAATAAGCTGCCGGACGAGAAAGTCTCGGCCATGATTGCAGAAAAGTGCGGCATCGATACGGCCGACTTGAGAATTGCCGTAGCACCAACGAACTCCGTGGCAGGCCTGGTGCAGGTCTCGGCTCGAGTGGTCGAGACAGGTCTCCATAAGCTCTTCACCATGGGCTTTGACATCACCACCATCAAGTGCGGCTGGGGTCGGGCACCCATCTCGCCAATTACCGGCGACGCAACCATGTGCATGGGCTCCTCCAACGACGCCATAATCTACGGTGGAGAGACTTACTACACGCTTGAGTACGAGAACCTGGAGGAGCTGCAGCAGTACCTGAAGGGCATGCCTTCCTTCGCCTCTCGAGACTATGGAGCGCCTTTCTACAAGACATTCAAGGCAGCGGGCTTCGACTTCTTTAAGGTGGACCACAACGTTTTTGCACCGGCTAAGGTCGTGATGAACGAGATAAAGTCGCGGCGGACGTTTGTGATCGGCAAGGTGAACCCAGAGGTTCTGACGGAGTCCTTCAATCTGGAAGTCCTGGAGCCGGTTCGCCAGGACTTCATAAAGGATCTTTAAACACATTCGGAATTGATCACTCTGCAGGTAGGTTCCATGAGAATATATACAGTCTGGCATTTGGCGGTCTTGGCAGTACTGATGGCATTGATAGCCACAGCTCAGTCTCAGGAGATTGTGGATCTCTATTCCGGTGTTGACTCTGCCGATGTTACCCTGGATGGAGATGTGGCGGGTTCTGCTCTGCAATTGAATATGGTCTCCAACGGTTTGGTGCTCATGACCCAGAATGTGACTCTGAACGGTCCCGGAACCTGGATTGTGCGCTGGTCGCCATTCGATGCATCGAGCGGCAATTATGATGTCTGTGCATTCTTAAGAAAAGATGGAACTGTGGTCTCCCAGAAGTGCTACAGTTTTCATTATGGCGATATTGAGCCAGTAAGGTTCGATGTGCGCGATTTTCATGCCGACTCTCGCGGCATGCATCTTGTCATCAGTGCCAGTGATCCAGTTGTTGTGGACATTTACTACATGCTTATCCAGGGAGATAAGGCTGTATATGTAACCAGGGAACAGTCGATACCTATCACGGGAAGCATAGCTATGCCGATTCAGAAGGATTATGCCTGGAAGCCTATTCTGGAGAATGGTCAGGAGTATGCAGGTCGGGTGAAGATTGTAGAGTTCAACCACAATCAGAGCAGGGCTTTTATGAACTCCTTCCAGGCCGCCGATGATGCGATGATAACAGAGACCTACCAGGATGAGACTGGTGCCAGCGCCACAGTAGTCGGCAACTCTCGCGTTCCCTTTAAGGGATCTCTGAGGTTCATACTCTCTCAAAATGGCATAGTGATCAACACCACTGAGAAGAAGACGCCCGTGCTCCTTACCGGGGACGATGAGACGGTGGAGATCACCTGGAACAAGACGCTTAAGCCGGGCGTCTATCAGCTGCGCACCGTTTTGATAGGACAGAGCGGAAGTGTGTTGGATTTGGCGGAGAACATAATTGAGGCAAAACCCATCGCAGGAAGCAACGCTACCAATGCCGCAAAGACTGCTGACTCTCCATCTGGCTTTGCCGCTCTGGCAATGATCGCGGTGGTTCTTTTCAGGCGAATCCATGCAGATTGGTAAGGCCATGGGCAAAGCCGGAGCCATGCTCGTTAAAATCTTAGAGAACGGATCTGGATGATGCATTGTAAACAGATCCTGTCTCCTCAATTATAGTGTTCTTCTCTATTTTTTTTAAAACACTTTCTGGGTTGCGATTGCTGATCAATTCATATTTAGATTCTTATATTTGCATAAAAAAATTGGAGGGGGACGAATTGGATCAATCTTCATCGATTACATCTAATCTTCCTCATGTGGCATGTAGGACCGGTAAGATACCAAATTTCCAGGATGCGCCACATAGAGCGGTCCCCACGATGGGTTTGTATCGTGCATGATCTTTAGGACTGCAATCATTCGATCAAAGATCTGAGGGATGTCAGCATTCTTTGAGAGAGCCTCCAATGCAGCTGCAGCAACCACATGAGCCGCATAGATCCCTTTTGCATATTGTTCAGGCAGCTTGCCAACCGTTGTCAACAGTGGCCGCAGATCTGCAACGATGGCATCATCGTCATTGTGCCAATTCTGTATTTCGCCTAGTGAATGGCTTTCCAGTTTCTCCATCTTCCCCCGTACCAGTATTCCTGCAACAACCTCAGCCGACTTCTTGGCAACCTCGGGTTCTATCACTATCCATCCCGCCCGGATTGTGGTCACATCTTTATCGGTCTCGGCCTCAATGATCTTCGCCCAGTTCTCTGCGCCGTTGAAACTGAGCAGTCTTATCACAGACGCGGCCAGGTAACCCCTTAGAACATCTGCTGGATGCGGATCGTCCAATGTACCCCAACTCCGAAGTTTGGCTTTCCTGGTATAGGCAGCATTCATTCCCCGCAAAAGGGCTATGAGAGCAATTCCTACGACGGGGCCCATGTTCAATATCCCCATTACATCTGCAGCAGTCTCGTCAATACGGTCCGCCCAGTAGCTGGGCAGCACATCCCCAACATCGGCGTCATTCAGCGCCATTCTTACTGCCTTTGCCAACTCTGGGGTCAGTCCTTCGTCTGCCGAGAGAATATCATGTCCGGCGGTCTCGTGTGCCAAGGCCGCCCAGGAGAGAAGGGCCTGGCTGGCATATGGTGGTGGCATATTGACGATTGCGGTTCCTACGTCAAAAGTAGCTGTGGCGTCGGCCGTCCAGGTATAGGGGCCAAAGTCCGGTCTGCCCCACTTGGCGAGTGGAGGTGTGACCCCGTAATCCGGCGGCTTGACACCGGATCGGTCCTCCGCCGAGAGGAAGCCATCGTAGAGATCGCTTATGACCTCTTGGTAAGCATCTGTTGCCCTTTCATTATATCCTTCACCATTCTGAAGGATGGCCTGAGCGATATCTAGCATCAAACCAGCTTCGCCTTCTTTGTCCGGGTCGCCAAGAAGGATCTTGTTGAAATTGTCCTTTCCTTGATTATCAAGTTCGGCGACGAATGGTTTGTAGACCAATTCTCGATAAAGGGGCGGAAGTTTCTCCCGACTGGATTCCAGCCTTCCGCGCAGCTCGTTGAAATCATCTGGATCTTCCGGACCCGTGTCACTTGATAGAGTTGCTCTCTTGCAGTCTGTAATACAATCCGCCAGGTTTCCAATATCGGGCTTTGAAGGGGGATTTGGTATTTTGCCCCGCCTCCCTTCCACCGTCCGGGATGAACTATCTATCTTTTCCATAAAGACTCACCTCTGCAAGCTTTTAAAAAAATCTTAAATAATTTGCTCTCAATTTTATGGGTTTTATGGCATTGAAATTCGTTAGTAACTTGCCGCTCACCTCCTTTTTTAAAGAGGATTAACAGTGAGATCTTCCTGATTTGATAGTCTCGGTTAAGATTGGACATATTTAAATGTTATGATTCAGTTATCGCCATTGCTTCATCCAAATTGAACGATCCATTAGATCTGAACAATATACAGGGAGACGAAGAATGGTCGAATATGATAGCACAGATAGCTTTCTGCATCTACATCGGCGTGTTCCCGGGGCAACCTAGATAAGCTCATAATGTATCCAAAGAGATTGAAATGAATTCCCCAGAGTGCGACCTCAAAGGCCACGGACCGTGCGGCGGACCCATCTGCCAACGTGGCATTAGCCTTAACCACAGGTGCGACCAGCATGTGAGGCTTCAGTCTTACTGGACTGAGCATAATCCTGGTAAGAAGCTTAACGATTGGCTCGACGGACTTCTTAATGCGCAGCGCGAGGAAGCATTAAGGACATCTCCACACAGAGGAAAGCACTGGCAAGAAGTCAGCATAAGCTCCTCTGAGGAATAGAAGGATAAGCTCAGGCGACCTGTCTGAACTCATTCCTCAAAAGTCATCCATTTCCTAGAGATACCTTTGGATTGATAAGCCGAAAGAGATTTCTGTATCCGTTTTCTGCCTTAGAACCTCGTAATCTCTGGACCAAACCCCGAAGTCCTTTCAGTACCTCAGTATGGCCCCTATATTCCCCAGGCTTTCCAGGAAATCGTCATCTTCAACTAAAACTATCTCTGCACCCATTCGCTCTGCCAGCTCATAGAGGCTCTCCAGGCTGAGCGCCGCCGCTTCTCCGCCACAGGTAGGGCACTTCTCTATCTCTGAATCTATGTGTTGACAGCTTGTGCAGATCATTCCGGGCAGGGCAAAGCCCTCTGAGATCAAGAGAGAGTCCACTCGCCCTTCCAACAGGGCTTTTCCAACTTCCGGCAGGCCATAGGCGACAGGATGACCGCGCAGTACGGCTTCTTTTAGCTTTTCGGCCAGAATCTTCTCCCTGGTTCGCTCGTCCGCATAAGCTATGTCCTTGCCTCGTTCCACCAGGTCTTTTGAGGACGCATCCATCGAGATATTCATAATTCCTATGACCTTATCCTTCAGGGCATGGGGCATCATCTCTACAAGCTGGCCCTTAGCCTCGCCGGGACCTGCCACTACCAGGCCGCGAATACTGGTCAGATCTTCATTCTTTTGCAAATCTTCAATAAGCTGGGTGAAGAATGAATTGATCTGTCCTCTTCTGAGGCGGTTGTAGCGCATCTGGCTCCAGCCTCCTTTCTTGTGTTTGTTCATGAGGTCTATAGAGGCTTTCTCATTCTCCTCCAGCAAGTTAGACTTCACCAGAAAGAGCCTGGCTTCCTGGGAGTCGATGAGCAGAAGGCCGTAGTCTTCGTACTCTTCTGTTAGCTTTGCCAGGGGGAGAAGGAATGGCGAGCTATCCCAAACGACGAGAGGCTCAGGTTCCACACTCAATCTGTAGACGTGCAGGAACCCGGCTGTGGCTGAGGCAAAAATGATCCGGCCGCGTTCACCTTTCACGCCCGGGGCGGAAAGAGCGCTTTCGGCCATGCCAAGAGTCTCCTGAAAGCTCTCCAATAGATCTTTTGGCAGGGCTTTCTTGATGGCGTTCAGCCTGGATGCAACAAAGGATTGGTCGCTCTCTCTTCCTGCGGTTCCAAAATAGACTGTAAGGTAGGTATCTTTTGCATCTCTTGTCTCAGACAGAGCGTGCAGGTCGATTTCTGTGAGGGATGTTATTTTTGGTTCATCCATCACTTTAATATTAGACTCCATAAGCATATAGGTACTCACTAGATGAAAAGAATATCTGATCAAGGGTTCAAGCAAGCACGGATTCTATTAGCGGTATAATCGTTCTTGCTTACATGGGTTTGAATGATAAACCAGATTCGAGACTCTTACCCCAATCAACCTGACTTTCTTTTTGCCTCTCATGAAAGGCGCAATCAATCTCCTGGCACTGTTCCTCAGAATATCCAGGTCATCTGTCGGAAACATCAAGGACTTGGAGCGAGTATGGGTTTCAAAATGCGGATACCTGACTCTTATCGTGATCGTTTTAAATTTTAGCGCATTAGAAACCACGTCCTCATGCACATCTTCTGCCAGATCGTTTAAAACTGCAAAAATTTGGTTTTCATCGTCCGAATCTTTCTCAAAGGTAACATCTCTTCCTATAGATTTTGTCTCGTATTCTTCGATTACTTCTCTTTCATCGACGCCATTGGCTAACTTCTGCAGCCTCATGCCCCAAACACCAAAGAGTCTCGTAAGCGTCTCCGGCTTTGTGGAAGCCAAGTCTCCGATAGTTTCGATTTTCAGCTCCAAAAGGCTCCGTTCCGTCTTTGGCCCCACTCCCGGAAGCTTTCCTACTTTTAAGGGGTACAAAAATCCCAATACGTCCTTCTCTTCAACTACGGTCAAGCCGAAGGGTTTTCTAAAATCAGAGGCAATTTTTGCTACTATTTTATTGGGGCCAACGCCAACGGAGCACGATAGATGTTCTTGATTCAGAATTTCACCCATTATTTTGCGAGCCAAATCTCCGGCCTCGGCAAAATTTTTCGCTTTGCTTGATATGTCAAGGTAAGCTTCGTCTATACCGCCCTGCTCAAATTTGTCTGCATGGCTTTTTAGAATTTTCATTATATTGCCTGAGGCAACAACGTACAATTCGAAATTTGGCCTGAGATAAACGCAATCAGGACATAGCTTCCAGGCTCTTGATATAGGCATGGCTGACTTGATGCCGAAAATCCTCGCCTCATAAGATGCGCTGCTGACTACGCCCCTTCCCTTGCCCTCTTTTGGATCAGCACCTACTACCAGAGGCTTACCCTTCAATTCAGGATTCGCTCGTGCTTCTACGGAAGGGAAGAATGCATCCAGATCTACATGCAGTATTACGCGCATATCGGCCTCCGGGCAAATGTCGTCTTTTTGGGATATTGCACTTGCGATGCGGTCGTCATTCCTCAGTCATCCTTTGGCAGAGAAGCGCTTCTGCAGTTCGCAAGAGGTTATAAAAATTTGATGGCGTGAGCGAAGAATATCGGATACGGTATATGCCGGTTTCGGATTAGACTAGATCTTCGTAGTCAGATAGTTTAAATGAGATTCCGAGGTCCGATGATCGGTCTAATTGGGAACAATCTTCGCAAGTAATCGAGTTTGCCCAGATCAAATGATTTGGATGGCGGGAGTGATCAATCATTTTTCTCATTTTTGGAGCCGTGCATCTCTCTAGCCAGGGCTTTGAGCAGCGGCATGATAGTTGCCACCAGGAAGAATATTTTTATAAGTTTCTTTATCGACTTTAACATGATTTATTCACCTGAACTATATTTAGTTCCTAAACCTATAAAAACCATGTGAATCATCTCCCCCCCTCAAATCAATACAAAAATTTTTAGAAATCTACTTCGTCTTGAAATCGGAATCTTTTACCTTCAGTCCACCTCTCTCGGCTTGCAGGTCACACGGCTCGTCTCGCACCTTCTTCACCCGTTTTGATTCCAATCTTTTTTCTGATTCCGGCGCGCCAGTCCCGTCGATTACATGCAGTATATCAGGTCTATCATTGACATGCCCCACATCAGGCCTATCCAGTAGAGATTCTCCTTCTCGTCCATCCGTTTTGCTTCCGGTTAAATCTTCTGCTCTTTTTTCAGTCAATTAATTTCACCTCAATTAAAAAAATATTATCACTTGTTGGTGGTAAATCTTATGTCCATATTAATAAGTATTGCCTTCGAATCTAACTAATTTTTATGAGATTTCCAGATGCCTGATTGAGATGTCGCCCTGGAAATCTGGGAAAGTCAAGAATAGAGGGGCTATCGGCCTCCAGGAGATACATTACCTCCATGCCCTTTGTGGGGGTCGTCAGTTCCATGGTCTTTGGGTGGCACATCTATTCCATGGTCTTCAGGACTCGAATTGTCACCATGGTGCCGGTGCTCAGGTGGGAAGTGAACTATTGGATCTATAGGCTCGAATATTGGAGTGTAATAGATCGGTGTCGTATAGGTCGGCTGCGGATAGTAAATTGGCTGCGAATAACTCGGCTGTTGAACGGCCGGTGGCTGATAGCCAGTTACGTCTATTACTATCTCATTGCTCGACTGGCCGTTTACTGAGATAAGCAACGTATGCTGTCCGAT
>Ga0209777_10010006_pt1 | contig 10110 bp, 7 predicted proteins | sample FrelakmetHBP12HB_FD_187147 | JGI IMG/M metagenome (GOLD analysis project Ga0209777, IMG submission 187147) | Freshwater lake sediment microbial communities from the University of Notre Dame, USA, for methane emissions studies -HBP12 HB (SPAdes)... | ecosystem: Environmental > Aquatic >...
CCGCGCCCCCCGGATTGGTTCGATTCGGGGGGCGCGGTGTTGCTGGCCGGGTCTGCGGTTACTGGGAAGGCCATCGTCCATTGCCACCATTTGGCCGACCACTCGCCATAGGTCATGCCGTAAGGCCGGGTTTCGACGACCGGCGGCTTGATGCCATCCGGGTTCGTGGTGTTATCCTCGTCGGCCACTGCCGGCAAAGGTGAGGTTAGCAGCAGCGCCAGGGCCGCCGCCGCGCAGGTGATCCCGCCCGCCGGGAGGATGCGATTTATTCGTGTGCTATGATGTTGCATGTTTTCTTTCTTTCTCTTATTCGGGCGCCAGGCGCCCAATGGTTTTTGTTTGTCTCGTTTGTTCAACGGGGCGAGCTGATCTCCCCCACATCAACCAGTGCGAATTTCCGGGAGCAAAGCGCCGGATTATTTTGAGAAATGTTTAGGGAGCTTCTCCCTGCCCTTGAGCCGCCAGGTAGTGGGGCAGGCGTCCCGCCTGCCATCGGGGCATGTTGCCCTCCGCCATTCCACCGCGGGCGAGACGCCCGGTGAGGCAGGCGGGACACCCGCCCCACTGCTTCGGCCTCCCGGCTCAGGGGCGCGAGGCGCGTCAGAATGTCGGGGCTCCCTCCCCGCCAGCGGAGCGCGCGGAGCGCGGTACAGGCACTGTGGCAGACGAGGGCAGGAGCGGCTTCCCGGCGTGTCGGTCTCCTCTCCCCACCCCTCCTACAAAGGAAGAGAGGGAGATTGGGTCGCCGGCGGGTGGTAGTGTCAAGCGCCCGACGCATCCAGCTTGCCCAGAATCCCCAGGGAATTCGCCGGTTCGCCTATTTAGGGGCAGGTGAGCCCGAGTCAATATCCAGCGTAATCGGACCGGCGCCCGAAGATTGTTCTAGCGCTGGATAAGGCGGCATGGCCCAGTCGAGCCCCATCTCCTTTAAGCGCTCGCGTATCAGGCGCAAATCCCAGAGTTGGAGTTGTCGGCTCCGTTCCAAGACGGCCAATTGAGTGCCGTCCGGACTGAACGAGAGCGCCCAGCCGAGAGTCGAATTTGGAGGTTCCAGCGTGGCCAGCGGCTTGCCGGTCGCTGTTTCCAGAAGCTGAATCTTTCGTCCTTCGGTCAATGCTGCAATCACCTTTCCGTCCGGACTGAAAGCCATGAAGTTGTACTCAGGCACAGGATGAGTCGGCACATCCAGAGTCCTCGCCGTCCATGAGCCTACCTCCCAAACTTGGTATGCGCTGGTGCTTGTCCCCAGCCAACGACCATCCGGGCTAAACGCGACTCTGGTTCTTGACGGCATGTTCAACTCGCGCGCCAATTCGCCGGACCTGGCATTCCACACTCTGACCAGCTCGTTTTGCCAGGAGCCGGTCGCCGCCCAGCGCGCGTCCGGGCTAACGGCGATGTAATCCGCCAATGGGTGAACCCCAAGCATTACTTTTGAGGAAGGGTCAGCCAGATCCAGGATGACACTCTGTCCCGGATCATGATTGGCCACGACCGCCAGGTGCCTGCCATCCAAACTGAGGGCCATTTCGCGCAAGTCTTCAGCCTGGTAAATCCTGCGCGGCCTGCCGAGGCTATAGCTCGTCCCGGATGCGGAGGCAGAACATTTCAACGGCCGTAAATAGACGCCGCCAGACCGCTCCGCAGTGATGAAAACCTTTCCGTTAGGATGGAAGATGTGGGTCAAGCAGGCTCCAACTGGCCGCAACGAACCGATCTCCGCACCTGAAGACGCATTCCAAAACTGGAGCCGATCGGCGACCCCTACGGAGAGAAAGCAGCCATCCGCACTGAAATCCAAGCCCGAGCAACTGGCCTGATACACCAGGTCGCCTGTAAAAAGGCGGCGGAACTCCCGGCTCGTGGTAACCTGGAGCAGGCGGACCTGGGAACCTTCAGTAATCGCTCCCAGATAGCCATCGTCTGGACTGAATTGAAGGTTCCAACCGGCCCCGGGCCAGCTCACGATCTGCCGGCGACTGTCCGGGTTCCACAGCCGTAAGGTGTCATCGGAACTCGAACTGGCGAGGAGATTCCCGGCGTGGTTGAACTGAACGCTAATTGCAGGGAGAGTATGGCCTTCGAGCACCGCCCGCTCCGCGCCGGTGGCCGGATTCCAGATGCAAATCCTGCCATCCAGGCATCCCGTCGCGAGAAGGCTGCCATCAGGGCTCCAGCCCAACGAGCTCGCGGGGGACGCACATACCAGGGCGCGGAGGGTGCGGCCGGATGCGGCATCAACGATTTCCACGGTGGAATCGCTCTCGCTTCGGCAGGCAAGGCGGGTGTTTCCAGAATCAAGCGCCACCTCGGCGAACTCCCGGCCCAGCGGCAGGCGTCTGATTTCCGCCCCTGAGCCCAGCTCGTAAATGGATAGCGCGCCGTCCGGATTACTCCGTGCTAAGAAGCGGCTATCGGGACTAAAGTCGCCGTTTGCACCCGGCAACTCCCTGAGCACAGCTTGCAATTGCGCCAAATTCCACACCCACAGGGTCCAACGAGCTGCTGAAGAATAGCTTACCATCAGAAACTGGTCATTCGGACTGAAACGAATCCCCACGGCAGACGAACCGGTGGCCGGCAAGCTCGCCAACACCGCATCGTCCGCCGCCGCCCGGATCGTGATTGACCCATCGGATTCCGCAAGCGCGTATCTTTCCAGTTTGGAATCAAAGCAGATATGTTGTTTCCGCGATTTGCATCGCACCTGTTTCGCGAGGCGCAAATCGGAGACAGCCAGGCTGGCGATTGCTTCATTCCGCACTTCGAGACTGGGACGAATTTTGGCTGCCTTCTGCAAGGTCTCCAAACTGCCAAAGCGCTGTCCGCCGCGATTGCTGGTTCGCCTCGCCAGCGCTTCGGAAAGATAGGAGGTCCAGAGTTTCTCAATCGCAAGGGTGTTCGCCTGCCTGATTCTCTGGCTGTCGCGCGCGATCCGCACACCAGCCACAGTCGCCGCGCCCAGACCAAGGATCAGCAGCCCGGCCACGATGGTTAGGGCCATGAACGCCAGCTTGTTCCGGCGAACCAGCTTTTGGAAGCGGTACCGATTACTCGGCGGGCGGGCCACTACCGGCTCGTCATCCAGGTGGCGCTGGACGTCCATGGCCAGGCCATTGGCGGTGTCGTAACGGCGCGTCCGGTCTTTCTCCAGGCACTTCATGACGATCCAATCCAAGTCACCCCGCAGGCTGGGGACCAGCTTCGGTGCTTCACAGCGCTGCGACCGGGCCACGGTTTCGAGGTCGGCAGGAGCAAGGGTGGTGAGGCGTGTGCTGGGACGCGGTGGCTCGACATCGCGCAAGGTAAGGATGAGTTCCTCGATGCCCTGTTTCAGCAGGGCCGCGCTGTCAAAGGGCGTTCGTCCGGTCAGCAATTCATAGAGCACCACACCCAGGCTGTAGATGTCGCTGCGCGTGTCGATGTCCACCCCCCCGGCTTCCGCCTGCTCGGGGCTCACGTAAGCCGGCGTGCCGAGAAACTGCTCGAACCGCGTGAACAGCGTCTGCTCGGTGAGCCTGCCCTCCGTGGCCTTGGCGATGCCGAAGTCAATCACCTTGGGCACGGGCACGCCGTCGTTCAAGGTGACCAGGATGTTCGACGGCTTGATGTCCCGGTGGATAAGGCCCTTCTGGTGCGCGTGCTGGATGGCGCGACACACCTGGATAAACAGGTCGAGCCGCTCCCGCAAGCAGAGTTGCCGCTCATCGCAAAACTGGGTGATGCGCACGCCTCGGACCAGTTCCATGACGAAGTAGGGGCGGCCGGTTTCCGTGGCGCCGGCGTCAAAGACTTTGGCAATGTGCGGATGGTCCATTACGGCCAGCGCCTGCCGTTCTGCCTCGAAGCGGGCGATGACCTGCTTGGTGTCCATGCCGAGCTTGATGACCTTGAGTGCAACCTTTCGCCGAACCGGCTCCTCCTGCTCGGCCATGTAAACGACGCCGCAACCGCCTTCGCCGATTTGTTGAAGCAACTTGTAGCGGCCGATGCGGTCACCGGGTTTTTCGATGGAGGAGCCTGTGGTCTCCGAACCTGCACGCGGGCTTTGGGGACCAGCCACCGGGGAGGGCTCAGCTCCGGGCGCCGGGCCTTCGAGGAATTCACCCGCCTCCTCGTGGGCCCCAAGCAAAGCCTCGACGAGTTGGCGAAGCCCGGCGTTGTCGCCACAAGTCCGGTCGAGATAAGCGGCGCGTTCGGACGCGGGCAGGGCAAAGGCAGCCTCGAAGATGGCTTCCTCAGGATGGACTGGATCGTTCATGGGCGCACTTAGTTTCTACCACACAGTGCGAAATACGCGAAGATAAACGATCAAGAAAGTAACAGAACGTCGCGACCGAATCAGCGTGTTAGCCCGGAAACCCGGGAACGGGGTACCAAATGAAGCCACCGGAACATCTCGCAAACAGAGGGGAAAGCGCTAGGCGTTGCCGCTCCGAAGCGGTTTAGTCTGTTGACCGATCAGGTTTGATAAGAGTCGCTTCATTCTGAGTAGAATCCTCCTCCGCGGTGTTCTATGAAAAAGCCTGAATAAGTCTATCAGTCCCTCGCCGAGTATGACCTCAACGCCACCACGCCCGTCCTGCCCGAGGTCTTGGAGGCGATGCGGCCCTGTTTCTGCGAGGAGTGGCGCAATCCGTGAGGCACATACCAGTTCGGATCAAAGCTCAAGGGCAGGATCGAGACGGCGCGGGCGCAGGTCGCGGAGTTGATCGGGACGCGGCCGCGCGAAGAGGCCCTCAACCCTGACAGCGGCTGAGGCTTGTCCGTCCTGCCCCTCCCGCATATAGTCGCACCGTGAACGAAAACGCGCCCGAAGCCGCCGGCAGCGTGCCGCTGCCAGAACAGCCCCGACCAACCTCACCCCGCCCGATCCCTGCCGACGCTCGCATTCCGGTGGAAAAGCGGGAGCGGTTTAGCGACGTGGCCGCGTTGCTGGAACAGTTTGGCCAAGCTCACCTCGATCCGGAACTGACCGAGTTCACCCAGGAGTTGTGGCGGCGGGTGTGTCGCCGACAAACCATGGACTGCCGGCGCGGAAAATCTGCCATCTGGGCTGCCTCGGTCGTCCACGTTATCGCGCGGATGAACTTCCTGTTCGACCGGAACCAGTCCGTGCACCTCTCGTTCGACACGATTTGCGCTTCGTTTCAAGCCAACAAGACCACCGTCGGTAGCAAGGCCACCGAGCTCGAGCGCGCCTTGCGCCTGCGCCAGCATTCGGAGCCTGGCCTCTGCCGCCGTGAGTTCATGGATGACTTTACGACGGTTCAACTTTCAAAAGGGATGATTGTCTCGCTGGGGATGGCAAAAAAGATGGGCTTTGTGCCGGCCGATACCATGCCCGGATGACACTCGCACCGTCCCGCCATTTGTCATTTGCCCTTCGGGTGGCAATTCCAAACCCCGAGCCGGGCAAGCAAGCAGAGTGACTCCCTTTTATTGAGTATTGAGCTTTGGACCTTAGACTTTCGACTTTGGACTTTAGACTGGCGCCCACGCCCGTCCTGCCCGAGGTGTTTGAAGCGATGCGGCCCTATTTCTGTGAGGAGTGGGGCAATCCGTCCAGCGCTTACAAGTTCGGGTCGAAGCTCAAGGGCGTGATCGAGTCGGCGCGGGCGCAAGTCGCGGAATTGATCGGGGCGCAGCCGCGCGAGATTATTTTCACGTCGTGCGCCACGGAGAGCAACAATCCGGCGATTCATGCTGCGCTCAAAGCTAATCCCGGCAAGCGGCACATCGTCGCCTCGGCGGTGGAACATTCGTCGGTGCTGAATTATCGCTTGGCGCTGGAGAAAGACGGCTACCGCGCGACGTGCCTGCCGATGGACCGAGACGGGTTGCTCAAGCTGGCGGACCTGGAAAGCGCCGTCACGGATGATTTCTCTGACAGGCCACAAGTTCAATACTCCGAAAGGGGTCTGCGAGCTCTCCGTGCGGCGGAAAGCGCCATTCTCGCCACTCATCACTAGCGGACATCAGGAGCGGAGCCTGCGCGGCGAAACGGAGACAGCGATCGGAAATCCGGCGGCCTAGCGCCCCACGTGCCTTGGGATAACGCGCCAACTTACGCCGGGGTTTGCCTTGTGTCTGTCGGGCGCTGCGGCGTAAGCTGAGCGGAAATGGCAGCACCGACCAAGTATGCAGCAGCCCAAGAGGGGGACGACGTGTTGCTCCGTCTCCGCGAGGATTACGAACAGGCCGTGCTTGACCTGTTTGAGGCCGACCAGGAGGCCAAAGAGGTTCGTCCCGCACTGGAGGTGGTCGGCCATACGAGCAACTTTCTCGACAACATGCGGCTGCCGGTTCACCGGTGGTTTCGCTACAGTGCGGGCTTTTCGGCGGAATGGGTGAAATGGTTGCTGGCCGAACGCAAGGGAAGCGAACTCCGAGTGCTCGACCCGTTTGTAGGCTCGGGCACAACTTGCCTTGCCTGCGATGAAATGGGCGTCCCGTCCTGCGGGATAGAGGCGCATCCGTTCGTGCATCGGGTTGCGCAAGCCAAACTGAGTTATGCCACCGACCCGGAGCGGTTCATTTCCAAGGCGGAGAGGGCATTCGGCTTTGCCCGGAAGGCGGCGGCACAGACGGAGCATTACCCGGAGATCATCGGGAAGTGTTACGGGCTTGAGACGCTGGATTATCTGGACCGGTTCCGCCAGGCCGTCGAGGTCGAGCAGGACGGTTCCCCGGAAGCCCGGCTGCTCTGGATGGCGCTGGTGTCATCGCTGCGCGTGGTTTCCGAGGCGGGTACTGCGCCGTGGCAATACGTGTTGCCGGGCCGGCGCAAGACTGTGCCGCCGTCGCCGGAAGTCGCGTTGCACAAGGCGGTGCAGATGATTGCCGCCGACATCCGTTTCATGGCACGGCGGGCCAAGCCGCTGGCGGAGTTGCGCGTGGATGACGCGCGTAAGTGCGCGACCGTGCCAGACGGTTGGGCCACGCTGGTCATCACGTCGCCGCCCTACGCCAACAATTACGACTACGCCGACGCGACGCGCTTGGAGATGGCGTTCATGGGTGAGATTCGCGGCTGGGGCGACCTTCAGGAAGCGGTGAGGCGACACTTGGTGCGCGCCTGCTCCCAGCACGTGCCGCCCAATTCGGTGAATCTCGATGAAGTGCTCGCCACACCGGAGCTTGCGCCCATCCGAGACGAGATTGTGCCGATATGCCGCGAGCTTTCGTCGGTGCGGCTGGAGCGCGGCGGCAAGAAGACCTACAACAACATGATCGCCTGCTACTTCCTCGACCTGGCACAGACGTGGCGGGCGCTCCGGCGGGTTTGCACTTCGCCCTCGGAAGTCTGCTTCGTCATCGGCGATTCCGCGCCCTATGGCGTTTACGTGCCGGTCATCGAATGGTTCGGGAAACTGGCTCTGGCCGCTGGATTCGACTCGTGGTCGTTCGAGAAACTGCGCGACCGCAACATCAAATGGAAGAACCGCAAGCACCGTGTGCCGCTTTGCGAAGGGCATCTGTGGGTCCGCGGATAGGCAGGCATCGTCATGGCTGAATCACTCGCTCACAGGTGGGGACAAATCATCGGGGATGGCTTTGAAATGTTCGTGCGCAAAATCCTCGGCGAAGTTGCACAGAGACATGGTCTCTACCTCGATTTCAAACGGCCCCGCAAGACCAGAGGCGGCCAGGGTAAAGTGACGTGGCAGGACGGCTACGGCAATAAGCACGACCTCGACTACGTTCTGGAGCGCGGCGGAACGGAGGAGACGCTGGGCGTCCCGATCGCTTTCATTGAATCCGCCTGGCGGCGATATACCAAGCACTCGAAGAACAAAGTGCAGGAAATCGAAGCGGCAGTGATGCCGATTGCCCTGACGTTCTCGCGTCATCAGCCGTTCTGCGGTGCTGTGCTTGCGGGCGAGTTCACGCGCAACGCGCTGCATCAGTTGGAATCGAAAGGCTTCGGGGTCCTGCACATTCCTTACGACTCCATTCTGGCCGCGTTCCGCGAACTCGGCATTGACGCTTCCTCGGAAGACGGCGTAGGCGGCACAACCGAGCAGCAATTTCGGGAGAAGATCACGAAATGGGAATCGCTACCGCAGCCGCAAGCGACCAACAGCTTGCTGGCGAAACTTCACGCGCTCCACCAGCGCGAGATTGCGGATTTCAAGCAACGCCTTGAAGCCGCGCTCACCCGTCAGGTGGCTTCGATTCGGCTGAGCGTGCTGCGCGGGCATTCGGTGGAATGTCCCGACGTTGAAAGCGCGATTGCCTATTTGATCGAGGAGGAGAAGTCGTATCGGCTGCGCGAAGACGGCGAGCAGCGCGAGGCGTTTGAAGTTCAGATTCGATTCAACACGGGTGCGAGAATTGAAGCGACTTTCCCCAAGCGTGCTGAGGCCATTGCGTTTCTCCGAGGTTTCGCCTGAGCAGTTTTCCGAGGTCCTCGACGACCCGGGACTTCAACGTGAGGACGAAGACCAGGGTCACCGGGAACAAGTTCAGGCCCGCCATCGAATCGCATTTCACGCCACCGGCAGCCGCCGGTAAGGAGCCGGATGGGTTTGCGGAACGGCACACGGGCGACAAGCTGGTGATCGAAAACGAGAAGATGTATGGCTTCCACGGCCATTTCAGCAGCGGCAACTGCCTGGCGTTCTTCGGTGGCGGATTCAAGAAGGGCTTCGTCTATGGCAAGACGGCAGACCGGCATCCGATGCTGCCGGTCGAGAATCCAGTTCGCCTGGAGGATGTCCATGCGACTGTCTATAAGGCGCTGGGCATTGCCGCCGACACCAACTATGTCACGGAAGGGCGTCCGTTTTACGTGACCAAGGACGGCAAGGGCGTGCCGATTGACGGGCTGCTGGCGTAGCGGGCGCCGGGCTTGGATGGCTCATTTCTAGCCGTTTATTCCTAGAAACAACTATAAATGGATATACCTGCCGTCGCAAGGGGGCAAAACGCCGCTGCCAAACGGTGCCTTGGGACGGCACGGGGACCCCGTGCCGACCATCTCGGTGATACCAACGAAATGGTCAGACTCCGCGTGGTTCTGGAACCGGAGGAGGCGGAACTCGGCAGCCGTCTCGCCGAATCATCCATTCCCTACCGCGTAAAACGCACGCTGGCCAAATAAACCTGCCGCGGAAGAAGCAGCGCGAACTGACGTTTCGGCAGCACATCGCGGATTGGCCCAGCCCCACCACCGGCAAGCCTGGAAGGCTTGTGTGATCCAGCCCGGGGTTGGACCGCCCTGGGGCAGAAGGGCGACGGTGGGGAGTGCCGCACGCTCACTACTCAGTGTTAGCGGCGGTCGTTGTGTGGTTGTTGTAAATGCGTCTGTGGGTAGGCTGACTGTCGCCACGCTGCCCACGCAGCCGAACTGCTCACTTGAGACGGTGGGGCTACTGAACCCGCACGTTTGCCCCAGCGCTGATTGCTGTTCCGAAGGCGTTTGTGACCACCACTGAGTAGTCACCGTCGTCGGACGATTGGAAGTTTGAGATGGAAACAGAGGCAGTTGTTGCGCCGCTGATGCGTCCGCCATCGGTGAGGGTGCCGGATGGACCCTGCCAGCTATAACTTAGCGGGGAGGTTCCGGTTGCGGCGACCTGGAGGGTCACGGTCTGCCCCGCGACGACCGTTTGCGACTGGGGGTCAGCGATAATGCGCGGTTGCTGTCCCAGTTGGACGCGAACGGTGGCAACGGCGCTGGTCGCCATTCCGAAGGTGTTGGAGACCACCATGCAGTAGCCGCCGTCGTCTATTACTTGGAGGTCGGTGACCGTGAGGTTGGTTGTCGCGCTTCCGACTACGCGGGTCCCATCGCTGAGGAGGCCTGCCGGGCCATACCAGTAGTAGCCGAGAGGAGAGGCGCCACTGGCAGAGGACCAGAGACTTACGCTCTGGCCGACCAAAAGGCTTTGATTTTGGGGATCAATGAGTATTCGCGGGGTCTGGCTCAGCGTGAGTCGCACCCCCGCCGGCACGCTGGACGTGGACCCGTAAGCGTTGGTGACTGTGACTGAGTAGTTGCCGACGTCGCCGGGGTTGAGACCGGAGATCAGGAGGTGTGCCGTGGTGCTGCCGGTTACCCGGTCGCTGTTCGTCACAACTCCGCTCGGACCGAACAGCGACCGG
>Ga0209777_10010007_pt1 | contig 10110 bp, 10 predicted proteins | sample FrelakmetHBP12HB_FD_187147 | JGI IMG/M metagenome (GOLD analysis project Ga0209777, IMG submission 187147) | Freshwater lake sediment microbial communities from the University of Notre Dame, USA, for methane emissions studies -HBP12 HB (SPAdes)... | ecosystem: Environmental > Aquatic >...
GTTAATGAAGCGCGCCGAATCCAATCCGAGCGCTTCAAAGGAACAAAAGCAACATGTAACGCCGCAATGTCCGCAAGACAGATACGCCAACATTGCCAGATTGACGACCAAGGTCACAAGCTTCTTGAAATGGTCGTTGACAAACTCGGCATGAGCGCCCGCGCCCACTCCCGCATCCTCAAGGTCTCCCGCACCATCGCCGACCTCGAAGGCGCAGAAAATATATCAACCGCGCATTTGAGCGAAGCGATTCAATATAGAAGCCTGGACAGGCAATTGACTAGCAATTAGAATAGTGTATGATCGGCAACAAAAAGAAGAATCCTTCTAGGCTGATTTTCTTGTCCGAGTGCTCGTTTTTGTTTTTAATGCAAATAAATTAACAACTTTTTCCCTGAGAAAACGCTGAACGAAAGAGTTCACTGTTCCGTCGGGATATATGACGCGATTGCCGACAAGGTGCGCGAATATTTTCTTAACCTCGTACTCCTGAAGCGCCGTCTTCTCAAGCAGTTCATCAAGAGAATATTCGATTTGTTCCCAAAGCCAGTCCCATATCTCGCTTTCTGAATCGCCATTCAGCAGGGTTGGATTGACTTTTTGCTGAACGAGCATGTTTGACCATGCAACTACAACCCTGATTTTCTTCGGATCGTCGGCAACCAAGAGGACTACCTCCGGCTTTTCGTTTTCCTTGAACCATGCAAACTTCTCAGAAAAGAGATTTTCATTCATATGATAATCCTTACTCCTTTGAATCAGAAATTACTTTTGGAATATTTCTTACTATGCCAAATGCTTTTCGATGGGCTGATTATGAAGGTAGAATGCGGCTATTTTGGTCAGTGCTTTGCCCCGAATCATTTCGCCCTCTTTAGAAATAATGGCGTCCAGAGCATCATTTACGGTTGCCGCCTCTGGTTCGCTAAGCATGAAGCTGAGCATTATCGGAACATCCATTTTTATGTCGGTGAGTTGCTCAAAGGACTTCATATTCTCAAGTTCTGTCCCGGCCAGCCTTGAGATTTCTTCTATCTGCTTTCTGGGATCAGGCAAGAGATCAGACAGTTCGGCCACATCAAAGGCGCCAAGAAGATTTTCCAGCAGCATGGCCCTTCTTTCCGGAATGTCTTTGCCCGTCAGGCGATTCAACGTAGCTAAGTAAATCCTCGTCTGGTCATCATCAATGTTCCAAACAGTACATTTTATTGCTTGATGGCCTAACTCCTTCAGTACCTTCAATCGGTGATGGCCGTTTATCACCTGATAATTTCCCTTTTCTTCAGGATGTGGCCGTACTGTAAGCGGCTCGTAATTCCCGGTTCGCATTATATGCCGCTTTATTTTTTCGCTGGTCTCCGCCTCCATGTGATTGCAGTTTTCAGGATGGGGGACCAAGAGGTTAACACCGATTTCCTTTAACATCTTCTAACTCCTTCCTGGTTTACTGAATAGGCTGATTTGCGCGGTTTCTTCAGGTGGCTTAATCCAGTCACCAGCTATTCCACACGTGCCGGAAGCAATATCCGGATTTTTACATGCGCAGATTTTCATACGGATTCCAAATTCATTGGCAATGTTCTTAACTCTGGACAATATCTCTTCGCGCGCCATTTTCGGCAAAGCTGTTACATGAGAATGTTCAGCATGTATGGCAAGCCGTTTGGCACAGGAGAACGGGGCCAAGATTTTGTCTAACATTTTTTTGTCCGTTATGTATTCTTTGAGGGACGCGGCAACTGCGGGTCTGAGAAAAAGTGCGCTTGAGGCTAAATTCTTGACACCTGTTTCGGCGATAGCCTCAATGAGCGGGCGAAGAGTATTTTCATCGTCCGTCAAGCCGGGAATTATAGGGTCAAGACGTACTTGGGTCGTGAGTCCTGCCCTTGTCAATTCCTTGATTTGCGAAAGTCGTCTCCGAGCCGATGCCGCTCGTGGCTCAAAAGTCTTCAAGATGTTCTCATCCAACGTAATTAGCCCGACTTGCGCTCTGGCGTTATGGGCGTGAGACTTGAGCAGCTTCATGTGCTTCTCTGGTATGGTTCCTTTTGTGAGAAAAGCCACTCCTACTCCCATACTTAATAGATATTCGAAAATAGAGTAGCTGAGGTTGAGAACTTCTGGGATCGGCTGAAACACATCGCTGGAAGGGCTGAAGTAAACCGCCCGCGGGCGTATTTTTTTGCGCGGCAATTCCTTTTTCAACTTGTCCAGGAGATTTTCGTATACTTCAACTTTTTCTTCCCCCGGATATGTGCTGTAACCACGAGTATAACAGTAGAGACAGCCGTGGGCGCATCCTGAACTCACGTTCACAGTGGGAATATGAGACAAGCAATTTAGGCTTGAGGGAGAAAGCGCTGACGACTTCCTCTTTATCATCGAGACATCTACCATAATCTCTCCCCTTGCAAAGCCTTGATTGACAGATCACTTGAAGGCATAAGCACATATGAATAGTGCCTGTGCAATCCGAGATTTTTCGTAACATCCAAGGCCATAGCTTCCGGCTTTGTGAGAAATTTGCGGTGTTCAATCAATTGGTTGGGACGCAAATCCGAGTCCTGGATAATGAGAAGCTCGCATTCGTCAAGTAGCTTGTCGATAATGCTTTCATTATTGTCTGTAATCAAACACTCTAGAAAGAAGGTTCTTACATGCGAGTAAACATCATAAGGTCGGCCCTTCTTAAGATCGTTTTGCCTGCTTTGTGAGCATACTTTCAACGCTTGAAAATAATTAGACAACGATGGTTGAACGAAACTTCGGCCCTCACCAGCCGGGATTATCGTGTTACAGACAATCAGTTTTTCTGGCCCTTGTCCGTCCGGCCCGAGACATCTGGAGGGCAAACACTCTTCCCAAGAAGATACCTCCTCTTTGCAATAACCAGCTATGACCTGCCCGACCGGAAAGGGTGATATTTCGAATCGGCTTAAGTTGTTGAAGAATCGAGACACGAGTCCAACTCGCAACTTATTACCTTGATGGAGTTCAGATTTTGCTGAAAACCACTTCCTGTAATCGGCTCCTATTGATGTAATGCAGTCGGCAGCTTTTCCCAATTCCTTGCCTCTAAAGAATCGACCGGCAACTGCCATGGACAAGTCGATCATGTAAACCCTGACCGTGGGTTTAATGCCCTGATTTTTTAAAAACTTCACAACGTGCTGACAAATTTGGGCGGTCATGAGGCCACTCCCGGAACCAATGTCAACCAACTCAAAATCCAATGCCCCGTTATGAACGTGAATTGGCAGAACTTCTTTTAAATAAGGTTGAATAATTCCATTGGCGATTCTTGCCGCTCTTTCAGGGGCCCTCGGATCAATTCCTTCCCCGAGCAGCGATTCAAGAATGTTCAAAATATGGAAGCTTTGTGGCCGTTCATGGGTGGACGTACTGAGAAAGAGGAGGACGGATAGCTCCGTATCAACGGATAGCTTGTGTTGCCGGTAATAATAGAAAAGGGGGGACGAATTTTTCCCCGGCACGGTGATCAGCGGAAGATATTGTGGATCATCTACCGCCTTGGGTCTGATTAGCTTGGCGAGCAAGTAGTTCGGATTTCTGAGCGTTGATGTGGCTGCAGCAATAGATGATTCAAATTGCGGCTCATTGATGCCAAAGCATTCAAATGCCAGCGCTCGATTAAGTGCCTCCCTTTTCTTAATTGATTTGCCATCAGTCAAATATTCATCGAGACAAGCATCTAGCAGCAATGCATAACGATAGCAATACTCACGGCGGAGGGCCGGATCAAACCCTGAAAGAATGTACTTACTCCATGACGTATGCAGGGTTTCAATTCGCTCTGTGGCCTCTCTCGATCCTTTCGTGACACTTTCCCAATAATCATCCCAGGTTTCCGTCGGTAGAAAGAACTGGCCATTCTCTCCCAACGTAAGGGAATTAATGATCCTTTCGCTTTCCAATGCAGCTAATAGCTTGCCCCGGCACCAGGATCTTTCCGACTTGGATGCAAGTATTGTCATTGTTTTCAAGATAACTCCTTTATCGAGTTGCGCGTTAAAGATTCAAGCACCGGCAAGCAACGCCGCCATGAGTGCGAAACATCTCCGAAAGTTCTGCGAGGTTGACGACCAGGGCCATAAACTGCTCGAGATGGTCGTTGACAAGCTTGGCATGAGCGCCCGCGCTCACTCGCGCATCCTCAAAGTCTCCTGCACCATCGCAGACCTAGAAGGCGCGGAAAACATCTCCACTGCTCATTTGAGCGAGGCGATTCAATATAGGAGCCTCGACAGACAATTGACCGCCAATTAGCATGTGCTTTCATTTTAGTACAAATGAGAAAGTTCTTCTAAGCTGATTTTTTTGCTCGGCTGGTCGTTTTTGTTTTCGCTGCGAACAAGTTGACGACTTTTTCCCGAAGAAAACGCTGTACAAACGAATTTACAGTTCCGTCTGGATAGATGACGCGATTGCCGACAAGGTGTGGGAGAATTTTTTTGACCTCATAATCCTGAAGAGCGGATTTTTCAAGCAATTCATCATACGAATATTCGATTTGTTCCCAAAGCCAGTCCCATATCTCGCTTTCTCAATCGCCATTCAGCAGTGTTGGATGAACCTTTTGCTGAACGAGCATGTTTGACCATGCCACGACTACTCTTATTTTCTTCGGGTCGTCAGCGACCAATAAGACTACCTCAGGTTTTTCGTTTGATTTAAAGAAATTGAGCCTATTGTGAAATTCATTTTCGTTCATGGAACCTTTCCTTTCACCAGATTAAGTGCGAATGTATTGCACGACACTCGCCACTTTTGTATGTTTTTGGACGTAAGCTCTAAGAATTATTTTTAGAGCAAGTGAGCGAGACGTTAACGGATTGTTACTCTCCTTAACCGAGATTGTTAAGGCGTCCTCCAGAAGCTCTTGCTGCTGCGGAGATAGAACAAAGCCAATATATTTGTTTGTTCTGGATGGATCGAAAGAGGCAGATTTTGCCTTTTGACTTTCGATTTTCTCAATGATTTTTTCCGCGTTATCACCCATCAACAATCTCTTTAATTCTTCATTATATTCGTAATTACTGAAGCCTAGTTCTTCCAGAGGATCAGGAATGTCCTGTAACAGATTGATTAGTTCCTCTGCGTCCCAGTCTCCATGTATCTGGTTTAGCTTAACAGTCAGCGCTTTCGCCTTATCCTCTGCAATCTCAATGACAAGACAAGGTATTTCATCGAGGCCAATTTCTAAGGCGGCCTTCCACCTGTGTTCGCCGTCGACTATGATATAGCCCTCGGCGGTCTTATTGACTAGTACAATGCCGAGGAAACCGTCTTTTATCATTGTCTCCTTCAAGGCTTTAAATTGAGCTTCACTCATCTTGTTCGGGTTATAGCCATTTGGGGATAAAGCCAACGCCGGCAATTGCTTAAAGATTGGATATGAGTTTGATGCCATAGTATGCCACCGTTTTTCCTTTCTTCCATAGAGTTACGCTTTGCGCTATTTTCAGATTCTTCTTTCTTGCCATGTCATGCCACCAGGGAATTACAATCGATTCCAAGTAGTATTTCTTCGCCTCGGAACCTTTAATCCTTGCTGGAATTGTTTCTCCTGTAAAAACCGAAGGCAAAAATCCTCCCCTGCCGATCCAAAGAGGCAGCCCATCAGTAACAAAAACATAGAGTGGCGTTTCCCAATGGGCGCTTTCAAGAAAATTTAGAATAGCCTGGTAAGGACTTCCGTAAACATCAAAATCAGCGATTTGAAACTTGACATTTGTCGGCCAATCGCTGAAAACATTTATGTCAGCGACTCGTGCATCTATATCGGGGAAGTGATATCTAACATCCTCGATCTTGCCTTTGTCTATGTCAAGCGCAAGGACATAGTTTGTTTTTTTTCGCCATATGTGTCTTAACATCTGGCCACGACCACATGCCGCAAGAAAGATGTCAACTTTTCCAAGGTCGGATGCAAAGCGGCTACGAAGGAGTACTTTTTTAAATAGTTTACTGTTGTCTTTTTGGTCGGGCCGCGAATTGAAAATTTTGCGCCCGTTTATGGCGCACAGTTGCACTTTATTCCGATTGGGTTCCACCCCAGCTTTTTCCATATTTCTATTGTCTCCTTGCATAACGCAATTGTTGAGTTATTTGGTAATTGTTCACAAAACCAGGAATATATTTCAAGACGTAATTGAGGCGTTACCCTCATCCTCCGGTCAGCTCCTTCGCAGGACGTGGCTACCTTAAAAACCTCGACATTACGGCCACGGCTGCGGGCAAAATCGGGCAGCGATTTGAAATACCTGATGCTGCCAATAGTAAAGCGCATCCCCTCGCAGTTCAGATTCAACTTTATGTAATTAAGAAGAATTTTATAGTGATCTTTCCATCCTGGTATAGGAATTACAGGGTCAATTCTGAGTCGCACTTCGTATCCAGCCTCTTGACATTTTCTGGCCGCGTCTACTCGGTCAAGAGGATTCGGCGCACCATGTTCATGCATGGCCGAAATAAACGGGGCGTTAAGGCTGAAGGACACTATAATGTTTCTGCGCTGATTTATACCAAGTAAATTTTCAACATTAGCGCTTTTAGTCAGAAAAAGAAGTTTATGTTTGTCCTGTTCAGCAAACAATGGTATCAAATCCTTTGACAGTCCGGTTATGTGATCGAAGGCAAGAGCGTCACTTAGTTCACCCGCACTAAGCACCGAGGGTTTTTCCTTTTCTAAAAAGCGATTGACATCGCGAATTAAATCTTGACGATTCGTGAATATCACGGGTTCTTTCTGGTATCGAAAAGTCAACTGAAGATAGCAATAGTCACAGGCATAGGGACAACCGTTGGCATGAGCCAGAACATAAAAATGTGGGCATACAATACCCGAAGGAGTTTTTGTGAACTCGTGAATGAAGTCGCTTTTCCTAGATCGCCTGTTGATTTTCTTATCTTCCACTTTCATAACCCATAATGCTTCAATTGAAGCTATTGCATAATTCGCAAAAAAACCGAATAAATTGGCGCTTGAGTGAATATTTTACAAGCTTTTGCTTAAAGCATCCAGATTTCTATTTTCAATCTTCCTCAGGTTTTCCGGATGAGGAATTAAAGAATCCAGCCTGACCACTTTTTTGTTCGGGATTATTTTCATGTTTTTTCCCTTTCTTTTCTTCTTTGATCCAATACTGTGCGGCCCTTTCCTTGTACGGGTCGTTGATGTTGATTTCGTTCTCCAGTTTTCCACACTCGGCAAGGAAGTGCTCTATGCCCCTGCCAAGCTTTTTTCCTTCCCTGGTGTGCATATCATAAACGTAATCGGGGAATTCCTTAGGCCCTTGGCTTTCCAAGTCATCCATGATTGCCGCTTGGAAATGGTTGGCAATCCTGGACTTCTTGCAGCGGGCCAAAGCCAGCATAGCCGTCGCCAACGGCAACCGCCAGCTGTCATTATTTCCTTTTCGCATCTCATCAAAATCCCTTAACGCATGAAGGGCAAGTGTAACCGATGAAGGATCGGCTATACTCACATCTTCGTAAGCCACTATCCTCAACCTATTCCTTACCCACGACCAGTAGCCGCTAAAGCACATTTCAAGAGCGAAATATAATGCCAGTTCTTCATCTCCCCTCCGAAGCGCTTTCTGAATCGCTGATAGGCATTCAAATGGATCATAGCCTTTTCGTGTCCTCTTGAATTTTTGCATTATCGCCTCCTATATTTTTCTTACCACCCCAACCACTTTCCCTGCCACGCTGACATCATGTTTTGTCTGATCGAAAAGAAATGGATTGTAGCCTTTGTTTTCCGATTCAAGTCGGATATATGAGCCTTTGTAATATATTCTTCTCACAATCGGCTTGCCTTCCACAATCGCAACTCCAATCGTCCCATCTTCAACCTTTTGCATTTTTTGAACAACCACGAGATCGCCATGATAAATCTCCGCGCCGATCATGCTGTCGCCTTTCATCCTGATTGAAAAGAGATTCATCGGGTCGCCGAAGATGGCGCTGAGCGAAAGATAACCTTCGACATTCTCGATTGCCGTCACGGGCGTTCCGTCGGTCACGCGAGCGATAATAGGGATGCTGCCCGCCAGTTCCACGTTGCCTGAATTCAGCCGAATGCCTCGGGCCTTGTTTTTATCCTTTTCAATCAGCCCCTTTTTTTTCAGGGCAGTCAGGTGTCGCCAGACTCCATGCGTAGATTTCATATCCATCCCTACCTGAATCTCCCTGACTGTCGGGGAGCGATCATGATGGCGAATGAAATCCCGTATAAACTCGAAGACAAGCTTCTGCCTTGCGGTTAGTTCTTCCAAAGTATATCCACCTGCGATAGGAATATCTGCCTTATGGGAGCAGAACCTCTTTGGGCATGAAAAACAGCCTTATTTTGATTAGCCCTAAAAAGCGTGGGGAAGACTATAGTGAATATATGTTCACCTGTCAACCCCCATATTTTGTTTTCCCCTTCCACATTATAGCAGGAAAAAGGACACTGCTTTTAGATTAGCCAGTAAAATAGCGGCTGAGAGGCACTTAATTTTAGTACATGGCGATTTTGTGGTAGTGAACATTTGTGCAATAATTTTTATTGATCTTATTTTAGCAGACTACCTCCATTCTTACCGCCATTTTCACGTAAAAAGTCATCAAGCCTTTGCCTGAGTTTTGCCGAGGACTGGCTTTTGTTCTGTGCCCAGCGTCTTAAAGTAGTCCAGTCAATCTTCAATTGCTGCGCTAATTTTTCTTGGCTGAGGCCGAGAATCCGGCGGTGGGTGATGATCTTTTCGCCGAGGGTTTCATCGGTTTTACCAAATGGTGGAAGTTGAACTGGACGAGCAGCGATACCTGCTTAGAACCGACCTTGCAGGTTCAGCTCATTCCGCCTTTATCGCAGCGGGTGTGCGCCCCCCGCCCTCCGTCACACCTCTTGGCCATATTATGCAGTAAATAATGTTGGCAATAATACAACTGTGTAGTGGCAAGACTCAAATTGCCTTTGCTAAGTCATTGAATTATAATAGATTTCAAAAATCAACTGTCGAAAATGAGTTAGAACCGATTACGGGTTTATTGGGCGAGAAATACATTTTAGCGACATCCAGATTGGTGTTATAAACACTTGTGTAAACGCCGGTTTAAATGCACAGCAGCCCTTGCTGAGATCAGCATGGCCACTGGCTACAGCCTACAGGCCAAATCCTAAGGCCTAACGCCTAATTGATCGGCGGCATATCCGAGACCAAGCTCCAAGAGTTTCCCTAACGTTGGAAAGCCGGTGACGAGGTCCCAGCCCCGTTCAGTATAATATTCGTCAAGCATTAAATTCAGATCGTTTTTGCTGAAGACATTGTCTTTTGAGTCTCCTTTCCTCAATGGCTCCAGCATCAGCCTTTCCGGCAAGGTGTCGTCTTTCCTCCCAAAACCTTCCCGCGAGTTAAATACTCTGGCCAGATTATTTACCCGCTCCCCAACCTTCATTACATCATCCACCGTGTAAGAAAGGCCGGTGACCGCCTCCATCAGATCCGCGATATTTTGAAGAGCGATAGGAAGTAATGCCACGGGCACAATCAGAGCGCACATTATCGGGCAATCGCAAACCGCCGCCTGCATGTCCTGGTTCCATTTGGTCAGCCTTCCTTTGTCTTTTGTCTTGAACCTGTTTACAGGAAAGGGAATATCCGACGAAAAGATCTCCTGAAACGCATAGCCCTTGTTATGATCCGCGCCCGCATAACATGTCGCAAAGCTCAACCCATGCGCCTTGGCCCCCCGCACATCATACCCCGGCAACTCCAAACCTTTAACATGCATGGCGTACTTATCCATTCCCTTGCCTAATTTTTGAGACGCAGCCTTAACCCCATCTGCCAAAAGATCGCCGATTCCGTGTCGGAAGGCCATCATATTTATAAGCTCCAGCATAGCTTCATGGTTGCCGAAGTTGAGCGCGAGGCCGCCGGTATCTTTAGAAGTGAGGATCCCTTTTTCAAACAACTCCATGGCAAAACCGATGGTTACCCCCGTAGAAATCGTGTCTAATCCCAGTTCGTCCGACAAGCGATCCGCGGCAATAATGCTGTCTATGTTATCAACCCCTGTCTGGCCTCCATAAGCATA
>Ga0209777_10010008_pt1 | contig 10110 bp, 7 predicted proteins | sample FrelakmetHBP12HB_FD_187147 | JGI IMG/M metagenome (GOLD analysis project Ga0209777, IMG submission 187147) | Freshwater lake sediment microbial communities from the University of Notre Dame, USA, for methane emissions studies -HBP12 HB (SPAdes)... | ecosystem: Environmental > Aquatic >...
ACCGGGGCTAACATCATCCAAACTGAGGCCCAAAAAGTCATCCACCAAGTCATGTCTGATACTCGACTCGGCCAGCCAATCAAGATGAAAGCTGAGAAGAAGCCTGAAAAGGATACTTGGGCAGCCCTCAGCTATGAACTGGCCGAGGCTAACCTCATCTCCACTGAGGCCCAAAAAGTTATCCACCAGGTCATGTCTGAGGTTCGATTCGGCCAGTCGGTCAAGATGGAAGCGGTGAAAAATGTAGTAGAAGAAATAACTGATTCCGTCTTCCGAAATCAGGATGCCTTAATATATTTAAGCCGGATCAAACAAAAAGATACTTACACCTTCCAGCATTCGGTAAGCGTCTGTGTATTAATGATTTCCTTCTCGAAGGAGATAAATATCGACCGCGAGACCATCAACTGGATTGGCATCGGGGCCTTGCTTCACGATATAGGGAAAATGATGATACCTCTAGAGATCTTAAATAAACCAGGCACCCTCACTGAAGATGAGTTCAATAAAATGAAGGAACACGTCGCCCTGGGCACAAAAACGCTCTCCCAGACTCCAGGTATGGATCCCAGTGCCATTCGCATGGTGGCCGAGCATCATGAACGTCTTGACGGCCGGGGATATCCGGAGGGCCTGGAAGGAGAAAGCATTTCCCTGTTCGGACAAATGGTAGCCATTACGGACGTTTATGATGCCATGACTTCCGACCGGGTTTATCGCCAAGCCGTATCCCCATCGGAGGTCCTAAAAAATTTCCTGGCATGGAGTAAGGTTCAATTCAAGGAAGAATTGGTTCAAAGATTTATCAAAACCGTCGGCATCTATCCGGTGGGTACCTTGGTACGTTTGGGAAATGATCATTTGGCCCTGGTGACGGCACAAGGGAGAAAAGATTTACTTCATCCTGTTGTCCTGGTAGTTTATGACGCCAAAAAAAAGTACTACCTTTTGCCGTACAAAATCGACCTTTCCGGGTCGGCCAGTGAAGAAAAAATATTATCCATTGTAGGACACGAATCCTTGGCCAAATGGAATATTAACCCAAATGATTTTCTATGAGCCTGCCGCCTTTTTGATAGACACTTCCCGCTTAAAACCTCTCCCCTACTGAAAGAGACCGGTATCGAGCCATGACAAAAAACCATTAAAAGAACAACTTTAAATGTTTATTCTATGGGTTGAATCGTTACTGATCCAACTCTTTTCTAATGGCTAAACCCATTCTTTCCAAAACATAAGGCTTCCGAATATACGCCCCGGCCCCAAGTTCTTGGGCCTGCCGCACACGCTCCGTTTCGGAAAATCCACTGACAATGACGGCCTTTTGCTTAGGACAGATTTCAATTATTCTCTTATAGGTCTCCAAGCCGTCTATCCCCGGATCCATGATCATGTCCAGAACCACAAGATCGGCCTTGTTATTTTTTATGTATACAATCGCTTCCTCACCGCTGGAAACGGCTGCGACCTGATAGCCGAGCCTGCTAAGCATGGTTATGGCGAGCTCACGTTGTTCCTTTACATCATCCACAATAAGGATAGACTCCCCTTTTCCTTTATACTCTTCAATAGGTATTAACGACCTTTTTTTTATTAGTTCCTGTCTTGTTACAGGGAAGTAAAGAATAAAGGCCGTTCCTTTGCCTACAACGCTTTGCACCTCGATATATCCTTGATGATCTTTAACCGTCCCCCAGACAACTGTCATGCCTAAACCTGTTCCACTTCTCCCCATCATCTTCTTGGTATAAAACGGATCAAATATTCTTTCCATGTCCTTCGAGGAAATCCCTACCCCATCATCAGAGATCCTAAGCATTACATAATCCCCTTCCCTGACTTCTTCCTCCCCACTTATTGTCTTTATTGCCCTGTCCACATATCGGCTTTCTGTAGATATAAGAATATTTCCTCCATTGGGCATAGATTCGGCTGCATTCGATACCAGATTCATTACAGTCTTTGATAGATGGACCGGAGAACCTAAGATGTTTAACAAATCTTCTTCAAAATCGGTTTTTAAATCAACTTTTGAGTGAAATGATTTTAGTTTTTCAAACTCAGGGCTGTTCAAGTATTCGGATACTATACTATTTAGGTTGACTACTTCATGGGTGGCCACACCTCTTCTGGCCATAGTCAATAAATCCTGCACCACGGCAGCGGCCTTTTTCCCTGACTCTTGAAGAGATAATACAATCTTTCTTAAAGGACTATCCACTGGGATCTCAAGCAACAAAAGGTCAGGATAAGCCACAATACCTGTCAAAATATTATTGAGATCATGGGCTATCTCACTGACTAAGATCCCGATAGCTTCCATTTTTTGGACTTGTTGAAGTTTTTCGTGGGCCTGCTTCAAATCAGCGGTGCGTTCTTCAACTAAAACCTCCAGATGGTTTTGGTAGTCCTGTAGTGCCTCCTCGGTACGTACCTGCTCGGTAATATCGGTGAGCAAAAGGATAATGGTATCAGGATCGCCTTGGAGGGGAAGCTTTTTCAGGGATAATATTTTCCTTTCGGGTTGAATCGGTCCTTTCCAGTCAATAATAGTACTGCTGTTATATTCTGATCCCATTAGTGATTTGACTTTAGATCTTTCTGATTCATCAAATAAATCTGGTGGATAGGCGGCTAAAAGTTGATCCTGCGTCTTACCCAAAATGGTTACCGCAGCGGGATTAGCATAAACGATCTGCCCGCGGTAAATCTCGACTATCCCTTCCGAAATACTGTCCAACATTGTCTGAAGATGACAATATTTCTCCAAAAGCTCTACAGTCATCCGCCGGGGTTGCACAGACTCGATGCCAATAATGCCGTGCTCTTGCTTTTCACTACAAGAGTTTTCTGCATCCGCTATGGCAGAGAAAAAATGATCGGCTGTCTCTTTAAAGGTCCCTTTGGCAATTAATGCATTGGCAAACATTTTGGATGGTTCAAGCTGCAATTCTTTTGCTGCTGCAGACATGACAACAAGATAAGTATTTTTAAACTGGTCCATCTTGCGGATAATTCGACAAAGTTTATCCCCATTGAGGGTGGGAAGAAAATAATCAATAAAAATAATATCGGGGTTATAATCCGCCAATCTATTAACCGCTGACATACCGTTTAATTCGGTGACAACTTCATGTCCGGCTTCACCTAGCTTTTTTTCCAAGTATGAGATTAGATGAAGATTATCATCTATGATCAGAATTTTTTTCACCACATCCATCCTCTTTTGATAATTATTGACTTGCCCTATTAGTTACACCAATGGATTCAAATCTTGAACTATATACTCCATAAACAAGAAAAAAAATATATATTTTTTGCCTATTTTCATCCCTAAGCTCGCAGCTTGTAATTCTCCTGACACACCAAGAGGTTCGGCAACTATGGCCTTCTTCACCAGTTTACCTTCGGCGAGAGGGTATTTATCTCAATTTCCGGGAGCCCAGTATTCAGCAACGGAGGAAAAAGATTTTCCCCGGTCAGGACAAATCAGGGGTTGGAGGTCTCTCTTTCATTTTTTGTTGGAAATATGATTGAGAATTTTGACCCCTTGCCGTATCTACTTTCCACCGACACTTTCCCGCCCTGTGCCTCTACAGCTTCCTTTACAAAGGTCAGGCCGAGGCCCGATCCTGGTATATTCTTGGCGTCATCGGAATTTGCACGATAAAATTTCTCAAAGACCATTCCGACTTCTTCTTCTTTAATACCTATACCATGGTCGATAATATCAGCCCGCATATATTCAATCTCTTCGGTAAGCTTTAAGATAACATCCTTCCCCGAAGGACTGTATTTTAACGCATTCTCGGTAAGGTTTATGAGGCACTGCTTGGTGAGATCCCTATCAATCATCACCGGACTTATTTCTTCAGGTATCTCTGTGCTTATTGTTATGCCCTTGTCTTCAGCAATCGCCTTGAATTCAAGGGCTATATCCTTGACAACATCTGAAAGGAGAACGGACGATAGGTTTATGGGCTGTTTGCCTTCTTCAATCCTCGATATATCAAGGAATGTATTTAAAAAACGAATCAGCCTTTCCGATTCTTCCTGGACAATGCCAGCCAACTCTTTCATCTCGCCCTCAAGGGTCTCACAGAGGATTTCACTGAATCCTTGTATGGAGGTCATGGGCGTTTTGATTTCATGGGATACGAGGGCGACCACATGCCCTTTGAGTATCTCCAGCTCCTTAACTTTTGTAATATCGGAAAATACGAAAAGAGGATATCTTTTCCCTTCGACCGTGAGTGATGAGGCATCAACCTTGAAAAATTTTTTCTCTGGTGCCGGAAAAGAAACGTTAAAGGTCACGGGATTGTTACCGGAATAGAGCTTTTCCACGGTACGATCAATGTCAACCTGGTCTAACATGAAAGTCGACAACCCGTTCATTAATAGGCCGATGGATGAAATATCAAGCGAATTTGCCTTAGACATCATGTTGGCAAGGTTGTTTGCAAGCACGATCCTCCTGCCTGGACCGAAAAGAATTACGCTCTGAACATCGCTGAAAATGGCCGTATCTGTAAGCTCCTTTTCGAAAATGAGCTGGTTGGTAATATCAGCGAGAACCTGCGCCTTAGAATAAATACCTCCAGGGGTAAGCAGCCCCTTTATCCCCTTCTCGAACTGCTTTTGACTTTCAGGGCCCTCATGCCATCTTAGGTGAGGCGTAACAGTCATATACGCCCTGTCAAGCTCGATAACGGCATCGTTAAATTTGAAGGCATAGCTTACTATGAAGATGGAGAGAATGGTAAAATAAAATATTGAAGGGGCAAGCCAGATATTGAACATTGAAAAGAGCATATAGGTAACCGCTGCAATACACAAAAGCATTACGAACGTTAAGACGGCTGTCCGCAGTTCATTGATCCGCAAGAAACAAAAGAAAGAGAGAAGCGCGAGGAAGATTGTTGAGAGCCAACTGATCCAGTAGGGGGTAACTTGTATGGCATTACCAAGAAGAAGGGTGTTGAGGATATTCGCATGGACTTCAACACCCGGCGTGCCTTTTCTCTCCTGCGAAAAAGGGGTCATGATAATGTCGCTAACACCCGTTGCGGTGATACCGACAAGGCAGATTCTATTTCTAAAGAAAGAGGGCGGATATATTCCTTCCAGTATATCGGAGAGGCTTATCCTTTCAAATGTGCCCGGCCCTCCGCAGTAATTGATATTCATCCTGTCAAGCTGGGTGATATTGACTTTTTGTCCTTGAAACTGCTCGGGAGTTAACCGCTTGAGTTTTTTCTGGGTGGTAATCTCAAATATCACGGAGGTAAAAGAAGGCAGATGGCTATTTTTATAAAGGAGTGTGTGGTAGACCTCCCGAACCACCCCGTCAATAGCCTGTTCCAGATGGATATGTCCCGTACGGCCTGATGCCAAGGGTATGACAGGGTATGTTATGTCCATCCTGTCGTTAATGAGGAGAGGCAGGACCACCCTTCCATGTTGTCTTATCGCCTCTCCTACTGCGGCATCGTCCTTCGAAGGTTCTGCCATAATGATATCAAAAGCAACCGTATCTGCTTCTTTTATCCATTTAAGGAGAGATGCATAATGAAGCCTGCGCAAAGGCCACCTTCCGAGTTTTTCAAGGGTTTTATCGTCTATGGCTACGATGACAATATTTTTAGATGACTCTCCAGGCCCTCGAAGTCTGAAGAAAAAATCGTAAAAATAATTATTTATGCCATTAAAAAGGCCGATATGTTCAATGAAGAGGATAAGGGCCATGAGCATAATCAATGTCATGGTCTTCCGTGAAGCATTTAGGCCGATAGGTTTCATGACTCCCTCGACGAGAGGAGCTTTTTAACTTTTGGAGCTTTTATCCCTTTCGTCATCAACAATAAAAATTTTTCGTGCAGTATACGGCATGATAGACCCTCTCTTTATTTCGGGATTAACAGCAGAAAGAGTCCTATAGCAGTGATGATGCCGCCGAGCACCCCGTAAGGGAACGGCTCTTTTATTTCAAAGGATTGAGGTGGCGAGAATTCACCTTCGCGGTCCTTCTTGTCGATACTGCTGGTATGGACATGGTATACGCCGGCATCCTTTGGTTTCTCAAGGATAATTTCCGGTTTATCCAGTTTCTTATCAACGATTATCTCCATAAATTCTATATCTTTTGCCATTTGAAAATGATAGGTCAACCCTTCACCGAGATTTCGCCATTTGAGGAAAATCTCTTTTTCACTCACTCTCGGCTTCTCGAGCGGTGGTGACGGTGGAGGGGGAATGAGACGAAAAGGAACCACTACGGACCAGCCAGCTTCGTACCCATCTTCAGCGATTGAGCTTATCCTGAAATAATAAGTGCCATAATCGAAGGTCCCTGTTTTATAGGAGTCGCCCTGGTAATCCGGTTTCTCTTCCTTTATGACGGTAAATCCATTGTCCTGCGCCACCTGTAAATGATACTTCACCGCGTCCTTTACTTTGAGCCATGTGTATTGAGCAGTTTTTCCGATAAATTCAGACTCATCACCTTTCAATTGAATGAGCGGTGGGAGTGGATTGACGCGCAGTTTCACCTCATAGGGCTGAGACTGGAAGCCCTCGATACCCAACTCGTCAATACCCTGGGTGAAGAGATAATAGGTTCCATCTGTAAGGCTGACAAATTCCAGAGTTTCATTCTGTTTGATAACCTTTTCCTCCAGGACATTCCTGCCCTCTCTATCGTTGGTAAGCAAGCCCCTTACAGAGGAAAGGCCAGGCATTTTCTCAAAGGTGAACTTGAGAGGCAGCTCTTTGTAGATAGGTTTGAAATCGAAAGGTTTGGGAGGGGGGAGAAGTTTTCTGGGCACTGTTGGTGCCGCCCCCTTTTGTATATACGTGCCTTCACCTTGATTCACCTCGAATGTCTTATCCATTGCGCTGACACTGATAGTACCTGTGAGGACTTCGGTACGCGTTGACGCCTCTTGATCTACAGTAACCCTGAATTCTGTTCCTCTCACTGAAGCAACCGCCGAGGGCGTATTTATCTCTATACGCGATTCACTGCCGGTAGCCTCTTTCATCTTGGTAATAGCCCTGCCTGGATTCAGATAAAAATTATTTAGCCTATAAGTTGAGCCTCTCTTTTGTGAGGTAGTGATACCGAGAGCTGTATTGGATTTGAGGAAGATTGAATCTTTATCCTCGAAGGTCACTTCAACTGAACTGACATTGCCTGTCTGTATTCTGCTTCCCTGGGAAACAACGTCGCCAAGGTTAAGCGTTACCCATTTTGCCTTTTCATCCTTTTGAACTTTTGCCTCACCATAAACAAAAGTAACTTTTCCATCTACAGGAACCCCAGGCAGGAGTCTCACTGGGATTTTCACCCTCTGGCCGGGAAGGATTAAGTCCGGATTTTTCATGCGGTTAAACTTTGCAACCTCAGGCCACTTTCCGGGGTTTTCAAGGTATCTCCTGCATATATGTATGAGTTTATCCCCCTTTTCTACCCGTAATTCTACAGAATCTTCCTCATAGGCAGCGATAGTGGGAACGAATAGCAATACACATAGTATGCTGGTAACAGAAAAATAAATTGTCTTCTTGATAACCTTTTTTATGTCTTTCATGTGTCTTGCCTCCTGCATATATTTTGAAGCTTGCCTATACCTTCGTTCTTTGCACCTTTATAAAACCGAGGCGCTTTTAAGAGAGAGTATATAATAGGAAAAATAGAGGTCAAGGATAAAAATGTAAGACCATTTCTAACTTCCCTCTCGCCGTTGCGAAATATAGTGTTTTATTACCTCGCGCCCAAAGGTTCTATTTCCCCCCTGCCCTCCGTACCCTCTATTTTATAATCGTTTTTTATAATCGTTTCATCGAAATGGATTTTCATATATATTGGGGGAAAAAACAAATATTATGAATAAAAATTGTCATCTCATAGGATTAGGAAAGGAAAAAAGATGAAGGAATTGGACTGGAGTACGGTAGGAAAAGAGTGGAAAAATCATAAATTTAAATACACCTGGAAGGATGTGATCCTCTATGCCCTTGGTATCGGCGCCCAGATGGATGAACTTCCCTTTATTGACGAGAACGCCCCAGGAGGATTGAAGGTTTTCCCCAGCTTCGCAGTCCTGGCCGAGAGGTGGCTTATCAGCCATTTCGCCAAACAAGTGGAAGGGAACCGGTTTCTCCATGGGGAACAAATGATTCGCCTTTACCGGCCCATCCCGGTCCAGGGAAGGATTGTTTCAAAAGGTCGGGTAGCCGACGTTTTCGACAAGGGTAAAGCCGCGGTCATCCGCTTCCTGTCTCAAGGCCACCTGGAAGATGGGACCCTTCTCTTCGATATAGAACACATTGCCTATCATGTGGGCGCCGGTGGCTTTGGTGGCGATCCGGGGCCCAAAACGGAACCTCTGAATCCACCTAAAGGGATCGAACCGAGTTTTCGAATCTCATACAAAGTCCCGGAGAACCAGGCCGCTTTGTATCGGTTGTGCGGAGACTTGAACCGGCTCCACCTGGACCCGGAGTATGCCAAACGGGGGGGTTTCCCAAAACCCATTCTACACGGTCTGTGCACTTATGGCTATGCCACCCGGGCCATTGTCCACGGCCTTTGCGGCGGAGAGGTAACACGCTTCAAGGAGTTCAAGGCCCGCTTTGCCGATGTGGTCTACCCGGGCGAGACCCTGACGACCGAAGGCTGGCCGACACAAGAAAACCGGTTCATCATCCAGGTTCGCACCGAGCGGACCATCGTCATACGCAACGCCTATGCCGTTGTTAGTCCGTGAAACCTTTTGGGGCAGTAATAGGGCCGTGGAACTTGGTCATGGCAGTGGCCATGATGGCCCTGCTCCCGCCTGTCCTGGTAATACTCTTGATGCAGCGCTGGTTCATGCATGGATTGCTGGAAAGCGAAAAATGAGCCTATGGGGCAGCCTTTTCAAAATTAACTTTATAGTACTCATTCTCTGTGGAATCGGGTGCGAGGTAATAGGTTGGAGCGACGAAAGAAAGGAAGAGATGAACGTCCCCTATCGGACCAGTAACTATCCGTTGATGGTCATTGCCCACCGCGGTTTTTCGGGTTCAGCCCCCGAGAATACCCTGATCGCCTTCCTTAAAGCCCTTGAGATCGGCAGTGATATGGTTGAACTCGATGTTCAGCTTTCCAAGGATAGGGAAGTAATGGTCTTTCACGATGACACCCTGGAAAGGACTACAAACGGATGGGGCAGGGTAGTGGATTATACCCTCACCGATCTGAAGACCTTGGATGCCGGCTCCAGGCTTGCAGCGCAGTTTGCCGGAGAGAGGATTCCCACCTTAAGAGAGGTCCTTGACCTGGTCAGGGGACGATGCTTGGTGAATATTGAAATCAAACACCCCAATCACGGGCTCTATCCGATTACCGATCTGGTGGACCGGGCCTTGCTGGAAGTAAAAAACGTCGGAATGCTTGATGAGGTGATCTTTTCTTCCTTTAACCCCTCGGCCCTGGACTGGATTAAAAAAAATGAACCCCTGGTTAGGGTGGCTGTGCTTTTCCATCATTCCTGGCGTTCTCTCACCGAAGTCACCGGTGGGAAAGACTATAAGGTCTTAAATCTCCGCAAGGACTATCTCACCGAAGAAAAAATCGCCCAAATCCACCATCAAGGGCTGAAGGTCAATGTCTATACCCTGAATTCCGACGAAGAACTGGAACAGTTTGTACGTTGGCAAGTGGACGGGATCATCACCAATCATCCGGATCGATTGATCCGGATTCTGAAGAAAAAATAACCGTCCATCCCATTGGCTCGACGGTATACCCCCAACCATACCCGACCCTATAAAAGAAAAGGGGCAAGACCTTGACTCCTTGCCCCTTAATCACCTGGTGCCGAAGAGGGGACTCGTTGGAAAAGCGTAACCTATTGATTTTATTGATAGGGATTGCTTGAAAAATGCGGTAATATAAGCACGATTTGCAACCTATGCGCACCCTTTTTCTTTAGTTTACAAAGGTATAAGCTTAATGATATAAAAAGTGGGGGGATGAAGTATCCGGATCCCCCCACTTTAATACCTTTTCTTGTTGGCAACCTTAAAAAGGGAGTGTCGATGGAAAACAATTGACCCCATTTC
>Ga0209777_10010009_pt1 | contig 10110 bp, 7 predicted proteins | sample FrelakmetHBP12HB_FD_187147 | JGI IMG/M metagenome (GOLD analysis project Ga0209777, IMG submission 187147) | Freshwater lake sediment microbial communities from the University of Notre Dame, USA, for methane emissions studies -HBP12 HB (SPAdes)... | ecosystem: Environmental > Aquatic >...
CCATCAGGGCAGTATCCTGCGTGTTCACCAGGCTGACAAACAGCGGGTAGAATGTCGCCAATCCCGCCAGCGCAAATGCCGACGGGGCGCGCCCCCAGCCCTCCCACCTGAGCAGGCGCCAAGCCACCGCCAAGGCAGCCGCGTATAGTGCGACCATCACCAGCGTATATCTCACGAGGGAACCGATGTAATTTCCATCCATTAAGAACGCCAAGAACGGCACCAGGTAAGGGGGATGGTTGAACATCAACACCTGACCCGCTGCCAGTTTAAAACCCACCACCTCGGTCTGCAGCGCCTGCTGATACTCCAAGTTGTAAACATTCGTTGCACCCCACAAGTCGGCCACGCGCCCGCCGGTATAGGCGGAAATGAAATCCGAACCGGTGCGCTCTGCAGGAGAGGAGATCATCCGCACCCAAAGCACAGCGTAAATGATAACCAGCCCCATCAGTGCGGCAATAACAAAGACACGACGGAAATTAATGCGTTTCATATAACCAGGTCAAGGCTGGTAATGCGCCCATGATGAAATACGGCAGCGTGTATCGAAGCGGGTCCCACCAATCAGCAATCAAGAAGAGAATCGATACAAACAATGGCAATACCGCAGCTTTCCATATCTGAATATGTACCTTCGTCACCCCAGCCAAGGCCAAACCAAGAACTGGAATAAGCAACAATGCCAAATCATGGTAATGGAGATGGGGAGCTACAAACACGCTCAAGGTCGAAATCAGGACAATATGACGATAGTCAATATCTGGAGAAACTTTCCACCAGATGGACAATCCGATGATGCCTGCGAGGAATAATCCCCACGCCATCAAATGAATTACGTCCAGATCGGCTTGCGGGAACAATCGTATTGCCATTCCTGTAAAATTTAACATGGCGTTCTGACTCATGCCAAACCCTTCACCGCTGGCGCTAATCCGGAGCAGAGTAATAAAATCCCGAACCCCGGCAGGTCCAATCATTAAGAAACTATACACGCACAGGACCGCCACCCCAGCGCAGAAAGCCCACCAGACCTTCCGTCTATTGAACAAGAAAGGCACAGCCAACAGCATAGCAATCTGCGGCCGGATCACAGTTAATGCCAGACCAATTCCGGCCAGGATATCTTTCTTCTTAATCACGCCATAGAACCATAGAACTGCACCAAAAAGCAAAAAGGCTGTATCCTGTCCTTTAAGCAGGCTTGTGAAGAGCGGGTAAAAAAGCAAAGCTGAAATAATAAATAGCAGGCGAGAGCTTGTATTCCAGTTCATGACCCCCAGCAACCGGTTGACAACCGCCATCGTCGCGGCGACGAAACAAAGCATTATAAGAACCCAGCGCCAGTAAGAGGCCATGTAATCCTTAGTCGAAATTAATTGCAGGATTGGAACGAGAAGCGGCGGGTGATTAAATGGCAGAACCTGAGAAGTCTGGATGGTCGCGTTCAGGAAAACCTGCTGGGTCTGTCGTTGGGTTTGGATATCGTAAATCAAGCCATAATGCCCTGATCCTGCGATCCGCCCGGCGGTATAGAAAATACTGAAATCAGCGGGGCGGGACTCAGCCGGGTGCGTCAGCATGCGGGACCACAACAGACCATACCAGGCTACTTCGAGTCCCAGTCCGGCGATAATAATAAAAAGGAAGATGGAAGAGGCTGAAGCTCGTTTCACCATCTGGATAGTTTCTCCAAGGATTGCCAAGCGGCCTGGAATTCAATGAAGGAAACAAGGTAGCTGTTGCAAAGAATTGGACGGATTTTCCGCATGGTCTCTCGATGCAACGGGGTTCGGTTCCAGCCCTATTTATCCTTTTTTTCCACAACGATAGTCGCCTCACCAATCAAGGCAGCCACCGCCCCGACGGCTGCCAGGGTGGGTGCCAGGATCGCGCCGACCACACCGAAAGTTAAGGGGAATTCGATCATCGTTTTGCCATCCCGATCCTTGATGATGATACGGCGGATGTTACCCTCGTGGAGTAATTCCTTGAGCTTGGCAAGCAGTTCTTCGCCGTTGACATGAAACTCTTCTGTACGGAATTCAGACATGGGCGGCTCCTTATTTGGGTTTTTTGTTTTTTGACAAATCAAGTCGATATCTCACCATAAATGGGTATTGTTGTTATTATCGCATATTTTTCCCTTACTGGGATACTCTTCCCATAAGGTATCTGGTGGATTACCTGATGGAGAACTTCGAATCCATGGCACACCCCTACGTAAAAAAAAAGTAGATGATTGCGATTTTCGCACCTGTACACTAGATTCGTGTTATAACCTGTGCACCAGCATTTATTCCCCCTCAAGGAGATTTTCATGCTCACCATCGAAAAAGTAGATACTGACAACAAATCGCAGGTCAAACGTTTCGTAGATTTCTATTATGACCTTTACAAAGATTGCCCGCAGTGGGTGCCGCCGCTCTTCGTAGATGCTTACCTCCCGCTCAACCGGAAGAAGCATCCATTCTTTGAACATTCGGAGGCGGATTTCTTTATGGCGATCAGGGATGGCAAGATGGTCGGGCGGATCTGCGCCGGGGAGAACAAGCCCTTCAATGAATACCACAAAACAAAAAAAGCCCAGTTCTATTTCTTTGACACTGTGGATGATCTGGAAGTGGCAAAAACGCTCTTCGAGGCCGCCTTCGACTGGGCGCGCCAGCGCGGGCTGGACACCATGATCGGGCCAAAAGGCCTCTCCCCGTTCGATGGGTATGGCGTTCTGATCGAAGGTTTTGAACACCGGCAAATGATGACCATGATGAATTACAACTACGATTATTACCCTAAACTGGTCGAGGCGCTCGGCTTTGAGAAGGAAGTGGACTTCGTCTCCTGCTACCTGCCGGCGGAGGCGTTCAGGATCCCTGAACGGGTCGAACGCATCGCCAAGTGGGCCATGCAGCGCGGCAACCTGTGGGTCAAGAATTTCAAGAGTAAAAAGGAATTGGTCGGATGGGCACAGCGCATCGGCCGTACCTATAATAAAACTTTCATAAAGAACTGGGAGTACTATCCCTTCACCCAGGGCGATGTCGATTACGCCGTCCAGAACGTCTTCATGGTGGCAGACCATCGCCTGATCAAATTAATCATGCACGGCGAGGAGATCGTTGGCTTCCTGTTCGCCTTCCCAGATGCTTCAGCCGCACTCCAGCGCGCAAAGGGCCACCTGTTCCCCTTCGGCATCGTGGACCTGCTGCTCGAAATGAAACGCACCAAGACCGTCTCAGGGAATGGCATGGGCGTTCTACCAGAGTTCCAGGGCACCGGCGGCAACGCCCTGCTCTATTATGAACTGGGCAAGACTGTCCTGGATAATTATGATTTCAAATTCGTCGAGATGACCCAGGTGGCCGAGACCACCAAGCAGATGCGGGCCGACTTGAAGAACCTGAACGGGGTGGAATACAAGAACCACCGCGTCTACAGGAAAGCGATCAGTTTATTCGCCAGATGATCGAGAACAATCGGTAATTAATCAAGCGCCTATCCCTCTACCCCCTTCCCTCCATGAAGGTGGATAAAAGTGAAAATTGAGGTTGGCGAGCGCTTCTCTCTCGCCAGCCAAAAATTTTGCAATCTTCTAGCCACCCTGCTAAGTTAAGCAAAATTCCCGCCGGAAATGGCGGGAATTTTGTTTTGGTTTGGTCAGGTATTACAGAATGGTGACGTTGGTAGCCTGAGGGCCTTTATTGCCCTGCTCGACTTCGAATTCGACCTTCTGGCCTTCATCCAGGTTTCGGAAACCTTCGCTCTGGATGGCGGAGTAGTGGACAAAGACATCCGGGCCGTTCTCACGAGCAATGAAGCCGTAGCCCTTGCTGCCGTTGAACCACTTGACCGTGCCGACGATACGTTCAGACATATTATTTGCCTCCTTATGGCAAAAGAAAAAATGGTGTGTCAGAGTCGTTCCATCGGACGATCAAATGAAATGACCCGAGAAAAGAAACCTCGGGTCATCGTTTTTCTCTTTCCAACGTGAACTTCCTGGCATCTTACAAGGCCTATAATAAAGCCAAAATTCGGATACGTCAAGGTGGAATATTATGAGCAACATGGAAATAATGTCCAAAACTGTCTTATCGAGTATGATTAAGCACAGCACCCCATTTCAGGCAACCTGTCAACGAGGTCAAAATGCCCGAATTTGAATTCCACATATCACGCAAGGCCCGTAAAAAATACCAGTTTGAGGAGGCCCTTTTCGGTCTGGACGGGAATGTGGTCCTGGCGGATTTCGCAGCATCCCGGCATTTTGCGGAGAGCATGACCAGGGTGCGCGGCGAACCGGTGCCGGCCAGCGATATCAATGCCATGGGGCTGATCGACGAGATTTTGCATATCCTCATCCGCCAATATGAACGACAAAATCCCGGCGCAATGCAGCGGGCATTTGAATATGTGCGAAAAGACGCCGATGCAACCCTCTTGAAGTTCACGGAAGAATTTCCACCATTGACCGTCCAGCGCGGCGAGATCGAAGCACGCCATTATTTGGATCTGGAGACCGCCGGTCGGCCGAACCGCCAGTCAGCATTGGAAGAGATGCTGCTACTTTATCTGGCCAATGCCAATCCCGCCCTGACTCCCTATCATGAGCTGTTCGATGATGTTGAACTTCGCCAAACGACCGCTTACGAAGCAGTCATTTCCGGCCTGCGGACCTTTTTCGTGGCAGAACCGGGTTTCACCTCCGGTGGCGAGAGCCTTTTCGATGCGCTGCTCGCTCCGTCACGGCGCGCGCCCCACTCGCTCCAGGCCCAGCTGGAATACCTGCTCGAACGCTGGGGAGCGGTGCTGGATGAGAGCTTTGTGATCCGAATCCTACGCAGCATTGACTTTGTGAGGGAAGAAGTCATCCGGCGTACGGGTCCGGGCGGATTCGGCGGCAACGCGCCCGTGTTGACATTTGGCGGGTACGACTATACCGAATACGAACGCTTCAGCCAGGATAAAGATTGGATGCCACGGCTCGTGCTGATCGCAAAAAACTCCTACGTCTGGCTCGACCAGTTATCCAAAAAATACCAGCGTTCCATTACCCACCTGGATCAGATCCCCGATGAAGAGCTGGATATATTAAAACAACGCGGCATTACCGGACTCTGGTTGATCGGCCTGTGGGAACGCAGCCTGGCTTCGCAAAGAATGAAGCAAATGATGGGCAACCCGGAGGCGGTCGCTTCGGCTTATTCGCTGATGGATTATCAAATCGCCGGGGACCTGGGCGGCTGGGATGCGCTACAGAACCTGCGGTGGCGTGCCTGGCAGCACGGCGTGCGGTTATCCGCTGACATGGTTCCCAATCACATGGGGATTGACTCGCACTGGGTGGTGGAGCATCCCGATTGGTTCCTTTCCCTGCCCTACACGCCCTATCCAAATTACACTTTTAATGGCGCCGACCTGTCAAATGACAGCCGCGTAGGCATCTATCTAGAAGATCATTATTACGATAAGACCGACGCGGCAGTCGTCTTCAAGCGGCTCGACCGGTGGACCGGGAGCGCGCGCTACATCTATCACGGGAATGACGGTACCTCCATGCCCTGGAACGATACGGCGCAGTTGGATTACTCGAGGGCAGATGTACGCGAAGCCGTGATCCAGGCCATACTGCACGTGGCACGCAACTTCCCCATCATCCGCTTCGATGCAGCCATGACACTCGCCAAGAAACATATCCAGCGCCTGTGGTTCCCCGAGCCCGGGGCCGGCGGCGCCATCCCGTCCCGTTCTGAGCACGGCATGACGCGGGCCCAATTTGAGGCGGCCATCCCTAATGAGTTCTGGCGCGAGGTGGTGGACCGGGTGGCGGCCGAAGTGCCGGATACGCTGCTGCTGGCGGAGGCCTTCTGGATGATGGAAGGCTACTTCGTCCGCACGCTGGGTATGCACCGGGTCTACAACTCGGCCTTCATGCACATGCTGCGCGACGAGGATAACGCCAAGTATCGGCAGGTATTGAAGAACACACTCGAGTTCGACCCGCAGGTACTTAAGCGATATGTCAACTTCATGAACAACCCGGACGAGAAGACCGCTGCCGAACAGTTTGGGACCACCGACAAGTATTTCGGTGTCTGCACATTGATGGTGACCCTGCCCGGGCTACCGATGATCGGTCATGGCCAGATCGAAGGCTATCGGGAGAAGTATGGCATGGAATACCGCTGGGCGAAGTGGAACGAATCCGTGGACGAGGGCCTGGTAAGCGGACACGAATGGCGCATCTTCCCACTGATCCATCGCCGTCCGCTCTTCGCCGAAGTGGAAGCTTTCCTGCTCTACGACTTCTACACTCAGGAAGGATATGTCAACGAGGATGTGTTCGCCTATTCCAACCGCACCGGCGACCCCCAGATTGCCGGGACAGGCGAGCGCGGCCTGGTGGTGTATCACAACAAATACGCCGAAACACGCGGGTGGGTTAAAACCTCTTGCGCTTTTATGGATAAAAACCAGGGGGTACTTGTCCAGAAGACGCTGGCGGAGGGCTTGAACCTTCCCGCTGGAGCATCTGACTACGTGACATTCCGTGACTATGTGACACACCTGGAATATATCCGCCCGTGCCGGGAACTGGTCGAGAAGGGATTATTTGTCCAGCTGGGCGCATACCAGTGCCACGTCTTTATGGATTGGAGTTTCGTCTATGGAGAGCAATGGAAAACCGTTTGCGAGGCGCTGGAGGGCGCGGGTGTGCAGTCCATCCAGGCAAAGTTTGATGAAATATGGGCGCCGAAGGTGGAGGAAGTCAGCCTGAAGGTAAAAAAGGTTGCCGGTCTAAAAAAGGGGCTGAAGAAAACACCAAAAGGAATCGCTGCGGAAAAGAAGCCATCCAAAAAGAAAACGCCAATCAAAAAAAAGGAAAATAGCCATCTGACAAAGTAACCTGCAATGAGGGAAAAGATCAAACTCACCTTGAACAAGATCTCCCCAGCCTGGCGGTCGAGCATGATTGTGTTTCTTGCCGGGCGAATTCTCTATACAATCTGGTCAATCATCATTCTTTATTTTTTCCCAACCGTTGTCAACAATGCCACGGTTTACGGTAAACCGGTGCTATTAGCCTTCGATATGAAGATGGAAAAAGGATATGTCTATTCCCGTGATGTGGATGGCAACGTGCTCAGTTTTAAATATTTTGCGCCCGGGCAAATAACCGATACCGCCAGCCACTCCATCTGGTCACTTGAGCAAGGTGCAGCCATCCGGGGCAAGTATGCCGGTCATCCATTGGCTGAAACAGATTACCCGGTACAGAATTTCCTTGGGATGCAGCCGCACAGTGATTTACCGCTGTCCATTTGGCAGCGCTATGATACCAACTGGTATCTGAAAATCGCCCAGGCAGGCTATGCTGCGAATGACGGAAGCATGGCCTTTCTGCCTTTATATCCATTGCTCATCCGATTGCTGGGGAGTATCCTGGGAGATGATCTTCTTGCAGCACTTTTGATTTCGAACATTGCCCTGTTCTTTGGACTGTATTTTCTTTTCAACCTGACCAGCGAGTTAATGGATCAACCCAGCGCCAAACGCACACTTGCCTATTTTGTCATTTTCCCGACTTCATTTTTCCTCTTCGCGGCGTACACAGAGGCTTTATTCTTTCTATGGGTTGTTTTTGCATTCCATGCGGCCCGCAAGGATCATTGGGTCTTGGCAGGTTTCCTGGGAGCTCTTGCAGCTTTAACTCGCATGCAAGGCGTTTTATTGTTTATTCCATTAACCATCATCTGGTACCGCAATGAATGGAAAGAGCGCCCAAATCTATTGCGGGGATTACCCCTGCTACTTATTCCAGTGGCTTTCTTGTCTTTTCAAATTTACACCGGCAGGAATTATGCCACCAGCCTTGAAAGCCACTGGTTAGCCCGAACAAGCACGCCCTGGGAGAATTTCCAGCTGGCTATTCGATCATTCCTGGATGCCAGCGGTAATTTACTCACTTTTTTCAACCTGATTGTGGCTGCCGGGTTCCTGGGCATGTGCATCCCGGTCTGGAAGCGCCTGCCGCTTGAATTTTCCTTATTTACAATACTGGTACTGGTTGTGCCGTTATTCCGAACCAATGAAGGCGAACCGCTGGTCAGTTATGGACGGTATGCATTGGCCGCATTTCCAGTATTCATGATATTGGGAAATTGGGGGAAGAAGGCGTGGGTTAACCGCCTGGTCATATACCTGGGTTTCCCGCTGGCACTTTACTTTAGCGCACGGTTTCTGATGTGGAGTTGGGTCGGATGACTGACCCAAAACGACGAGAGTTATACAGGCTCTTCTTTTGGATTGAAACCTGAAGATTTGGTCTATGTTGTCAACGGTACAAGGATGGGATTGGGGCGCAGTGACCTAGAGAACCTGAAAATCGAGCAGATTTGGCTGGGCACATAAAGATCCCGAGGAAATGACGGAATGAAAAAGATGCGTTCCCGATTGCAGCAAGGATTCAGGTGGACAGGCTATGCAATTGGGATTTGCATTGCGGTACTCATACTATCTTTCCTGGCAGTGGAGGCCTGGCCTGCCATCGGAGCGCAGGGAGCAGATCTACTGCGCGGCATCATCCGAGATAAAGCCGTCGCCGGGCTGGAAATGAAGTTCAATCAAATGCAGGACGGCCTCCAGAAACTAAAATACCAGCTGGGTCTGGAAACACCCGCGGCACCCTGGAACACATTTCCAGTGCCAGCCGCCACAGCGCTCTTTACAAGGACAACACCCTCCAGCCCTGAAACACAAACCCCGCCAAGCTTCCAGCCAACAACGACCATGGCTGTTTTGAATAATCCAGAGCCTACGGCTATGCCAACGCCGTCAGTGTGGCAACCTGCCCAATTATCCCCGCTGGGTACTGCGGACGGAGAAGGGTTCTGGTCAGAGTATATCCAGGATGCGGAAGGTAACAACGTGGCTTACCGGACTTTCGTGCAGCCAGACACTTCCAGACCCTATACCCTGGTCGCGATCGTGGCAATTGACCTGACCAGCACACGCCTGCATTTTGTACTTGGCAGCATCGAACCGGCCGGGGAGAATAATCAACCGCGCTCAGGCGCAATCCCGGAGGCAGACCGAGGCGCCAACGTGCTACTGGCAGCGTTCAACGGCGGGTTCAAAGCCAGGCATGGCCAATATGGTGCCATGGCTGATGGAGTGGTGGCATTGCCACCCAGGGTTGGATTGGGGACGCTCATGATTTATAAAAGTGGAAGGGTCAGCCTGGGGGAATGGGGGCCGGGGTCGGCCATCACTCCCTATGTGGAGGCCTTCCGACAGAATGGTCCACTGGTCGTCCAGGAAGGCGAGATCAACCCACGCATCCATAACAATTCTCCCGAGGATTGGGGCTACACGGTCAATGATGTTTCACCGACCGTTCGGACCGGGATAGGTTTGAGCGCGGATGATAAAACATTGTTCTATTTCTGCGGGCCCAGTCTATCCATGGAAATGCTGGCAAAATCGATGCAGGCTGCCGGTGCGTGGAACGCGATCCAACTGGACATTAACAATTACTGGGCGCTCTTTGTGAAGATGCAGCCATCCGGGTCGAAGCTTATCCCGCAAGCCCTGCTCCCCCGATTGATGGTGGCAAACGTTGACCGTTATCTGTGGGATTATTCCCGGGACTATTTCTACGTCACCAGTATTGTCAGATAAGACCAACCGGTATCGTTTCGTTCATTTAAGCATTCGGTAGACGAAGGCTTTACAAAGTCTGAAAACCATGTGATCTCCACACCGATGACGGAGAACTTGTCCTCAACCTCCGCCCTGGGGGCGGGATAAAATTATGATTTTGGGGTGTTCCCCTACTTTGTGAAAGCCCTGCGGCGGATCCAACGTAACCTTCACATATCCATTGTGTTTATCATATCAGCGGCAGGCGCAGGAACCCGATCTGTGGCTGCAAACCCACCCAATTCACCGAAGGAGAAATAAAAATGAAAATGCCTAAGACTATTTCTGTATGGTTCATGGTCCTGTTCTTCCTGTTTGCAGGACTCGCTTTGTTCGGTGTCAAACTGGGGGGCAATATCTGGGATATCCTGACGGGCATCTTTGCCCTCGGTGCGGCTGTATTCCTTT
>Ga0209777_10010010_pt1 | contig 10109 bp, 7 predicted proteins | sample FrelakmetHBP12HB_FD_187147 | JGI IMG/M metagenome (GOLD analysis project Ga0209777, IMG submission 187147) | Freshwater lake sediment microbial communities from the University of Notre Dame, USA, for methane emissions studies -HBP12 HB (SPAdes)... | ecosystem: Environmental > Aquatic >...
GTCGTGCAGCCACAGCCACTGCGAAGGGTTACGGCGAATCTCGTCTTCGATTGCCTTGTTGACGAGCATCATCAAGTCATGGACATCCCTATGGTTGTCACCGCTAGGCTCAAGGGTGATCGGGGGATAAGCCGTGGCCCGGTATCTACCGTTTTCGATCCTCGGGGCGAACACCGGCACAATCGGCGCGCCGCTCTTGAGCGACAACACGGCGGGACCTTTGGCCGTCTTCGCTTGCCTGCCGAAGAACTCGACAAATATGCCGTCGATGTCGTTCTGGTCGGGCAGGATTCCGAGTACTTCGTTGTTCCTGAGGGCCCTGAACGCGCCGATAATGGGCTGGCCGCGGTCAAAGACTTTGTAGCCGCCGCTTTCTCTGATTCGCCCGGTAATGCCGGTGATGCGGTCGTCGTCGCTGTCACGGGCTATGACATTGACCTTATATCCGAGTATAACCAGCTTGCGGGCCAGCAGTTCCCAGTTGCCGTAATGGGCTGTGACGGCTATGCAGCCATTGCCGAGCGCCAGCGCATTGTCTATGTGCTCCTTGCCCTCGAAATCGATCAGCCTGTCGATCTTCTCGCGGCTAAGCGACAGCAGATAGAAGAACTCGACGGTGCCGCGCGTGAAGTTCCTGAACACATCCCTGGCTATCCGGCGTATCTTGGCATCGGTCATTTCGCGACCATAGACGGCTCGCAGGTTCTTGAGCGCGATCTTCCTGTATCGCCGGGAAGCGACGTAAAACGCGGTCCCCAGTGAATTGCCCAGCGCTCTCACGGACCACGGCCTGAGCAGCCCCGACAGCCTGAACATGCACGAGAACGTGATGCGGCCGATCAGCTTGATCAGTCTCTTAACGGGCGGCAGCCGCCTGCTTTTCGATTGTCTGGACGATGAAACGGCCAAAGTTCGAAGAATCCTCTATTTCGAGCGCGATCTCCAAGACCCAAAGACCGGGAATCGAATCGGCGCCATCCAATCTGGCAAGGTCCTTTGAGGTGGTCACGACAGCCTCGGCCCCGACCTTTTGGGCGGAGTCTTTGATGGCCTCGAGGTCGGTTTGTAAATATGCATAATGGTCCGGATAAGTCACCCAATTCACGATCCGAGCGCCGAGAGCCACAAGCATCTCGTAAAACCCCCGCGGCTTTCCGATCCCGCAAAACGCGGCGATGTTTCGACCCTTCACCCAATCGAGGCTCACGGCTTCGCCGGTCGCCGCGTTCACAAACCGGACCGGCCTGCGCGAACCCGTAAAACAATGCGCCCTGGGCGCGATGGACTTCACCCTCTTGAGCACGCCGTCAACAGTCCCGGTGTCCGGATCGGTCAAGAGAACCGCCCCCGCTCGCGCAAGCCCCCCGACAGGCTCCCTGAGATCGCCCGTCGGCATTACAAAACCACTGCCGAACGGCCGCGCGCCGCTGAGCACCACTATGTCCAGGTCGCGATGAAGCTGCCAGTATTGCAGCCCATCGTCCATCACTATCACATCCGGGCTGAACCGCTCACAGGCCAGCCTGCCGCTTGCCCGCCTGTCCCTGCCGACAATCACCGGCACGCCCGACAGCGTCTTCGCGAGCATCATCGGCTCATCGCCGGACTCGGAACTCTTGCATAGGATTTTCTGCCCATCCGAGACTATCAGACTTCCCCTGGCCGATCCGCCGTGGCCCCGCGAGAGCACAACAACGCTCATCCCGTGCGCGGCCAGGATGCCGCACACAGCCCCCACAGTCGGGGTCTTGCCGCTCCCCCCGAATGTCAGGTTGCCGACGCACACAACCGGCACACTCAGCCTGTACCTCTTGCGCAGTCCCAGCGCATAAATCCTCAAATAGATCGCGAGGCCGGCGCGATAGATCAACGACAGCGGCAGCAGGAACCCCCGGATTACCCAGGAATAGAACCCCTGGTCCTCACCGAGGACGATGCTTTCGAGATAGGATCGCCTACCGCCCACGTTCATTGTAAAGCTCCACAAGGGCATCGACCGTGCGTTTCGCCGCGCCCTGGTTCTCGCGCATCAGCTCCTCGCAGCGGAGCCGAACGTCGTCGAGCGCGGCACGATCGCCCAAAATGCCATCGATCCGGCGGCCGAGGTCCGCGCCGTCCCGGGCCTCGAACCCGACTCCCGCCGCCTTTGCCTGGGCCACCAAGTCCTTGGCCTTGAACGTATACGGCCCGAAGAACACCGGCTTGCCCTGGGCAATCGGCTGCAAGATACTATGACAGCCCTTCGGGATGAAGCTGCCGCCAACGAAAGTCACGTCCGCGATCGCATATACCCGCGCGAGCTCGCCGAAAGTATCGAGTATAAATACGTCCTCTGCTCCCGTAATACTCTCCGGCTCGCTACGCCACCCACAGGTGAGACTCTTATCACGCGCCAGCCCGGCAATCTCCTCCCGCCGTTCAATCTGCCTGGGCGCGATCACTAATTTCAGCTCAGGATGGGCTCTCCGGGCTGCTATGAACGCGTCGATCACCGGTCCGTCCTCGCCGGGGTTGGTGCTGCCGGCTACGAACACCCGCGCATTATCAGGCAGCTTGAACCACGATCTTATGCGAGACTTCTCCGCAACATCGATTGGGTTCCCGCACTGGTCGGCCTTGATGTTCCCCATCACGGTCACCCTGCCTGGCTCGGCCCCCAATGAGATAATCCGATCAGCATCCGCCTGCGTCTGCATGCAGAACCGGTCGATGTTGGCCAGCGTCCACCTGTAAATCCACGGTACCCAAATGGCCCCCGAAATAGTCTTGTCCGACACAGTCCCGTTGATGATGGCGTTCTTCACGCCCAGACGGCGGGCGACGAGCCTGAAATTCGGCCAGATCTCGGTGTCGGTGCTGGCGAACACGACAGGCCGCACGCGCCGCAGACTCCGCCACACGGCAGGCAGGAGATCGAACGGATAGAATATGAACGCGTCGGCGTCCTCGATGGATTTGCGCGCCATCTTCTGGCCGGTTTGGGTTGTGGTCGACACTATCACGCTCACATCCGGCAGTGATTTCTTGAGCCCACTGACCACTGCCGCGCTCGCCACCGATTCCCCGACAGAAACCGCATGTATCCACACGCGGTCCCTGCCATTGAGTTCTCGCGGCAGCGCCACCCCGCCCAACTGCTGCCTCCACGCCTTTCGTGACTTGCCCGACACCAGCACCCGATACAGCACGTACAGCGCAATCGCGGGCGAGAGAATCAGCAGCGCCAGGTTGTAGATAAGAAAAGCCATTATGATATCAAGCCAGTTTATGGCGGTAGCCCACCAGACTCCGCTGACTGGTGCGAGAAAGCACAACCTCTTCGGAGATACAAAGCACCCTCACCCTGACCCTCTCCCCCAGGAGAGGGGGTAGATGGTGCTGCTACAACAGCCTGTCTCTTCGGAGATACAAAGCGCCCTCACTATTGATCTTTGGATATTGACTTAGCTGCCAATCGTGTCATTGCCGGCTTGACCGGGAATCCAGGAACCCAGCCTCGGAAGGTGGATTCCCGCGTTCGCGGGAATGACAGGTCGCGGCAGCTCTGTTTCCTAAACTCAAATGCCAAAGATCAGTAATCCCCTTTCGTGTCTTCTCCCTTTCGTGTTTTCGTGGTTAATCCCTTCCCTTTGCCCGCTTTCGCGGCCAAGAGTTCCTCCGCCCGGCGCTGGGCGTCGTTGATGGCAGCCTCGATGCGCGCGGCGGCTGTGTTTTCATCCTCGTCCTCGGAGACATACACCGGGTCGCCGAAGGTAATCACGGCACGGGAAAACGGCATCGGGACCATGTGCGAATCCCACGATCGAAGTCGCTTGCAGGGCCGGCACGCCACGCCAACGGGCAAGATCGGACAGCCCGACCTCTGCGCCAGATGAACGGTCCCGGGCTGCACTTTCTTCGTTGGCCCCTTCGGGCCGTCAGGCGTGATCGCCATCACCTTCCCTGCCTTGAGACACCGCACGCCCTCCAGGAGCGCCCTTATCCCCTGCCGCGCGCTGGAACCGCGAATAGTATGAAAACCCCGGCTCCGCAACAGCCTGTTCTGCAGTTCACCATCCTTGGATAGTGAAACGATGGAGTGGAACCCCATATTGCGGCAGTAGTAGATCGGCAGCATCGTGACCCCGTGCCAGGGCAGGATCAGGCCGCCCTTGCCGTCCGAGACGATTTTGGTGAGCTTTTCGTAGCCTTCGACCCTGAACCGGACGCTGGCCGCGATCAGGGTCGAGATGAGCCACAGCGCCCGAAAGACCATCTCAGCCTTAAACCTGTTCCACAAACTCTCTCGCTCGCTCATCGCGTCTTCCACGACCATTCCCCTCGATTCAGGACACGGCGTCCGGCTGTTTAGAGCGGAACTGAGTGCGATAAAGCTGCGCGAAGAGACCGCCCGAACCGACCAGGCTGTCGAACGTGCCGGACTCGATAACCCGTCCTTTGTCCATCACGATAATGATGTCGGCATTCTTGACCGTCGATAGCCGGTGGGCGATAATCAGCGTGGACCGTCCGCTCATCAGCCTATCCAACGCCTCCTGCACCACGCCCTCGGACGCGGCATCAAGGGAAGATGTGGCCTCGTCGAGTACGAGTATTTGGGGATTCCTCAACAGGGCCCTGGCAATCGCAATCCTCTGCCTCTGCCCGCCCGACAAGCCCACACCGCCTTCGCCGAGAACTGTCTCATAGCCGTTCGGGCACTGGGCAATGAACTCGTGAGCGTTCGCTGCTTCGGCGACGCCGATGATCTCGTCGACGCTCGCTCCGGGCCTGCCGTAAGCGATATTCTCGGCGATAGTGCCGCTGAAAAGTATCGTCTCCTGCGGGACCATAGCTATGTGCTCGCGCAAACTCGCGGTCTTGATGTGCCGGACATCGTGCCCCTCGACAAGCACCTGGCCACTGGTGACGTCGTAGAACCGGGGAATCAGATCGGCAATGGTCGACTTGCCCGCCCCGCTCGGCCCCACGATCGCGACCGCTTTGCCCGGCTCGATAACAAACGACAGGTCCTCAAGGACGATCTCGCCGGGGTTATACTCGAAGTGCACGTGCTTGAACTCGACCCGGCCCCGGACGTTGGTGAGAACGATGCCATTGGGGTCCTCCGGCAGCACGGACACGGTGTCGATGACCTCAAATATTCGCTCGCTCGCCGCAAGTGTCTGCTGGTAAGTGACATTGAGCCGGCCGAACTGCTTCGCCGCTCCCGCCACAAAGAACGCGAGCAGGGTAAAGCTGCTGAGCGTGCGAAAATCCGTCTGCCCGGAGACTATCATCCAACCGCCCACGCCGACTATCAGCGCGCCCGCGACGCCGCCCATCGCATCTATCGTGGGCAGTACAAGGGCATTTCTCCTCCAGTAGCGCAGGGCCGCCTTCAGGCTTGCCCGATTGACCCTGGCGAAGCGCTTGACCTCATGCTCCTCCATGCCAAACGACTTCACGATCCGCACGCCGTGGATCGACTCCTCGACGACCGAGTTGACGTCCGCGAGGCTTTCCTGCGTGGCGGTCGTAAGGTTCCGCAACCGCTTGGTGAGCTTGTCGATGACAACAGCCATCATCGGCGCGTAGACTACAGTCAACAGGGCCAGTTTCCAGCTCAGAATGAACATGTAGACCAGACCGCTAACCATCATGATCGGCCCGTCGATGGCCTGTGTGATTACCTGGCTCGATGATTGGATCAACCCAACGTCGTTGCTCATCCTCGAGAGGAGATCACCGATCCTGTTCTTGTGGAAAAAACTGATAGGCAGGCTCTGGACGTGGGCGTACATTTCGTCGCGGATATCCGTCCCGACCCTGCTGGTCACGGAGGCTATCAAATACCCGTTGAAGTAGCCCATCACGCCCTTTGGAATGTACAGTGCGACCAGCATGGCCGCGACCATACGCAAGAGCCACGCCTTGGCCGGGGCCTCGTGCCAGGGTATCCAGTGGTGCTGCAGCCCGATCCTGATCACCCAGATGTCCCAAACCGGCTTGCCGTCGCATGCGGCCGTAAACCAGCCGACAAGCTTGCCGAGAAACAGAGTGCATCCGGCCACACCCAGCGCGGACAGAGCGGCAAGCACCAGGCGCCCTTTATAGCGAAGGATATAGTTCAGCAGCCTCTTGCGATTATCCAATCAACTCACCCATATCACTGACAGCCCAGCAGTTCAAGCGGAATCATGCCGTAGGCAATCAGCCCAAACAGCGCGGTAACCACCAGCGAGGACAGCGCGGACCTCCACTCCAGGTTCTCACTCAAAAGGTTCAGCGAGAAGCCCCCCTTGGCTCCGCTCAGGTTGAAACACGGCACAAATCTCGGCACCGACTTGCAATAGGTTTCATAACTCTCGCCGAACTTGTCTTTGAGCATCCGCTCTTCACGAACTATCGCGCTGCCGTGAAAGAGCCAAAAGAGCACAAAGCCGATGATCCCCACATCCAGCCGCCGGCACATAATCAGATACCCGCACGTTATCAGGAAGCTCCCAACATACATAGGGTTCCTGCACAGCGCGAACGGGCCCGATGTGACCAGACATTCCAGCTTCCGCAGCGAGCCCGCCGACCATACCCGAATAAGCCCTCCAATAACAACCAGGGGCAGACCATACCCAAACGACTCCGGGGTCGTCCGTGCCACAAACAACAGCGCGATTGTGCCGACCAGCATGAAAGCCGTCCGTCGCCTAAACAAGAAGATCAGCAACCTCTCAGACCAAGCCTCCCATATCCAAGATCATCTCCGCCGCGCGTCCAACGGCGCCTCTTTCGCCCAGAGCATCCCTCACGCCTTTCAACTCCGATTTCATCTTGTCCATCAAGGCATCGCTGCGCATTATACCCAGCGCCACGTCGGCCACCTTTGCCGCGACAGCGTCGTCATTGATGAACTCCGGGCACACCCCTCGCCGGGCGATTATATTGGGCAGCCCGATGAAGTCCTCCAGTATCGCCTTCCTGAACAGAAACTCAAATCGCATCACCGGAGTGCCGCGATAGACTATCACCATCGGCGTCCCCAGTATGGCCGCCTCCAAAGTAGCGGTCCCGGATTTCGTGATCAGAAAATCGCTGTGGGCCATGCAGTCATACGTGCGGCCCTCGACCACCCTTATCGGCGGCAGGCTGGGTATCTCCGATGCCATCCGCTCGATGCGCTTTGCCATCATCGGACCACGGTTCGCGGCTCCGATCACAAACTGCGCTCCCCCGAGCTCTTCGTGAATGATCCGCGCGCAGCCGATCATCATATCGAGGTGCTCGCTGATCTCATGAATACGGCTGCCCGGCAGGAGCCCTATTGTCGGCGCCGACTCCGCCAGCCCAAGCTCGCTTAGAAATGCCCCGCGGTCCCGGGTCGGCTTTACGATGTCCACCAGTGGATGCCCGACAAACCTGGCATCGACGCCCTGCTTGCACAGAGCATCCGCCGACCAGGGAAACTGCGTGATGACTCGTCCGCCGCAGGCAATAAGCTTGTCGGCATTGCCGGGCCGCCTGCGCCAGGAAGAAGGCGGAAGATAATACACTACCCGAATACCGTTGGCATTCGCTATCTGCCCCAAACGGATATTGAACGCGCCGAAATCGATAGGCACGAATACATCAGGACGGCTGCGCAGAAGCTCCCCGCGCAGCCGAAAATATCTTATACAGACCCCCGGAAGTGACTTCAGCGTCTCGGAGATGCCTATCGTCCCGCCGCCGGTCATATCCGCCGTTATCTTGACACCGGCCTCCCGCATCCTGGGGCCCCCGGCGCCCCAAAAGACCAGATCGCCGCGCAGCCGTTTCATCTCATCAACCAGCGCGCCGCCGAACATGTCGCCGGATGCCTCACCGGCGGAAAGCGCAATTGAGTACACTACATCTATATCCTAGCCGTCTCTCTGCCTGCCGCCATGGCCGCTCCGCACGCTCTTGACGAAATCCACCAGGTACTGCAGTTCCTCACTCGGCTCTATCTCGTTTTCAATGGCCTCCAGCGCCTGGCTCTTGTTCAACTTGGACCGATAAAGCAGCTTGTAGGCCAACCTGATGTCCGAACGCACCTTCGGAGTCACGCCGCTGCGTCGAAGGCCGATAACATTCAGATCACACACTTTCGTCGGACGGCCATCAGCCATCGCGAACGGCGGCACATCCTGCACGACCTTGCTCATCCCGCCGATCATGGCGTACTTGCCTATCCTGACCTTCTGATGCACCCCGACAAACCCGCCAAAAACGACCTTGTCTTCTATGAGCACGTGCCCACTGATGCCCACATAATTCGCCATCGTGATATGGCTGGCCAACGCGCAGTTGTGCCCGACGTGGCAATAGGCCATCAGCATATTGCTGTCGCCGATAATCGTGGTTTCTCCGTCCCCACTGGCTCGGTGGATGGTAACGCACTCCCTGATAATGTTGCCGTTGCCGATGCGCAGATAGCTCTGCTCGCCCTGGAAGCGATAGTCCTGCGGAGCGCCTCCCAGCACAGCGCCGGACATGACTGTGCAGTCAGTACCGATACTGGTATTCGCCTCTATGACCACGTGCGGGTAGATGTGAGTCCCATCCCCGATTCGCACGTTCTTGCCGACTATCGAATACGCGCCGACCACGACCCCTTGCCCTAGTTCGGCGCCGGGATCGACTATCGCTGTCGGGTGTATTTCGGTGGTTGGTTGAGTAGTCTTCATTGATTCACCCGGGCCATATTCCATCTTGCCTGTGTGGGACGCGATTTCACTGGGGTCGCGCCGCCTGTCTCTTTCAACCAGCGCGAATAGAAACTCGCCCTGGCAGGTCACTTCGCCATCGACCGTGGCGGTAGCCTTGACTTTGCCTATATTCCCTCTGGTTGCGATCATCTCCACATCTGTAACCAGAGTGTCACCAGGCGTCACGGGCCTTCTAAATCTGACTTTGTCCATCCCTCCGAAATACGCAAGCTTCCCGTGATTGCCGGTCTGCGAAAGCATAAGAACGCCTGCCACCTGCGCCATCGCTTCACAAACCAGCACGCCGGGCATTACCGCATGGCCCGGAAAGTGACCCTCGAAGAACTCCTCGTTGATGGTCACGTTCTTGTAGCCCCTCGCGCTCTTTTCGGGAACAATTTCCAAAATCCGGTCAACAAGCAGGAATGGATACCTGTGCGGCAGCACATCCCTTATCTGTTCTACATCCAGCATCTCTTCACCTTGTCAATTGTACGGAATCAAACATAACACTTCTGTGATGTTTCGGCATTTCAATGCCGAAACGCTACGGCCCCATAACCCGAATGACTTCGTTAACAAAATCCACATTTAGCGCATGCCCGGACTTAACGGCGAGCACTTCCGCCTGCAGCGATCCGCCCATCAGCGACAGGTCGCCCAGCAGGTCCACGACTTTGTGCCTTGCGAGTTCGTCCGGGAAACGGAGCCGCGAACTCATGTGGTCCCGCCAGACCACGATAACGTTATCGATGCTGCCGCCCCGCGATAGCCCGTCGTTTAGCAGCCCCGCGACTTCCTCATACAAAACAAAAGTCCTTGCCGGCGCGATCTCGGTACCGAAGTCGTCTTCATCCGGGTCATATACTATCGTCTGAGAACCGATCATCGGGTGATCGTAGCTTAGAACATACGTCAGGCTCAGTCTCTGAGCCGGCACGGCCAATACGAACGTCCCGTTTTGGCGCACGTACACAGGCTGGGTGAGGACTATGCGTTTGCGAGGACTGTCCCCCTCGACCATACCAACGTCGTCAATGGCCTCGACGTAAGGCAGGGCGCTCCCGTCCAAGGCAGGCAGCTCCGGCCCGTCCACCTCGACTATGGCATTGTCCACACCACAGCCTCTCAAAGCCGACAGCACGTGTTCGACCGTCCGAATCCGGGTTCCGTCCAACCCAATGCTGGTGCCCCTGGACGTATCGACCACATTGGCCGCCACCCCGGCGAACGAATGCCTGCCATCGGTGAAGACTATCCCCGTATTGTCCTCGGCGGGATGGATATAGACGCGGGTGTATCCGCCACTGTGCAGGCCGGTGCCCGTCAACTTGACGGTGGAGGCCAGTGTCTGCTGCAGGACATCGGAGTCAGTCCGGCGGACCGATTCCTCCAGCCCGATAT
>Ga0209777_10010011_pt1 | contig 10108 bp, 6 predicted proteins | sample FrelakmetHBP12HB_FD_187147 | JGI IMG/M metagenome (GOLD analysis project Ga0209777, IMG submission 187147) | Freshwater lake sediment microbial communities from the University of Notre Dame, USA, for methane emissions studies -HBP12 HB (SPAdes)... | ecosystem: Environmental > Aquatic >...
GCCCGAAATTTGCCACTGCATGATTTGCGGCACCGGCAGAGTAATTCCCATTGTGCCTTTCGTGAGACTATCCCACTGGATCAAAACATATTCAATAATAAATTGTCCGGCCAGAGTGGCTATGGTCAAATAAAGACCTTTCAAGCGGCCTGATGGTATGCCGATAATCATACCAACGAGAGCGGTAATTATACCCGCCGCCGGTATGGCGATATAGAATCCAACTCCCAGTCTTGTGGCCATAATTGCCGCCGCGTATGCGCCCACACCGAAAAATGCGCCATGGCCTAGAGAAATTTGCCCGGTATAACCAATAAGGATATTGAGCCCGATGGCGGCAATAGCCGCAATGCCGATTGTATTCAGAATGTAGAGCATATAAGGGCTGACAACAAACGGAGCGACAAAAAAGAGCAAGGCTAGAAATATTCCGAGACATACCCGGCCGAAATCCGTTTCAAAAATATTTAATTCCTGCGCGTAATTTTCGCGATAATTGCCGCAGGGATGAAAAGAAAATTTCCTCATTCGTTACCTTTCTTAACCCCGATAAACGGGATAAGTGCGTTAATGGATTTTCTTTATAACAGAAAGCAAATCCCAACTTACTAAACTCTTTCAATTTCCACCAAGCCAAATAATCCATATGGTTTGACCATCAGAATAAATACTAAAACAATATAAGGAACAACATCGCGCAACGACGGCGACAAATAACCGCCGGTAAATGTTTCCAAAAGCCCGATGATAATCCCGCCGATAATCGCGCCGCCGATACTGTCCAACCCGCCTAAAATAACAACGGGAAATACTTTCAGACCGATGGAGCTCAAATCATGAACATTGACGCCATTGATAATGCCGAGAACAATGCCGCTCATGGAGGCGACAAGCGCGGCAATCGCCCAGGAAAGCGCGAACACGCGCCGAACATGAACACCCAGTGAAAGAGCCGCTTTCTGATTATCAGCGACAGAGCGCATATAAATTCCCTGCGCTGATTTCTTGAAGAAAAGTCCGAACAGGACAAGAAAAATAACGCTGATAATCAACGTGGCTGAATAAACGGGAGCAATATAGATGGCGCCGAATTGCAGCCCCATGGTTTGAGGTAAAAAATCCGGATATGTATATAAATTGCCGCCCCAGATCAGCAAAATCAGGCCTTTGAACATGGCCGCCAGTCCCACGGTCAGCATGATAACAAAAATAAGTTTTTCGCCGATTAACGGACGCAGAAAAAACCTTTCAATAAGAAACCCCAGAAGAAAGCAACCGATCAAAGTCAAAATAAAAGCAACAGCGATAGGCAGTTTTGCCCAGGTTACCAGCGCTAGGAAGAAGAAAGCTCCCAGAGCCAGAAGTTCGCCGTGGGCAAAGTTCAACACGCTCGACGATTTAAAAATCATGACAAAGCCCATCGCGGAAATGCCATAGAGCAGACCGATACAAATTCCGTTCACCAATAATTGCAGAAAAAATTCCATGGATTATTCCCTTAATTCACATTTAATTCACATTGATAATATTTATCGTTGTTTCTATTTCTCCTACTCGCCCATCACGGTACCGGACTTTTCCGGTCACCTGAACATTATTTTGATTACTGTACATCGCTTCAATAATTTTTATATACAAGCCGTAAACAAAGCGGCGGCGAACCTTCCCGGTTCGCGTAAGCTCTTCATCATCCGCGTCCAGAAGTTTATAAAGGAGAACAAATTTCTTAATCTTCATTACTTCGGGAAGCTGTTCGTTGACCTGACGGACTTCCTTCAAAATCAATTCTTCCACAGCCTTTTGCTGGGAGAGGTCCATATAAGTTGTGTATGGAATCATTCTTTCTTCGGCCCAGTTGCCGACATTGCCCAAATCTATATTAATCATGGCTGTAATGTAGGGACGCACCTCGCCAAAAGTTACAGCCTCTTTAATATAGGGACTGAATTTCAAACGCGTCTCGATAAAGTCGGGAGAAAAAGCATCGCCGCTTTTATTGCGGATAATATCTTCCTTGCGGCCAATGATGAGCAAATGGCCGTCGCTGTCAATGTATCCGGCATCGCCTGTCTTCAACCAGCCATCTTCAAACGCACCCTGTGTTGATTGATAGTCGTTATAGTATCCGGAAAAATTGGCCTCGGATTTAACCAGCACTTCCTGATCGTCAGCTATCCTCACTTCGGTCAGGGGCAGCGGTTTGCCGACTGTTTCCAGTTTAACTTCGTTATCCGGTTGTATTTGAAATATCCCCCCGGACTCCGTCAGACCATAGCATTGCTTTAAATTCAAACCAATAGCCCGGAAGAAAAGAATAACATCAGGACTGATGGGATGGCCGCCGGTAAAGGCGCTGTGAAAATGAGCGCAACCCAGACGATCCAGAAGAGGCCTGTAAACAGCTATGGACATAGCTTTATATAATACTCGCAAGAATAAGGGGATCGGCTGTTTGTGCGACTGTTTTTCCACAACCGTTTTACCTGTTGACTCACCCCAATAAAATAATTTTTTCTTTAACCAACCGGCATCAGAAATTTTGACTCTAATGCTCGAAGCCATATCTTCCCAGAAGCGAGATGCCGTGATAATAATTGCAGGACCGATGTCCCGGAAATCTTCCAGAACCGTTTCCGCTGTTTCCGGAAAATTCATTATCATCGCGCTCTCGAGCGCCACTCCCATACCCCACATTTGATCGACAATCCACGCCGGAGGAGACATCGATAACCAGTTTTCTTCCGGTTTGATTTTCGTTTCTTCTACCCACTGCTGAGCCATCGCGGTCAGATTACGGTGCGACAACATGGCCAGTTTGGGAACGCCGGTGGTTCCCGATGTTTGAATCATAACGGCAATATCATCAGGCCGGCCTTTGCTGATTTCTTCCTCAATGAAGCCGGGATGTTCCACCATATATTTTTCGCCCACCTTCAAGAAATCAGCATAACTTATAAGCCAAGGATCATCCTTATATGAAGTCATGCCAGTGGGATCTATATAAACAACTTTCTTTGTCTGGGACAGCTTATCCTTGACCTCCAGAAGTTTATCCACCTGTTCCTGATCCTGAACGACAACTACAGGTGAATTAATACGTTTTATGGAAAAAGCCAGTTCATCGGCGATGGAGGAAGTAAACAAATTAAGAGTTGTCGCGCCCAATGCGTGCGCGGCCAGTTCCGAAAAAAGCCATTCTGGATGATTGTGAACGATCATACAAACATTTTCACCGCGCCGCAGATTCAACGCTGCAAATCCAGCCGCCGTTATCTGCATATAGCGGCAGTATTCAGCCCAGCTGTATTTCTGCCAGATGCCGTATGCTTTTTCCCGGATTGCCGTTTTAGTATCTCCATATCGTGCGGCATTTTCCATTAACAATTGCGGCAGCGTTACTTTACTTTTGCCGGGTTTATGTTGCTTTTTTCTATCCAAAATTTACGCCTTAATTATTTATAATGCTTCAGCCTCGCCGAGATAAGCCTTGATGACCTCAGGATTGGCGCTGATTTCCTCAGCGCTGCCTTCGCCCAGTTTTTCTCCAAAATTCAAAACCATGATTCGCTGGGCAATACTCATGACGATAGACATGTCATGCTCAACCAGAATCATCGTGAGTCCCCATCTTTGATTCAATTCTAAAAGAAAGCGGACCATGTCTTCTTTTTCTTCCATGTTCATGCCGGCAAAAGGCTCATCTAAAATAAGCAAGCGCGGTTCCAGAGCCAGCGCCCTGCCCAGTTCCACTCTTTTCATCATGCCATAAGGAAGAGATCCAACTGTTTTTTTTCGAATGGACTGCATCTCTAGAAAATCTATGATCTCTTCGAGAATTTGTCTATGACGAATTTCTTCTTTTTTAATGGAAGGAGAAAAAATGCAGGAACGAATGAAGCTGTACTGGCAATGAATATGTCGGGCCAGCATCATATTGGCGAGCACTGTCATGCCCGGAAAAAGTTCTATATTCTGGAAAGTTCTGCCGATGCTCACTCCGACAAGTTCGTGAGTATGCAAATTTGTAATGTCTTTTTCATTGAAAAATATTTTGCCCTGCTGGGCGCGGTAAAACCCGGTTATACAATTGAGCAGACTTGTTTTACCAGCCCCGTTCGGGCCGATAATCGCCATCAATTCGCCGGTATGAACCTTAAAATCAACATCCTTGACGGCAATAACCCCGCCGAAGCTCAAACGTAAATTCTGAATCGCAAGTTCTGCTTTTTTTTCTTCTTCCCGCCGGTTGATCATTATTGACGGCCGGCTGCGAAAAGCCTTCATTAAAACCTCTTATGAAATATATCCAAAACCTATTTACTTGCAGGCGCAGCCGGAAATTGTAAAATCTCCGACTGCGCCTTTTTTTATAAATGTTTATTTTTTAAGCAGTTTAATTTTGTCTTTTCCCGGAACATAGAAATTTGTCAGGGGTATATAAGTTCCATCTTCCTTTACCTTGACCATGCGCGCCTTGAATGACGCTCCATGATCGTCTTTTGTATAGGTTATTGCCGGCACCAAACCGCCGAAATCTTCATTTTTAAAAGATTCCAAAGCGGCATTGATTGTTTCCGGATTAATATCTTTGCTCTTTTCATAAGCACGGATAAAGGCGCGTTCCATAATCATACCGATAACGACACCTTCCCAGTAGGAAGCATCGAATTTATCCACTGTTTTATAACGTTTCCATAACTGCTGCATTACTGCAATTCCTTTAGATTTATCGACGGGCAATCCTCCCGGAAACTGTATTACAAGTCTGTCACGGATAAGTCCCGCGCCCATTTTGAAAAAGTCGGGATCGGTTGATGTCCACGTTCCCAGAAAAACAGGACTGAAATTTATACGGTCAGCGCTTTTGAAAGCGGTAATGATCGCGGAAGGAAGCATCTGCATAAAGACATACTCCGCGCCGGCTTTCTGCAAGCGAAGAAGCTCTGTGTTGAGATCAACCGTTTTGGGCGGAAATTCTTCCACGGCTACCAGATTGATTCCAAGTTGCTGCGCGTATTCCTTGCTCGGAACGTGAATGGAGCGGCCATAAGCGTTATTGTAGGTGAGAAGACCAACTTTGGGAGCATCTTTGCCTTTATGAATGGCTTTAATGTATTCGAAAACGGCATGGCAATCCATCTTGTAACTGCCGAAAGGAAGATACATATAATCTATCGGTTTTTCCAATATTTCCCAGCTGGTGGAATAATTGATTGTCGGCACTTTGTATTTTTGTACAATAGGTTTTGCCGCCAGTCCTTCACCTGCGCCCCAGGTCGCGATCATATCCACCTTATCCTGCAGAACAAATTTATTGACTGCCGCTTGAGCTTCAGGAACCTTGTAGGCCGTGTCATAAGTAATCATATCGATCTTATTTCCGAACACGCCGCCCTTAACTTCGTTTACATAGTTAAAATAATCACGCTGACCTTTTTCATGAAACTTCCCCCAGCTTGATGCAGGGCCTGTCAGGTTGATTGCGGCTCCCACTTTAATTGTCTTGGCCTGTACACTGCCAAAACCGGTAACCAGAAAGACAGTAGCTAAAATTGCAATCAAAACTTTACTTTTCATATTCACTTTCCTCCTTTTTCCCTCTTGTTTATTTTTAACACGTCTTGCCAAATAACGGCAAAAAAAAACCGTGAGCTGATATTTATCTGCCCACGGTTCATTCCCCCTGCAAATGGTCATGATTCTCTAAGGCAGACCTTGAAGTTAATAAAGCTAAAAAAATAAAAAAAGACTGCCCGTTTTAAAAAATAAATTTTTAACATCTTCGCTGTTACCTCTTGCATGGCGCATATAGAGCAAATATGCCCTAAAAGTCAAGGAAAAAGAAACCATGGGTATATAATTCCCCCCACTTTGCGGGATAATTCGTCCAGCAAGTTTCAGTACGCTTCGCTTCTGAAACTTGGGACTCATTATTATTCCACGCCAAGTTTCTCAATGCGGTAGCGCAATGAATCAAATGAGACATTTAATAATTCGGCGGCTCTTTTTTTCGATCCTTTCGCTCTTTGCAAGGCTTTCTCAATCATTACTTTTTCGACTCTTTCCAATTCCGTATTCAAGTTTATTCCTTTTTCCGTAATTTCAATATCAAACTTAGACGCACTTCCAGCCGTGCCGGAGTATAATGTCAGGCTTTCCGGCAGAATTATATTGGAGCTCTCCATAGCAACACTGCGTTCAATAATATTTTCCAATTCGCGAATATTGCCCGGAAAATCATAATTCATTAATAGTTCCATCGCATAAGAAGAAATATTCCGGACTTCTTTACCGAACATTTGCGCATATTTCTCTATAAAATTATTAATAAGCAGCGGAATATCTTCGCTGCGTTCTCTGAGTGGAGGTATAAAAATAGGAATAACATTGAGCCGGTAATAAAGATCTTCGCGAAATTCTCCCTTCTTGACTTTTTCTTCTAAATTTTGATGAGTTGCAGAAATTATACGCACATCAACCTTGATATCTTCCGAGCCGCCGATGCGTCGAAAAGTTTTTTCCTGAACTACCCGCAAAAGTTTGACCTGCAGCACCGGTGGCAAATCACCGATTTCATCAAGAAATATCGTACCGCCGCGCGCCATTTCAAAAATTCCCGGCCGATCCGCATAAGCACCCGTAAAAGAACCTTTCATATAGCCGAAAAGCTCACTCTCCAGAAGATTTTCCGGTATTCCACCGCTGTTAATGGGCATAAAGGGCGTTTTGGAACGTGAAGAGTTTTCATGAATAGCCCGGGCAATAAGTTCTTTGCCTGTTCCGCTTTCTCCCAGGATTAAAATATTCGCCAACGTATCGGACACTTTTTTAATTGTGGCAAATATTTTAAGCATTTCCCGGTTTGTTCCAATCATGCCGCAAAATGAATTTTCTGCCGTTCCTTTTGTCTTTGCCTCTTTTTTTAATGGCTGATTTTCAATCACCAATCCTTTTTTCAGTAAAGCTGATCGCACAATTTTTTTGAGATCCTCAATGCTGCCGCCTTTTTCCACATAATCATAAGCGCCTTCTTTCATCGCATTTATTGCTGTTTCTCCTGAAGCATAAGCCGTAATAAGAATAACTATTGTTTCCGGCCTTTGGTCTTTAATGGCTTTAAGGAATTCAATACCGTTAATTTTAGGCATTTTTAAATCAGTGATAACCAGATCAAAAGCGGTCTTGCGGCACAGTTCAATCGCTTTTGCCGGTTCTCCGGCGCTGGTTACATCATAGCCCTCTTTTGTTAACATTATTTCCATGAATTCCTTCATGCCCTGATCATCATCAAGAACCAAAATTTTTGCCATACTTTCACCCCGTTTCGTTTCATCTATGGATTAATTGTATAAATGTCTTTACATATGTTCTTCATTTTTAACGAGCAGCCACACAGAGCAAACTGTACCCTGATTTATATTGCTCTCTATTTTTATTTTTCCATTATAACCCTCAACAATATGATTAACTATCGTCAATCCCAAACCCGTTCCTTTTTCTTTATTAGTGAAAAAAGGTTCAAATATTTTCTTTAAATCGTTTTCTTTAATACCACATCCGGTATCCGAAACTTTAATTTCAACATATTCTTTTTTATCATCCGGTCTTGCCACTTTGGTTTCAATAGATAAAACACCGCCTTCTTCCATAGACTGGATTGCATTGAGCACAAGATTATTGATAATTTGTCTAACCTGTTCCTTATTGGCAAAAGCTTCGGCCTTGCTCGCAAAAACTTTCACAATTTTAATTTTACTTGTCCAGTTTTTGTTTAATCTTATATATTCTAAAACTTCTTCGATAATTTCATTTAAATCAACTAACTCTCTGGACACAGGAACCGGACGCGCCAGCAAAAGAAAATCGCGGGCAAAGTTATCTAATTGATCTTTGCCGCGTAAAATTATTTGCATCAACCGCTTATCAGTTCCATCCAACTTCAATCCTTGTTCTAAAAGTTCTATTGAACCGGTTATTGCCGCCAGCGGATTTCTCATTTCATGGGCCAATCCCGCCGCCAATTCACCAATTAAAGCCATATTCTTACTTTTTTCGAGGTTCTCTTCCATTTGCTTTATTTTTGTGAGATCCTGAAAAACCAAAATATTGCCGATTTGATTATCATGCCTGCCTTTCAATGGAGAAATCGATAAACCCAGATTAATTTTATTACCCTTTTTTCCTGCGATTATGACTTCCAATCGTTTTTTGGTTTGTTCATTAATCGTCTCGTCAATCAAAAAGGGAAGAAATTCCGGAAATACATCTTCAATTTTACAATCTTGAACTTTGGCTAGCGTAAATCCGGTAATTTCTTCAGCCGCAAGATTAAAAGTTTTAATTGTGTTCTGTAAATCAATTGTCATGACACCTGTATAAACCGATTCCACAATACTGCGAAAAAGCAAATCCAATTGATTGAATTCCGATTCTTTTTCTTCCAGTAAATATCTTGTCTTCTTTTCCTGCTCAACAACAAAACTGGCCAAAATAGCCAAAACATAAAATGATACAATATGTACCAGGGTGTTGGTTAATACATCAGTAAAATTAAGATTATAATTATGTTCAATAGAAGAAACGAAAGGTACTAACTTGTAAAATTGAAAATCCATAAGTAAACCATAAAATATGCTGGAAGCTGTAGCAACAATAAAGCCTCCTGTACGGCCAAGAAAGATCACCGAATAAATTATTACGAGTGTGTAAAAAAGAGAATAATCAATCTGGGTATTACCGGTCAGGGAAATAAGAAAAGTGATTAAAATAACATCTACAGTTATCTGCAAATAAATATTACGCTGTAAATCTTTCACGAATTTAAAAAGTAGAATATAAATAATCGAAAAGAAATAAATGGCGACAGCGATGATGTAAAAAAAGTTAATGGTTATTTGTGATACAGGAAATACATGTTTTCTTATATCGATAAAAATAGTAATACTAAGAAACAGAGTTACAATGACAATTCTGGATATGATTAAAACGAACAATCGTCGCGTATTCTTTTCTTTTGTTAAGGCTTTACTATTAATTATGGGCATTTAATTTCCTTTTTAATCACGGGTATGAACCCCAAAGCAAGCTTCGGGATATTTTATACCCTAAATATTATCCCACGTAGCATCGCCCGTGGGATAATTCAACTTACAGATATTACTGCACTGCGCTTGTAATATCTGAGTTTCATTAAAACAGATTTTAAGTAATATATAATATTTTAACAGTTTAAGCTAATAAATTTGAATTATTTTCTTTATAGATAAAAATATGCGCAGACCATTAATTTACCTTTTAATCGCATTCATTTCTGGGATTATTTCCGGCAGCTATTTCACTGTTCCCTATTATTTATTATTAGCCATAATCACTTTAATTCTTTTGTTTCTTCTTGTAGCCATCAGAAAAAAATGGTCAACCGTCGGCTTCTTTTTAATTATCTTTTTTATTCTTGTGCTTGGTGTCTTTGACATTCAAAAGCAAAATTATTTCATCGAAGATGAACTGAACATAGTACAATATATTGATAAAGGCAAAGTTACCGTGGAGGGAATTGTAGTAGAGAGTCCTTTCGCCTATCTAGATAAAAATGTTTTAATTTTATGCTGTCTGCGGGTAATTCAAGATAAATCGTATGTTCCGGTCTCGGGCAATATTCGTCTGGTAGTTCCAACGGATTTAAATTTTCAATACGGTGATTTTATCCGCTTTCATTCAACCTTAAAGAGAATCCATAATTTTAATAATCCAGGCAGCTTTGATTACAAACGTTATTCGAACCTTAAGGGCATTTATGCCGCGGGATTTGTCGCCGATAGTTCAGGAATCGTATTGCTAAGACAAAATTCCGCAAGCCCGATAAGATTAAAACTGGAATCTTTTAGATTTTACTTAAAACAAATAATTTATAAAAACGCTGCTTCGCCACAAAGGGAAATCATTGAAGCAATGACGATCGGCAATCAAAAGGCAATCCATACTGATGTGCGGGACAATTTCAATAAAACAGGCACCTCACATATTTTGTCAATTAACGGCTTGCATATTGGAATAATTGCGGCTTCCGCTTTTTTCTTTGTTTTTCTTATTTTGAAATCATCAGAATATA
>Ga0209777_10010012_pt1 | contig 10107 bp, 12 predicted proteins | sample FrelakmetHBP12HB_FD_187147 | JGI IMG/M metagenome (GOLD analysis project Ga0209777, IMG submission 187147) | Freshwater lake sediment microbial communities from the University of Notre Dame, USA, for methane emissions studies -HBP12 HB (SPAdes)... | ecosystem: Environmental > Aquatic >...
GTCACTATTGGTGTGGTGAATCCAGCCACAGTTAACGTTCTCTTGATATCCGACGCCAAATAGACATTCACTTTTTCCGGCATCCACGTCAATGGCATTGTCCTGCTTCCGCTGTAACCAGTATAGGGATCCAATGCTTCCCCGTGCCGGGGGATCGCGTCTTCAAACTTACCCCCAGCAGAAATGCTGATGTAGTCTAATCCCAACTCAGCCAGGCGCAAAGCAATAACGCGGGATTGCGCCAGAGTATTTCCACCCCGGGTGAATTCGTCTCCATTAATCCGGGCACCTAAAACGTACTCTTTCCCTGCAGCTTTTCTGGCAGCCTTCGCCACTTCCTTTGCCAGACGAAGCCGATTTTCAAGGGAACCACCGTATTCATCCTTTCTCTGATTGTAACGGGATAGAAAAGAAGACATGGTATAGGCATGAGCAAAGTGGAGTTCCACTGCGTCAAAGCCCGCTGTCCGGGCCCGAAGCGCGGCACAAGCGAAAAGTTCGGGAATCTCCTTCACGTCGTTTAAGGAGAGATCTCCCACCTTCTGTCGGTAACCGCTTCGGGCAATCTTCAAAAAGTGAACGAGTTGCGTGGCGATCTTCGCATCAGACTCACCGTGCACAAGCTCGGTGAGCCGCTTAAGGCCTGGAATAAAACTATCATCATTGAGGCGTAGAAGCGGACCACTCTTTTGCTCTTTCACTGATACCGCCTCAGTCACCACAATTCCCGCGCCGCCTCGGGCATAGAGCAGATAGCGTTCAATTAATGCATCCGTCACATTCCCCTCAATGGTTGCCAGACGCGTTACTATTGCCGGCACCATAATGCGGTTCACCAGCGTAAGCTTGGTCCCGATCGCATAAGGTTCAAACAGTTTCATGGCCACGTCCTTTTTGGGGATCTCTATCGTTGGCAACTGCTATGCTTTCACTGTTACCTGTTAACACCTTTTCTGTCTTGGTTTAGTTGCCGCCTACGATAAGGATATTAATTCGTTAATTTTAAGTCTCCACCGTTTTCTTTGAAAAAAAGAAGCCGCCCCATTGCAGGCACACCGTTTCATTTTTTTAAAAAAAGCCTCGTTACTTCTCTTTCCTTTCTTTGTCCTGTAAATTCTGCCACCTTACCTGAAAACGGATCATTGACTGATAACATTCTCGGACGATTCGATATGCCCGAAAAGAAAAGATAAAAGCGAGAGAAGATAATATCACGGCTGCAAGGAGTGCTGCCCCGCTGAGTAAATCCTTTAAAAATGGTATTATCCCTGCATTACCCGCTGTAGCCCCTTGGTTCTGAGAAACCGGGGGTGCTTTTTGTTCCATTTTTGCCGGTTGCCCAACAGGAGAGGGTCTCTTCTCCGGCCTGGCGGTGGCACCCTGTGCTTGAGGAAAAGATTCGAGGTTCTTCTCCTCCTCCCTAACAACTATCGGTTCTCCGTGCTGCTCTTCCCCGATAATTTGAGGAGTCTGGGTTATTTCTTTCGCCGCTCCTGATTGAGGTTCGGCTTCTTTCCGCGCTTCAGAAAGCGGACGCGCTTCTTTCGTTTCTGGAGGCGCTTGGTTAATTTTTTCTTTCCCTTCCAAAGAAGATTCGATTTTTTTCGCTTCTTCTTTTGTGGTCGTTAGCATCTGGGCTGCCTCAGCTTTTCCCGCCACCAGTTTTATAAACTTTGCAAAAACCCATCCTTTTATTTCCGATTTTTTTCCCTTTATAGACACCAGATACCAGTCTTCCTTTTGATCAAGCACCTCAGCTTTATCCCCTTGCTTGATAACGGTGAGGACCCGCTGATCTAAACCCGGAGCTTCTCTCAGCTTAACATTCCTCGTTATCTCCCCTTCACACGGTTCAAAGCTAAGCCCAAGACTTACCCAACCAAAAACCATAAGAAAAAGGTTGAAAAACATTAATTTTTTCATCCTGTTAATGTTATTTTTCATAAAACCTCCTCAAAGCCGACGCTTGATCTATTAAATCCTTCCTGCTACCAATAATTCCCTTTGCTTTACATTTGTTCTTATCTTTTTTATACTTTTCTATCATGTGACTCGGGTAGTTTATCTTCTTTCCGGGAATACTGTCAACTTATCCGGGGAAACAGTGAAAAACTACACCTTACGACCGTTATCAATGGGGGGGCTTGAAATCACTGCTGGATTCCCTTGTTCTAAGAGAAGATTTTCCAATGCCATAATGAGGAGCCTCATATGAAAATCTTTACGTGTAAGATTATCTTTCTGGTTATTGTTTTTTCCTCCTTTGCACATCATGTTAGTGCTCAGATTTATAAATACCAGGATAAAGATGGTAAAATCCATTTTACCTCAGACCCAAACGCGATCCCTGAGGGAGGAAAGATTTTAAAGGCTTTCGAAACCCAAGAAGGGAATAAAAACAATCCTCAAGAAGAAAATCTCCCAGAGAATTATCCTTCTGACATGGAACCCACTATCCAGGTTCTTCAAACTGTTCTTCAATTATACCACGCAACTAAACGTCCTTACTGCTGTAAGGCTTCCGCGGGGGTTTATGGTAGGTTTATGGTAGAGTTTATGATTTTACGCTTTTGTTCTATGTTCATGTGAGCGTAACTTTCCATGGCTGACCAGTTGTTTGTGACCATTGCTACCTGTTCCCTGGTGTAGCCATTATTAAGCCTTTGGGATGAAAAACTATGCCTTCCAAATTCGTGAGTGGTGACTTTTTTAACGCCAGCTTTTTCACAAGCGATCCTCAGGGTGCGGTTAAAGCAGATGTGAGTAAACTGCGGGAAGACAAATCCTGTTTTATTAATAACGCCAGCAACCGGGAGCGCATCAAAAAAAACATCGTGCATGGGTAATAAGTTTTCTTCCTCTATCTTGGATTCAAAAACTTTAAAGCCTTTTCGCTTAAAGTCTATGTCCTCCCACCTAAGAGACAATGCCTCATTAAGACGCTTTCCGTGACAAGCTAAAAATAAAAACGTAAGCTGGTAATGCTCCGGCATGGCCTTTATTACTGCCATCTGTTCATTCCAGGTTATAAAGTTCTTTGACGGTTTTCTGGCCTTCTTCCTTTTGGGGAAAGCAGGAACAAACTCGATAATACCTTCTTCATAGGCTTCTGATAGGGTTGCATGAAGGGCTTGCAAAATAAGGTTCCTGGTGCTTTGCTTTAAATCATCCGGCAATTTGCGGTAAACCTGCTTGACCACTATCCGGTTAATGTCTTTTATGTCATAGCCAAACAAAGGCGCTAAGTGTTTTTTAATAGTGGGGCTGTATTTATCGGCTTTAAATTGCTCAAAAAAATTACCAAACAAACAAAGGCTTTTTTCCGATGATCTGAAGTTCCAGGGGATAAATTCTTGTTCCTTAATGGCTGGCTGGATTTCACGGAGATAGATATAGGCATCTACCCCATCTTGGAACGGCTTTCCTCTTTCCCTTCCGGTAAGTTTGTTGTTCTTTTTGGGCAGATAGGGCAGGTAAAGCTGAATATAGTGGTGCGGATGATTGATTGTATTTTTATCTCCTTCCCGGCATAGTCTGCATACCCTTTTTTGATGATAAACACTCCCTCTCATAGCAGAACCTCCTTTTAAGGTTGCTAAGAATAGGGATTGTATATCGTTTTGTTGAGGTTCAGCAATCATATTTTTATGGTTTGCGGGAAGATCATCAATACCTTAAAAGCCTAATCTTAATTTGACCTATAACAAAGTCCGTGACTGCCAAAAACACCCCAAAAATCTTCAATGGTTTCAACGGCAAAGTGTTACGGTTTTTGGTGTGCGTGTAGGGTTACATGGCTATTGAACACCCCTTATGCTTTCAACATACTTTTGGGGGATTTTTTTATTTTTAATCCAATGGCTTACGGTTGCTGGACGAATTTTTAATAACCGAGCTGTTTTTCTTATTCCAGCCTGTTCTACGGATTCAATAAGTTTTTCTGAAATTTCTTTTTCTGGATGTTGTTCTCTTTCATAGAGAACCAAATTCGCCTGAACACAATACTCGCAAATGATTTTTTCACTGCACTTACAGGGTGCGGGTTGACCGTTGACTATTAAAACTCTTGGCGCGATGAATGACTGCATGTTAAATTTCCTCCTTATTAAAAACGTCAATTACCCCGGCCTCGTCTTGCTCCTGCTTCCATTTTAGAAATTCTCCGAACGCAGAGAGAGTGCTGATTAACCCCCCTCTTCTTGGTAGCGTTTCACCGTTTTGCGTTCTCACGAAAGTGTCCACCACCACCCGCACCTCAGGACTCGGTTTGAGGCACTCTCCAAAATATCCTTCAAGGGTGAAAGTTTACTGGTTTACTACCCCTAACGGGGTAATAGTAAACCGTAAACTACTTTCAAAAGTTTACTAAAAAAATTCTCTGATTTATTTTAAGTTTCATAGCGTTAGCCGTAATCGGTTTACAAAAGTTTACTAAAAAGTTTACTACTTGGTTTACAGTCGGTTTACTGCCGAGTTTACTAATTTTGAGCATTTCAATCCTCCGAGACAAAGAGAAAACCGGACTGAGTAAGTTTTCCCTTAGCGGTCAAAAGTCCCTCATCAACCGCCTGTTTTTTGATCCTTGAAACATACCCTTTGGTGATTCCCAGGTTTTCCGTAATTGTTTTATTGTCTGTGCCATCATTGAGGAGCCGCAAAACCTCTCTTTTAATTTCACCCCTGACGTTTCCCCATGTCCACTGATACCGGCCTGATTTATCCTCAATGAGTTTAAATTCATAATCTCCAATCAACTGTGCGTCTTTGGTAGAAACCCGCGACTTGCTGAAACGGCATATAAACCGGCATCCGTCTTCAGGGGTGTAGTCATGAGGGGATTTAAGGATTATCGAAATATCGAGGTTATCTTCCCGCGCTGACGTTCCTCTTTGTCCGCCCTCTTTATTGACATGGTGAAGCATTATAGTTGAGATACCCGCAAACCTTAACTCTAAGAGCCATTGATTGACCTGATCCCAATCTTGTTTTTTGTTCTCGTCCAATCCAGAAGCAAGGCTTGCGAGGTTGTCAACAACCCAGAGCTTAATGTGGTGAGTGAGAAGTATTTGTTTCATCTTTGAACGCCAAGATTCATTTGCCAGGTGCGCTCTCGGTAAACCCCATTGATTCGCCAGCGCATCACAATAAATATATAGAGGGCTTTGTGTGTCTCTCCCAAGGCAAAGAGCGTCAGCGCGCTCCTTAATGTCTACCGCGGGCATTTCGCCATCAAGGAATAGAGTAGGGACAGACTTTTTACATTCCCAGGAGCCAAATGGCTTTCCCTTACTGATTGCATCTAATAGTCCGAGAGCAAACCAGGTCTTTCCGCATCCGCGCCAGCCGGAAATAAGATTGATACTTTGTTCCTTAAGCCAAGGAAAAAGCAGGGTGTCTTTTGCCGGTAGTTCCAAGGTACAGAAATCGCCTACTGGCAAAATTATATCCTCAAGGGTTTTCTTCTCTGGGGGTTTATAGGGGTCTGCGCTTTCCAACATCATTGAGAGACGCTCAAAAGCTTTCTCTTTATCCTGAAACTTTAAAATGAAGTCGGAAACGTCCCCCTTGCTCGGTAGATCTGGAAGCTCAAGCCATTTGATACTCTTGGCAGTATCTTTCAATGAAAAGCCTACCTGGGTCATGTGTTCCCGGCCTTCATTATCATTATCAGGGAGTAAGACAATATCTTTGTCTCGTAATGGCTCGTTATATTCGTCCCGCCACTTCTTAGCTCCCATTGGGCTTGTGGTAGCTGTGAAACCCAGTTCTTTTAAATTCTCAGCGTCTTTTTCGCCTTCTGTTATAATGATCTCTTGCGCCTTTAAGACCTCTGGGAGATTGTAAAGAACTCTCCGGGTTCCCTCTAAGTTCCACTTCCAGCCCCCGTTTCCGTCTGACCTTCTCTGCCTGAAGCCCTTAGGTTCCATACGAACCACCTGAAAGAGCAAGTTTCCGCTTTCATCGAGGTAATCATAAGCCTTCACCATGCGTGGTTCCTCATAGGTAATACCAAAGTCATTAGCAATACCTCTGAGGATTTTTCCAAAGTCCGTTTTGGTGTTTAGGTTGTTGATCTTTGCATAGAAATGAATAGGATCGCCCTTCTTGCCGCATCCATGGCAGAAGTATTGTCCGGTGCTGTTATTGAAGTTGAAAGAGGGTTTTGTGTCCCCATGAAAGGGACAAATGGAGGCGTATTCATGACCCCCCGCCTTCTTGATCGAAGGCAGGTACTTTTCATAAAATGCTTTATAGTTGTTCGTAAAATAGTTTTGAATTTTTTCTTTCATCCGAGTCCCCTTCCCTTGTTGCTTCTCTCGCTTGTTACCTTTAGCTATTCGTTATTAAGCAGGCACTTTCTCTTTGAGCTCCAAAATCTCAGCGTGTTTTGGCTTTGATTGCTTTGCCTTCAACCTTTTTTCAAGGACTTCCATTGCGCGCTTTGTCTCAAGATAGAAGGCCTGAAGATCTAAATACTTCCTTCGTTCAATCTCACTTAGGTACATTGCGCTATCTCCCCCTTCTTTGTTTTTCTCAACCTTCGAATTTTTTTATCGAGACCCCATACTTCCTTAGCTATGCTTTTATAAAATTCCAATGTTCCAAGAGTATTCTTTGGGTCAACTGATAAAATCGAAACTCGTTCTAAACCTTCGGGGGTGACAATGATGTTGAATTTGGGGTAGTTTTTTGTGGTTTTCATTTTTACCTCTTCCCTTTTGTGTTTTTAAATTACCTCTTAAAATAAAAAGCCTATCTCCCTCTTTATTTATTAAGAGGAAAGTAGGCTTTAAAATTATAAGCAGTTAATGAAATTTTTTATTTAATTATTTCTTGGGTTTACCAAATTTGTTAAAATATTTTTCAAAATGTTTTAATATTTTCGCATATCGTTGAGAAACGGCTGGCTGACTAATTTTTAACTCCTTTGCAATCTGGGTTAACAGCTTGTTTTCTATAAAAATAGCTTCGGTTATCATTTTGTCTATTGGGTCAGGCAAGGTGTCTATAAGGTCTTGAAAGTCATTAGAATCAGATTCACCATCCAACTCATCAATAAGGGAATCTTCTACCCTTTCTTTTTCCTCCCAGGCTTCATACCCTTGTTGTTGCCGGGAACTAATTATTTTGCTTTTGCCCCCTTTATCCTTGGCAGTAACTAAATCTATCCGAGATATTGTTTTTCCTCCTCCCTCTGTGTCTTGGCCTATAAACATTTCTTTATCCAAAGACCCCGCAGAATAGTCTATATCAACCTTTAACTTACGGTCAGGTTCCTTGGTTCTATCTTCATCTTTCCTTTCTTTTTCATCCCACTCCCTTTGTTCAGTTCGTTCTTTATAAAGTGCTTCTGTTGTTTCACCCTTCCAGGCATCACCTATAAAGGAAGTAAGCCTTGCTTTAAGATAACCAGGAAACAAACCATGTTTTTTGTGTTCTTTTGGATTGTATTCCAGAGCGAGGTTTTTAAAACCCGCTATAGTTAAACCAAAAAACTCATGCCTTTCCAGGAAAGTATAATTACCCAGGCCCAAGTCTACGTCTTTTTTATCTGAAACATTGTCTGGGTCTTTTTTCTTTTTCTTTTTCTTTGGTTTTTTATCGTCCTTCTCAAAACTTAACTCCTCAACCTCTTCATCTTCTTCGTCCTCACGTTGTTTACAATATTCATAATCAACCTTCCTTCCTTTGTATTTTTGAAGGATTGAAACGATCAGAGGGTAATACCTTTGTCTGTGTAATAGATTAAACGGGAGTTCTATCTTTTTCCCCTTGTAGGAAAAAATCATGGAGTGCTCTTCCGGGGCTACCGAGTAATTAACGTTATATACGAGATCAAGACGTTTATATCTTTGTAGAACTTCCCCAATTATGAATTTCTCCCACTTTAGTTTTTCTTCATCGAAATCGGGAGGGAAAAGAAACTCTGTCTCATCTTCCATTTTAATTTTTCCGTTAAGTTCGATTGTTCGGTCTGTTTGAATGAGGAAGGGTAAAAATAGATATCTTTTCACTTCACTAATTTTTTTCTTTCCCTCGGTATATTCTCTCCTTTCAACTTTTCCTATAATCTCCCGGAGTTCTTTTATTGTTATCTGAACATTGCCTTTATTTAAAAATAGAGAATCTGCATTTTTAACCACAAGGTAATCATAATATAGGTAATAGAAGCCCAGAAACTCGTCATAATCTATTCCAATAGAAAGTGAGAATTCCCCATGACCTTGTTTTTTATGTTTTTCCAGAACTTCCTTCTTTTCATATAACCTGTCATATATATACAAATCGGTATCATCTTGAATGTATTTTTTTACATCATTTCTTAGGTCAAACTCTTCTACGGGTAGATAGGTATAAATCCAGCTTTTATAAAGTGTTTCGTCCTTTTCAATTACGTTATGGAAAAAATCTTTATAAGAAGGATATCGCTGGATATAGTTATGAAAAAGTAAAGTTTTTTCAATAGGCTTATCTAAAATATTCATTACTCACCTCATACTATGGTTTTCATTTTAGGATTTTCACTTTGTGCTACAGAGGGAAAATAGGGCGTTGGTGCATGAAGCCCGTTCGCTGGGTATGCCAGGGCGTCTACCGACCTGGCTCCGACTCCACAAAGGAAGAAGAAAACTATACTATATCCTCCAAGGATATATATCCTAGTTAACATAATAAAGTTGAAACTGATTATTAGTCCGTCGGTTAAGCTCTGTAACTTATTAGTTCTATTGTTTAATATCCTGCCACTTATTCTCTTAGCTACTCTATAGCTACCCTTTGGTTTATTTACCCTAAAATAAATAGTCATTCAATAAATAGGAATGATTATCATTCTCAGTTATAGCTTGTGAGTGTGTTGTTAATCCATGTTAATACCCGGGGCCGTTTTTATAATACCAAGACGGCATACTGCCGGGGCCCATACTTTTATTTTTATTTGCCCTTTCTCGGTTCTCCCGGGCGCGTTCTTGGTTTTCCTGGTTGATAATCTGTTGTTGTTGCATATATATTTGTTGTTGCTGATTTATTATTTGCTGATTTTGGTATTCTTGGTCAAATTCGGAAAGAGTAGGGTCATTGGTAAATGCCATCCCTGATGGGTTTACTGCCTCTGATAGTCCTTCCAACGTGCCTTCTGCCAAGCCTTTCGCCACAGCTGTTACCAGTTCTACTGGGAAGACTACCAAATCATGGGGCCATTTTATATTGTTTTGTGCTGCTGCCACTTCGATTGCTTGGTTAGAGAGATTGGAAATTTCCAACTCTAACGCCTGCCTTTCTTTTTCAAGCTCGTCCCTTCTTTTGTCAAGCCTTTGTGAAAGCTCCCGTTGCCAAGCGTCTAAACAATTCCAAGAGTCAACAGCGGATTGGTCGATTAGACTGTTGTGGCGTAAGACCCATTCTTTCAGATAGGCTGCCTGGTTATCGGTGCGGGCTTTCAGAAAGAAAGCTCTCTCATTTTCAAATTGCTTTTCCTCGGCTGAAAATTGAGCCACTTTTTGCAGCAATTGATTATAGTTAGCATCATATCGTTCCTTTAATTGAGCATACTCAAGATGGCCACACCCCATAATCCCCAAAACAAATAAAAGGATTATTATTTTTTTCATAATTTTTTCCTCCTCTCTTTAATCTCCTCACACAAGGTTAAATAATCCTCTGCCCGTGGCTGTCCGGTCTATATTCAAAGATCACAACCTCTACTTTGACTTTTGTTCTTTACTCAAAAACAATAATCCACCAGTAAGGACAATCACCAGAATCCACTCAACAATTAAACGGTAAAAATCAACCCTCTCATTCGAATTAATACCGCCTACTACATAACCACCATCCAAAAAAATAATACCATAGCCAAGAGAAAAGTGGGGTGAGTCAACATCCATTAAAGGTGGTATTAACCCCGCCAACAAAAAACAAACCATTCCAACAAAAATGATTTTCTTTTGAGTGGTGTCTAACCATCTACCAAATATACTTTTAATCTTTGCCATTTTCCTTAACCCCCTTTCTTTTTTGCTAATTACCAAAAAACCTGGCAGGCGAGTTATTTGCCTCCCTCACCCTTCTTGCAAAGGACTTCAAGAAAAAGGGATATGATTCCAT
>Ga0209777_10010013_pt1 | contig 10107 bp, 8 predicted proteins | sample FrelakmetHBP12HB_FD_187147 | JGI IMG/M metagenome (GOLD analysis project Ga0209777, IMG submission 187147) | Freshwater lake sediment microbial communities from the University of Notre Dame, USA, for methane emissions studies -HBP12 HB (SPAdes)... | ecosystem: Environmental > Aquatic >...
CGCCGCCGCCGCTCCAACTCCGCCGCCGTCCCCTGTGGTCGCATGCACGCAGTATACACCACCGCAGTCGATCTTTCTATTACTTATGCAATCCTCAATAAGACGCGCTTCGACGAAGAATCGTGGGAGGGCGTCGACCGTGGCTTGTTCGACAGCTTGCGCACACTGCGCCGGCAGGTGGCGGATGAGCGCAGCGTGCCGCCGTACGTGCTGTTCAGCGACGCTACTCTTCGCGACATGGCCCGCGCCCGGCCGGGGTCACCTGGCGCCTTTCTCGACGTGCGCGGCATTGGCGAGCGCAAGCTTGCCGATCTCGGACCGCGTTTCCTTGAGCACATCGCGGCGTACTGTCGCGAGCATCAGCTCGCGCTCGATGCCGCGATCGGTGATCGTCCACGACGCCAGCGGCCACACAAACCGAACCTATCCCACACAAACCGAACCGATCGAAGGAACAAGCGTTCGCGATGTTTTCCAAGGGCGCCACAGTAGAACAGGTAGCTGGAGCAACAGGCCGCGCCGCCGGAACGACCTGGGGCTACCTGGCCGAGTACATGGCGCAAGTGCGACCGGAACGGTTGGATGCGTGGATCGATCGGCAATCGTATCGCAAGATCTCACAAGCGATCGAGGAGATCGGTAACAGCTACCTCAAGCCCACCTTCGATCACCTGGGCGGCTCAGCGCCCTACGAGCACATCCGTCTCGTAATCGCACACCGACAAGCGAAGAAAGCGTAGACCCGGAGCAGAAAACGCGGCATGCACTGCCCCAGGAGCGAGGATCACCTGGCTCATGCGGCGGGGCGGCGTTTCCTTTTTCCGTCCGCCTGGCGCAAGCGACGTTTGTTCACAGCGATGAGTCGGCAGGGAACCCCTCGCTCCTCACACCTTACGCTTCACGGTCCTTGAACGCATCCGTTGAAGAGAAGATTCGGGCCGAGCGAGCGGGCGCAGCGTACTACGCCCTGCATCGGCTTTGAGCTTTCACCTTTTCGCTTTCGGATTTCCGCTGGTGTTCTTCCTCACGCCTCCCCCGCGCGGAACTTCTCGATCCAGCGCTGCATCTCTGGGTCATCCTGACCTGCCGCCGGGACCTGCACGCCCTTGATGCACGCCGGCCGCGCCGCCATGGTCTCAAGCCAACGGTTCAAATGCGGCATGTCGTCGGTCTCGACGCCGGCCCAGGCGTGGATGCGCACCCAGGGCCACGTGGCGATGTCGGCAATCGAGTAATGGCCGGCGATGAACTCACGGTCGGCCAGGCGCCCGTCGAGGATGCGGTAGAGCCGTGTCGTCTCGCTCTGGTAGCGCTCGATGGCGTACTTGATCTTCTCAGGGGCATAGCGAAAGAAGACGTTGGCCTGCCCTTGCATCGGGCCGACCCCAGCCATTTGAAACATGAGCCACTGGATCACCTCGGAACGTGCGCGCCGGGCGGTGGGCAAAAGCCGTCCGGTTTTCTCGGCCAAGTAGATCAGAATCGCGCCCGACTCGAACACGGCGAAATCGTCCTCGTCGCGGTCGATGATCGCTGGGATGCGGCCGTTGGGATTGATCTTCAGGAACCAGGGCTCTTTCTGTTGTCCCTCGAGCAGGTTGATTGGGTGCACCGTGTACGGCAAACCCAGCTCTTCGAGCATGATGGAAACCTTCCAGCCATTTGGCGTGGGTGCGGTGAAGAGATCGATCATGGTCCCTCCTGGTGACTCCATCATGGCAGCCTGTCGTCCTTCGTCCAACCGCACCGCGCCACCATCTGCGGGCGTGACGTAGCGACGCGGACCCGCTATAAGAAAGTCATGAGTCTGCGTGCCGGCTCCACGTGGCCAACCTTGCAGTTGGGCATGCGCGGATTGCGCTTCCTCCGCCACCTGCCGAACTTCGTGCGCCTCTATTGGCGGCTGTTCTGGGACGTGCGGGTATCCATCTGGCCAAAGGGCCTCCTCCTCTTGAGCTTCCTCTATGTGCTGTCCCCGATCGACATCATTCCCGATGCGATTCCATTCTTTGGCGAGGTGGACGACCTCGTGGTGGTAATTGTCGTCTGCCGCTTGTTCATGTACATGTGCCCGCGAGAGGTGGTGCAGGAGCATGTCCATCAAATCGACGCAGGCGTTTGAGTGGAGCGTGGAGAGTAAGAGCGTGGAGCCCAACCTATGAAACGTACAGTTCCACTGCTGATTGCCGCCGCCCTGGTGATTGCGCTCACCGTCGCAGCCGCGACGCTGAGCGGTCTCCTCGTCGACTGGCTCTGGTTCGACATGTTGGGGTTCGGTGGCGTCTTCGCCACCACCTGGGGGACGAAGCTCATCGCTTTCGGCGTTGCGGCGGTACTCTCTGCAGCGCTGCTGGCGCTCAACGGCGTGCTCGCGGCGCGCACGCTACCGCCGCCACAGCCGCGCCGGCTGCGCCTGATGCGCGGCGACGGCGTCGAGGGTTTGCCCGACATCTTGGAGTTGATGCCCGAGAATCTCCCCTGGCGTCTCATCGTCGTGGCGCTCGCGGCCGTGCTAGGGCTGTTCATCGGCGTCGCGCAAGCGGGCAACTGGGAGACCTTCCTCAACTGGCTCTACGGCGTTCCGTTCGGGCGTACCGATCCGCTCTTTGGCAAGGACCTCGGCTTCTACGTGTTCGTGTTACCGGCCTATGGCATCCTACGTGATTGGGGAATACTCATGGTGTTCCTCGCCATCTTCATGGCTGGCGGCGTGTACTGGGCGCGCGGCGCGATCGATGTTGAATCGGGAACTCCACGTGTGAGCCCGGCTGCGGTGCGGCACCTCTCCGCGCTGCTCGCCATCTTCTTCATCGTCAAGGCAGCGGATTACTTTCTGCAGCGCTACGATCTCCTGCTGAGCAACACCGGCGTCGTCTTCGGTGCAGCGTATACCGACGTGTACGTCCGCCTGCCGTTCCTCGCCGCCCTGATAGCACTCTCGTCAATCGCCGCCGTCCTGTGCATCGCCAACTTCGCCGCGCTCGGCTTTCGCCTGCCGGTAGCTGCCGTCGTTCTCGTACTGGCCGGATCGCTTCTCCAAGGCGTCGTGTCCGGCGTCTTCCAAAGCTACCGCGTCAAGCCGGACGAGTTGCGACTGGAATCGCCGTACATCACCAGCAACATCGCGCTCACCCGTTACGGCTTCGGACTCGACCGTATCAGCGGCAAACCATTTCCGGCTCAAGGCAAGCTCACCCCGGAAGTGTTGGCAGCGAATCAGACGACGGTTCAGAACATCCGTTGGTGGGACCCGCGCCCGCTGCTCGACACGTATCGCCAGTTGCAGGAGATCCGGCTCTACTACGATTTCCGCGACGTCGACATCGATCGGTACACCTTCAACGGCACGTATCAGCAGGTGATGCTCTCAGCGCGCGAGCTGAACCAGGAGAAGCTGCCTCCCGATGCGCGCACGTGGATCAACGAGCATTTCAAGTTCACCCACGGCATCGGCATCACCATGAGCCCGGTGAACCGTTTCGACGAGGAAGGGCTGCCGATCTTCTATGTGAAGGACATTCCCCCGGCGTCACCGGTGGGCCTTCCCATCCAGCGGCCTGAGGTCTACTTCGGCGAGGAGACGCGCAACTACGTCGTGGTCGGCGGCGGCACCAACGAGTTCGACTACGCCAAGGGCCAGGAAAACGTCTACAACACTTACGCCGGGCGTGACGGCGTGTCGTTGGGAACCCTGTGGCGGCGGGCGCTGTTCGCTTGGTACTTGGGTGATTTCAAGTTGCTAATCAGCGGCAACGTCACCGCCAACAGCCGCATCCTCCTCCGCCGTATGACGCAGCAACGCATCAGCCAAATCGCACCGTTCCTGCACCTGGACCGCGATCCATACGTGGTCGTGAGCGACGGCAGGCTGGTGTGGCTGCAGGATGCGTACACCACCAGTGATGCCCTGCCCTACTCGCAACCGGCCCAGCGGGCCGGCATCAACTACATCCGCAACTCGGTCAAGATCGCCCTCGACGCTTACGACGGCACGGTCGTCTTCTACGTCGCCGATCCCGAAGACCCCATCGTCCGCACTTACCAGCGCATTTTCCCCTCACTGTTCCGGCCGCTTGATGCGATGCCGGCGGCCTTGCGCCAGCACATCCGCTATCCCGAGGACCTGTTCATCCTCCAGGCCGGCATGTACGGCACCTACCACATGACCGACCCGGAGGTGTTCTACAACAAGGAAGATCAGTGGAGTTTCCCGCAAGAGAGCTACGGTGGGCAGACCATCACCATGCAGCCGTACTACACCATCATGCGGTTGCCGGATGAACCGCGCGAAGAGTTCATCCTCATGCTGCCGATGGTACCTAACAAGCGCGACAACATGATCGCCTGGCTGGCGGCGCGTTGCGATGACCCCCACTATGGGACCCTGATCGAGTTCGCCTTCCCGAAAGAGAAGCTCATCTTCGGCCCGGCGCAGGTCGAGGCCCGCATCGATCAGGACACCACCATTTCGCAGCAGCTCTCGTTGTGGAACCAGACGGGCTCGCGCGTCATTCGCGGCAATCTGCTGGTGATCCCGATTGACGACGCGCTACTGTACTTCGAACCCCTGTACCTGCGCGCCGAAAAGCGGGAGTTGCCTGAGCTCAAGCGGCTGATCGCTTCCGCTGGCGATCGTGTGGTGATGAGCCAGACGGTCGAGCCCTTGCTGGCGGCGCTCTTCCGCGGCGAGGAACTGCAGCCGCCGACCGTCACCGCAGCCGCGCAGGTGGCGCCCTCCGGCGCCGCTCCTGAGGCACAGCCCGGGGCCACCGGCTCCACCGCTGAAGCGCTCCGCCACTACCGCCACGCGCTCGACGCGTTGCGCAACAGCGACTGGCAAACCTTCGGCGCCGAGATGAACGCGCTGCAGAAAGCATTGGAAGGCACGCCACAGTGAGTGGCCAGCACTGCTGGAGTTACATCGCTTCCTACCCGCCCGCATGGGAGGATGTGGTAGAAAAGCGAAAAGCGCCTTTGGAGAGCTGCTGCATCTCCGTCGGCGCCGGGTGTAGGGGGCACGGGGCGGTTGGCTCGTCGCCCTTGTAAAATGCCTCTTCCAGCCATTCCGGGCACGCCGGCGTTGCGAGCAGGCCGGAGGCCGGATCGATGCGTACCAGTGATACGCCGGGCGGCGGCGTGAACGGGTTGGCGGGCAAACCCGCGGTGGCAGCCTTCATGAACTGCGCCCAGATCGGCAACGCCGCTTCCGCGCCGGCCAGATTGAGCGAGCGCTTGTGGTCGAAGCCGACCCATACCACGGTAAGCAGATCCGGCGTGAAGCCGGCAAACCAGGCGTCGCCGTAATCGTTCGTCGTGCCGGTCTTGCCGGCCGCCGGCCGCGTGAAGCCCTGTTTGCGGGCGGCGTGACCGGTGCCGTAGTCGAGCACACCCTCCATCAGATGCGTCACAAGATAGGCCGTGTCCGCAGGCACCACCTGCTCGACCTCGACGGGGTTGCGTTCGATCGGATGATTAGTGTGGTCGAATACCTTCTTGATGGCTAACGGCGTGGTGCGCAGGCCGCTGTTGGCGAGCGCCGTGAACGCCTGCGCCACCTCCAACGGCACGACCTCGGCGGCACCCAGGACCACGGACGGATACGGCGGCAGCGGCGAGTTGATCCCCAGGCGCCGCGCCATGTCGATGATCGGTTCGAGCCCGATCTCGTGTGCCAGGCGAGCGGTGGCGCAGTTCAGTGAGTGCTCCAACGCCTCGCGCACCGTTACCTCGCCCATGTAGCGTTTCTTGTAGTTGGCCGGCGTCCAGACCTGGTTGTCGTAGCTCCACTCGAACGGCTCGTCCTCGATCCGCGTCGTCGGCAAGATCGGATGCTGGTTGTGCCGTGTCTCTTCGAACGCGGCCAGGTAGGTGAACGGTTTGAAGACCGATCCCGGCTGCCGCAGCGCCTGCGTGCAGCGGTTGAATTGACTGAAGCGGTAGTCGCGCCCACCCATCATCGCCTTGATGGCACCGGTTTGCGGTTGAATGACGATCAAGCAGCCCTGGAGTTGGTCTGCCGGCTTGTCGGCGCGCAGGCGCGGGTGGCGCCGCTCCATATCCGCCAGCCCGGCCTGCAACGTCTGCTCGGCGAGCCGTTGCAAACGGGGATCGAGCGAGGTGTGGATGCGCAGCCCTTCGGTGGTCAGCACCTGCGCCGGGTATGTTTGTGACAGCTCCTGGCGCACGAAGTCGACGAAATACGGCGCGTCGTTGGTTTCGTTGACCGGCGCGGCGGTGCGCACCGGCTCGGTGACGGCAGCCTCATATTGCTCGGGGCTGATATCGCCCTGCTTCAGCATCAGCGTCAAGGCGTAGTTGCGACGGCGCGTGCAGGCCTCCGGGTCGCGGAAAGGCGAGTAGCGATTCGGCGCCTTGATCAAGCTCGCGAGCGTCGCCATCTCGGCCACCGACAGGTCCTGCGGCTCCTTGCCGAAATAGAACCGCGACGCCTCCCACACGCCGTAGATCCCCTGTGCGCCCTTTTGCCCGAGATAGATCTCGTTGATGTAGTTCGTCAGGATTTCTTGCTTCGAGAACTGCCGCTCGACGATAAGCGCCATCAACGCCTCGGTGAGTTTGCGCTTGAGGCTACGCTCGTCGGTCAGGAAGAAGTTTTTCATGAGCTGCTGCGTCAACGTGCTGCCGCCTTGCTCGACGTGACCGCTGCGCACATCCACCCACAGCGCCCGCGCGATGCCGGCGATGTCGATGCCGTGGTGCTCGTAGAAGTGCTGGTCTTCCACGTCGATGATGGCACGCAGCAACACCGGCGGCACCTCGTCGAGGCTCACGAGACGGCGTTCCTCCCAAACGTCTTGGTACAGGCCCGTGATCAGCTCGGGTTCGAGCTCGAAGGCGTACAGTTCCTTGTGAGTGGTGAGATCCTCCATGCGCACCACCATGTCGCCCGAGACCTCCAACCGCACGACGCCGCTGCTGCCGGCAACGGTCAGATACGGAAAATCATGCAACCAGATGTCCAGCAGACCGGCCTTCTTCTCGAAGCGATACTCGCCTTTGCGCGTCACCTCGTGGTCGACCGCCTGGTAATCGAGATCGTGCAGCCGATCGGAGAAGCCGATCGCCTGCAAATCCATCCCCGGATAGATCAGGAGGCTGTCGGCGTAGACCTTCGACGGGAACTTCCAGCGGTGCGTACGAAACTTCTCGACCACGACCGGCGCCAGCCGCTGCATAGCCATCCACAGTGCAATGCCGCCGACGGCGGTGGTGGCAACGACAAGGAGCAGAAAGCCGATTGCAATGCGTCGCAACATCGGCGGCGTCCGCGGTCTGAGCTCAGCCTTTCACAGTTTGGGGCGACGAATGAGGCGACCTCGTCGGCCATCTCATGCCCTCCCCCTGACCCTCTCCCAGAGGGAGAGGGAACCTGTTGGACGCGGTCATCGTAATTCCGAGCAGGGATAGGGAGGTCAGGGCTGAGAGGGGGTCGCGCGCCGTGAGGCCAGGGAAGCGCTCCCTGGCCTCACCTGCGGCGGTCCTATTGATTAGGCTTCAGGGCCATGAAGATGGTATTGTCGCCGCGGCGCACGAGGAACAGCACGCTCTTGCTCTTGCTGGCTTTCAGTGCGTTGCGGTAGCTGGGCAGATCTTTCACCGGCTCGCGGTTCACTTCGAGGATGACGTCACCGCGGCGTATACCGGCTTCATCGGCGCTGCTGCCCGGCTCGACGCCGGAGACGACGACGCCTTTGACGTTGCTGCCCAGCCCGAGACTGTCGGCAATCTCCGGCGTCAGCGGCTGCACGGTGAGCCCGAAGCCCTGCTCCTTGCCGCCGGCCACCGCCGTCTCCTCTTCCTTGAACTCACCGACCTTCACCGAGAAACTCTGCGTGCTCTTGTCGCGGATAACCTTGAGGGTGACGGTCTTGCCCACCGGTGTGCGCGCCACGAGCATCGGCAGCTCGGTAGATTCCTTGATCGCGTGACCGTCGAACTCGACGATCACGTCACCGACCTTGATCCCCGCCTCCTGCGCCGGGCCGTCCTTCATCACGTCGGCAACCAGCGCGCCTTTGGTCTGGTTCAACCCAAGCGATTCGGCGATATCCGGTGTGACTTTTTGAATCATCACGCCCAGCCAGCCGCGGGTCACCCTGCCCTTCTCCTCGAGTTCGGGCAGGAGGTCTTTGGCCACGTTCACCGGGATGGCGAAGCCGATGCCGATGTTGCCGCCCGAACGGCTGAAGATGGCGGTGTTGATGCCGACCACCTCACCTTTCAGGTTGATCAGCGGTCCGCCAGAGTTGCCGGGGTTGATGGCGGCATCAGTCTGGATGAAGTTGTCGTAGCTTCCCTGGCCGATGAAGCGGCCCTTTGCACTGACGATGCCGGCGGTGACGGTGTGCTCCAAACCGAACGGATTGCCGATAGCCATCACCCACTCGCCCACGCGCAGATCGTCCGAGTTCCCCATGGTGACGGCGGTGAGATCCTTCGCATCATCGATCTTGATGACAGCTATGTCAGTCTTCGGGTCGCGCCCGACGACCTTCGCCTTGTACTCCTTCTCGTCCACCGTCCTCACCACGATCTCGTCGGCGTTTTCAATAACGTGATTGTTCGTGAGGATGTAGCCGTCGCGATTGATGATGAAGCCGGAGCCGAGGCTGCGTTGCTTGAAGGGCCGCCGCGGCAGCGGACCGAAGAAGCGCTCGAACGGTTCCCAGAATTCGTGTGGGTTACCCTGGCCGCGCGGCTCGCCGCCGAAGGGTCCACCCTCGCCACCACCGATGCTGGGCCCTTCCCCCTGGGAGGTCGTAGACACGTTCACCACCGCTGCGCTGAGCTTTTCCGCCAAGGCAGCAAAATCGGGCAACGAGGTCACCGCCCCCTGCGCCTTGGGCGCCGCTGCTGGGGTGGCAGCAGGTTCGGCGCTTTGTTCACCCCAGAAGCTGATCGCCTCGACTCGCGAGCCGAGGTTCAAGCCCACGGTAGCGATCACGCCGGCAAGAAATCCCGCGGCGACCAATACGAACGTTTGACGCGCGCGCTTGTGCGCACTCATGCTTCCTCCTTGTTGATTCGGTCGTGGAGCAATGGACCCACCGCTGCCCGCGCTTTACGAACGACCACGCACGCGCTCCACGTAATTGAGGCGCAGATCGTACAGGACGGTGTCGAGCAATCCAGACTCCGAGTCGTCGAGATTCCCCTTTGTCTTCTCTTTGAGGATACCGAGGATGTCGATCATGTGCTTGGCCGCGAGCAGATCGGTGCCGAGCTTGTTGTCGATGGGGTTCGGAATCTCCCCCAAGTGCACCAAGGCCTGGGTGCTGAGACTCAGGATGAAGGTGGAGAAATTCAGCGGCAGCGCCGCCTCCTGTTGCCCTGACTGGGGCGGAGGCGAGGCGGCCTCGGGCGGCTTGTCGCCGGGCGCCGCCGGGCGCTCGGGGGCCTCGCGCGGCGCTTCCGGCGGCGCTTCCGGCCGCGCTTCACCGCTGTCCGAGAACCGTCGCCGGTCCTCGACTTTGAAGCCACGCTTTTCTTGTTTGTCCTCTTCGTTGCTCATTCAGCTCACGAAAAAGCCCGATGCCACGGCAGCATCGGGCTGTCTCCTTCCCACCGCCATGCTCCGGAATCAAACGTGCATAGCACGCAGCCGGCGGATGCGTTCATCGATCGGCGGATGCGTGCTGAACAGGTTGGCAAACGAGCGCCCGCTGAGCGGGTTGACGATGAACAGATGCGCCGTTTGCGGACTGGCTTCCATGGGGATGCGTTGCGATGCATATTCGAGCTTTTCGAGCGCGCTTGCCAGGCTCTCGCCGCTGTGCAACAGCTGAGCGCCGCTGGCGTCCGCCTGATACTCGCGCGAGCGCGAGATGGCGAGCTGAATGACCATCGCCGCCAACGGTGCCAGGATGGACATCATCAACAGGCCGATCAGGCCGCCACCCTCCTCGCGCTCGTCGCGCGAGAAGCCGCCGAAAATCGCCGCCCAGCGCACCATGTTGGCCAACATCATGATAACGCCGGCCAAGGTCGCAGCGATAGAACTGATGAGGATGTCGTGGTTGCGCACGTGGCTCAACTCGTGGGCGAGCACGCCTTCGAGTTCATCCCATGTCATCAAGCGCAAGATAC
>Ga0209777_10010014_pt1 | contig 10106 bp, 12 predicted proteins | sample FrelakmetHBP12HB_FD_187147 | JGI IMG/M metagenome (GOLD analysis project Ga0209777, IMG submission 187147) | Freshwater lake sediment microbial communities from the University of Notre Dame, USA, for methane emissions studies -HBP12 HB (SPAdes)... | ecosystem: Environmental > Aquatic >...
CCCCATCCTAAAGGAATACATTGAGAGGATTCGAGAGCGAATCGACGTCGTCATTAACGTTACCACGGGCGGCGGCAGGGTGGGAAACCCCCCCGAGGTCTGGGATCGCCTCGTGAAGGAGAAGTGCTACCTCGGAGAGGAGATGATGAGCCTCAACATGGGAACTATCAATAGGTGGGCTGAACACCCCACGGGGGACATTTTCCTAAATACTGTGCCTATGATCGAGCGATGGTGTGGTTATATGCAGGAGGCGGGTGTGAAGCCCGAGCACGAGATCTACGACACTGGCATGATCAACACCTGCAGACAGATCGCGGAGAAGAGGATCGTGGCTGAGCCATTACACCTCCAGTTCGTGATGGTAGGAAGAACGGGTTTCCTCCCGACCATGAAGAGTCTCGTTTACAGTCTCGACCAGATACCAGCGACTTGGACCTGGAGTGTCTGTGCCTTGGGCAGGAATGAGGTACCGATGTGCACCGCCGCGATGATACAGGGTGGCCATGTCAGGGTCGGCTTTGAGGATAACGTCTTTCTCAGAAGGGGGGAGCTTGCGAAGAGCAATGTCGACCTCGTTAGGAAGATGGTGAACATCGCTAAGGAGCTTGATAGACCCATCGCCGATCCCAGTGAGGCAAGAAAAATACTTGGCCTGAAAAAACGCTGATTACAATTTGGGGGGAATTGATTTGATCAATGGAGTCAAGCAGGTCACCTGCGTTGGAAGCGGGCTTGTGGGTCAAGGTTGGGCAAGTCTCTTCGCACTTGCAGGCTACCATGTCACCCTCGAGGATGTGAGTGAGGAGATATTAGATGACGCCTTTAAGCGAATCGAGGTGAAGATGCGCTTCCTCGAGGCAGCGGGACTCGCAAAGGGTGCCGAAAGGGCCTTCAGTCGATTAAGTAGATCATCGAGCCTAAGCGAGGCGGTGGGCGGAGCCGACTATGTCCAGGAATCGGTGTTTGAGAGCTATGCGGCTAAGAAGGAGGTTTACGGTAAGATGGATGAGGCCGCGGATCAGAGTGTGATCCTGGCGAGCAGCACTTCGGGTCTCTTGATGTCCGAGATACAGAAGGCCGCAAAGCACTATCCCGAGCGATGCATTGTCGCCCACCCCTGGAACCCCTCCTACTTGGTCCCTCTCGTGGAACTCTCCCCAGGTGACCGAACATCCTCCGAAACCACCGAGAAGACATACGAGTTAATGGAGGATATTGGCAAAGTGCCTGTCGTGCTGAGAAGGGAGGTCCCCGGCTTCATTGCTAATAGGTTATCGGCGGCACTTTGGCGTGAGGCTCTCAATCTAGTTGATACTGGAGTCGCCTCAGTTGAGGACGTCGACAAGGCTGTGGTTAATGGACCTGGCCTCAGGTGGGCCATCATGGGCCCTTACCTCACATACCACATGGGAGGTGGAAAAGGAGGCATAGAGTACTTGATGAGGCACATCGATGTCTCTAAGGCAAAGTGGCTTGAGACCATGGCGAAGTGGACCGAAACCCCGGAGTCTGCTGTGGAGAAGGCCATTAGTGGCGTCCACGAGTTAGAGTTCGTGAAGGATCACACTTTTGAGGAGCTCGAGGAGTGGAGGGATAATAGTTTAGTAGACATTTTGAGGTCCCGTAGGAAACGTGGGGAATGATGATCCCGATTGGTTATGGTTCGAGCCAAGCGGGGTCTAAGTAGGCTGGATTAGGGTATGAGTAGAATCCTCGGCACGACTTGACGCCTAGTTCACCCCTCTCGATCATCTCGAGGAGGAGCTTAGGTGGCGAGTCTCTGATGTCGTGGGATTCATTGTAGTATATGTTCTCGATATCCCTGACGACGTCAAGCCCGACCCGGTCCATCATACCGAAGGGTCCGATCTTCGTTTCGTAAATGCTCATCCAGGCCCTGTCGACATCTTCGAAGGAAGCGACACCTTCATCGACAAGGTGGAGGCATTCCCTCTTCACTGCGCGCCATACTCTGTTGAAGATGAATCCTGTGCTCTCCTTTTGGACTATGAGGGGGAGCATTTCCATTGACCTCATGAATTCCCTGACTCGGGTTATTGTTTGGTCGGAGGTCATGGTTCCCCTCATTAACTCGACTATTCGGCTTGTCCATGGGAGTGAGTAGAAGTGGGTGTTGAGGACCCGATCCCGTCGCTTGGTGACGTCTTCGATCAGTGATATGCGGATCGATGAACTGTTAGTAGCGATGATGGCGTCGGCTTTGCATAGGGCGTCTAATTCCCCGAAGACCTTTCTCTTTACTTCGAGCTTCTCAGGCACCGCTTCGATGACTAGGTCAACACCCTCAACCGCTTTGTTCGGATCTGGTTCGATCCTTACAATTTGGGCTATGGATTTTTTTGTTTCGGTTGTGATCTTGCCAGTCTCCACCCATGATTCAAGCTCGCTTGAGATGTTTGACTGAGCGTTTCCTAGGGCTTTGGGAGATAGATCATAGAGGTTCACTGGGTATGAGTGATTGGCACATTGCAGAGCGATCTGCCAGCCAAGGGTGCCGGCTCCAAAGACGCAGACGCGTTCTATTTTATCCATGGTTAACCCAGGTTCAGCAAATTATTAAAGTCGTGCATGTGGTTGATGTGGGCCAGGAGAATTCTTCCATTTGGTGATATTCGTGGAGGATATTTTCATTAAACTCGTGCGCGCTCGGAGGATACAGAGTCCTTATAGCGGCTATTTGTGAACTCGGCTGCCTATGTCCATAATGCTCTGGACCCAGTATAGGTAGCTGTTCACCGCTGCCCTGAGGGCCGTCACATCATCCGCAAAGATTTTAATTACTACACCTTTATCGGATGGTTCGAGGACTACTCGGGATCGCTCGGATATCCCCGATTCTAACTCGGGTTTTAGGGAGCTGATTAAAACCTTCACTATGTTAGGTGGAGCCTCTATCAGGATTTTGGCCTCGGCTTGGTTTAGTCGAGGCTCCAAAAATCATTCGCCTCAAACCGGGTTAGGTCTCTGCCTGGACCCTGGTGGAGGCCTGGCCCGTCTTCGTTGAAGGCATATAGGCTCCACCTGCGAACTTGTAGCCACACTTGGTGCAGCTCCAGATGCCGACTGCTGTGCGCTTGACCTTGGGACTAGCGCAGTTGGGGCACTTATGTGGCATCCTCATCTGAAACATTATGCGTGTCCAACGCTTCTGTACAGCGGCTCCTCCGCGTGTCCTGAGTCGTAGACCGTACGTCTTCTTCTTTCTCGTCATCATTAGTCGCCTATGGCCTTCGCCCTAATTGCAGGCGCCTTCTCCTGCGCCATATTTATGCATTTCTTAATCTCATCGAGCGCCAGGCCTTCTGAGCCACTCTTCTGCATCGTGCAGATGTTTCCATCATCGTCGAAGGTTATGGTGAGGCGGGTATCCATTACGTCCTCCTCGTCCGCTGTTGGGTCGAGGATGAAGTTGTCCCCAATCTTGAGGACACTGACGGCCACCGGCTTTTTCCTTATTGTGAGAGGTGCCTTTTCGTCGGTGAGTTTAGCTTCTCCGTCGACGACTTTGTACACTGGCTTCTTCGCGCCCATTAAGGCTGCGATTGCGCCGGCGCTGCAGGCATCGATGAGGTTTCCGTCGTAGTTGAGAATGTAGAGGTCGACGAAGACTATGTGGACGAGCTTTCCGCTTATTATGTTGAGCTCGTTTGTGTCAAGGACCTCGGCGCTACGGAGGCCACGATCGACTACTCTGGCCAGCTCGATGCTGTCCTCGTTAGGTGGGCCGGGTTCCCAGGCTGAGTTGGCGATTGGGGTGAACTCGGCGTTAGTCATGAGAACGCCTTCATCTGGGGTGTCCTCAAATGGTGTGCCTGTTCCGACCTTGACGCCGACCATGACGTGGGTCTTCCCTAGCCATACCTCGGCGCTCCCCTCGCTTTTATAGAGGACGTTGTGTTTTATTGTTAATTCTCGGAAGTCCTCGAAGCCCCGTCCATCCATCCGCTTACCGGTGGATAGAACCTCGATAATCTTCTTCTGCTTCAGGTGGCTGACTATGTTGCTCTTGCTCATTGGCGTCCCTCCTCGCTCTGTGGCTCCTCCTCAGGTTCCTCTGGCAGGAACTCCTTAACCGGCTTTTCCGGTGGCTGGTCGATGCTGTACTTCTTCTTCAGCGCATCACGTTGAACCTCGTAGACCTTCTTGCAACCCTCGATGGCGAGGTTGATGGCGGTCTCCGCCTCCGTTGTGGACATGGTGCCGTCCATCTGGAGGAGTGTCACCTTGTTGAGCTTAGGCATGTATGCGATGGGCATGTCGCTCTGCCCTTTCTTGTCCTCGTAGTCACCGAGGTCAACGATTAGCTTGTCCTCGATCTTACCGACTGCGCAGGCGGCGACGAGATCCCTCATCGGGATCCCCGCATCGACTAACGCCACAGCGGCTGCGTTGATGCTCGCGCACCTCGTTCCGCCGTCAGCCTCTAAGACCTCTACGTAGACGTCGATGCTTGCTCTGGGGTAGCGTTCGAGGAAGACCGCTGGTTCGAGGGCGGACCTCATGACCATGCTGATCTCCTGGTCCCTCCTCGAGGGGGCAGGGGATCGGCGTGGGTCGACGCTGAAGGGAGCCATGTGGTACCTGCAGCGCAGGACAGCCTCGTTTGGCTTCGCCTGGTGCTTAGGATGCATCTCGCGGGGTCCGAAGACTCCGCAGAAAATCTTGTTCCTCCCCATCTCTATATAGGCGGAGCCGTCCGCGTTCGGCAGTACTCCGCTCTCTATCTTGAGTGTGCGGAGCTCGTCGAAAGTCCGCCCGTCGGTCCTCTTCCAGCTTTTCCCGGCTTTTTTAGACTTCGCTGGCTTCCGGGCCACCGTCTTCTTTGTTGTTGGTTTCTTACTCATCGTGGTCTCTCCTTAAGTTGCCTCAAAAATTCCTGTGTCCTGTTTGTGAGCCCTGAGGTATGTGCCTCTTGCTCGATCTTATTCACTACCTTAACCACCATCTCTTCGCGCTCGCGGCTCAGGCCTGAGATGAGGATGCGGCCGTTCTGTCCTATGACGACCCTGCAACCAGTCTCCTTGATGATCATGTTGATCATGCTGCCCTTTTTCCCGATGAGGCGGGGTATCTTCGATGGTGTGATGCGTATGGTGAAGCCGTCGTATACTCTTCCGAGTCCGGGGCCGAGGATGCTCAGTATTGGCGTCCTCCTCCGGTCTAAATCGACGATCTTCGCGATGATCGTGTCACCGACGTCGAGGACACGGGTCATTATAAACTCTGTTCTGAAGGGGCGGTCCACTGCGTCGGGTATACCCATCACTGCCTCGGACTGGGCGCCTATATTGATCTTCCACTCGCCGAGATCAATGTCGAAAACTTCTCCGATAACCTGATCGCCGACGAGAGGGTTGTAAACCGACTCTAAGGCGACCACATTTACGTTTTCCGGGGAGTAGTTTACGAGGCCGAGGCGTGTCGCGTAGACCTGATCCTTGTTTCGATAGGTGTTTTCACCGGTCCTGATCCTCCCCTCATATAGGATGTCTCCTGGGAGGACCAGATCCCTGTCTTGGAAGTTCGCGCTCATATTTGTTCAGCTTCACTTGAGTATCTTTGACTGGAGGTTACCCTGCGTTGCTTTACCGAGCTTGTCCATCAGCTCGAGCTGCATCGCGGCGGGTAGCTCTATTACGGCGACCCAACTGCCGTCATGTTGCCACTCGTCCTTCTTGATCTCGCCGTAGTTCTTTACTATCCCGAAGCATCTCGCTGCGTGCTCCGGTGGAACTTTGATGGCTAGTTGAATGTTTTCGCTGCTCATGGGTAGGATGGGTCTGAGGAGCTGAACGAGCTCCTTTACCTGCTCCTCTGCGGATTTAAAGGGGTCAATGTTGAATTTGACCTCCTCCATCGCATTCTGTATGCGTGTTACTGGGTGGGGTAGCTTCGTGGCGGGATCGACGTAGGTTCTGGAGATGATGGTGATGATCTGTTTGAGTTTCTGCTCAGTCATTTCCTTCCGCTGTGCTGCTGTGAGGAGGAAAGTCCCCTTCTCGAACATTAGCTTGGCGACTTCGAGGGGGTCGCCCGTGCCGAACTCGTCTTTCAATTTACTCTCAGATGCTTTCTCACCCTTGTTTGCATCTGTGAAGATGGTGTCTACAAGGATCACGTTGGCTATGTCGATAGGCTCACCTTTTTTATAAGAGAGTCCTTTATCTGGATCGACTAGGATCTCGTATTTCTCTCCGCCGTGCTGGTATCTAACCAGGGTGTAGTTGCTTCCCATCCCTCTGGCCCTTCTACCTCATGTGCTTCTGCACTTCGGAGTCGGAGAGCCTTCGGAAAACCTTCGTCTCAGCTGGCACAACAGCCACTTTGATATTGTTGGGGTTTAACGTGTCCTCTGAGGCTATCTTGATGGCTTCTGCTGCGAGGCTGATCGCACTATCAAGGGTGATGTCGTCTTTATACCTCTCCTCGAGGAGTTTGTTTGCCTCATCGCTCTTCCTGCCTACCGCCGTCGCCTTGTATCCCCTGTAGCTACCGCTAGGGTCGGTTGTCATGACCCTGCTGCCTTCGGCGTCGATGCCGGCCATTATAGTGCTAACGCCAAAGGGGCGTACACCGGCGTGCTGAGTGTAAAGCTGAGCGATGTCTCCCAGTCTTCTCGCGAGTATCTCGACATCAACGGGCTCGTTGTAGAGGAGCCTATTGCTCTGCGAGTAGACTCTGGCTTGGTTTATGAGGACTCTAGCGTCGCTGCTCAGCCCTGCGATTGCCATGCAAACGTGCTCGTCGAGCTGGAAAATCTTGCGGAAGTATTCTCCGTCTTCCAGTATGCTCTCAGGGGACTCGTTAGCTGCTACAGCTACCCCCTGGGGCGACGAGACGCCGACGATGGGCGCACCCCTCTTCACCAGCTCCAGGGCATATTCAACCTGGTAGAGTCTTCCCTCTGGTGAGAAGATTGTTATGGCTCGGTCGTAGGCTCGGGGCATGAACAAAGGGCTTGTCTCCTCGACTCTCCTTCTCTCGTTCGCCCATTCTTATTCAGTCCGGCTTAAAAAGCGTTTGTCGGTAAAGGTACATGACAGAGGAGTGCTTTCGACCCCTTTTTATATCTCATGCACGCAGGTTTGCTAAGTTTTAAACACACTGAAGACCGCGCTTATGGTATGATTAGCCGGGAAGAATCCATCGGCATAGTTAGGCAGCATGTTAAGAACGAGAACCTCGTTAAACACATGATCGCGGTTGGCGTCATCATGAGGAGTTTAGCAGCTCGTTTCGGGGAGGACCAGGAACTCTGGGAGGCCGCCGGCATTCTCCACGATATCGACTATGAGGAAGTCGGCCAAGACTGGACGAAGCATGGAGCGGTCTCCGCTGAGATCGTGAAGGACTTACTCCCCGAGGATGGACTCTACGCAATAAGAGCCCACAATCCGCAGACAGGTTCTCTGCCCAGGAGCAGAATGGATTGGGGGCTTTATGCCGCTGATGGGCTATCTGGCCTAATAATCGCTCAAGCACTGATGATGCCCGACAAGAAGATAGCGTCTATTAAGGCATCAAGCCTAGGGAAGAGGATGAAGGACAAGAGCTTTGCACGCGGTGTCAACAGGGAGAACATAGTCAAGTGCGCCGAGCTTGGCATCGGGCTCGATGAGTTCTTCCAGATTGGGCTAGATTCGATGGCGAAAGTTGCTGGGGAGCTGGGGCTGTGATTTACGTTGGTAGACAGGGAGACGCTTAGGAACAGGATAATTAGGATCATCGCCGCTACTCGATTTCCCTTCATTGATCAAGTTGACTGGGGTGAGGGTTACATCACGATCGTAAACGACGAGGTGAAGCGGAAGGGGATTGAGACAGGGACCGAGATCATCTACCCAAGTATCGTCATCACCCGCTCGGATGGGCGTATACAGGAGATAGGTGAGGTCGAGTTTGAGGATGGTGTCAGCGTGGCTAATGTGCCTAATTGGAGGCTCTTCAGTGACTCGGCGGGGAAGGGGAGGTTTGTTAAGAAGTTCTTCCTATACGTCCCCGAGGGGGTTGAGGAGAAGGCGATCAAGCTCCTCGAGAACAATAACATAGAGTTCAGTGGCCTCCGTGTTTATGCTGTTAAGAACGGGAACCTCATTATAACGCCGATCAAGAGCAACGATGGGCCCCACGACCATCGATGAGTCCTTTAACTGAAGGCGGTAAAGGGAAAGAGCCCCGCCGATGCCCACGCGAAAAGCAGCGTTGTCAATATTATCCCCGCCCAGACTCTCCCAGTGTACCTGTATAGCCACCACGAGGAGAAGGTTGAGATGGCGAGGAGTGGCACGATGGCCCATATGAACTCTATGAAGAAGCCAAGCGTCCCTGGGATGAGTTTGTAGTTGGCTACAAACATGGGCAGGTACTGGATGGTTAGTAGGGCTAGGTAAGGCGCCAGCTTCAGCATTAGGGTTCTTGCCATGTTGCTTCGCGTTGAGCCAGCCATCTGCCTCTCCCTGTAGACGTGGAGGTAGAGCCCCTCCGCAGCGAAGTAGACTAAGTAGAATGGTATGAACAGCGGGAAGACGATGGCCCTGCTCTGTATTAGTGGTGTGAAGATGGGGACGATGAATCGAATTTTCTCCCCGAAGAAGGATGCTGAGGAGTAAGCAACCCCGTAAAGCGCACACATGATTACGGCTCCCAACACCGCATCTCTCAGTCGGAACGACTCACGGAGATAACCAAACGCGTTAACGTTCCCCTTTGGTCTCCTCCATGACATGACGAAGAATAAGGCAAACCCAACCAATCCGGTTGTCAGCAGCCACCAAGCCATCGATGCCCCGAAGAGGAGCGGGGGGAACTGGATAATCGTTCCAAGGAACATGGCGGGAAGGTAGAGGACTAGCCCCAACAGGCTCCACTGGATGAGGACGCGGCGCTCCCTGAGGAACCTGTTCCTGACGCTTACTGGTTCTCCGACGCCTCCGGGGAGGAGTCCGTTGACTACCTGGGATATTGGGATAATAGAGGCGACGAATGCGAAGAGGGCGACTACCATAAGCGCTTCACGGATCAAGTAGGTTTGTGCTTTCACCGTTGAGGAGTAAACATCGGCTCGAAGTGCGGAGTTGGCCCAGGTTACAACCTCATTGACGGTCGCGTGGTCGATTGGCTCAACGAGGTGTATGGCCTCTAGGACCATCAGCTCTCTGGCGGTCCCGTTACTGAACTCGCCGTAGACTTTTCCCGGCACGATCTGGTCCGACGTGCCGAACACAGGTCTCAGGTATGCGTCGAGACTCTTAGTATCGAAGAGGACATCGTTTCTGCCAACTATGAATAGGAGGTTGCGTGGGTGGGTAGCATCCATGGGAGTATACCCGGAGTCTCCCTGTCCGCCACCGATGAGAACAGTCGCCGCGATCGAAGGGTTGCTGGAAACAGTAGCCCTCACCGCGCCCGCTCCCATACTGTGTCCGCAGACCCCAATTAGGTTTGAGTTCACACATGGCAGTGTTGTGAGGTAGGCGACCGCGGAGCCTAGTCCGAGTGTTGGGTCGGTCACCCCGAAGCCCGCGTCCGACTCCCCGTGCCCCTTCTCGTCTATCGTGAGTGCGACGTATCCGTTCCGAGCGAGCTCCAGCGCGATTCCGCTTAGTACCTCCTTTGCATTGCTGATTCCGTGGGCTAGGGCGAATGCGGGCGCTTTTCCCGTCATGTTTTTCGGAGTGTACAGCGTGCCGCGGATCGTGTATCCTTGGGCAGGTATAGTGACCTCGGTGACTTTGACTCCTCCGAAGTCGGTGTTTATGAGTGAGGCCCAATAGACCGATCCGAAGAATATCCCAAGGATTACTAGGAGAGTCAGGTACCTTCGTTGGACCATTATTCGATAAAAGGTCTTGACCAGGGCTTAAAAGTGTGGGCTGTTTACGCCTCGTAGACTGTCTTGCCGCCGAGGATGGTGCGGAGGACCTTTGTGTCTTTGATGTCGTCTTCGGGGCAGGTCAGTATGTCACGGTCGATGACGATCATGTCTGCAAGCATGCCAAGCTCTAGGCTACCTTTGATGTTCTCCTCGAAGCTTAGGTAGGCTCCGTTTATTGTGTACATCTTTATGGCTTCCTCTCTTGTGA
>Ga0209777_10010015_pt1 | contig 10105 bp, 10 predicted proteins | sample FrelakmetHBP12HB_FD_187147 | JGI IMG/M metagenome (GOLD analysis project Ga0209777, IMG submission 187147) | Freshwater lake sediment microbial communities from the University of Notre Dame, USA, for methane emissions studies -HBP12 HB (SPAdes)... | ecosystem: Environmental > Aquatic >...
CGCAGAAACTTTGTTGACGGGACTGGCATAAACTGCAGTTTCGCCGTCTTCCAAGACGCAACGGGCAAAGCCCAAGACCGCGTCAAAGCCCTCGGCATCGCAATCGGCTCAGGCTACCTCTTTCCAACAACATTCGAAAAAGAAGTCTACAGCGACCTAACAGGCGAACGAGGCGTCTTAATGGGCGCGTTGGCAGGCATAATGGAAGCGCAATACAACACCCTGCGCGAGCGTGGTCACAGCCCAAGCGAAGCCTTCAACGAAACCGTCGAAGAACTAACCCAGAGCCTTATACGATTAGTTGACGAGAATGGCATGGATTGGATGTACTGCAACTGCAGCGAAACAGCGCGCATCGGCGCATTACGCTGGAGACCCCGTTTCCGTGAAGCCACTCAACCAGTGTTTGATTCACTCTACGAGCTTGTCGCTGCAGGCGAAGAAACACGCATCGTACTGGAAAAGAGCAAAGCACCAGACTACCGCCAGAAACTCGCTGACGAACTTAAAGAAATGGGCGACAGTGAAATGTGGCGTGCAGGAGCAACCGTACGCTCACTGCGCCCTGGCAAAGCAAAGAAAAAAGAGTAAATTTTTGCTCTCTTCTCTAATTTTTTATTCCATTTTTATAGTTAGGTCCAAACCTTAAATTTTAAAATAGCACACAAATGCGTGCGAGCTAAAGGAGGTGGGGTTTATTCATGAGGAACGATGAATGCATAATAAAATTTCTTAATAAAGACGGAAGAGTGCTGCAATCTTTTCAAAGAGATAAAGATGGTTGGTTTGAAACTAGTTCTAAGGGAACAGTTAGAAGATGCACAGCCGAACAAACATTATCTCATCTGTTGCCTCCTCTAGCTGGTGTTAGCAGAGCAATTGTAAAGGTGGAAAGGATACCGCCTAAGAGTTCGAGTTGAATACCAACCTAAACTATAACTTTGTTGTTGGATTGAAAGTTATTCTTAATTCTTGATTATACGTTAAGTTCTTGTTTGTTGAGTAAGCTAATTTTTTATACTTCAAAACCACGCTTTGCTAAAACAACGCGAGGCTGAGTCTTGGATTACGTTAAGTTGCTGCAGTTGCTATCTTTGTAGTGACGCTTTTCTTGATGATTAAGCGTCCATTCGGCTTGCGGCTGGGATATGCGGCTGGAATCGGCGCGGCAGCTTCACTGTTGCTTGGCACAGTAAGTTTTGGGCAGGCTGCACAGTCCTTTTTGAACATTTGGGATGCAGCTTTAGCGTTTCTGGGCATTGTAGCGTTGTCGGTGACGTTGGATGCTATGGGCTTCTTTAAGTGGACTGCACTGCGGGTAGTGAAGTTGGCTGGCGGCAGGGGCTTACGACTTTACTTCTATATCGCTTTGCTAACTGCGGCTGTAAGTATTCTTTTTGCAAATGACAGCGCAGTTCTAATTTTAACCCCGATTGTTTTGGAGATTGTCACTTGCCTTGGCATAGGTGGAAAGAGCAGGCTTGCATACCTTTTCACTGCAGGCTTAATCGCCGATACAGCAGCAATGCCGTTGATTACAAGCAACCCCATCAACATTCTAAGTGCCGACTTTTTCAAGTACACCTTCATCGACCACTTGATCTTCATGGGTCCAGTGGCAGTGGCAACTATTCTGAGCAGCCTGCTGCTGATTTACCTCTTTTTCCGAAAGCAAATACCGAAAACTTACAACATTGAAGCGGCACAGGCCCTAACCAAAGGCAAACCAGCGATTTCGCCGAGTCTGTTGAAGATAAGCGTGGCTACGCTTGTAGCGATTGATGTAGGCTACGTTTTGACTTCTTTGAATAGGTTTCCGGTTTCACTCGTAATTTGCAGCGGCGAAGTATTTCTGGTGGCGGTGTACTGGTTTACGTTGAAGCATAACGGTTCGGTAAACGGAGAGAAGAAAGGGCTCACTGGTTTGGCAAGAGATATCAATTGGGATATCGTGCTGTTCATGCTTAGCATCTTCTTAGTGGTTCAAGGATTAGAAACAGCAGGCGTCACAAACTTGCTAGCTTCTGCGCTCGTAGCGACAAGCAAGCTTCCTTCTGTCCTTGGGGTTTTTGCGCCGAGCATGGTTGTGACGGTTGGGGCCAGTTTCATGAATAATTGGCCGATGACGATTCTGGGTTTGCTAAGCATTAAACAGGCAGCAGTGACTGGAGCAACATTGACAAACTTGATTTTCAGTAACGTCATCGGGAACAATTTGGGGCCACACTTTTTCCCGCTTGGGTCGCTTGCGATTTTGATGTGGATGGAAATGATGCGGCGGAAAGGAGTGAACCTTAGCCTTAAAGAATACCTCAAAGTTGGCGCCGTACTGTCTATCGCGCAGGTGGCTATTGCTTCATTAGTTTTATGGGCAGAGCTAAGTGCGGGATTCAAGCTTTTTTAGTATCTGCCGGTAAACTGCCAATGCAGTTTTTTCATCAGTTACGCCTTTTATAAGCATGCGTCCCCCGTTGAAGAGGCTAACTTCATATTCCTTATAATTGAACATAAGAGCCAAACGTGACTTCAAACAAACGTTAAACTGCTTGTTAACAGCTGGATAAACCTCATCAAGGTTTAACCGTAGCGGTTTTTCAGGGTTAATGTTAGCTGTATCTCTTCCACAAAGCCAAACCAGTCGTTCACCGCCAGCAACCCCAGATAAATCACCGTGGCAGACGGGACAACGAGTGCTCTTAGACATGTCAATGGTGGTAAAGTCCATGTCGCTAAAGTCGCAGACCAAAAGTTTGCCCTTCAAAGTCTGCCCCACTTCAGCCAAGAGCTTTATGGTTTCCATAGCTTGTAAGCCGCCGATCACACCGGGCGTCGCTCCGATCACGCCGCGGGTGCTGCATGTGAGCAAGTCGTCGTCAGAGAGGTTAGGCATCAAACATTCCAAGCAGCCCGTTTCTGGCGGAGCAAACACTGATAGGTTGCCTTCTATGCCTATGGCTGCTCCGAAAACATAGGGAATTTTTAGTTTTACGCATGCACGGTTAACAAGGTAACGAGTCACCATGTTATCTAAACCGTCAACAACACAGTCCACACCGGTCAAAAGCCTCTCGACATTGCTGGCGTTTACGTTTTCAGTGAATGCTTCAGTCCTAATCAGCGGATTGAGTTCTTGCAAACGTTTTGCAGCGATTTCAGCTTTTGGATAATGCAAATCAGCGCTGGTGTAGAGGATTTGGCGGTGAAGATTCTGCAGCTCAACTGTGTCCTGGTCAATCAAACGAATACAGCCAACCCCCGCTAAAGCAAGATAAAGCGAAGAAACCGTGCCTAAGCCACCTGCGCCGACAACGGCCACTTTGGACTTAGCCAAACGCGCTTGACCTTTTTCGCCCAATTCTTTCATTGTAACTTGGCGACTGTAGAATTCTTTAGCGAACGCTCCCTTTCCCGTCACATCTACCACAACCAATCTCCAAATGAAGTGTTTGTTAGTTACTGTTATATTTGCCTTTTACTCCATTAGCAGTAGATGGAGAATTGGTTTTCAGATTGTTCCCGCAAAGTCAGTAGTAACTGTTTTCTACTGCGCTTTGAATTGCCGTTCAAAAAGCTCAAAGTGCGAGCCAAAAGCAAAAAAGAAACTTTCATTGATATCATACTTAGGGGGCTCAGGCATCTGATTAACTCTCGTTGGCGTTATCTCTATTGTTAAAGGCAGCGAAGAACTGATAGAGGGCAATCTTACTATGCAGTAACAGACATTGTTAACGGCATCAATGCAGTCAAGCAGAACGCTCCACAAGCAACACAAGAAGCAAAAACTGCAACGGGAACTTAGAATTTCACCTTTTCCTTTCTTTTTTTGCACTTAATTTATTAACCTAACATGTATGCTTCATTTATGGAATTTAAGATAAAGAATAGCCAGATTACTCAAGATGTTGTTGGCAAGGTTGTTGAGTTCCCAAAGTACACCACGCAGATCATTAATTTGGCTAATCAGAATGCTCAAGGAACAAGACCCAAGGTTGTTGGGCAGATGTCTGAGTTGATCAAGCAGTTTCCTGGACAGGCCTATGAAGAATGGGTAAGTTGGTATCTTGAGCAAATGCCCAAGGCAGTTGATGACGCGACAGAAAGAATCTGTGAAATGGTGAAGAACCTTGCTTTAGCTATGCCAAAAATAGACGAAGAAATGGTTAGGCAGTGGATTGAAGACTTGGTGCTGACGAAAACCTTTGTGGGTTTCTGTTTCCAAGAAAGCATTTTGAAAGCGATTTCTGCAAAGAAACGTCTAAAGTACAGGGTCGCTACGCCGCAAGATGAATCAAAAGGCATAGACGGATACATATAGGGGAAACACCAGTTTCAATTAAGCCAATAACATACAAAACTAAGAACATGTTGCAGGAAAAAATAGAAGCAAAAATGATTTACTACGAGAAACTAAAAGATGGAATAAAAGTGGAGTATAATTTCTAAGTTCTAATCCACTTGCTCAAAGGCACCTTATTAATTGATCTTAACTTTCCTTCCCCAAAGACGAAGGTTGGCTTCTCTTTGTAATCGACTTCGAATGTATTGTCTTTAACTTTTATTTTTTCCAACTCATCGAACATCAGCTCAACTTCTTGGCTGGTCATAACAGGAAAATCGTAAGTTTTGTTAATGTATACCAGCGGTCCCTTAATTTTTGTTCGCTCCTGGACAAACTGTAAATGTTTCTCAATTCTGTTTTCGATTAACCTGTTTGAAAAATCAACTATATCTTCAAACCGTTCTTCCAGATGGTCTTTGAAGTTTGGGTCAATTTCAAGTCCAACGCTATTTCTTCCAGTGGCCATAGCAGCCGCCGTGGTAGTTCCAGTCCCAAGAAACGGATCCAAAACAGTATCTTCCCTGAGAGAAAACATGTTAATTATCCGGTAAGCTAACTCGAAGGGGTAAGCGCCACTTCTGTCCCTGATTTTTTTGTTAATGTTATTTTGCTTAGTGCCCTTGAGGTCTTCCCAAATGTCAGAGAACCAAATGTTTCGTTCTTCCCAGAAAAACGCGCTTTTTTGTCGCCTAAGCTTGTCCTCGTTTGTTTCCTTTCCTTAAAACTAGAATATGTTCATGTTCCAATGTCACGTAGGCTCCAGCGGGCAGCATCCCCGAACCCATGAACTTGTTGGGTGCATTTGTCTGCTTTCTCCATAAAATTTCAGGTAAAGAACTAAAACCCAACTTGAGACAATATTCCAGAATTCTTGAATGATTAGAATACAGCCTGAATTCTTCGCCAATTTTCCTCGTAGCATTCCCAATATTTATGCAGGCAAATCCGCCATCTTTGAGGACCCGATATACCTCTTTCCAGACCCTGTCAAGTTCTCTATTCATTAGTTCAAAGGCCTGATTTCCATCTTTTCTCCTCAATGCTTTTCCAATTGATGGTTTTTGCTTCGAGAAGATTTCATCCCACATTTCAATCATTGGATACGGCGGCGAAGTTACCATCAAATCTATGGACCCGTTGGATAACTCTTGCAAATCAGTTGCGTTCTTAAAGTAGATTTGGTGAGTTGTTTTCAAGATTTTTCCGCAGACTCCAATTTTCCAAGCGTAAACGGATTTGTAACCCCGTCAACTTGATGTTAACTTACTGACAAACTGTTTTAATAAATCATTGGATTCCATTTGCAATAATACTATAAATCGATTTTGTCGTTAGTAAGTTTGTATTCTGAAAGTTTAATAGCGTCAGCACATCCGCTCTCTAAGATTGAACCGAAGTCCCTAATTGCCATTCGTTCTATGGTTTTTCTGTGAGGAAACATCTCGTCTGGGAGAACATTGTAGCGGAAATAGTTCCATTTCGGGATTGTTGGGTGGTCTTGTCTTAGTCTGTCAACGAGACCAGCTGCTTCTCCAACGTAGAAGAGCTTAGTTTCAGTGTCGACCAAGAAATAGAGTACATTGTTTGCTCCTATCTCGAACTCAAGCTCGGATCGAGGTATCCATTTACTTTTATGTATCCTGAAAGGTGGCTTCTGGATTAGTTCATCATCTATTTTATGTAGGACTGGCGATTCGATGAATCGTTTGAAGAGTTCTGAGAAAACTGGTTTTTGAGTGTAATATGACTGAAAGTAGAAGGTCTTTGCTTCGCGCTCGTATTCTATATTAAGAAACTCCCAAAACGGTATATCCTCTTCAATGCTCGAGTTGTCTGTTCCTTTTGACTTTCGAAGTCGATCCTCAATATCGCGAACAAAACTCATCAGAAAAGCATCTTTCAGCTCGTAGGACAACTGCTTCTGGTACCATAGTCGGTAAGCTGGCGTTTTTCGACCTTCTTTTGCAATTGTAACCCATCCACATATTCTTTTCCCTTGAACTCAACTTTAACTTTGGATTGCAGGGAGGTTCTTGATACACAAGAAGAAAAGTCTTTTTCGATTTCCCACATTCTACAAGCCCATTGAGGAATAGTCGTCCCATTTTGCCTAAAAAGAGACGAATCTACCTTTTTACGCCAAAGAGGATAATCTACATCCGATCTCTCGATCTTCACAAGCACCCTCAAACTTATCTTCTTAGTGAAATGACAATTTAAAATCTTCTCAAACAACTGATTAACCAAAGCCCATGCGAATGTCATTTGAGGATTCCGTTTTCCAGCGCGCGGCAAAATAATTATTGGAAAAAATGAAAGAAACAAAAAACGCTCTTGATTGGAAAAAGCGAACAATGAATAGAGCTGACGTAGAAATCACGATTGAAGACCTTCTTTATCAAGAACTACCGATCTGTCGTTCTCTAAAAAAGTAAAGTAAGAAAAGGCATTGCTTGTACCCCAGCACATTTTTGACTCGTATCAAGGAGCCAGCCAAGCATCTACATCAAATTAACCTGATCTCTTTGTTCCCAAATCAATAAGCCCATCCGCACCTGCGAATCAATGGAGAAACTCCTATGTAGCACGAAATGGTTGGGAAAGGTTCCTTGGGGTGATCAACGACATATCTTAGAAAAAGTCCCATGGCCGAGTGATTTCCCTCAATAATAGTAAAAGGGCCATTTTTTGAAGGACCGACTAAAATAAGGTTAAGATTGTGGTTTGGGTTACCGGCTTTTTCTCGATATTCCTTAATGCTGCTCATCAATCCAGCAAATTCCTTTTTGAGTTCACCATCCGTTATTGTTGGATTCTTGGTCGGATCTCCGTCAAATCTTACGTAGTTTTCGACTGCTAAATCGATATTTCCGCTATCACCTGAAAGAAGACTCCACCCTCTGTCTCGAATAACCCGTAACGATTTAAGGTCTTCAATGTCAAGCACGACCTTATACCACTTTAAATCAAGCAAGAAAATATTAAGAACAGGCCAACGACAACAGGACAAAAAATTGAGGCGCTGCCTATGCTTTTCGTGATTGCAATAGTCGTTATCAGCCAGGAGTTTTGGGTCAATAGGGGGCGCATCGGGTCTCACCCTGATCTTTTCATATTCTCTAGCAACCCATTGTGCAATGACTTCCTGATGATGTACCTCTCCAAGAAACCTTATAACCGCTCCCCTCAGCCTTGAGTGATATCATGCTAGCAAAACATAAGTTTTTTGAATTTTGCACCGTATTCTAATTCTACAGGTTCTTGGTGTAAGACTGAAAATTAAACTCTTAAACAGGCTAGAGTAGTCAGTAAGTGACGGAAGACAAAAGCGTGGGAATCTACAAAGTATTGATGTCGTGGTTGCTAAAAGCAAGTCCTTTTCCATCTGAATCTCTTGACAACCTCGCAGAGATTATGCATGTAACCAAAATTTTGAAAAAAAGCAAGTTAGATCGCTATTATAAGATGCGATTCTTGCCGGCAGGTGGCATGGCTTCTTTAGACAGGGTATTATTCGATGCCAAATATCTTGCAACGCTTCTTCCTGAGGAAGTGCTCGCTATAGGCGCGCATGAGTTCACTCATCTAAATCAGAGACATGGAAGAAAGCGATTCTGGCGGTTAGTAGTGCCAGCGATAATGATTGGAACCGTAATAGGGTTCCTTGTTTTTTTCAACTTTGCATTAATTAACTCAGTTCATTTCCTCAACAATTGGGGAAAAGTTGAGTCCAGTTTGTTTGCCGCTGTATTCGTCGGTCTTTTTGCTTTGACTGCCGGTACTTACGTCAACGCTAAATGGCTTCGCCAACAAGAGACAGAATGCGACCTCAGTACAATAAAATTCTCAAATGACGAAGCTATGATATCCTCTCTGATTAAATTTAACAAACTTCATCCCAAACAAAAGACACGCCTTGACAGATTGATACCTATGACCTATCCAACACTTGAGCAAAGAATAAACGATATTAGGACAGCAACGGAGAACAAAAAGAATCAGGGCTCATAGACTACAAGATTTGGTGCAAAGCGCAAGATACCTTATCAAGATAGAATAGACAATCAAGAATTAGATGTCAAGCATAAATTTGTTTGGTTGACTGCTCACGTGTCTTCAAGAGACTTAAAATATTCGAATTCGTCGGTTCTTTTGTAAAACATATTCGTTTGCTTTCTGCAAAAGCATAGCCAATCTCCATCGTAGTTCCAACCCCATAATGTTCCTGCCCATTCTTTTCGTTGACGACAACAACTAACTAAGCAGAATCAATATGATTAAAATAAGACTCCATAAGCCTTGATCGAGCAACAATAGTCTCCGAAGTTTCTTTATCGCGCGCGTGGTTGTTCCTAAATTAGTTTGCGAAGTATCTGATGCTTCTAGATTTGCTTAATTTGTGCGTGTTGATGGCTGCTTGAGCCGTGAGAAGCATAATTAGGACGCAGAGTTGAGAATGAAACGTTACTTTGGCTAATCCTCTCAGATTGTGCTGCGTGAGGCTAGTCAAGTTCTTGAGTCTGCTGAAAACTCGCTCAACAGCCACCCGTTTCCTGTAGGCTCTTCTAAACTTTTGAGGGCCATGACTACGAAATTTCCTATCAACTCTAAGAATGCCTTTGACGCCTTTGCATTGATTTCTTGGATATGGAATAACCGGCAATGCTCCATGAACCAATGCGTTTTCTCTCAGATTTGCTGCGCTGTACTGCGAATCTGCCAGAAGCTTTCCAGGCTTCACATACTCTGATGCTTTACTAAACAAGCTTATGGAATGTTTCTTCTCGTTCTCGTTGGCCGAAACCACAATCATAGCAATTGGCAACTCGCTTTTGACGTCAACTGCCAAATGAAGCCTGTAGCCTAAGTCTTTGGCTTTGACTGCTCTGCCGATTCTTGATTCGGGATCGCTGTAGCCTGTGCGGTTGTCAAGGTTTCGGCGGCTGTACGCTTTGATAAATGTTGAATCTAACGCTAAGGCTTCTCCTTTAATTCTTCCTTTCGCTACGAGCACTTCAACGGCTTGATCCACTATTCTCGCTAGCCTTTCAGGACCTACTTTGCTTCTGAACCGCGACAAATCTGCAATGCCGTAAGGCGGCTTATTGTCTTCTATGTCACAGATTTTCTTGAGTCTTGGGTCTTTCCACATTTGGCGTACAAGCATTCGGTCGCTTGGAATGTGCTTTACTCGTCTTACAAGATGCGCTTTGAAAAGTCCAAGCGGGTTTCTTGGCGGTCTTCCCCTTGAGCCAAGTGGATGGTATGGTTCATTTAGGATTTTTTGGGCAAAAGATAAATCGACCTTGCAAAAGAACGTTTCTAGAGCCTCGTATCTCTTCATTGCTCACCCCAATAAGAGGTACGAGACTCAACTAATACGAATTTAGGAACACGCATGCGCGCTAAGCGGTTCTTTCCAATATGACATAATTATGTCTTGCACACCTTAAACGATAATTGAAAACATCTTTAATTGAACCACGACAGCATACTAACACTGTACTACTACAGATGTTCTGCTAATAGTGGAAACGGAATAGAGATAGAAACACAAAATATATCAAGCTTAAATATCTACTTAACTATTTGGAAGATAGCAAGATTAGCGTATCAGAATGTGATGCGAATAATGGAGAAAACCAACAGGCCTCTAAGTGTCGAACTAGTTTCTATGCAAGTTGTAGATGCAGATGGTCGATTTGTAGGGACAGTTAAACAAGTTTTCTTGCAAGCTGGAAAGTCAGAATATTCATTATCAGTCGA
>Ga0209777_10010016_pt1 | contig 10105 bp, 12 predicted proteins | sample FrelakmetHBP12HB_FD_187147 | JGI IMG/M metagenome (GOLD analysis project Ga0209777, IMG submission 187147) | Freshwater lake sediment microbial communities from the University of Notre Dame, USA, for methane emissions studies -HBP12 HB (SPAdes)... | ecosystem: Environmental > Aquatic >...
GTACCAGCTCGGAACTCTCAATCGAACCGGCGTGGTTTAGTCTAGCGTTAGCCATCGAGATTTGAGACAAAGAACGCGGATATGGCCAAAAAATCGACCTAAGATTTGCTGTTAAGTCAACGCTGCTGGTAATAAGCTATTGATTGACTGCATGACAAGGGTTGTTCGTAATCCTCAATAGTTGTTAACTGAGGACCGAGATAGATTGCGGCCCAATAGATGATCTCTATACTCCTGGGCTTTCTCTGGGGATGGCAGATCAGATCCGCAAAATTCAATATACTTCCTAGCTCTCTGAAGGTAATCGCTTAATGTGGATTGCCTTACTCCTTTGTCTCGGAGATAGCGGTTGAATCGCCTTAGCTGAACATCGAGATTGGGGATATCCCATGATAGATCTAACTTCTGCCTCATCTTAATACCTCGCGAGGCAGTCTTAAGGCCAGACTACGCTGCTTGAAGTAGTCTAGTAAGGAAAACAGATAGCAAGCGCTGGGGTTGCCAAGTGGTTAAAGTCGCAGGGTCTAGGACCCTGTCACGAAGGTGTTAGAGGGTTCGAATACAGTCCACCGCACTACTTTACTAGTAATGTATAAATACCATGGGGTGCAATTATTCTAATTAGGTGAGATACCCATGGTAATGCCTGATAAGTCACGTTATGTCTATCTCTACCTGCCTTCTGCTGAGGATAAGGCAAGGTGGGAGAAGCTTGCTGAGGAAGCAGGCGTTCCTTTATCGAAGTTTGTTATCGAGGTATTCGAGAGTACACTTGCTGAAGAGTCAGACTTCAAACCACGCGGTGAACTTGTTAAAGAGATTGGCAAGTTAAGAAGCGAGAACAAGTTGCTTAGAGACGACGTCAATCAGAAGAAGATAGTGCTGGAGAAATACGAGACCGAGCTCAAACGTTACCGGAGCCAAGCATTCGTTGAGAACAAGTTTGAAGGGATCAGAAAATACAATCGTGAACTTATAGCTGTTCTCAAGCAGGGTATTGTCCTGGATAGTTACAAGCTCCTTGAAGAGCTGGGTATAGATCCTAACGACTCGCAACTCGTCAAAGCCTTATCCCAACAACTCGAGGAACTGGAGGCGTATGGCCTGGTCACCTCGACCCAGCGTGGATGGAAGTGGGCGGGATGACCGAGAGCCATGACAAGATGGCTTCGAGCTCATCAGAGTCGCTTGATCTTCCGGCCGAATTAATAAGACGGTATAAAGAGGACTGCGAGATCCGAGGCATGTCGCCGGAATCATTGAGGAGATACATCTCGTCACTCAAAATATACAACCGATATCTCCAAGAGCTCAATCTAGACTTGTTGAATGTCGACCGCAATGTGCTCAGAAGCTTTCTAGAATACCTCCGCAAAGACAGAAACGTTGGACTGAAGACGGTCGGAAATTACTTTACCTCGATGGCCATGTTCTACGAATTCCTGGAATATGAAGGATACGTGGACAAGAATCCGGTTCATTTCCGCAATATTCTGAACCCTGGTATGAGAAAGGAAAGGTTCTCGATGTCCTGGAAAAGAAGGATGATGCTGTCCAGGCTTATGATAGAGCCATCGAGATCAATCCAAAAGAAGCAAGGGCCTGGTTTGATAAAGGCACAGCTCTTGGCTTTGCCGAAAAATTTGAGGAGGCAATTAGATGTTTCGACGAGGTTATGAGGATCAATCCAAGTTATCCAGATGTCTGGTATGCGAAAGGTATTGCACTCAATGCAGTAAAAAGATATGAAGAGGCCATAAGAGCTTTTGATTTTGCCATCAGGGCGAACCCACATGATGTAATGGCGTTGGAGAGGAAGAGCCGAGCTCTCAAAGCACTAGGTCGCGATGCTGAGGCAGATGCTGCTCATCCTATGTAACCAGGCTCAATGGATCCATCAAAAGCCTTAGATGCATCTTCATACTGGCCTTCACGTTCTTCAAAAAGCCTCATAAATGTGGAATCTGTAACGATTTCCGGAAAGCCTAGAAAGTTCATAAATGAGGCGGAAAGGCGACGAAGTTCCCACTGGCGAAATATCTATCGCTACAAATCTAAGATTTAGCCCGGTAATTGATCAGGCCTAAAAACGGCATAGCTTGGAGTTCTTGTCTCACTCTTATAAGACCTATTTATAACGATCAAGATTACGAATCTTGGGGATACCATTATTGCTTATACAGCTAAAATATATATTGTGATATGAAAATTTAAATAGTTGTTCGAACACATACTATCAAGACAAGTGCAGTCCGATTCAATCCGACGAGGAATTTATGACTTATCGTGATGCGGAGTTTTTCGATGAGGCGTATAAGTACAAGACAATCTACTTTGCGGTAATGACTAATGGTGATTGGCATCTTATCTCAGAAGATCTGTTTAGAGTTTTTGAACGGGACCCTTGGCCCGAGAAGATAAGTGAGCTAATCTCCCGCATGGTCCCTGCTAGAGAGTGGGAACATATTATCAAAGCTGCTAATGAATTAGCAAATGCTGAAGGCATCTCTGAGGTACAAGCACTAAACAAAATCGCAAAGCCATATGACGACAAATGGATGTCCGATCGTTTTTCATCGTCTACTGCAAAAGAATGGTACGATATGGGTATAAGACTTAAAAAGGCAAATCGTAATATAAGTGCTGAGGAAGCTTTTGCCAAGGCAAAAGAGATGGGGTATAATGGATAACCTCTCCAAATGTAAGCTCGCAACGGATCGGGTTTTGACATTCGCCAAAGCCAAGGAACTGGAGTACAAGGGTTGATTTATTACCAGTAAACTTGTGCGGGGGTCCCGTCCCACGCACAGGATAGAGAAGCTTTTTGTTCGATGCATGATGATCTACTGGATTGACTAAATTCCTGATTTACATCGTCAGTTGCACATTACCGGTAAATTATCCATATCTACGAGAGTATAACGGAGACTTCCAGGGAGCTGCTTCTACAGATCAAGGAACTGGCCGAGGAGATGGTTCGAGGTCCTGCTTAGCATTGTGGACTGCCTGTGGATTGTTGGGAACCGATCGACGTTCAAGGAGGCGGTGGAAAAGGAGACGGACATCTTAACAGAGGTGGACTGGATCACCTCTCTGCCCATGAGCGAAACGGCTCAGGAGCCTATGATCGCTACTTTGACAGGCTGAAGACTGGCAAGATAAAGATCCTGGGAGTCATGTCCAGGAAGGGCGACATCCGACCTAGTGGGCCGGATGCAGGAAGATCTCTTTGAGATCCTAGAAGCTAATGCATCTATAGAGGCATTCATCGGAGCAAGAGTCTAATACCCTGGTGCATGTCTGCCATAGCAGCATTTCGATATATCTCAAATAATTGTTATGAGTTACATGCTGAAATGTCAGTTGATTTCAAGTGAAACCGAGATCTCTTCTATATATTCCAATGATACAAGGCTGCACTATATTGCACGAAATGATTTTTATATTAGGTCCAAGGAATGTGCTTTGAAGGAAAAATAGAAACAAGGCTCTGGGAGTCACTGGAATCATGGTTATGAAAAGGATTCAGGGACTGATTCTTGGAGCAATAGCTGTGAATTTCGTAAATACTGGTACGTGGAATATATTCATCTCCTTGAAAGTTGCCTCACCACAAAGGAAAATAAGAATAGATAGCAAGAGTTGTTATTGCTACTGGAGATCTAATTGCCTTTGGACTATTTGCTATTGGCTCTTAGAATGGCCTCAAAAGTCTTTCGAAAATCATGAGAGTGGATCAAGTTTGCTCTAGAAGATTCAAGAACAATTGATCCATGACGATAGCGCGAGATAGCATTACATGAAAGCATTGAATCTCTAAGGCTAAAAAGGAATGGATTCTTCCAAAAGCAGGGTTATAGTGTGCCTTCATGACTCTTGGCATCCAAGGTTCTATAATGTTGTATTTATATCTCATCGCACCATTTCCAACGGTATGCTCCCGTCATGCACCGCGGTGGCCACCAATGCGCCCCGGAAGCCCAGGTCCTCTAAAGTCTCCAAGTCTTCCACGTCTTTGACCCCACCGCCCAAGATCAAGGGATGATTGCTTATGGAGGCTGCCTTCTCCAAGAATTCCCTATCCAGACCGCAAGATGTGCCCACGCGGTCAAGATCCAGCAGAATAACTTCATCTATCGGGAAGCTGCTCAAATTGCGGATTATCTCAAAAGGGGTAAGCATAAGATCCGGATCGCTGGTTAGAACTTTCCTGCTCGTCATGTCAATACTTACTACTATGTTCCTCTGGAATGCGGCCTCTTCTATTAGCTTCAAAGATGCCGTCTCCGTGCCCAAAACTGGTGCGATTCTCTCGGGCAGATAATCCATGTCACTTGCGGAAAATATACCGATATCAGCAATTGTTTTGGCAATGCGGGAGATATCCGCAATCGCTGCAAGGTTATCTCCTGAACCCATCAGAAGATTAAGGTCTGCCACGTAGACCTCCTTAGGTCTGATCTCGTGCAAAACAACGTGGGGATCAGAGGTGGACACAATCTTGCTGTATCTGTCTATGGTCTCATACGACCTACGCTCGCCCCGCACAGCATGGACTACCGCACCGTTAAATATATCGAGTACGAAGATGCACCGCACGATGCTCCTCTCAGGATTGATTGAATATGAGACTGTTGGTTAGCCCTATGAACATCGATGAGGCGCGCGCAGCGCTGGCAGGTGGTGCAGACATAATAGATGTCAAGAACCCTTTGGAAGGATCTCTTGGGGCGAACTTTCCCTGGGCAATAAAAGAAGTGGTTAAGCTTGCAGGAGGACGGGTGCCCGTCAGCGCCACCATCGGCGATTTGGATTACAAGCCAGGCACTGCCAGCTTGGCAGCTCTTGGCGCAGCCTTCTCTGGAGCGGATTACATCAAGGCCGGTCTTCTTGGTGTTAAGTCAGCCGAACAGGCGGGAGACATGCTCACAAACATCGTCCAGGCAGTCAAGGGATACGATCGTAAGAAGAAGGTGGTAGCATCAGCCTATTCCGATTTTAGTCGAGTCAGCTCCATCCCGCCCATGCTCCTTCCGAAAGTGGCGAAGAGCTCAGGCGCTGATGTAGTAATGGTGGACACAGCCATTAAGGATGGAAGATCGACCTTCGAGTTCATGAACGAACAGGACCTATCGGAGTTCATCTCCCTCGGACACAGACTTGGTTTGGAGGTGGCAATTGCAGGTACGATCGGCTTTGAAGATCTCGATCTGCTGAAGAGAATTAACCCTGATATCATAGGCGTTCGAGGGATAGTCTGCGGTGGAGATCGAAAGAGCTCCATCAAGCCCGAACTCGTGACCAAGCTCAAACTCGCGATTTCTTAAGTTTAACCTTCAAGAAAAATCCTAAAGCGGAAAATCCGTAAGATCATGGAAGAAGGATCATAGAAAAGGATTGTTGACGAAATTAAGATAAAGCGGGCATTTCGCCCGCTTCCGATTTCCTTTTTAGGGTCCTAGAGTTTGACCGCTTTTGCACTAATTACACCAGGAATAGCCCTGATTTTGTCCAGGGTCATCTCTGGCACAGCCTGGTCGACACTCAAGATCATGGTCTGAGGCAGACCTTCAGAGATACGGCCTACGTGCATTCCACCGATATTTATCTTGCTCTCACCCAAGGCGACGCAGCATGGTCCTATGATGTTGGGCTTGTCCTCGATCATGCTTATGACGATGTCCCCATCGGATGGTACGTGAACTCTATAATCGTTTAGCTGAACAATTCGCTTGTCCTTATTGCCGTAGACGGTTCCTTGGACAGCTATAGTCTCACCGTCATTATGCAGCTTGAGCGTTATGGCATTGTTGTATCCGTTGGCGGATTCTGTCTTGCTCTGCACCAGCTTTATACCACCTTCTTTAAGCAGACTCACGGCATTAACGAAATTGACTCCGCCCTTAATGCTGCTCAACAACCCCTTGGCTGCAGATATGGTCACTGGTTTGGTATCCTTCTCTGATATTGAACCGCTGTACACAATCTCAAGCGTCTCGTACCTCTTTTCTGCAAGCTGGCCTGCAAGGCTGCCCATCTTCTCTGCCAGTTTCATATAGGGCTCCATCACTGCCATGGTTTCGGGCGATATTGCTGGCATATTGATGGCTGTCGATGGCATGCCACCCTTGGATATGGCCAGGATCTGGTCTGCTACTGCGATAGCCACATTTATCTGGGCCTCAGCCGTGGAAGCTCCAAGATGTGGCGTGGTTATTATCTTCTCCTGCTCAAGAATAGGATTGCCCGTCGGCGGCTCTTTCGTGAACACGTCTATGGCCGCTCCAGCTATCTTTCCATCGGCGACGGCCTTGGCAAGTGCCGCCTCATTTATGATCCCGCCTCTGGCGCAGTTCACGATCCGGACGCCCGGCCTCATAATCTTGAACTCATCCTCGTCTATCAGGTTTCGAGTGTCATTAGTTAGGGGAGTATGCACCGTAATGAAGTCGCTGTTCCTGAGGACCTCTTCCAGGGGTGCAAACTTAATCCCAAGCTGGTTGGCCTTGGCCTCGGTCACAAAAGGATCGTAGGCCAGAATCTGCATGCCAAAAGCCTTCATCCGGGTGGCAACTTCGGCACCTACGCGGCCTAAGCCCACAATGCCCAGGGTCTTGTTGAAGAATTCGACGCCTGTGTACTTCTTCCTGTTCCACTCGCCCTTATGAAGAGCAGCATTGGCCTGGGGGATGTTTCGGGACACCGCTAGCATCATAGCGATGGTGTGCTCTGCAGCGGATATGGTGTTGCCGCCGGGAGCGTTCAGGACGATTATGCCCTTTTTAGTGGCCGCATCTACATCGACATTGTCTACACCTACACCTGCCCTTCCTATCACCTTTAACTTTTCTGCGGCGTTGATGACCTCAGCCGTCACCTTTGTGCCGCTGCGTATTACCAGGGCATCGTAGTCCTTTATCTTCTTGACCAACTCTTCCGGGGAGAGGTTGGTTATGACGTCAACCTCGGCTCCGGATTCGAGCTTTCTGACTCCTTCCTCTGCAAGTGAATCGCTGACCAGGACTCTCATTTAAAACTCCTTCCTCAATATTCAAAGGACATCCAAAGATGTACAAGGATTTTATCCTTTCGTCGGCCGAAAGCATGGCCCGAAATCATTGACTCTAGATGCCCTGCCTTTTGACATGTATTCGATATTTCGCATTTGATTCCGATTTCTAAAATTATTTGAGAAAAAAATGCAGTTTAGAGCCTTGGGCAGTCGCACTAGAGATCTTCGCTCATTTGAGCTTCTCTTCGACTTCCTGAGGACAGTTGATTATCTGCACTGGCTTTATTTCAATATTCGAGGTAGCTACTGCACTGCCACCTTGGACGGTATTTATGGCCTGGACATTTATGCCGCTGACATCGATGTTCATATAGTTTCCAAGACTTTGGTTTCCCGAAGAACCACTATGGCTTTGATAATTTACAGGGCCATCATGCTGCTTGGAAACCATGGAATTATCCACAGTATTCTCAATGCCGGCATCAGGTCCGCTATCCGACAATGAATTATCCTTTGAGGGCGTCTGTCCGTTTCCATTTCTTCCATTAATTTTAATATCCAAGGAGTTCTTCTTCAAGCCCTCTTTCAAGGGATCTCCACTCTGAGTATCATCGAAGACGATGTCTCTGTGAATATTGGTATTTAAGGCATACACATCTTGGGCTTGTTGATCCGGGTTAGAGTTGTTCATGACTATATGTTCCTTCAAGGGCGAAGAGTGAGGAATTGAATTTGGAGGGAATATCTCGAATCCAGGCTCTCGAAATGGTTCAGAACCTTGGACATGATTAATGAAGTCCGAATGAAATTCTCTGACCCTATCAAGAGGGTCGGAGTTTGCCGCTGATTGCCCTATCAAACAAAGACAGATGAAGATAGAGAGCCAAATCATCGTGCAAGTAGGCTGAAGAATACCCTTCGTATCAGATCCCCCTTTATTGCTTTGAACCATAATAATGGCTCACAATCCCATAATTAGGTATACATTCTATTCTTAAATATGTTGTCATTAACTCCGCGATTGTTGAGGATTATTGTAATATTTATGTTTCTTTTTATATTATAATTAGATTGCCAGCCAGGTTTCTTAATAGTTGTCAAGATATCCTGTATGGTGGTTGGTCCGCTGATTACAGATTTACCGCAGACCTTTACGGTGTGAACAGTTCCATCCTTGCCTTCACTGGAATATCTCCAATTATAATTTTGGGATTCTGATCATGCTGGAGCTGCAGATTGCAAGATTTATTGGTTAAATCATGTTTTAAAATAAAGGGAAACCGGCCTATACGTTCAGAGTATAGGCCCAGCCGGCGTTGAAGAACTTAGAATCCGTGAACGAGAAACCATTACCATTGACGCCTACGGTATGATATTGATCACCCGACACAGTGATAGTCACAACACCTTCAGGTTCTCCGGTAGTTCCTTCTGTAGCCTGATAGGTGCCATCGATGTATACATCATAACCTCTTAGCCAGCTTGAGCTTACGGTGACACTGGCGTAGCTGTAAACCGGCGGAGTAGGCGGCTGGTACGGCACCACATCTATGACCACGATATTGCTCGGCTGGCCATCAATGACGAAGAACAACAAATGCTCTCCTTCCTTGTCGGCGTAGAAGCCTATCTGGTTAAAGGGGTAGAAGTAATAGCCGTTCTTGTCTGGGGTACCATCAGGATAAACCTCGAAGAGATAGCCATTGCCTCCATAGGAACTCGTTGCTAGCAGCGACATGCTGGCACCTAAGGGAACCTGAGCGTACTGAGTCCAGCTGGAGGAACCCTGAATCCAAAGAGAGTTCAGACCGGTGTAAAGGGCATAGGACTGGTACTGGGAGTACGGAACTGCCTTTTGAGACATTCCAAAGTAAAGCATGGCAGGCTCCTGTCCTTTCAGCTCATACTTTGTGGGAGAAGTCAGAGGCTTACTCGGAGTCTGAGGAGTCACCGTGTAAAACTGGGAGAACTGTAGGACTTTGCTCTGGCTGGCGCTCTGGTTAAAGTTGAGCTGCAAGGCCAAATCTTTGGGTGCAGAACCTGAAACCAGCTTCTGGCCGCTCAACGTCTGACCGCTCAAAGGCTTCTCGCTCCAGGACGCGGATGACTTGTCCGCAGATGGCATTGTTCCTGACGCTGACCCTGAGACTGTAACCACCTTCGATATCGTTGGGAAGATTGTTTTAGCTATTGCAGCTCCTGTAGCGGCTCCTGTAACTACTATCTTTCCGTGCATGCTCGTGTGGATGCTGCAGTGATAATCGTAAGTCCCTGGAGTGTTGAAATAGTTGGAGAACTCCTCTCCTGGGTTAACCCGTTTATCGAACAGCCCCTTAGCATCGCTGGTGACGGTATGGTCGACGCCTCCCTGGTTGTGCCAAGTAACGCTCGTTCCTACCGGAACGGTCAGAGTTGACGGCTGGAATGAATAATCTTTGATAATCACAGTATTCTGAGGATTGGGCTGAACAATTTGACCGGTTCCTTGAATCCCTTCAAGCTTGACATTTCCTTGCTGATTTGACTTATCACCTGGGGCACAACTGCCTAGGCCGATCGTCAGAACCAGCAAGATAGCCACAATTAAAGCATACCTTTTCATGATCCAACTTCCAATTCACTGAATACATAAAGAAAATATGCCTGAGGATAAATAATTTTTCGATGAGTTTTTTAAGTTAAGGCATATTTGTTGAAGACTTGGGCATTTGGCCTAAGGCTCAATGCTTGATCTCTCCACAAGAGTTCGAAGCATCGTTCTGATCGGGAGATCGAGCGTTGATTGTAGACCTCCTCAATTATCCTACGAAACCATTTTGGTCGTGTGAGTGGATCACCGTAAACCGCCAAAAATTGACTTTATTAGGATTCTGCGTTATTTAACTACTAGCTATCGATTCATAAGATTAATTTCAATGGCACACAACAGCGATCTAACCATTAATAACGAACAAATCTGCACTTTCCGTTTATACTCGCCATATCTCTTGAGACAATTTGGTCAGCCTCTGCACGCCATCTGATGCGGTCAGAAACGTATCCTCAATTCCGACGACGCCTACATCAGGATAGATCATCTTCGGCTCCACAGCG
>Ga0209777_10010017_pt1 | contig 10105 bp, 8 predicted proteins | sample FrelakmetHBP12HB_FD_187147 | JGI IMG/M metagenome (GOLD analysis project Ga0209777, IMG submission 187147) | Freshwater lake sediment microbial communities from the University of Notre Dame, USA, for methane emissions studies -HBP12 HB (SPAdes)... | ecosystem: Environmental > Aquatic >...
TTTCGTTATCAGCAGAAAGCCGGCCCATAGCAATGAGAATGGCTATCAAAAGGGCAATCGGAATGGTGAACAGCATAAAAGAAGGTAAAAGAAAAAAAATAAGTTTGGCTATAGAAAAAACACTGATACCTTTATTGATCATTAAATCCATGATCTGCAGGATTTTTCCCATGAGCAGGACAAAAGTCAGGATAAACAAAATGATGATGAAAGAAGAAGCAATTTCTCTAAATATATATCGGTTAATGATTTTACGCATATAATTATCAACTTTAATGAGACTCAAACTTTAAAAGCGAAGCGCATTAAAGTTTGTTAGTCGAATTATCCCGCTTATGCGGGATTTAGTACTTGTTTTTAAAAATAACACATATTGATGAATTTTCTCAAGTAAAACATGACGGCCTTATCAAAAGTTATTATGACTCCACACAGGTCATAATCATTTTTTGTTTAGTTTCACGAATCCCGCTACGTGTAATTCCCCGGTTCCAGCTGGGGGAAGAATGCGCCGTAACTTGCGGGAGGTCGCGTTATCCTCTTCTTCGCGGGATAATTGCAGAAAAATATTTTTTAGTAAGGAAAGCATTCATTTATTGACAGTTGTAAGCATTTTTCCTATATTAATAAGATATTTTTACTTACCCGTTTGAAAAGGATAAACCGATGAAAGTTGACACAATGCGCCGGATTGATTATTACGCTGGTGTTCCTCTTTGTTTTCTGGGCTCGCTATGTCAAAAAGTTGCAACGTTGTTAATAGGGCGCGGTAAAAGGGCTCCGCGAAACATACTTTTTATCGAATTATCGGAAATGGGCAGCGCCATTTTAGTTGATCCGGCTATGAGAAAACTGCAAAAAGAAGCAGGCGCCAACCTTCACTTCGCTATTTTTAAGAAAAATAAACCCAGTCTGGATTTGTTGGGCACAGTTCCGCAGGAAAACATTTATACAATCCGCGAGGACAGCTTGCCGGGTTTTGTGCTGGATACTTTGAAATTCTTTTATTGGACAAGAAAAAGAAAAATTGATGCCGTAATTGATCTGGAGTTGTTTTCGCGTTTCACAGCTCTGCTTACCGGTTTCAGCGGCGCGCCATATAAGATAGGATTCCATGCATATTATAATGAAGGTCTCTACCGCGGGAACTTTTTATCGCACAAAGTAGCTTATAATCCACATATTCATATCGCGAAAAATTTTATTGCCCTTGTAAATGCTTTGTTGTCGTCAAAAGAAGAAATTCCCTATTCAAAAACAATAATTACGGACGAAGAAATCCATTTAGCCAAAGTTAAATTTTCCTATGCTGAGAAGAAAACGGTTACAGATATTGTTCGGGGCTGTTTTGATAAATTCGTTCCTGAAAAACATAAAATCATTTTAATTAATCCCAACGCCAGCGAACTTCTTATCCAGCGTCGTTGGCCGCAGGAAAATTTCGCGCATTTAATAAAAATGATTCTGGAGAAATGCGCCAGGGCAATTGTTTTAATTACGGGTGATCCGCGCGAAAGGGAAGAAGCACAGCGGCTGAAGGAACAAGTACAAGATGAGAGATGTATCAATTTTGCCGGAAAGGTAACCTTTGCCCAGCTTCCGCTACTTTACAGCATCTCCGAGTTTATGGTTACCAACGATTCCGGTCCGCCGCATTTCGCCGCGATAACGGATATGCCTACATTTGTTATTTTTGGACCGGAGACGCCGGCGCTTTATGGATCATTGGGGAAGACCACGCCTATTTATGGGGCATTGGCTTGTTCGCCTTGTGTAAGCGCGGCGAACCACCGTAAAACGGCCTGCAAAGATAATGTTTGCCTGCAAGTGATTAAACCCTTACAGGTGTTTGAAGTTATCCGGTCTGACTTAGAGAATATTAATGCTGAAAGCTAATAAACAAATATTCTTTTTGATTGGTTTCTTCACTCTAATTCGTCTTGTTGTCGCGCCGTTTTTTGGATTGGGTGTTGATGAGGCCCACTACGTTTTATACGCTAAATATCTTGATTGGAGTTACGTTGACCATCCACCGCTGGTGGGCTGGGTGCACGTGCCTATTTTCTATCTTTTAGGGACCAATGAATTTTTAGCCCGTCTACCGGCGATTTTAATATTTGCCGCCGCTTCTTACTGCGCCTATTTATTTATATTAAGAATCACTCAATCAATACGATTGTCGCTTATATCAGTTCTTGCCTTAAATTGTTCATTTATGCTCAATGCTTTGGGACTGATGCTTTTGCCTGATTCTCTTTTGCTGTTATTTATTTTCCTCCTCATTTTTATTGCTGAAAGAATAGATAATGAAAAAAAGCCGCTGGATTTTATTTTACTGGGAATTTTGTTCGGTTTAATGGGTTTGGCTAAATACACATCGATTTTGCTTGTGCCGCCGCTGATAATTTTTTTCCTGATGAAAAAAAGATATGATGTGCTTTTTTCTCCTTATATGTTTTTAGCGGCGCTTATCGCCTTAGTAATGATAACACCTGTGATTTATTGGAACATTAACCATGACTTTATCAGTTTCCGCTATCAGGGCGGGCATGTTTTTGGATTTTTAACCACCAGCTTTAAAAATTTTATTGAATCGCTGGCCGCGCAGTTTGGCGCTTACAGCCCATTTTTATTTATAATTGCTTTTTATGGATTTTTTAAAGCGCTGTGTTCGCAAAGTGTTTATCTGCGCCTAGCGGTATTATTTGGTGGAACGATCATGATTTTTTTCCTGTTCACATCATTTTATGAACGTACTCTTCCGCATTGGCCAAGTATTTTTTATTTGCTTTTCATTCCTGTCGGGACTTGTTTTCTCTTGCAGGCAAAGGAAAAATGGAAAAGAAATTATCTTTATTTTTCAATAGGACTAAGTTTAACATTAATGATAATTGCCTATTGCGCAGTGCCATTTCCTGAAAACTGTACAAAACTTGTGGGAATATTCTACAGAATTCCTGATTACAAATCACCATTTCGTGATATTTACGGATTTCCCGAGATTCTAAGGCTGGCCGATGGAATATTAAAGCAGAATATATCACCGGCGCCCAAAGCAATCGCGGCGAGCAATTGGACAATGGGCAGCAGAACAATGTATTATAATCTGCCCTATAAAAATGAAGTATTCGTCATTGATAATCGCCAAGATCAATTTGATGTTTGGCAGAAGAATAAACCGCTTGGATATGATCTTCTTTTTATTAACACTCATTTTAATGATTTGGATATTAAAAAGCATGTTCGCTGCGAACGAGATGATGTTGCCGGGAAAACCGATTTATTGCTCAACGGGGCGAAGGTAGATACTGTCGAATTTGTATGGTGCCGAAATTATCAAGGGACAAAATAATGATCAAGCAGTGGTTAATAACTATTGTACTTTTCTTCTGGATATTACTTTCTGTTATATCCTATTTTTATTGGGATATACCTTTAGCCATTTATTGTAAAGGATTGAGGCCATCAGTTCTCGCTATCGCAGATATTATTACTACTTTGGGAGATTCGCTATGGTATTTCATAATACTGGTAACGGCATTTATATATTTCTGGTTTCTGGCTAAAGATAAATTATGGTCTAAGAGGATTATATTTATATTAGTATCCTTATCGATATCAGGACTGCTGAATCTGCTCATTAAATGGCTTGCCGGTAGATATAGACCAAATATGTTAGAAAAAGGTTATTTTGGATTTAATTATTTTGGCGTAGGTTATGACCTAAACTCATTTCCTTCCGGGCATACAGTCACGGCTTTCTCTTTGGCTGCCGCAGTCAGTATCTTATTCCCGCGCGCAGGCATCGTGGCTTTTATTATTGCCATATCTATAGGCATGACGCGAATAATAATAACATCACATTATTTGAGCGATGTAATCGCAGGAGCGGGTATAGGCATATTGTCAGCAATGATCCTAAAATATTATTTTGATCAAAGAAAAATTGAACTGGATAAAAAGTAAATAAGTATAGAATAGATTTATGCAAAAAAAATATATACTATTTTTAATACCATTTATTCTTTATATAGGATTGCTCTCCGTCATGCCGCAAATGGATCCGGATGAAGCCCGCTACAGCCTGATTCCCAGCGCCATGAATCAATCCGGAAATTATGTCACGCCGCATATTAAAAATGTTGTTTATCTGGAAAAGCCTCCGCTTGCTTACTGGGCGACGGCGATGTCTTTTAAAGTGTTAGGTGAAAACGATTTTTCTGCACGTCTTTTTACCGCATTATGTGCGTGGGAATCTATTTTGCTTGCTTATTTTATAGGCAGACATTTACGTGATGAAAAGACAGGCCTTTATGCGGCAATGCTTCTGACCATTTCCACTTTTCCTTTTGTCTTGGGACGTATCAACATTTTAGATACGCCTCTTACTTTTTTTGTATGTCTTTCTATCTGGCTGGGTTACCTCGCTTTACAAAAAAAAAGAAAACATCTGTTTTATTTATTCTATTTTACCTGCGCCCTTGGATTTTTAACAAAAGGTGTTATCGGTGTGGTCTTCCCGTTTGGCATTCTGATTATCTGGCTTATTTGGGCTCACCAGTGGCGTGAAATATGGAAGCTGTTTTCACCAATCGGGATATTATTATTTTTAATAGTTGTCTGTCCCTGGCTGATTATGGCTCAAAAGGAAAATCCTGATTTCCTATGGTTTTTCTTCATCCGCGAGCACTTTCTGCGTTTCACCACAAAAATGCACGGCAAGACGGAGCCTTTTTACTTCTATCTGCCGATACTTGTCGGCGGATTAATTCCCTGGCTTTTTTATTTAATCAAAGCCTGGAAAAATAAATATATTAAGGAATCATTATTCAGCCCAGATGAAAACAAATTACTTATTGTCTGGTTTTTGTTAATTTTCATTTTTTACACAATCTCATCGTCAAAACTGCCAACTTATATTGCCCCGGTATTCCTGCCGCTGGCTCTTTTTGCGGGATGTGTATTTAGAAAATATGAAGAAGAAATGCCGGTGGAGCAAAATAATTGGCAGAAGATAATTTATCGTCCGGCAATTATCTTTCAGTCGTTAGTATTATTTATTGCCTTGATTCTACCGCCAATTCTAGACAAATATTCCGACGCTGAAAAGGGTTTGGTGGTTATGGTTTCCGGCAAATGGTGGTTATACATAGCCATACCGGTAATTGTCTTGTTTCTTTTGACTTATTTGCCGGATTTGATTTATAAAAAATTCAAGAAAGGCTGGTTTTTCAGTATATATGTTCTTTGCGCGATACTGTTGGGCAGTATGCTTTTTCCGTTGAATGATTTTCTGGCGCCTTACCGCAGCGCTAAAGTGACAAAGGAAGCAATTGCCCGGTATGTGCCGCTGGACAGAGACTTATATCAATACAAAGTTAATTTTTACGGCATAGACTTTTATAATAAAATTAGGACGCCCATTGTCGAAGATTTCGGCGAGTTGTCGGAGGGCATCGCCAAGATGCCGGAGAAAGAAAGAAAACATTATTTTCTTTCTGTGGAAGAATTTTTTAAGTTGTGCCAAGAAAAAAAAGATATATATTGTATTACTCAACACAAAGAAAAATTAAAGCAAATTATGCAACGATTTCCCAATGCAGAAATTCTATGGGATAATAAAGCATTTTACCTGTTTCATATTAATAAGTAGAAAGAAGGTTGACGAGTGAAAATCAGAAAAGAGTTTCTTCCCTTCAGCAGGCCGTCCATTGGCAAGGACGAAATAAATAAGGTGACAACCTGTTTAAAATCAGGATGGATTACAACAGGAGCGCTTTGTAAAGAATTTGAAGATAATTTCTGTAAGCTTTCGGGTTCTCAACACGCTGTATCTCTTAATTCTGCGACCGCCGGAATGCATATTACACTATCTGCGCTGAATATCGGTCCGGGTGATGAAATAATTACGCCGTCAATGACGTTTGCTTCTACAATAAACATGATCGCATTGCGCGGCGCGACGCCGGTATTTGTCGATATCGATTATGGCACTCTGAATATCAATCCGGATTTGATTGAGGAGAAAATATCTAAGAAGACAAAGGCGATTATTCCGGTGCATTTTGCGGGCGCTCCGGTGGATATGGATAAAATAAATGATCTGGCGCGCAAATATAATCTGACTGTTATTGAAGATGCCGCTCACGCAGTGGGAACTTACTATAAAGGAATTCACGTTGGCGGTTTTGGTCATATAGCTATTTTTTCTTTTCACCCGATTAAAAATATTACAACCGGTGAAGGCGGAATGATAACTTTAAATAATATCGCCATGGAGAAAAAGTTGAGGTTGCTGAGATTTCACGGAATCGAAAGAGACGCATGGAAAAGATACGGCAAAGGCGGCAATCCCTCGTATGATATAATCGAGCCCGGTTATAAATATAATATGCCGGATATACTGGCAGCGTTAGGCCTGGCGCAGTTGGAACGCTGGCAGGAATTGAACCTGCGCCGTTTGAGGTTGGCTGAACTTTATTTTGTAGGACTTAAGGATATTTCCGGTATTGATTTACCGGAAATACCGGAATATGATCACACTCACGCCTGGCATCTTTTTGTGATTAAAGTACTGGCTTTAAACCGGGATGAATTTATGAACAGATTAGCTGATTATAATATCGGATACGGTCTGCATTTTCCTCCAACTCATGCATTGAGCTATGTAAAAGAAAAATACGCGAAAAATATCGGTCCACTTGAGGAAACGGGGCGCGCGGCGGATAAAATAATATCGTTGCCTTTGTTTCCGTATATGTTAGAAAAAGATATCCATTATGTTTGTGCTGCAATAAAGGAGATCATTAAAAATGGCTAATGTACAAGTAGCGGTAGTCATCCCCGTTTATAATGAAGAAGAAAATTTGCCTGCTTTGATGCAGCGACTTATGCCGGTAATGCAGGGTTTGAGAAAAAGCTTTGAGATAATATTTATCGATGACGGCAGCCGTGATAATTCTCTGGAAATTATCAAAGGGTTTACCCAAAACTCTCAGGTTAGAGTTGTAGAACTGACAAAAAACTATGGACAGCATGCCGCAATCATGGCCGGATTTTCTATTACTCAGGCAGATATTGTCATTACGATGGATGCCGATTTGCAGAATCCCCCCGAAGAAATCACTAATTTAATAAAAGTTATGGAAGAGGGCAATTATGATGTTGTCGGGACAATCCGCAAAGGCAGGAAGGATTCTTTTTTCCGCATTCTGCCTTCAAAAATAATTAACATGGTTGCGCGAAAAATTACCAGAGTAAGTATGCGTGATTGGGGCTGTATGCTGCGATGTTACAGACTTCCGGTTGTCCAACGCATGATTCAGTGCCGTGAGCACGCCACTTTTATTCCGGCTCTGGCTACGGTATTTGCCAAACGAATTACCGAAATTGAAGTTGCGCATGAAGAGCGGCATGGCGGTAAATCCAATTATCCTTTGAGAAAATTGATTAATTTGCAATTTGATTTAGTGGCTTCTTTTTCGGATCTGCCGATGAAACTGATTATGTACGGAGGAATTTTAATGTCTCTGCTGGGTGTTTGTTTCGGCGCTTTTCTGGCAGTGGCAAGACTGGTTTACGGCGCGCGTTGGGCGGCGGAAGGAATATTTACTCTGTTCGCGGTTCTGTTTGTATTCGTCGGCCTGCAATTTTTTGCCTTGGGTGTGATTGGTGAATATATCGGCAGAATTTACCGGGAAGTCCGCAAGAGACCGGAGTACGTGATCGAAAAAATACATACCAAATAGATGCGGAAGAATTCATAAATAATTAATCAGAGATAATAAGATGAAAGCAGTTGTATTTGCGTATCATAATATGGGTATTACTGGGCTGGAAGCTCTCTTAAATCATGGATTCGATATAGTTGCTATCTTTACTCATGAAGATGATCCTGATGAAAATTGCTGGTTCGGTTCGGTTAAAAATTGGGCCAAGCAGAAAAAAATCGCGGTATATACAACAGAAGAAGTCAATTCGCCGCAGTGGATCGCAAAAATAGCGGCAATTAATTCTGATATAATCTTTTCTTTTTATTACCGGAAGATGATTGGCCGCGAAATCCTTGATCTACCGAAGATTGGAGCGTTTAATTTACACGGCTCCTTCTTGCCCGCCTATCGGGGACGATGCCCGGTCAACTGGGTAATAATCAATGATGAAAAGCAATCCGGCGTGACACTTCATTACATGATCGATAAACCTGATGCCGGAGATATCGTCGGTCAAAAAGCTGTAGCGATAAAATTCTCGGATACCGCCAAAACTTTATATGATAAACTCTGCCTTGCGGCAAGAGAGCTTTTGGATGAAGTACTGCCTTCAATTATGAAAGGCCAAATTCCACATCGGAAGCAGGATTTGAGTCAGGGCAGTTATTATGGCGGAAGACGTCCGGAAGATGGACGCATTGACTGGAATAAATCCGCTGCTGAGATTTATAATTTGATTCGCGCTGTAACCGAACCATATCCCGGCGCTTTTGCCTTGTTCGATAATGATGAAAATATTATTATCTGGTGGGCTGAGCCGTCAGTATTGGAAGAAGCAGTTATTCCGGGTAAACTGGCTATTACAAATAAAGAAGTTCTTGTGCAAACGGGGAAAAATGCTATAAAACTCCTGGATATCGAAATCAAAGGAAAACGCCTCAAAGGCGAGCAGATACACAGATATTTTAAGAACAGGAAGGTGACAGAGCTAAAATGAAAATATTAATTCTTGGTGTAAACGGATTCATCGGACATCATCTTGTCAACAGAATACTGGCGAAAAAGAAAGACTGGATAGTTTACGGCATGGATTTAGGAACAGACCGTCTCGGCAAGTCTCTGAATAATCCTAATTTTCATTTCATGGAGGGCGATATTGCCATCAATCGAGAATGGATTGAACTGCAAATCAAGAAATGCGATGTCATCATGCCGCTTGTGGCTATTGCCACTCCGAAGCTTTACGTGGAAGATCCGATCGCCGTTTACAATCTTGATTTTGAAATGAATGTGGATATCATCAAAAAATGCGTTAAATATCATAAGAGAGTTGTTTTTCCATCAACCTCAGAAGTTTATGGCGCCTGCAACGATCCCGAATTCAAAGAAGATGAAAGCTTTCTGGTTGTGGGTCCGATAAATAAGGAACGCTGGATATATTCGTGCTGTAAACAGCTTCTTGACCGAGTGATTTACGGCTATGGAACAAGAGGGCATTTGGAATTCACCTTGTTTAGACCGTTTAACTGGATAGGCCCGAGGCTTGATTCTCTCTATACCGCAAAGGAAGGCAGTTCCCGCGTTGTCACGCAATTTATCGCGGAGCTGTTCATGAAGAGACCGATAAACCTTGTTGACGGCGGACAACAAAAACGCTGTTTTACGTATGTTGATGATGGAATATCAGCGCTGATGAAAATATTAGAAAATAAAAATGATATTTGCAAAAACCAGATTATCAATATCGGCAATCCTGAAAACGAATGCTCGGTGAAAGAACTGGCCCAAATATTAAAGAGGCTGTTTAAAGAACATCCAGATCACAAGAAAGATAAAAGTTATTCAGAAATAATTGATGTTTCCGCGGATACCTATTACGGCAAAGGCTATCAGGATATTTACACGCGTAAGCCCAGCATTGAGAAGGCGAGAAAACTTTTAAACTGGGAACCGAAAATCGGCTTGGAAGAGTCTATGCGTCTAACGCTCAATTCATTCTTGGAAGAAAATAAAGACGCCGAAATATAATTTTATAATTTTCATTTGTCATTGCGAGGAGCGCTACGCGCTCCGTGGCAATCTCTATTAGAGAGAACACCTCATGTCGATGCTCGGATTAAAAATTGATGTCGATACCTACTGGGGCATGAAAAAAGGCGTGCCCTGCCTTTTGCAAACATTAAAAGAATTCAATTTAAAAGGAACATTCTTCCTAAGCATCGGGCCGGATAATTCCGGCCGTGCGATATTACAGCTAATCAAAAATACGCTATTCTTAAAGAAGATGATGAGAACAAACGCGCCCGCCCTTTACGGTTGGAAAACAGCGCTGTATGGCACATTGCTTCCCGCGCCTATGATTGCACTTTCTTTTCCGCAAATAGTCAGAGACA
>Ga0209777_10010018_pt1 | contig 10105 bp, 5 predicted proteins | sample FrelakmetHBP12HB_FD_187147 | JGI IMG/M metagenome (GOLD analysis project Ga0209777, IMG submission 187147) | Freshwater lake sediment microbial communities from the University of Notre Dame, USA, for methane emissions studies -HBP12 HB (SPAdes)... | ecosystem: Environmental > Aquatic >...
CCAGAAGAGGAGGTGGGACACGGCTCCAAAGAAGCCGTAGTCAATGACTTGGGTGAAAGGCTTCTCGAAAGCCAGGAGGGGCTCGGCCTGCTTGGGGCCGAGGTACAGCGAGGCCTCAAGTCGACCGTTCTGGGGCAGCAACTCGTAGCCCGAGGCATCCTGGCCTGCGGGTCGGGGGAGTTTCCACAGGGCGGCGAAGTAGTGATTGCGTTGACTCTTTGCGTCCTTCTCCACGCCTGCATCCAGCCCGAGGCGCTCGGCAGTGGGGGGCAGAACCTTGCGTTTGACTCCCAGGAAGCTAAAGAAGGAGTCGTGTAGCATCTCGGACCAGGTCACGGCCTCGACGCCCTTTTCGGTCAAGGTGAACACGCGGCCCAGGTGCTTCACTGGCTCGTCGGTTGTTGGGTTCACGATCAACTGCAGGGTGGCATTGTGTGGTGATGCGGCTTCGATTTTCAGGCTGTGGCCCCGGATTGGCACGAGGTAGGTGAGGCTCTCTCCGGCGGTGTTCTCAAACACGATTGCGGTCCCGCCCGCGCCGCGGTCCTCGCGCACGGTTTCAAATCCGGCCCCCTTCAGGGCGCCCAGACCCGAGAAGGTCTCCGGGAAGAAGGGCGTGCCGTCCTGGCGCCAGACCACCTGCTTGAGGGCCCCCGTAGCCACTTGCCAAGTGAGACTCAATTCGTCCGAGGAAAAGGTATGGACGGCTGCGGGATCGGCTGCCTTCAATCCACCCGCGGGCCGGGCCTCGGGAAGCGGTGCGGGGGGCGCCACTGCTGGTGCAGGGGTGTCAGCCGGCTTGATTGCAACCGGGGGTGATTGCTGAATCTCAGCCTTCGGGGCGGGCTTGGCGTACCGAGACGAGAGCCAGAACTGGCCACCGAGCAAGAGGATGCTGCCAATGACGAAGAAGAGGACGTTGCGGTTGTTCATGGCGTATCCATAGGGGTAAGACGGCGCAGGGCCAGTTGAAGCTGGCTTTCAATGTCCCAGAGGCTGATCGTGTCAAGAGGCGGCGCTGTCCGGCTAGGGCGCACCCACACCACCCAAGGATGGTCCTGCAAGGGACTCGCCTGGGCAAGGAAGGCCATCCTTACGCGGCGGCGGAAACGGTTTCGCTGCACGGCGCCGCCGGTTTTTCGTGGCGATGTGACCAGCAGCATCGGCCCCTTGGTGTCCACCCTGCGCCAGGCTCGGACGTCTAGCCAAGAAGACCGCCCCAACAAGGGCTGGGGCAGGGGTGCGGGAACGGCGTGGTCTTTGTGCCGCACCGTGCGGAAGCGGCCTTTGTAAATCACGGAAGCGGGCTAGAGCGCCAGAACGTGGCGCCCCTTCGCGCGGCGGCGCTTGAGGACCAGGCGGCCGTTCTTCGTCTTCATGCGGCTCAAGAAGCCGTGGGTCTTGGCGCGGCGACGATTGTTGGGCTGGAAGGTGCGCTTCATGGTTCCACCTCGGGGGCCTCCTCCCGGGGAGGAGGACGAACCTTCGAGGATATCAGCGAGCCCCCACGGGCTCAAGAGTATTTCCGCTCTACCATCTCCGTGGTGTGGTGCTAGATTGGGTTCCCCCCCGCGAGCCCGGCGTGGACGGAGTGCGAGTTGTGCCCTCCGTAGACGACGCGTGCGCGCCCCGTTCCACCCATGCTGGTGAACCCATGCGATCCGCCGATCCCACAGCCCTCTGGGACACCATCCGCCTCGGACTATCCAAGCAGTTGCCCGAGGCCAGCTTCAAGGAGTGGATCGCGCCTTGCGAACCCCTGAAGGTGAAGGATGGTGCGCTCTGGATCCAGGTTCCCAGTGCCGCCGCTAAACTGTGGATCGAGCAGCAGTTGCCAGAGGAATTCAGCGACGCGCTGGCCCAGGGCGGGTTGGCCGACTTGCGCCTGGAATTCCATATCAACGGCACACCGGCGGTGGAATTAAAGGCCAGCCCGAAAAGAGGAACCCGCGTAGCGCCAGGCGTGGAACCGTCGACCATCTCCTTTCCCCACCTGTTCAACCGCTATACCCTCGATCGCTTTGTCGTCGGCCCTGGTAGCCAGTTGGCTTTCGCTGCCGCCAGAGCGGTGGTGGATAGTTACGGCAAGGCGGCGACACCCCTCAGTATGAATCCATTGTTCATCTACGGAGGTGCGGGCCTCGGCAAGACCCACCTGATGGTTGGCATTGGAAAGGGCCTGCTCGAACGGGCTCCCGGGCTGCGTGTGGTCTACCTCAAGGTGGACAACTTCTTCAATGAGCTGACTGTGGCCATCCGGGCAAAGAACACTGAGCCCATGCGCAAGAAGTACCAGCAGAACGATGTGTTACTGCTCGATGACGTCCAGACGCTCGGGAAGATGGAGCGTACTCAGGAAGAGATCTTCCACATCCTGGAGCATCTGCTTCAACATGGGCGGCAGATCGTCATCACCTCCGACAAACCCCCCCAGAGGCTGGAGGGTTGCCATGAGCGGCTCATCACCCGGTTTAAATGGGGCCTCACCGCAGACATCCAGCCACCGGACTTTGAGACGCGCATCGCGATCCTAAAAAAGAAGCTTGAGGACGTGGACTTTCAACATGTACCCCCCATCCCGGAGGATGTTCTCACCTTCATCGCCCACAAGGCTAAGGGCAGTGTGCGGGACCTGGAGGGTTTCCTCACGCGCGTGATCTTCCAAGCCAGCCTGATTGGAATACCGCCCTCCTTGGAGGTGGCCCACGCCGCTTTCCTGGGTCAGAGTGGAGAAGAGCCCTCTGCACCCGTTCATCCAGATCGTATCTACCGTATGACGGCGGAAACCTTCAATGTGTCCTTCGTCGACCTCATGAAGAAACGATCCCGCCAACAGGCCATCCTCGTTCCCCGTCAGGTTGCCATGTATCTCGCTCGCGAGATTGCCTCATCACCGTTTACCGATATCGGACGTTCCTTCAACATGCACCATTCCACCGTTATGAACGCCGTTGACTCTGTCAGAGACCGCATGAAGCGCGATCCTGAATTCCACAGGCTGGTTCAGGCTCTTCTTAATAGTATTCATTGATTTGATTAATAATATGGTTTTATCCACAGCCCTCCTGGCAAGGGGATCCACAACCCGGCTCAAGGTGGGAATCCATAGGGGTTCATGGCCTTCCTTCCACGGGGTTCCGGAGCTTGTCCACAGCCTGTCCCGGGCAGTGAAACTCCGGTAGGATAGAGCTTTGACACGACTTTCCACAGGTTGCCCAGGTCCTCAGCATCATCAAGGGTGATTCATGAATCTTCAATTACAAGTATCCAAGGATCGTCTGGACCGGACACTGGGTCTCTTGAAACACGCTCTTGATCGTCGCGTGACCCTTCCAATCCTTCAGCACATCCTTGTGGATGTCCGCGCCAAGGAGGTCATCCTGAAGGCCACGGACATGGAACTGGCTTTTGAAGCTACGGTTCCTGGTGAGGGTCAGGGTCAATGGACCATGGCAGTTCCGGGGAAGAAATTCATTGAAACGGTGCGCGTTTTTCCAGAGGGGATTCTAAGTCTGGAGTGTCCGGATGCCGGAAGCCGTCTCTGGTTACGGGCCAAGGGAATGAACTCCGAACACAACATCCAACCCGGTGAAGGGTTCCCCGAACTCCCGAGTCCGGGGAAGGAATTGCCGGTCGTGAACATTCCCGTACCTCGGTTCAAGCGGGCCATTCAGTTGGGGTCCATCGCGGTGAGCAAGGATGCCACCAAACCCACCCTGTCAGCGGTGCTTGTGCATTTGTCCAAGCACCATATCCGGGTGGTTTCTACAGACGGGTTCAGACTGGCTGTGGCAGAGGTGCCTTGTGATACGAAGTTGAAGGATGAGGTGCGCCTCATCGTGCCAAAACGAGCCCTGGATCTCATTCCGACCCTCCTCGGCGATGAGGGGGAGGTGGAACTCTGCTGGGACGGCACAACACTGTACCTAGACCAACCAGGTTTGAAGTTCAGCACGCGTCTCGTCACAGGTAATTACCCCGCCTATGAGAAAGTTCTCCCAGCCGAGTTACCCAAGCGAGTGATCATGGACCGAGAGGCCTTCCTGCGCACCCTCCGCTTCGTGGGGCTCAAGAAGGACGACTACAACAAGAACGTGCGCCTATTCTTCGAGTTCCCCAATCTGCGCACGGTTTTTCAGCATCCCGACGAAGGTGTGAATCAGGCCACCCTTCCCTTCACGGGCGAGGAGCACCCCTTTGAGTTGGCCTTCAACATCGACTACCTCACGGAGCTACTGGAACGGTTGCCTGGCGAGGAGGCGGTTTATCAGTTCAAGGATGAGGTTGGTCAGGGCGTATTTATGTCACCCAGCCTTGAGGATCTCAGCTTTCGCTATGTCCTCATGCCCGTCCGCTTTGCAAATAGCGCCACGGTCTGACCCGCACCCGGAACACAGTAATTCACCGAAACTTACCCAGTGAGTCTTGATGTCAGAAGAAGTCCTCAGTGCACGTGTCCACACCCCCCTGGAAACCGATAGCTACACCGCCGACAACATCACGGTTCTGCGAGACCTCGAGGCTGTTCGCAAGCGGCCCGGCATGTACATCGGTGATACCGACGACGGCAGCGGCCTGCATCACATGGTCTACGAAGTGGTGGACAACTCCGTGGACGAGGCCCTGGCGGGCTTCTGCAAGCAAGTCGATGTGATCCTACACAGTGACGGCAGCTGCACCGTGCAGGACGACGGCCGCGGTATTCCCGTGGATATCCACAAGGAGGAGGGTCGCAGCGCCGCCGAGGTGATCATGACAGTGCTCCATGCCGGGGGTAAATTCGACAACACCAGCACCGATGGAAAGAATGCCTACAAGGTGTCCGGCGGACTTCATGGCGTGGGAGTGTCCTGTGTGAACGCACTCTCGTCCAAGCTGTGGCTCACCGTCTGGAAGGATGGCCAGGAACACGCCATGACCTTCTCCCAAGGCAAGGCGGACGCCCCCTTGAAGCTGGTTGGTCCAACGGCGCGGCGCGGCACCCGCGTGCGATTCCAGCCCGACCCCGAAGTATTCAACAACGTCCTCGACTTCAGTTTCGAGACCCTGAGCCAGCGTCTACGGGAATTGAGCTACCTCAACCAGGGCGTTCACATCCGCATCACCGACGAGCGCACTGGAGACACCCATGATTTCGTGAATGCCGGGGGCATCGGGGCCTTCGTGGAACACCTGAACCGAAATAAGGTGGTCCTCCACAAGCCCCCGATCTTCATCAAGGACGAGAAGCAGGACACCACTGTGGAGGTCGCCCTCCAGTGGAACGACTCCTACCAGGAGACGCTTTACTGTTTCACCAACAACATCCGCAACCGGGACGGCGGCTCGCACCTGGAGGGGTTTCGGGCCGCCATGACGCGAGTAATCAATTCATACGCCGAGAAGAACAACCTGCTGAAGAGCGCCAAGGTGAGCCTCTCCGGCGAGGATGTCCGCGAGGGGCTGACGGCGGTCGTGAGCACCAAGGTCCCTGATCCCAAGTTTTCGAGTCAAACCAAGGACAGGCTGGTCTCCAGCGAGGTGAAGGGCGTCGTCCAGACCATCGTCTATGAGAAGCTCTCCAGTTTCTTCGAGGAGAACCCGCGCGAGGCCAAGGCCATCCTCGAGAAGGCCATTGAGGCCGCCAGGGCCCGCGAAGCGGCCCGCAAGGCCCGGGAGCTGACCCGGCGCAAGGGCGCTCTTGATGGCGGCGGCCTGCCGGGCAAGCTGGCGGACTGTCAGGAAAAGGACCCGGCCCTCAGTGAGATCTTCCTGGTGGAGGGCGATTCCGCCGGCGGCAGCGCCAAGCAGGGCCGCCATCGTGCCACCCAGGCCATCCTGCCCCTCAAGGGCAAAGTGCTGAATGTGGAAAAGGCCCGCTTCGACAAGATCCTCAGCCACAACGAACTGCGCGTACTCATCCAGGCCCTGGGCACCGGCATCGGCAAGGAGGAGTTCAAGGTCGAGAACCTCCGCTACCACAAAGTCGTGCTGATGACCGACGCCGACGTGGACGGTTCCCACATCCGCACCCTCCTGCTCACCTTTTTCTACAGGCAGATGCCCGAACTGGTGGAGCGCGGACACCTCTACATTGCCCAGCCCCCCCTCTACAAGGTGAAGAAGGGGAAGACGGAGAAGTACCTGAAGGACGAACGAGCCCTCGAGGAGTTCCTGTTCCACAAGGCCCTGGACGGCTGGAGCCTCACCCTGCCAGACGGCAGCGAGCACAAGGGCGCCATCCTGGTCCGGGAGCTCAAGAAGTGGGGCGAAGTGCAGCAACTCTACGGCAAACTGACCCGCCGCGGCTATGCCCGGCCCCTGGTGGACGCTCTGCTGGCGGAGGGCCTGCTGGACGCGGACCGCTTCGAAAGCAGGGAAGCCCTGGAGCGGCTGGCCAGTGCCATCACGAAGCAGAAGCTCGGCACCTGCGAGGTCGAGACCACGGAAGCCCTCGAACGTCCAGCTGAAGGCGAGGACCCAGCCATCACCGTGCCCGCCAGCCATCGCCTCCGTGTGATCCGCATGCACCTGAGCCGACCCATCACCCTCTGGATCGACACCCAAGTGGCCCATTGGGGGGAATTCCGACGCCTATCCGCCCTCAAGGTCGAACTCGCGGGCTTCCATGGGGGGGAGCTGCGGCTCCGTCGCCTCAAGGACGCCAAGGAGACCGCCAAGGACAAAGACGAAGAGGCCGAGGAGGGGACCAAGCTCGGCAGAGAGCAGGTCTTCTCTGACCCAGAAACCATGCTGGCCGTGGTTATGGAGGAGGGCAAGCGAGGTCTCGGAATCCAGCGCTACAAGGGCCTGGGAGAGATGAATCCAGAGCAACTCTGGGAAACCACCATGGACCCCGAACGCCGGACCCTGCTGCAGGTCAGGGTGGACGATGCCGTGGAAGCGGATGAGATCTTCACCATCCTCATGGGCGATGCGGTGGAGCCCCGGCGGCGCTTCATCGAGACCAATGCCCTCCTGGCCGAGAACATCGACATCTAAGTCTTGGATTTGCACACATGTCGAGCAGCGTTCCACGTAGAACACCGGAAGAAAAATGAACCTGAACCGAATCGAACCCCTGGAAATCGAAAAAGAGATGCGGAAGTCCTATCTGGACTACGCCATGAGCGTCATCGTCGGTCGGGCCCTCCCCGACGTTCGGGATGGGCTCAAGCCCGTGCATCGCCGGGTGCTCTTCGCCATGAAGGAGGCCGGCAACGACTGGAACCGCGCCTACAAGAAGTCCGCCCGAACCGTGGGCGACGTGATGGGCAAGTACCATCCCCATGGCGATTCGGCCATCTACGACACCCTTGTGCGCATGGCGCAACCCTTCTCCATGCGCCACGTGCTGGTGGATGGCCAGGGCAACTTCGGCTCCATCGACGGCGATTCCGCTGCGGCCATGCGCTACACCGAGGCCCGCCTGTCGCGGCTGGCCAACGAAATGATGGGCGACATCGACCAGGACACGGTGGATTTTGGGCCCAACTACGACGGCAGCATGGAGGAACCCCTCGCTCTGCCGGCCCGGTTCCCCAACCTCCTGGTGAACGGATCCCAGGGCATCGCGGTGGGCATGGCCACCAGCATCCCGCCCCACAACCTGCGGGAATGCTGCCGCGCCCTAGTGGATCTCATCGATCGGCCGGCCCTTGGGCTCGAGGGCCTCATGGCCCATATCAAGGGGCCAGACTTCCCCGGCGGCGGCATTATGCTCGGCACCGAAGGGGTTCTGGACGCCTACCGTACGGGTCGAGGCCGCTGCGTGGTGCGGGCCAAGTCCCACGTGGAACAGATCAAACGGGCGGGCGACCGGGAGCAACTCGTCTTCACAGAGCTGCCCTATCAGGTGAACAAGGCCACCCTCATCGAGAAGATCGCGGAGTTGGTGCGGGACAAGAAGATCGACGGCATAAGTGACCTGCGAGACGAAAGCGACCGCGAGGGCATCCGCATGGTCGTCGAGTTGAAGAAAAACGAGCCAAGCGACATCGTTTTGAACCAGCTGTACCAGCAGACCCAGCTCCAGAACAGCTTCCCCATCACCATGCTCGCCATCGTGAATGGCCAACCTCGCATCTGCACTCTGCGCGAGGTGCTTCAGGAGTTCATCGGCTTCCGCCGCGAAGTGGTGACCCGCCGGACCCTGTACCAGCTGCGCAAGGCTGAAGAACGCCACCATATCCTGCTGGGACTCAAGATCGCCCTGGACCACCTGGATGCCGTCATCAAGCTCATCCGGGCGGCCAAGAGCCCCGAGGACGCCAAGACCGGCCTCATGGCCGGAGCCTTCGCCACCGCCGCGGCCATCAAGAAGGACCCCACCCTTTGTCTCTCAGCCGTGCAGGCCCAGGCCATCCTGGACATGCGCTTGCAACGTCTGACGGGACTGGAGCGTGAGAAGATCCTCGACGAACTGGCGGAGATCGAGAAGGTCATCGCCAAGCTCAAGGCCATTCTGGCCGATGAGAAGCTGCTCCTGAAAGTCATCAAGGAGGAGTTGCAGCAGGTGGCTGATCAGTTCGGCAACGACCGCCGCACCGAGATCGTGGGCTACTCCGGCGAGATCAGGATGGAAGATGTGGTACCGGACGATCCCATGGTCGTCACCATGTCCAAGGCGGGCTACATCAAGCGCACAGACCTCACCGCCTACCGCCGTCAGCGGCGCGGGGGCAGGGGCAAGGTGGGTATGAAGACCAAGGATGAGGATTTCGTCGAGCAGCTCTTCATGACCAAGGCCCACGACACCCTCATGGCCTTCACGGATAAGGGCATTGTCTATGCGCTGAAGGTCTATGATCTCCCGGAGGCAGCGGCCTCCACCCGGGGCAAGCACATCCGAAACCTCATCTCCCTGAAGGATGGGGAGAACGTGGTCACCCTCATGGCCCTGAGGGATTTCCCCGAAGGTGAGAATCTGGTCTTTGCCACCAGTGACGGCACGGTGAAGAAGTCCAGCCTGGCTGCCTACGCCAATATTCGGGCCAACGGCCTCATCGCCCTCAACATAGACGACGGAAATGCCCTGGTGGCCGTGCGGCGGTCCACGGGGACCCAGCAGATCGTTCTGGCCACGGCCCAGGGAAAGGCTATCCGTTTCCCAGAGGAAGATGTCCGTGCCACGGGACGCGCCACGACTGGCGTGCGGGGCATGAAGCTGGCCAAGAGCGACCACATCGTGGATATGGAAGTGGCCGACGCCCTTCCGGACCTGCCAGAGGGTGTGGAGCCGGACGAAAGCACCGAGGAACACGGCATGTTGCTGACGGTCTGCGAGAAGGGCTACGGGAAGCGCAGTCTCCTCCAGGACTATCGGCTCCAAGGCCGGGGCGGCACGGGCGTCATCAACATCCGCGCCGGGGTCCGCAATGGCCATGTGGTGGGCTTCAAGCTCGTCAAGCCCGGGGAAGGGTGCCTCCTCATCAGCCAGGAAGGCATGGTCATCCGCTTCCTCATCGACGAGGTCCGGAAGACCGGGCGCAACGCCCAGGGCGTCGGCCTTCTCAAACTTGCCAGCGCCGCCGACCGCGTAGTGGGCCTTGCCAAGATCGACGCCAGCGCCATGGCTCTGGACGAGGAAGAGGACTTGGGGGAGCCCGAAGTGGCCCACCCGGGACCCGACGAAAATGGTGAACAGCCGAAGCTTGATCTGTAGGGGAAGACCCAAGGCAATAGGTCTTGCGCAAACCGGTGCGGGCAAGCTCGGGCCGTTTTACCTTAGAGGTAAGAAGCCCAGTCACCACCCAGCACTTCCACAGCCTCTCGTTGCAGTCTCGGCAAGCGGTCCACGTGGAACACATAGACCCAGGCCTGGTAACGGTGGCCTCCTTCGAGCAGGACGGTCAGCACCTCCCGGGTAAAGAGTCCCTCCTCCACGCCTTCAAGGGGGTCTAGGTCCGCCAGGGCGGATTCGAGGTCAGCCCCGTCCTCGTAACCGACGAAGTCCCCTCGCACCCAACCAGGGCCTGGCGGCGGTGTCCCGGGGTCCACACCGGGTACCAGGGCAGGGTAGCCCGCGGGCAGGTGGAAGAGGCGTCCCCCGACCCAGGCTCGTGTCAGACCCTCGGGTTGGGTGCGCAGCAGCCAGGCGTGATTAGAGCCGCCTTCCCGGAGTGTT
>Ga0209777_10010019_pt1 | contig 10105 bp, 12 predicted proteins | sample FrelakmetHBP12HB_FD_187147 | JGI IMG/M metagenome (GOLD analysis project Ga0209777, IMG submission 187147) | Freshwater lake sediment microbial communities from the University of Notre Dame, USA, for methane emissions studies -HBP12 HB (SPAdes)... | ecosystem: Environmental > Aquatic >...
GCCCCTGGTTTTTAAATATTTCTCCCACATCTATGCTGTCAAGCCATCTGTCGATACCGTTCCAGTGAGCTGTTTTACCTGTCGATGTTTTCGTTAATCTGTCAATTGAAGTCATTATGATCGTCCTTCCCTTAAACTAATCATTTGATCCCTGTGGAAATATATCGTCACTTCTTCAGGAATATTTCAATGTTTTGGGGAAATCCTACTCTACTGCCTGCATCACTATATAAGGCGTGTTCAAGCCGCTCTCCAATCCTTCGTAGCGCACGAACTCGTGAGGGTAAGCCGCCTTGTACCAGAAGTAGGTCTTTGGGACAAAAGGCGCGAAAATGCCGAGGAATCCTAGGTCCGGTATCATCTGTATCTTGTAGCATTCAACTGTCGCACCGTTAACGTTCAACGCCTCGATACCCCTGTTCACCAGGGTCATGTTGTAAAATGAGGGCTCGTTCGTCAGCATCGGGAAGACAAAATCCTTCTTTCTTTCATACGGGTAATTCATGAGCGCGGTGCCGAGCCCGTTCTTGTCTATCATCCCATTCTTGAACTCAAATTCCTTCTTTTCGTCCAACAGCTTGCACTTGACGATCTCTTCTTTTGCATCAAAAACCGCCTTAAGCAGTCCTACTGTGACGCCGTCCTTGTCCTTGAACTCCAAGTAAGAGCGCTGCGGAACCATCGTTTCGTTCTCAAAAAAATAAACTGATTCCGCATGCCATGTCTTATATCCTTTGTCATTGCCGTACTGCCCTGCCCCATCCTCCATGATCCGCAGGTATGTCCGGCCGTCCGCCTCAAAGGTCCCAACAATATTCTTGCTGCGCCAGAGATATGTACCGTTCCCCTTCTCGTAAGCCATTATCTCTTTGGGCTTCTCGCTTATGTGCGTTATCCTGAAGGTCTCTGCATAAGACACTTCAGCAAAAGCAAGGTAAATCAATGTTAACAATAACAATTTATTCAAGCTGCCACCTCAAAAAAGATTATACGACACTTTATTCTATATCGCATCTCTCATCTAACATCGCATCTCAGAATTACCTAGACTTTTATTCTCAACATAAGTAGAATCTAAATTCAACTTTATATATGAAAACATTCAAAGGCGGAATACATTTAGATCATCGGAAGGAACTGACGGCAGGGAAGCCCATCAGGGATGCCAGGGAACCGAAAGTTGCCGTCATCCACCTTTCGCAGGGCGGCGCCATCTGCAACCCGATGGTAAAGGCCGGCGACCTCGTTAAAGTCGGCCAGAAGATCGGCGATTCCGATAAATTGATATCAGCCCCGGTACATTCAAGCGTTTCAGGAAAAGTCACGGCCATAGATAACGCCCCCCATCCAAGCGGACAAGTTTCAAAAGCTGTTTATATCGAATCAGACGGAAAACAGGAAAAGATAGAGCCGATAAGGAATATCTCAGTGAGAGAGGCGGGCATCGTCGGAATGGGCGGAGGATCGTTCCCCGCGCACATAAAGCTCAACCCTCCGATCGGCAAGAACATTGATACCGTGATACTTAACGGCGCCGAATGCGAGCCGTATATAACCTGCGACCACGCGCTGATGCTGGAAGAGCCGCTGTCGATAGTCGAAGGCCTTGTGGGCATCATAAACACGGTCGGAGCCAAACACGGGATCATCGCCATAGAGGACAACAAACTCGATGCCTACGATAAGATCAAAAAAGCGGTCAGCCAAATGAACATTAGAGTCGAGCTGCTTGAAACAAAATACCCCCAGGGCGGAGAAAAAGAAATTATTTATTCTTTGCTTAAAAAAGAAGTACCCTCAGGCGGGCTTCCCATGGATGCCGGCTGCATTGTCTCAAATGTCGGGACCGCGCACGCCATCAACCGCTCACAGAAGACGGGGACTCCGCTTACGGAAAGGATCATTACAGTCACCGGCGCCGTAAAAAACCCGTCGAACTTGAGGGTCAAGGTCGGGACAAAGATCATCGACCTGATCGACGACTGCGGGGGTTTTTCGGGAAAACCGAAAAAGGTGATCCTAGGCGGACCGATGATGGGAATAACCCAGCACACGCTTGAAACACCGATAGCTAAATGCACAACATGCATACTTGTCCTTGATGAAAAGGATGTCAAATTATTCGAGGAACAATCCTGCATCAGATGCTGCAGGTGCGTTGATGCCTGTCCGGTCCAGCTGATGCCGAATTTCCTGGCTGATTATTCACAGAATGAAATGTACGAAAAAGCCATCGATAACGGTGCAATGGACTGCATGGAATGCGGGATATGCTCCTATGTGTGCCCCACAAGAAGGGAGCTCGTCCACTGGATAAAATTGGCCAAAGCAAAGAGGAATAAAAAATGAGCCAATTCTCAGTAACTCACGCTCCGCATATAAAGACAAAAGAAGACAGCTCAAGGATAATGATATATACGATACTCGCGCTTCTTCCCGCCGCGGCTACAGGGATATATCTCTTTGGCATTAGTTCGATAATAGTGATGGTGAGTTCGATAGCTTCTGCCGTCCTGACAGAATGCCTGATGCTCTTTCTGAGGAGAAAGAAAGCGATAGCCGCCGATATCTTAAGTTCCATCATAACAGGTCTTCTTCTTGCGATGGTCATAACTCCCGTAACCCCCTGGTGGATGGCAGCGATCGGATCGGTATTTGCGATATCGATAGTTAAGCACGCTTTCGGCGGCCTCGGGTTCAACATTTTCAATCCCGCTCTTGCCGCAAGGGCCTTCATGCTCGCTTCCTGGCCGGTGATAATGACCACATGGCCAAGGCCTTTCGACATGGTCACTGGGGCGACTCACCTTGCTCTTGTTAAAAGCAAGGTGCTCGAGATGTCGATAACGAACATGCCCGGACATATCGACATTTACCGTCAGCTTTTTATTGGCAACCATGCGGGATGCCTTGGGGAAACTTCTGCGATCGCCCTCTTGATCGGAGCTGTATTTCTTCTTATTAAGGATGTGATCGACTGGAGGATCCCGACCGGGTTCATCTTGACCGCCGCGGCCCTTTCGGCTGCATTCGGATATGATCCTGTATTCCAGGTGCTTGCAGGCGGACTGATCCTAGGCGCTTTTTTCATGGCAACTGACCCTGTGACAAAGCCGATTGGAAGATCTGGAAGATGGATCTTCGGCATAGGATGCGGCGCAATAACTGTCGTTATCAGGTTCCTGGGCGGCTATCCTGAGGGCGTCTGCTATGCTATACTTATCATGAACGGTTTGACGCCATTGATCGACCGCTATGTGATCGATCGAATATACGGACACGGAGTAAAAAACAAGAAAAAATGATCAAGGACATAATAAAGCTATCTGTTTTTCTGACCATTGCCTGCGTAATTGCCGCCGGAGCTCTTTCCATAACATATGTTGCAACAAAGGACAGGATACAGCAGCAGAAAAAAGCGGAACTTAACCTTGCTCTTTCAAAAGAATGCCTTCCCGGCTCCAGTTCGGTAAAAGAAGAGAAAGATCATTTTGTCGGCCTTGATAAAAAAGGCGGATCGATCGGCTACGCTTTCAGGGTCTCGCCGCAAGGATATGGAGGAGCTATCGACATGGTCGTCGGTATCAACATGAAGGGCAATGTTGCTGGCGTCAAGATATTATCAATGAACGAAACGCCGGGCCTCGGGTTGAAAGCTTCCGAAACAAAGTTCCTGAAACAATTCATGGGAAAAACCGCGAAGAGCCCTCTTAAAGCGAAGAAAGACATCGACGCAATAACAGGCGCTACAATTACTTCCCAGGCTGTGGCTGACGGCGTAAAAGAGGCTTTAACTAAATATCGAGGGCTTAAACTTTAGTTGACCGGGGCGTCGAAATCGGGCGGGAACAGGCCTTCAAGTTCAATGAAATTCTCGGCTAATTCATCAGGAGAGATCATAGGTTTTTCAGATGTATCCGGAACTAGCTTTACCGTTCTTTCATCACTCACAAGCTCGAACAATGTGTTATCGGAATCTTTTATCTTCTTGAGCTTTAAATAATTGAAGCTCCCAACATTGATATAGATCCGCCCTCCCAGGAACAAAGTGGGCTCTTCGGAATTCGAACAGACCCTCATCACGTAGCCCTTGCCCTTGCTCACGACCTTACCGTCAACGATCTCAAAGAACGAGACCTTGCCGAGGTCGCGGATAAGCAGCAGCATGTCTTTTTTGTTGTAGATTATGCCGTTGTTCACTATGAACTGTATCTTGTTGAGCTTGTATTTTTTCATGGCCAGATTATAACAAACAGTCTGCGGATTTCAACCGACTAATTCCTTGATCTTGCCGCGCATGTCCGGGCTTTTAAGTATGGCTTCGCCCACAAGAACTGCCTTTACGCCCGATCTTTTAAGGAGGTCCACCTGGCTCCTCTCGCTTATGCCGCTTTCGGATACCAGGACCTTCTTTTTTAACTGCGGGAGTTCGCTGATCATATTTATCGTCATGTTCATGTCTACCTTAAGCGTATCAAGGTCCCTGTTGTTTATGCCGATGATCTCGGCGCCGGCATCAAGGGCTGATCTCGCTTCTTTTGCCGAATGCACCTCCACGAGCGCGTCCATTCCCAATTTTTTCGCTACCTTTATGAATCGCCCGAGTTCATCCTGCCCCAATATCCTTGCTATAAGAAGCACGGCGTCCGCGCCAGAGAGCCTCGACTCGAATATTTGTATCTCGTCAATTATAAAGTCCTTCCTCAGGACAGGCAGTTTGATCGAATTCCTGACCCTTTCAAGGTCGTCGATGCTTCCATTGAAATAAACGGCGTCGGTCAAGACAGAAACCGCGGATGCCCCCGATCTTTCATAAATCACCGCGATGTTCTCCGGAACGTATTTGTCGAAAATCACGCCTGCGGACGGCGAGGCGGCCTTTGTCTCGGCTATAAGGTTCATCCCGCGCCTGCTTATGGCTTTTTTAAAATCGCGGACGTTGGGCAGGTCGCGTTTCTTGAACTCCAGCTTCAATCTTTTCTTCAGCGCTTCGACTTCCACCAGTTTTTCTTTCACTATCTCATCAAGTATCATTTCTTGAACTCCCTTATGTTGGGCTTGTGCGAATATGACGGCGCAAGTTCCATGTGATCCGCTACTTCTTTCTTCTTCAGCTTTTCAAGTCCTATCCTTGCCACATTCACCGCCCACGGCACAACATTCTTGGGCTCTGCCAGCAATATATTATCGCCAAAGGCGGATCCGCCTCTGGCGGACAATGCTTCATCGGCGGCCAAAATGATATTCCCCTTAACGGAAGAGAGGACATCGACGATCCTGTCGATCTTAACAGTGATGTCCTGCGTCAATCTTTTGAGATGTCCCCTGTCAGATCCCCAGAGGGAAAAATTATAATCATCCCTGCAGGCATTCACGGCGATCGCAATCGTGCTTTCGATATCCGTAAAATTAAAAGCTATCGCGTGAAGGGTGGAGACCGAGATTATGGGAATATCAAGGGCTTCAACAAGGCCTTTGGCAGTTGCCAATCCTCCGCGAAGCCCCGAATATGATCCGGGACCCGTCGTCACTGCAACCGCATCGATGTCATCTATATTGAGCTTCGCTTTTTTCAGGACATCGTCGACAAGAGTGATGAGCTTTTCGGACTGCATTATCTTCGAGGAAACCGTGCATTCCGCGAGTACTCCGTTGTCGCTTGCTATCCCCGCGCCTACAACACCGATAGCAGAAGTTATTCCGAGTATTTTCATGCCTTTATGCCCTTTATCTCAATATTTCTTTCATTATCTGAAAGTATCTTCATGTTAATTTCTATCGCGTTTTCCGGAAGTATCGGCTTGATCTTCTCGGCCCATTCTATGACAGTGACCCCGCCTTTATCAAAATATTCCTCTATCGCAAGGTCTTCGGCCTCTTCAATATCATTGATCCTGTAGAGGTCGATATGATAAAGGCCGGTCTTCCCTTTGAATTCGTTGATTATCGTGAAGGTGGGGCTTGTGACCCAGTTCTCAACTTTAAGTCCTTTAGCTATTCCCTGGATCAACGTGGTCTTTCCAGCTCCAAGCTCGCCGCTTAAAGCAATGACATCGTTCGGTTTTAGGGATCTTCCAATGCTTTCGCCGAGAAGTATGGTCTCTTTGTAGCTCTTAGTTGCGATCACCAGCGCTCGTAATCGTCAGGCACGCCCTTCTTTATTTCTTTGAAGCCGGGCAGATCATCGTCGTACTTTTCGCCGATATCACCTTTTCTTTCCTCATATATGTCCAAGATGGTCTTTTCCAGCGCCGGATGGATCGCATTTGGGGCGATCTCCGAAAGCGGCTTTAGCACGAAAAGCCTCTCGTGAAGCAGAGGATGCGGTATCTGGAGCTTGTCGTCGCTTACTATCTGGTTGTCATAAAGAAGAATGTCCAGGTCTATTGTCCTTGGTCCCCACTCCGCGTCCCGTTCCCTTCCAAGGGCGTTCTCCGTTTCCTGCAGGACCGAAAGAAGCTTGTACGGGTCATGGGCTGTCTGGATCTCTATGGCCGCATTAAGGAACTGAGGCTGATCCGTATTGCCCTCAGGTTCCGTCTCATAATTCGCCGATTTTTTTATCACCTTGATACCAGGTGTCTTTGAAAGAAGGAATATCCCCTGCTCTATATATTCCTCCCTGTCGCCCACGTTCGAGCCAAGCCCGAGATACGCTATGTGCGGCCCCTTCTTTAATTTCAGCTGTTTTTTGGCTTTCTTTGAAAGAGGCTTTGATACGGCCATCGTCTTTTTTGCCGCCATTTTCACGGCTTTTTTAGCCGTTCTCTTTTTTGCGGCCTTCTTTGCAGCTTTCCTTGGTTTGGATCTTTTTACCTTTTTCTTCTTCATGGTTTTTCTCCCTCCGCTAAAAACTTTTGATATTTTTTTGAATAAGCTCTTCATGGCCATGTTATCCGTCTACTCCTTACCTTCTGTATATTGCATCGGACATTCTAACAACTTTTGACATTTCCGCAACATCGTGGATCCTCACTATATCAGCACCGTTCGCTATTGCCGATGTCACCGTTGCGGCCGTCCCTTCAAGCCTTTTGTCAGGCGCAAGCCCAAGGACCTTTCCTATCGTCGATTTCCTGGATGTCCCTAACATTATCGGGCAGCCAAGGACCTTTAGCTCCTTCAACCTTCGCAGGATATCCAGGTTGTGCTCCACTGTCTTTCCGAAACCGAATCCGGGATCGACAATTATCCTGCCTTTTTGAACGCCCCCCTTTATAGCAAGACTTATGCTGTTTTGCAAGTAGGAAATTATGTCGGAAATAAGGTCCTTATAACTCGGATTTTCCTGCATTGTCCTGGGATTCCCGAGCATATGCATAAGGACAACGGGCACATTACAGCGACCCGCGACCTTGGCCATTTTTTTGTCGGACCTTAGCGCGGACACGTCATTGATCATCGATGCGCCCGCTTTTACGGCTTCCTCTGCGACCTTTGATCTTCGGGTATCGATCGATATGACCGCATTTTTGATCCTTGAAAGCTCCCTGATGACCGGAATTACTCTATTCATCTCTTCCTTTTCGCTCACCGGCAGCGCCCCCGGCCTTGTCGACTCGCCGCCGACATCGATGATATCCGCGCCCTCATCCAGCATTTTCCTGCCGTGAGAAACCGCGTCGCTGAAGTTTATGAATTTCCCGCCATCAGAAAATGAATCGGGGGTCACGTTAAGTATACCCATTACATAGGTGCGTTTGCCGAATTTGAAGGTCCTGCCGCCAATCTTGACCGGCTTGGGGATGCCCCCATGATATGCGAGCGCGTCCTCGATCTGGACTGCGAGTTCCTTCAATCCGAAATATTGCTTTTTAAGCTTTGATATCAAATTTTTTATCTGCTGCACTGTCCCAAAGATCAGGACGTCTGTTGTCTTAACTGAATGGTTTATCGCTCCCCGCGCGGTGGCTGCTTCCCCCCCAAAAGAAAGGATATCCTGCTTGATTATGTTCGATTTAGTTGCCGATACGTCCTTTATCTTGATGACCCTGAACTGCGATTTAGGCAGCATTATGGATATCCCGGATCTGTGGACCGCCATGCGGCCCATTTCGAGCTCGAGACCTTTTTTATCAAGGTCCAATATGGTTATCAGATGCTCTTTAGCTGATGGTTTTTGCACTTAACTTGACCACCTTTTTTGTGTCCGGCGTGACCTTTGCGTCTTCCGACATCCTGTACCCGACCACCCATACTATCCTATTTCCATCCTCGATGACCGGGACACTATCCCTCTCATCAACATCTATCTTCTCGTCTACAAAAATATCCTGAAGCTTCTTGCTTCCCTTAAGCCCCAGAGGCGAGAACATATCCCCTGGCATTCTGTTCCTTACTATCAAGGGCTTCGCGATCTTATCATAGTCAAGATACGCCTGGTAAGGATCTTTTTTGTGAAGTTCTGAGGTCGGCACGGACACCATGACATCGGCTTCGATCATGAACTTTTTTCCTTCATCCTTCATCTCGCCAGGCACTTCAAGAAGGTGCGAAAAATATCCGGGCTTGCTCTTTTGAGGTTTTGATCTTGATATCGAGATAGAGCCTTTATTAATGAGAACGTATATCCCCGGAAGGTCGAGCTCGGCCCTCTTTTTTCCTGTTTGTTTTATGATGTCATCGATATGGGCGAAAGAAATGTCCATCAGGTCCTTTTTTACGGATCCTATGGCGAGACGCAACACTTCACCTTTGAGAGAAGGATCAAGACATGAGAATTTTCCGGCATCAAGCCTTATCTCCCCGGCGGTCTTAAGCGTGATCGTCTCTTTAAGCGCTTCTTTTGCCTTAAGCTCGATAAAGTTCTGGATCACGTTCGCCGCATCAATAGCACGGACCAAAGATGCTTTAATGTGCGGATTGTAGCTTTTTAGCGCGGGGATAAGATTGCGCCTTATCCTGTTCCTCAAATATTTCGTTTCATAATTCGTCTTGTCTATCCTGGGTGTTATATTTTTTGACCTTAAATATACCTCGATCTCATCGCGGAAGATCCCGATCAAAGGCCTTACTATCCTTCCCCTTACCGGAGGTATCCCCATGAGGCCCTTCATCCCCGTTCCCCTTATCAGCCTCATTAGGAAAGTTTCGATGTTGTCGTCCGCGGTATGGGCAACAGCTATCCTGTCGGCCCCGAACTTCGCCGCGGCTCTCTCAAGAAATTCGTATCTCACTCGTCTCGCCGCATCTTCAAGGTTGAGCTTGTTCTGCTTCGCGAAGGAAGGCACATCGAACTCCTCGACTATGAACGGTATGCCTAATTTCTTTGAGGTTTTCCGCGCGAAAGCAGCATCGAGGGCAGAGTCTTTTGTCCTGATCTTGTGGTCGAGATGAGCAGCAAATAACTTTATCTTCAATTTTTTCTTGAATGAATTCAGGATATAGATCAGCGCTGTCGAGTCGACGCCGCCGGAGAACGCAACAACGACCTTTTCGCCGTTTCTGACCATATCATGGTCCAGGATGGTTTTTAGAACTTTTTCTTCGATCATAGGGGATTTGAGCGGTTTAGAAATTTTTCTTTGTTATTTCGGTGATATAAGGGATGTCAAAATAATCCCCGTTATAAGCCCTAAATCCACAATATAGCGCGTAGATCCAGAGCAGGAATATCATGATTGAAGAAAGCGAGTCCAGAAGCGCAAAGTAAATTCCGACGGAATCAAGAAAATTAAGAAAAACCCTTATGCCGATCCACACCACAAGTATGGCCAGCCACAGGAACATCGCCTGGGCGCCGTGGTATCCGACGAAGGCGTCCCTTCTCTTATCGGATAAAATAATGTAAAGTGACGGAAAGCCCGCCGCATAAGCGAACCCGGCCAGGATCTTGTCATCATTTGTCATGTTCGAATACATATTTGATCTCCTAAACTATTTGCCTTTATCGGGCTCTTTGATGCCGGCAGCTTTCTCTGGTTCCTTGGCACCGATGTTCTCTTCGCTGTTAAGCAGAAGCACCGCCGCGGAGATGACCGTTGTCCAAACACCCCTCTGCCCTATCGCGCTTTGCGTAATGTTCGTGGTCTTAACGATCTTATCAGAAAGCTTCCAGGCTTCCTGCCGCTCATCCCAGGAAGCGTCCTCGTCAAAAGGTATGCCC
>Ga0209777_10010020_pt1 | contig 10104 bp, 15 predicted proteins | sample FrelakmetHBP12HB_FD_187147 | JGI IMG/M metagenome (GOLD analysis project Ga0209777, IMG submission 187147) | Freshwater lake sediment microbial communities from the University of Notre Dame, USA, for methane emissions studies -HBP12 HB (SPAdes)... | ecosystem: Environmental > Aquatic >...
TTTTCAAAAAAGGTCAAATACTTTCTTGACACGAATCGTGGGTTGTGCGAGAAAAAGACACCCTAATACGGGAGACAAGCATGAGACTGGTGCCAATCGAATACAAGTTAGACGAATATGAAATGCCAGATCACCTTTATCTGACGGGTGCCCTGGATATCGAAATGGACTGCGTGGATGGCCAACCCTACATCTGGGCTTTTCAATTGACAGTCCACAACGGGGAGACCGGCATATCGGTCGAGCATGATTACCGGCAGGGGCGGGCCGACAATTGGCAACCGTCCATAGATCTGAAGAACGACCTCCATCGCGACAAGAAGTTGATGGACGACATATTTGACGAGTGTGCCCGTGAAGGCATGTGGGCAGAATAAGGAAAAGACAATGGACATCGATACATCTGAAGCCAACGCTGAACTCTTTGCTGCCATGGCCATCGCGCAGGGGCAGATTGAAGACGCAGCAAAGTCCAGCAAGAACGACTTCTACAAGTCCAAGTATGCTGACCTTTCATCAGTGCGCGCCGCTATCCGCCAGCCGTTTGCTGACAACGGCCTGTCGGTCATGCAGTGGCCAATAACCGTCCCCGGCGGCGTCAAGGTCATTACCATCTTGGCTCACAAGTCTGGCGGTCGCATCACTGGCGAACTGTTCATGCCGGTCAAGCATGAGCCCCACCCAATTGGCAGCGGGATCTCTTATGCTCGCCGCTATGCGCTAATGTCTGTCGCCAATCTGGCTGCGGACGATGACGATGGCAACGCTGCCCAAACAGCGAAGCCTGTAGCAGAGCCAGATCCCGCTGCGGTTAGGGATATTGCTCTGCGCGCCAAGAAGGAAGCAGAGAAGGGCCAAGACGCCTTGACAGCCTTCTGGCGTTCCCTGCCAGTAGATGACCGCAAACTTCTCACCCCAGAAGCCCTGAAGGATCTCAAGGCTATCGCAATCGCAGTAGACAAGAAGGATACAGAATAATGTTGGACATCGATTATCTCTTTTCAGAGGACAAAGACGTCATCATCGCAGTTTTGGTGGAAAAGATTCGCGATCAAAACTGCGATCTTGAAAACCTTCAGGAGCAAACCGAAGACTTGAAGTTAAAGCTTAGGTATGCAGATGATGTTAATGCTCAATTAAAGATTGACTTGGCTGCGGTTAAAAAGGCTTCCAAAGCACCCAAGAAGATCAAGGTGAGCAAGGCGCTCAAGGTGATCACGCCTGAGAAGCGCAAGCCTGGTCGCCCGAAGAAGGTTGCCAAGTGATGGAGCAGCGCACACCTGAATGGCATGTGGCCAGACTCGGGCGAGTGACGGCATCCCGTGTTGCGGATGTCGTCGCCAAGACCAAGAGCGGTTACTCGACAAGTCGGGCCAACTATATGGCCCAATTGATTTGCGAGCGCCTGACTGGGACTCAGGGGGAGTCCTTCTCTAGCGCCGCAATGGTTTGGGGGGTGGAGACTGAGCCAATGGCTAGGACTGCCTATGAGGGGGCTCTAGGCGAACTTGTCATTGAGACGGGTTTCATCCCCCATTCCTCTATCCTTATGGCTGGGGCGTCCCCAGACGGTCTTGTAGGTGCTGACGGATTGGTTGAGATCAAATGTCCAATTACCGCCACGCATATCGAGACCCTTTTGGGGCAATCCCCGCCAGGGAAGTACATCACCCAGATGCAGTGGCAGATGGCCTGCACGGGTCGCCAATGGTGCGACTTCGTCAGTTTTGACCCACGCATGCCTGAAGGGATGCAGTTGTTCATGAAGCGCGTTGAGCGTGACAACACGATGATTGCTGAACTTGAACAGGAAGTGATGAAGTTCCTGAGCGAACTGGACGACAAGATATCCAAACTGAAGGAGAAGTATGATGGCGTTTGAACAGAAAGATAACAGTGGCGCGATCTTCAAGAACAAGAACCCCAAGAGCGACAAGTCTCCTCCCCTAACAGGTAATGCCCTGATTGGTGGCGTGGATTACTGGGTCTCTGCATGGTCCAAGACGGACAAGAATGGGGAGAAGTGGGTCAGTTTTTCTGTGACCCCCAAGAATCCGTCTCCGGCACAGAAGCTTAAGCCCGACACCAGCAGTTACGACGAGGATTCCATACCATTTTGATAGGAGCTAGGCCGTGGACAGCAATCTCCCGCTTTCAGAACAGTATCGCGTTGTAGCGAAGGCGTATGTGGACGCTGACTCTGCGGCCTCTCTTCTTGAGGAAACCAAAAGCGCAGTGCTGGCGCGCATGATGCTCGCTCTGGGTGACATGCCCGTCAGTCGCGCCGAGATGCAGGTTAAGGCATCTGATGATTGGCTCGATTTCGTGACCAATATGGTGAAGGCTCGTGAGAAAGCAGCTTTCATGAAGGTTAAGCTTGAATACATCCGCATGAAATTTAATGAATGGCAATCTCTAGAAGCGTCAAAACGCGCAGAAATGAGGCTATAATGGCTATCGATATAAAATTGACCGCATACGAAATGCTGATTGCAGCACAAGGCGGAATTATGCGGCAAATTGAAAACATTAAAAAAAGTGCTGAGCCATATTATGGAGTATCTAATACCAATGATTGGCAACTTCACATAGAGGGGTGTCTTGGGGAGTTTGCCTTGGCAAAGTTTTTAAATGTTTGGTGGGGTGGCAAAGGAAATAAACGAAGTCCCGATGTTGGTATCTATGATGTTAGGACAGGATCATCACATAACTACTGTTTGATTCTTCATCCAAACGACCCAGATGATCGGATCTTTTGGCTTGTGACAGGAATCAATGGGTCATACAAAGTGCAAGGATGGATGTACGCAAGAGACGGTAAAAAAGACGAGTATTGGAAAGACCTAGGGAACGGGAGGCCCGCCTTCTTTGTTCCAACATCTAAAATCAATGATCCGGGAGATATGAGATGGAAGATCTAGATGAAAAAGCAGAGCACATGCAGATTCTGGCAAGGAAAATAGCAAAGGTCCTTAATAAGGAAAATGACGCAATGGCGTTTGCTGTCATTAACTTTGTCTTTTTGAGCATGGTAATTGGGTCTGAGCAAGGCCCTGTTGTAGCTAAGGCCATGGCAGCGACGTTCATCAACAACGTCATCAATAGCATTGATAGTTACTACAGCGAAGGCAGCGACGACAATCATGTCCATTAAGCGTGTCCGCATCACAGCCAAGATGAGAGCCGATATATTCCTGCGGCATGAAGGCATTTGCCACATGTGCAGCATGAAGGTTGTTCCCGGCCAAGAGTGGGATGTAAGCCACAATATCCCTTTGGAGGCTGGTGGCCTTGATGATGCTAGCAATTGGTTCGTTGCTCATCGCAAGTGCCATAGGGTTCATACTAGTACTGTTGATGCTCCTTTGATTGCCAAGGTGAAGAGAAAGCACCAGAAGCACATAGGCGCATCAAGGCCCAAAACACCATTGCCTGGCGGGCGCTTCTCCAAATGGAAAAGGCGCATGGATGGGACAGTGGTCCTGCGTAATAACAGCGAGGACACGTAATGCGGTTTCTGATGACGATAAACACGCCCAGCGCAAACTCACCTGAGTACAGCACTCATCAGATGATCGTTGATCATCCGGCTGAGAATCAGGAAGATATGTGCGAGATCCTGAACAACGAAGAGTTCGTCGTCTTTCAAGTGTTCTACCGCCGCAAGAATTTAGATGGCAGCATCTGGTGGCAGGACAGGGGGAAGGCGATCATCAACACCTCTTGGATCACAAAGGCTCAAGAGTTCATAGACCTAGAAGCAAATGAAGCACCACGCCGCAGGCTTTAACTAAAGGAGAAAACCATGGAATATAGCAACATCATGACTGACGCTGTTCGCGTCTTTAACGACAGAAACCCTAAGTATGGAGACATGCGTATTGGCATGGAGAATGTGGCCACTATGGCTACCATTATGACCGGCATGCATTTGACTGCGCATGATGTAGCGCTTGTCCTGCATGCTGTGAAACTGTCGCGCCTGGGCAATGACCGCACCAATCCTGACCACTATGTGGATGGAGTCAACTATCTTGCCTTTGCAGGCGAGTTGATTACACAGGATCCGTATGGGACCGCAGACGCTATGGCAGCGGCGCTGGATGATGGTGCGGCAGAGATGGCTGCAAAACTATCTCCGGTAAACCAGGATACCCCCGGCCAAGGTTGTTGAGGGTGTGAGAGGGTGGTGGCTGATCGGTACAGCCGCCACCCAATCCAAGGAGACAGCGATGCCCCTAGATGAAAACAATACAGAAATACGAAACTTGTGGCTGAAAGGCCTGACCGGCAGCGAGATCGCAAAACAATTAGGCGTCACGCGCAACTCTGTCATGGGGAAGTTGCACCGAATGAGGCATTCTGGCCTTCTGGCTGGGAAAGCCTTAAACGAACGAATGAAGGCGATCAGTGCGATGGACAAAAAGCAGCCGCCGGAACCGTCACCACCCATACTGCCTATCGTTGAGCGCGAACCGCAGAAGCAAAAGCCAGAATCCACCCCAGAGCCGGTAAACCTGTTTGTTTGCGAAGAGGTAGAGACCCCTGTCGAGAAACCTACAAATCCAGTCCCTTTCGATAAGTTAACACCCAAATCATGCCGCTTCATCATCAACAGCGGCGACCCAAAAGACTTCCTATTCTGCGGGAAGCCCAAGAAGGGTTCATCATATTGCAAAGAGCATGAGAACCTTTGTTACTACAGGATCCCTAAGAAAAATGAGGAAGAATGATGCTGCAACTCAATCCACCCCTTCCAATGGTGACCCCCAAGGGGAAGGCATTAGCGCACTTCCTGATAGACTATGGGCCAGAACATGATCTGGTGTGGGTCTGCTTTCAAGACGATGGGCAGATCTGGTGCTGGCGAAATCAAGACATGCGCTCAGAAAAAAATATAACTTTTGGCCGTTGCTCTGCTTGATAGATCTGCGACCTGTGACACAATAAGCATGTCAATGAATGGTTCTTGGCATTTTAGTCGGCGATAGTTTCGCGTAAGCCGCCTACGTAGCCTAGCCCCGTGAATTGTCGAAACGCTTACTTGCCCCAGCCAATTAACTTTGGCTGGGGTCTTTCACACGATAGACCAATAAGATCCAGGCGATACCGTAACCACAATTCCGCTCTGGATCGTCACAGGCCCAAATGTACCAGCATTTTTGCTGATCGGGACGGTGTAGTTTGATGTGATTGTGATATCGTTAAGATAGAATGCCAAGTTGTTTCCGCCGCCAGTTGGCGCGCTGCTGGACACTGGAATGTAGCAGTTAGTTCCATCGCAAACGACTGTGACAGAGAACCCATCTCCAACTGTCGCGGAAGTTCCGGCCCCGCCAGATGCAATGATAATGTTGTAGCCACCCGTGGTGTTGTTGTTGACGACCCATTGCCCGCCAACGCCAGATGGAATTGTGTAGGTCACATTTCCAGTTATCGCGCCTGAAATATTTAGGATCAGAGGCCTGTACTGAGTAGCCGTCAGAGTCGCTGAACCTGAAGTTGCGTTCAGGTTTGTAAACCCACCAAATGCTGCATCAATAACGGTCATGTCCGCATTGACGGGGATGTTCCAAGTGTTGACGTAATCGCCATTGGCGGGGAGTTCGAGGGTCTTGTTCGTGGTAAATGAGGAGGCCATGGATCAACCCTCGATGTTGCGGTTGGCGATCTCAAGCGCCTGCGCGACATGATTATCATGCGCGCCAAGGAGGCTCTTGGTGTCGTTATTGATGCTCTTCTTAGCGCGTTCAGCAGCCAAGACAAGCTTGTCAGAGACGCGACCGCCATGTTTGCGGCCATAGCGATCCTGATGCGCTGTACCGACAGGGTTTAATGTCTGTGCCCCCACCAAAGGAGCGGCCTGTTGAATTGTCTTCCCAACAATCCTTTCAGCCTGGGATGGGACATATTGAGACGCTGGAGCCGCAATGTTCCTTGATCCTGCGGCGCTCGCTGCGCTGCCCAATGCGCCCGCTACGGCAGACTTCAGAGGGAACCCGCCGCTAATTGCCGATTCTAATATTGCGCCACTCAGCGATGGCTGTTGCCCCGCCTTTGATGCAAGATAGTCAAGCCGCTGACCAAGCGTCGTCCCCTTAGTTGGGAAGGCACCGTAGTTGTGAAGCGCATCCAGCATGTCTCGAGCGCCACCGCTGCCGGGTTGCCCAAAGATCAAGTTCTTCCCATCCAATGCTGCGTTCTTGTCGGCACGGAAGAAGCCATCATAAAGTTTGTTGAAGTTTTGGTAGGAGAATTGGCCATTCTGGAGCATGTCTTTGACATGAGCCTTGCCAACATTTTCCCATGCTTCTGGTGCATACTGGCTGACGGCTTGCTGTAGATTGGCAAGATTGGCAGGGTCCTTACCGCCTTTCTTGGCTGCCGAATTAATTATATCATTGAAAATTGCATCAGCGTCTCTAGATCCCGGAGCATTAGCTATAGGATTGCCGGTCAACTTGAAGATGCTCTCGCGCTGTTTGTACAGGTTTTCTGCTTGCGAGTTGATTTGCGAGTAGGCTTTCGCCAGATCTTTTCCGCCAACCTTCTCGGCGTAAGTTTGCATATCCTCGCCAAGAGCGGCCCTCAAGTTCTTGAGGATGTTGTTGTTGATACCGCTGGAGCCAGGTGCTTGATTCCAGTCAATTGTATCTGAGAGCAATTTTTTGAGTGCTTGCATTTCAGCAAACGAAAGGCCCCCATTCTGCGCATTTAGGTTAAGTGCTGCATTTGTAATGTCCAGAGTTGGATTGAGGCCAGCATTGCTGATCCTGGCTAAGGGGCTCTTCGACTGCTGTACGACAGCATCCTGCAATTTCCTGATAGGGACAACGGCAGAGGACTGCTCCAGAGACCTGACAGGCTCATACAATTTGTTCAATTGAGCCGCAAACCCAGTGGGGTTCTCTGCATCGGTCGCCCAGTTTTGAACAGCGTCCCTGATAGCAGCGCCCGTAGCCTTCCGGTCTGCATCACCCGCAAAGTTGGCGATCTTCTCCCCCGCTTTGCTTAGTGTCTCGCTTGCAGCCGCTGGCAACATCCCTGTGAAGTCGGCCTTCATTGCGAGAGGCTGCAAAACCTTGCTTTCTGATACAGCGCCACCGGGCAACGGCATCCCCGCTTTAGCGGCAAGGTCTCCCGCTTTTTGTGCTGCCGTAACGTCGCCTGTGAGCGCCGCCACAATGGGATCTACGACTTCTGGGGCAGCTTTAGATGCAACTGATTTAACGGCGGATCCAGCAGCGCCAAGGATAGCAGGGGCGACCTTAGCACCAACGGCACCAAACGCTGCCCCAGTTGCCTTAGACAAGGGGTCTTCCCCTTCTGCGGATCCCATGATCGCGCCCTGAACCACAGGGTTCTCTAGCGCAGTTGCAGTGCCACGCAGGGCTCCTGGAACGAGCCCGGCTCCCTCGCCCGCCAGAGTGCGAAGGCCAAGGCCCCCAAGTCCGCCAATGGTGCCCGCAGCCGCCAATTCTTCTGGACCAGCCACGACAGCATTGATGGCAGCAGGGATGGCGGACGCAACCATACCGCCGCCATAAATCCACGGATGCTGCTGCCACGCCTGCTCAGTAGCAAGTTTCTGTTTAGCTAGTTCGCGAATATATGCAGGGTCTTCCCCGCCAGGCATAACACCAGTTTTGAGAGCCGCGATTAACTGCGGCGAGTATCCCAAGCCAAAGGCCTGAACTGCGCCACGGCCAAAAGCTTCTCCAGTACCAACTTCTGGGGCGGGCTCTGCAGGCTTCTCGGCAAACTGCGCCCATGGGCCAGCAGGCGTAGCACCTTGATCTGGGGCGGCGTCAGCAGGGGCAGAAGGAGCCTGAAACTGTTCCCAAGGTCCAGCCATTATTGCACCTTTGTCCAACTTTTTGGGTCAGCAGGATTGCCACCATTGAACCTATAACCCTGCATCACTGTACCGGCCTCAGGTGCCGCAGGTGCTTTCTGACGGCCCTGCGCTGTATTACCCGCAGGCTGACCGGGTTCCTTGTGCTGGAAACCATAGGTTTTCTCAAGGCTGGCAACATATGCAGGATCAGCACCTTTGGCGACAGGGATTTCCGAGAAGGCATTCCTGATGAACGGAGTGGGATCTTTTTTATCCCAATTCGCCAAGAACTTCGTGACATTGGCCCCTCCCCCAAGATTGGAGTAGTCCATGTCGCGAGCATGTGCATGGTCCATTTCACCAAGCGTTCTGCCGACAACTGAATAGATAGCGCCTGGTGCCATTTCTGGCCTTGGAACAGTCAGCAACTCAGACTTAATACCTGCTGCCGGTGCACGACCCAAGTGCTTATAGGCAACATTGTCGATAGCCTGAGATGTTGCAATTTTGAGGGCTTCATCCGGTGGGGCTGCCGCAAATTTGGGGCCAAGATCAATGCCAGCATTGCGAGCCCAGTCGCCGATGGTGGCCTTAATATCGGCACCCCTGCCCATTGAGTATTCAGAAGCAATTTGAGCAAGGCGCAGCATTTTTGATCTATCGTCGTCATAAGTAGTGAGTCTTTCATTGACTCCCTTCCTATAATCAGCCGCATCGCCAACAATTGACTTGTTGTACTCGTCATTAATCTTTGTTTGCGAAGAAACAGCATCAGTCAGATAGTCATCCCTGCGCTTCTGTGCATCAGCCGCCTGCTTTGCAAAATCCGCCGCCTGCGCTGTGTTGCCTTGTTGGATTGCCAGTTTTTCAGCGTTGCGATACCTATTAACGACAGCCTGCATTGCAGCAGGATCGCGATCATCAACAAGACCATATTCAGAAGCATGCTCAATGACATACTGCTTTTGCTGAGTGGGTGACATAGTTGTAAAGTCAACCGGCTTTGCAGCAGCGCCGGTATCAGCAGCGGGCTTTGCGCCAGTTGCCTGCGTCTGGCTGGGAGCGGCAGCCTGACCGGAGGTCTGGCTTGGCTTGCCGGAAGGCCCGCTTACTCCGGGGACAGCGATGTCTGTCGTGGGAATGCCAAGAACCCCACGAGACACGCCAAGGGAATCAGCGACGTTGCCAACTGCCTGCGCATATTGATTTGGGTTCAGTTTTGCGCCCGTGGACTTGTTAAAGTAAACGGTTTGATTGGTATCCGGGTCAACAGATACAACAAACCTGTCTTTGACAATATCAAGGACATTTTTGGCCATGAGAGCATTTTGCTTTTGCTGGGCTTGATATGCGCCAACGCCGCCAAGCATGCCCTCGCCGAGTGCCCCGCCAAGAGTGGGGCGCTGAGACGCCAGCATTGACCCCAAGAACCCAAGAGCCGGGACCACAAAATTGGCCGATGTAGCCTTGTCGTAGAGGCTAGAGCCATCAGACGGTGCAGCCTGCATGCCAGCGCCAACGAGGCCGGGAGGGGTGGGGCCTGCCCTGCGTTGGTCGCCGGGGGCAAGATCCTGCCCGCCATAGTAGCGGTCAAACATCGATACGTATTTTGGAACCGTAGTTCCAAGAACGTCAGCCGAATCACCGGCCTCTTCGATTGGCCTTCCAGAAAGCCACATAGAGGCCACTTGGCGGGGATCATCGTACTGCTTCAAATACAAGCCAGCACGATGCTTTGCAGTTGCATCTTGCGCGTCTGGGTTGGCCAAAAACTCTTCTGGAGTCATAGCGCGACCAAGGGCAGCCTGCGTCCAAGATGGGATATTTGCTCCCATGATCTGATAAGCGCCGTAAGGCTTATCGCCTTTGCGAGAGGCGGGGCCAACCACGCCATAATCGCCGCCGCTCTCAATTCTACGCAAAGCACCAAGGGTGGGGGCAAGACGCTCATCCTCGGACGGCTTCTCAGGCTGCGCTGCAACTGCAAGGCCCTTTTGCTTGGCACCCTCGCCAGTTGGCTGAACAGCTTCAGCAGCAAGGTTAGCAGGAACGAGCCCTGGCTGCGCATCCACGGTTTCTGTGTCAATCGGAAGGTCCGTATCGCCGCCATCTGCATAACGGCGGCGGTCAACCGTTCCGCCAGAAGCGAGAAGGCCCGCCATAACTTCTGGAGCGGCTGAGAACATATCCGCAGCACCGGAACCAAAATTCATCAGTGCGCTTCCGAGGCCAAGGGCGCTAGAAAGCTGACTTGCGCCCTTGGCCTC
>Ga0209777_10010021_pt1 | contig 10104 bp, 8 predicted proteins | sample FrelakmetHBP12HB_FD_187147 | JGI IMG/M metagenome (GOLD analysis project Ga0209777, IMG submission 187147) | Freshwater lake sediment microbial communities from the University of Notre Dame, USA, for methane emissions studies -HBP12 HB (SPAdes)... | ecosystem: Environmental > Aquatic >...
GCTTGTATTTAATTTATTTATCATTTCGTCAAAAGTAATTTTGTTTTGCAGGTATTGAGAAATAAAACGATACTCCAAACCGAAGCTCTCCAATTTTTTCCAGGTCAATCCGGCTGAATGCAGGTTTCTTACTTCTTCCATCATCCCCTGCGCAAGCCTTTCTTTCAGCCGCGATGTAATACGTTGCCGCAGCTCCGACCTTTCCCAGTTGACGCCCAGCACTACGGCATCGATATCCGGCTTCTCTTGTTGCTCTTCGCCTTTTATAGCCCGTGCTCTTTCAATCTCGATTGCCCGGATTAGTCTCTCCGGATCGTCAAGATCGGTCTTGTTGTGCAAACGTGGTTTTAATGCCTGGAGTATTTCCTGTAGTTGTTTTTTCGATTGGAGGCTTAATATTTTTCGCAATTCTTGATCAGGTGGGACTTGGGGCATATTATATCCTGTCAGTACTGATTCCAGATAAAGCCCTGTTCCCCCAACCATAATCGGCATAATTTTTTTCCGGCGGAGTTGGGTAAATATTTCATAGAATCTATTTTGGAACTCAAATAAGCTAAATTCGCTCTGAGGATCTATGATATCTATCAAGTGATAGGGAATTTTTCTGCCACCAATAAGATACTGGTTTAAATCTTTGCCTGTACCGATATCCATGCCTTTATAAACCTGGCGGGAATCGGCCGAAATTATTTCCCCCTGCAAATCATAGGCAAGCTGAACTGCCAGTTGAGTCTTACCCGAGGCTGTCGGGCCCAAAATCACAACCAAATTTTTCGCCATATTTTTAAATTATCGTTTTTTGCGTGTAAGCAACCAAGGCTTTTATTATTGTTTTTATCTTCCCGAATTGGTCTTCTGGGCGCTTGGCTGGCGCTGCCCAGATCTAACATCATATCCTTATGCTTAGTCTATTTTGTAGCCAAAAAAGAGCGGCGGCGCTTTAAAACCTAACTAACGCTTCCTATAGTCAGCGAGTTTCAATATCCCGATAAGCTTCGCTATCGGAATTAATTCGGCCAGCAAATTTCCATGCACTTCGTTTTGGAAATTCGAGCCTCATTAAAAAAATGCCCCAGATGATGGGGCATTTTCCATTCAAATTAAGTTTTTAATTGGAATTATTATAGCGGCTGAACATTTGTTGCGCTGGGACCTTTATTGCCTTGTTCAATATCGAAGCGAATTCGTTGACCCTCATAAAGAGTCTTAAATCCTGTTCCTGCAATAGCGCTATAATGAACAAAAACATCTCCACCTTCGTCGTTTTCAATAAACCCAAAGCCCTTCTTCTCGTTAAACCATTTTACTTTTCCTTCTGCCAAAGCTAAAACCCCCCTTTCAAATATTTGCTTCTCGCCGGATACAAATCCTGGAGAAACTAAAAAAACCGCACGAATTCCCTTTCTCACTTAAAGAATTCTCTGCGGTTAATTTTTCCCCAAAAACTCAGCACTAACTAATTCCTGACAAAAATCGGCCTTATAATCTATAATAATATTGCGACTTTGTTACGTTGCGTTGAGCCGTAGCACTATTTTTATCCAAAATCAAGTTTTTTTTCACATTTTTTATTCGTGAAACTCCAATTCTAATGAAACTCAGATATTACAAACGCAGTGCAGTAATATCTGTCAGTTGAATTATCCCACGTGCGAAGCTAAGTGGGACTATGTTATAATGAGACCCAAGTTTCAGAAACAGAGTGCACTTAAACTTGCAGGTCGAATCAATGAAACTCGCTGAAAACGAATAAAACGAAGTTTGAAGCGTTAATTGAATTGATCCCGCGAAGCGGAGGGTATTACCCGTGATTGTTTTTTATTCAATTACGTACTTTCGTAAAATATTTATAAGCTCCTTTTCTTTGCCCAGATAAAAATGGTCGGCTCCGGAAATCATCTCCAGTTTTGCCTGTATTTCTTTAATTTGTTTTTTTATAGCTTCCGGATCACAAAACTGATCCTGATCTCCACAAATAATTAAACCGATATTACCGGTTAATTTTGCCCAAGCGAAATCAAAATAATTATTGGGCGGCGAAACAAATATGCTGTCCGCGAAAATATTATTATTTTGCTCCATGACTTTTGACCCGACCCAGGAGCCGAAGGAATAACCGGCAAAAAATACATTGGACATCCCCTTATTCATTAAATATTCGCGGGCAGAAAGAATATCAGCCATTTCCCCTCTTCCTTCATCATAAATACCTGTACTCCGGCCAACACCGCGGAAATTAAATCTCAATGTAGTAAAATTTTCGGCGGCAAATGCTTCCTGAATCGCTTCCACTACGTTGTTCTGCATGGAACCGCCCATAAGGGGATGTGGATGACAAATAATGACTCCTCGTTTTTCCGTAGATTTATGCCATAACCCTTCGATGATCAGAGAACCATTTTTAATAAATATTCGCTCTTCCGGCATATTTCCTTCATTCAAATCGAACCGGTTAAATGGCAGGCACAAAATCTTTCATCTTCAATTTGCGTCAGTACAGGCTCTTGTTCGGAACAAATCGTTCTCTTATCAGGACAACGGTTCTGAAAATTGCAGCCGCGATCATTTTCAGCTCCTGCTTCCCCTGTTATTGCCGCTATTCTTTTTTTATTTGCTGGATCGCACCCGGGCAGGGCCAAAAGCAGCATACGTGTATACGGGTGAAACGGATGCTCATAAATCTCGCTCGCTCCCGCTAATTCAACAATCTGGCCTAAATACATAACGGCAATGCGATCGGACATATGACGTATCACATTAAGATCATGAGAAATGAACAAATAAGTCAGGCCGAAATCCTGTTTTAAATCTTTGAGCAAATTCAGAATCTGAGCCTGAATAGATACATCCAAGGCGGAAACAGGTTCATCGGCAATAATGAATTCGGGCTTAAGAACAAGCGCCCGCGCTATTCCGATACGCTGTCTCTGTCCGCCGCTGAACTCATGCGGATAACGATGCGCCTGTTCTCTGCTCAGACCGACTTTCTCCATCAATTGGGTCACAGATTCCTGGCGCTGATTTTTATTACCGATTCGATGTATCGTTAAAGGTTCTTTGATTATGCTTGCTGCCGATTTACGGGGGTTGAGAGAGGAATACGGATCCTGAAAGATTAATTGCACGTTGCGGCGGTATGCCTTTAAGGCTTTTTTATCATATAAAAAAATATCTTCGCCTTTAAAACAAATATTACCGGAGGAAGGTTTTTCCAATCTGGCTATCAGGCGAGCCAGAGTTGATTTTCCGCAGCCGGATTCACCGACCAAGCCCAGTGTTTCTCCTTTGTATATTTGCAAACTGACATTGTTTACAGCGGGAATAACTCTTTTTTTGGAATTTAATATCCCGCTCGCCAAACTATATTTTTTATATAATTTCTTTATTTCAATTAATGATGGGGGCATTGGGTATCAGTTAATTTAATTTTCCTTCTTTTTGTATGTCGGAAGATTTCCAGCACGCGGCAAAATGCTCCTGTTCGATCTCCTCCAACAGGGGTTCTTCTTGGGCACAGTGGTTATCCGCATAAGAACACCTCTCATAGAAACGGCAGCCGGGTGCCAGATTGTATAAACTGGGAACAGAACCCGGAATGGTCTGGAGATATTTCTGCTGCTCTTTATCCACACCTACGCATCTTGCCGGAAGCGAAGCGATCAAACCTTGGGTATATGGGTGCAAGGGCTTTACGAAAATTTGCCCGGCAGTCGCACTCTCCACCATTTTACCGGCATACATTACCGCAATTTTTTGGGCCTCCTGAGAAATAATGCCCAGATCATGCGAAATTAAGACAACCGTCATTTGATTTTTTTTCTTGAGCTCGGAAATCAGATCCAAAATTTGCGCCTGGATAGTAACATCAAGCGCGGTGGTAGGTTCATCGGCCAAAAGCAACTGGGGATGGCAGGACATGGCCATCGCAATCATCACCCGCTGGCGCATCCCGCCGCTGAGCTGATGCGGGTAATCGCTCATCCTCTTTTCCGGATCGGGAATTCCCACTTCGCGCAATTGCTCGCCAGCCAGCGCCATTGCTTCCTTCGCCGGAAGTTTTTTGTGCAGCCGGACAGCTTCCGCGATTTGTTCTCCGACGCGAAATACCGGGTTTAGCGAAGTCATTGGTTCCTGAAAGATCATGGCAATTTCACTGCCGCGTTTGGCGCGCATTTCTTCAGAGGACAGTGCTAATAAATCCCTGCCGGAAAATAACACTTTACCACTAATGATTTTGCCGTTTGTCGGGATGAGCCGCATAATAGAAAGAGCAAGCATCGTTTTTCCACAACCGGATTCGCCGACAATCCCCAGTGTTTCACCGGAATCGATACTTAACGATACTCCATCAACAGCCTTAATTCTTCCCCGAGCGGTATCAAATATCGTCACTAAATCTTTTATTTGCAAAAGCGGCGGCATAGACTATCCGTGAGACTCAATTTCAAAAACGAAGTGCATTGAAATTTGTTAGTCGAACAATCCCGCCATAGGCGGAGGGTATAATAAATACACCGCCCCTTTGGGCGGTACACTAAACCAAAGCTTGTTTTAGGCTTCATACCCGTGGCTTTCCGGCGCGATTGCGCAAAAATTCAACCAGCAATCTAACAGTGACTCCCGATGCCCCTTTGGGGATGTAATCTTTATCTTTATCTGTCCAGGCCGGACCGGCGATATCCAAATGCACCCAGGGAAAATCTCCCACAAATTTGCTTAAAAACGCCGCGGCGGTAATTGTCCCGGCCGCGCGGCCGCCGCTGTTTTTATAATCGGCAATATCGCTCTTGATTTGCTCATGATATTTTTCCCACAAAGGCAGTTCCCAAACAAGTTCGCCGGTCGCTTGGGCGGCCTTATTTATTTCACTTTTGAGTTTATCATCGGTGCCCAGCATACCGATTACATCATCTCCCAGCGCGATGATACAGGCACCGGTAAGAGTGGCGACGTCAATAATCGCTGCCGGCTTATACTTGGAAGCGTAGGCCAGCGCATCGGCTAAAATCAGCCGGCCTTCGGCATCAGTATTGATAACTTCGATCGTTTTCCCGGAATAGGATTTTAGAATATCGCCCGGTTTATAGGCGGTGCCGCTGGGCATATTTTCCGTGGCGGGAATAAGCCCGACAATATTGAGCGGCAACTGTAGTTCAGCGGATGCCATAATGGCGCCCATTACCGCGGCTCCGCCGGACATGTCCGTTTTCATCTCATCCATCTTCTCCGCGGGCTTGAGGCAAATTCCACCGCTGTCAAAAGTCAATCCTTTGCCCACCAGCGCGATGGGCGCTGCGTTTTTTTTGCCGCCCGTATATTCCAGTATAATAAATTTTGGTTCCTGATTGCTCCCGGAGGCGACGCCCAACAGGGAATTCATCCCCAGGTCCTTCATTTTGACTTTATCCAGCACCTGGCAGGAAACATTTTTCCGGGTAGCAATTTCTTGCGCCTTTTTCGCGAGAATTGTCGGCGTCATTTCGTTTCCCGGAGCCGAAACCAGGTCACGCGTAAAATATACGGCTTGTGCAATTACCTGTGCTTTTTTAATTACGGCTGCAATCAGAGAGAAATCTTTTTCTTCGGCGATAATATTCAATTGTTCCATGTTCTTTAAATCTTCGCGGTCAACAGTTTTAAAAGGCGTGTATTGATAAAGCCCTAAAAGTGCTCCTTCCGCCACAGCTTGAGCAACTTTCTCTTTGGCGTTGGAAATAATATTCAAGTCAAGGGAAGTTGCCGCCTCTTTTATGTTTATGCTTCGCAAGTACTGCATGACTTTGGCGAAGGCTATGCGGAGTTTTTCCAGATTAAATTCACCCTGTTTGCCTAAACCAACAAGGGCAATTCTTTTTGCCGGCAGTAATCCTCTGGTATAAATTACGGATATTTGCGAGGGTTTTGCCTCAAAATCATGATTAACAATCAATTCACTGATTAATCCGCCGGTTTTTTGATCAATCTCCAATGCCTTTCCGGTTAATTTCTTCTGGTCTTCAAATAGCGTTAAAATAACTGCCTGACTTTTTGTTTCGGCAAGCTTCCCTTTCTGGACAGATATTTTCACCTCAATCCTCCTTTTTTGTTTCCATAAAAAATTGTAGTTATCAAATATCTCTTCTCGAAGATAACATATAGCCCTAAAAAGTCAATCCCGCGACTTGGAATCCACCAGCTCCAGCCGTGATAGGAAAGCTCCGTGAGTCGCAGGAGGTCGCATTATTTTTCAGGGAGCCTACGGCTCCTCTTCGGAGGGGGCTCCACTGATTAGGCGGCGCTGAAAAATAGGGGAAATACTTGGTGATTTACTGCAATGTTATAGCGTTGCGGCGCAGGCAGGCACTAACGTTCTTCTCATTAGTCTTTAAAATGAATTTCAGGTAATTGATGTTTTTTTCGATAGCATCATTATAAATATTTCTGTCGATATTCCATCGTTCCTTAAAATGATCAGCCATGTATTGAATGACATTTCCCAAATCTTTCTCCAGGCGGGTCCTGGTGATATAATAAAAATTTGTTGTTTTTTTCAAAAGATCAAGTTCGCTGTCAAATCCGGAAACTTTGCCTTCCTCAAATTCATGGAAAAGGGGGATCAGTTTTTCCAGATAAAGCCGGTCAGCCATCTGCCCCAGCAAGTCCGCCGTTCCGAGAATTTTGCCGATAATCTCGATATTGGCGGAGGAAAAAGTAATTTTCTTAATGTCTATACTCAGGCCGGTACAATTCAAGATGTCGGCAAAGTTTTCTAAATCTTCCCGGAAATACTCTTCTTGGGCGTAATAGTCCTGCACAAACATTATGCTTCTTTTGATGTGTACAAGAGTGTATTTGGCGCCGGTTCCGGAATCATCGTCAGCTGTTTGAATGTAGCCCGTATCGTGCATGAGCGCGCTGATTAAACCCAGATTTATTTCCTTATCCGTAAATTTTATCCCCTGTAAATAAGCGCCGTGCAGGAGACGCGCCATGGCCAGCACAACGAGCATGGTGTGTCTTAAATCATGGTAATCAGTGTTGCACACGCGAAATCCCGGATAATGACCGCGAAACAGTTTTTCCACATCGCGGAAAGCCCGATCCAAAAGCTGAAAATCAAATTGGGGATTAATCAGGGAGGTGGTAAATTTGACTTCTTTTAAAATAGCGTTATTGTCTTTAAGGTCCAAAAGCTTAGTTTGCAAAGAAGTATCGTTATCCATGTTCAGCAGCATTCGCCTCTTCTTCCAGATTCCCTAATGAAGAACCTAATTTTTTTGCGAAATAAATTATTATTTCTCCTATGTTATTCTGCTTTACCTAAAATTTGTATACCCAAATCGACAAAGCCTACGTTCTGTGTGCTGGTCAGATTTCCCATCGCATGCAGGGCGATTTCCGGCCTGGTAGTCGGAAATGTGTCCAAAGTAAAATCATACGTTCTGATCGTCGCCCGATCCGACAGCAGCATTACGGTTTTAGTGGGATTGGGAATTGTGGAAACATCGTCAACTGCAGCGCTATTGACAGTCAAGCTGACTGTACTAGTGGGTATTGCAGGGGGGGTGGCGCTGCCGATGGTGAAATAGTCATAAGATGTGGGGCGTGCTCCGCTGTCTCCATTTTCCGTCCAGACAAGTGTACTGCCATCAGTCCTAGTTCCTGATGCCGGCCAAGTGGGTTCGGTAATGCCGCTGGTACCTGCCGTGGTACAGCGGTAATTGTGAGATAATCCATCCGAGGTATTGGTACGATAGTCGGGAATAACTATATTACCGACAGCATATGCCACCGCCGGCCACCATCCGGAATATGACCAATAGGTTAAAGTTTTATTATCTGTATATGGTTCATAAACATTTGACGGCCAGGAAGGTGTCCATGTTGTAGCTGCACAGTTCGGCGCATAAGCGCCGCGATTAATATTTGTCGCCGCCGCATCAAAGACGCGGGTTACTGGGGGTCCTGCAGCGCGTGCAGCGACATTGGAATTTTCCCCATAATATATTTTGATATCATTGTAACGTATTCCGGTAAAGGAAGTCTTATCTTCAATACGAATAACCATAGAGGCATTATCATTGACATATAGTCCATCGCTGGCGTTTTGCGCACCCAATACTTTGGGGTCCCCCGGTGTATCGAACCAATGTCCCGTTGCCGGATTACCCAGAAGTGCATAAGCTAACCATGTTTTTGTCTCAATACCGCCTACTACTTTTTGCTGCCACAATACGAGAAACAATCTGCCGGCCAGAGTATTATCGTTACCGCACGGATTGCCGACACATGGTTTTATATTACAGGGAACCCAATCCGAGACGCAACTTATCCGCGATTTGTATTCCATAAAACTAATGCCGTAGCCTTCATATTTTCCCGGTGTGGCACTTACATGCCAGCGAATATTAATGCCCTGAGCGGCATCAGCGGTGACACCGGAAGAAATCATCCAGCCGACTTTGACCTGAACATCATAAGATACTCGGCCATAATTAGACCACGTCGTTTGAAGAGGTGCAACAGAACTGGTTGTCAGCGGTACAACCAAATAACCAATTTGACAGTGACTGCCAATAGTGCAGGATGTGTCCGGATCGTTTACCAGCGTCGGATTTTGAAACATTATAAAAGTTTCATTAGCGCCGCCGCAGCCGTTGGCAGCTTGCCCTTGAATGGTCGACACCTGACCAGAAGTATAAAAGGCACTATCCAATGAAGCTAATAATGTGGGATTTGTTGCCGTCCCAGCGCTTAAAGCCGCAATATTATGCGGCGGCCGTTTAGTACCATTATTGCCGGCACCTGAACCCCATTTAATAGTCCTCATTTGATTTTGCGTCCCCGAATTAATGACGCCGGTAGAAATAATAAAATTATTTACAGTTTTGCCGATTATTATTTGTCCGGGTGTATTGGCCAAAGTAAAAGTAGCGCGTGTATTAGCTTGTGAAATTGTAAATAACGGGCTGCTGTAGCCAAATCTTATACCGGATTCGGCCAGGTATTGCGCCTGATTAGCCTGATTTAGATAAAGTTCAGTTAATGATGATGAGGCTATAAATATGGTCATGGCCGCACCCAGCACGGCCATTATTGTCATGGTTATGATTAAAGTAATAAGAACAGTTCCTCTGCTACTTTTCAGCATACAACCTCCAGAAATTCATGGTTTACATATTATAAGGCCTTATAATATAAATACTATCAGTGAACGATGTTGTCATTCCCGCCTGGGGAATTAAGACCAAATTAATACTGATTATCGTTGTAGTGCCGGCGTTGTATGCGTTTGGGCATGGAACAGTGCTGTTATATGCATTGCAATAGGTCAGAGCAAAAGTACTGACCTGATCTGTTAAAATATCAGTTGTATTTGTCAAACTGTTAGTCAGCAAAAGATTGGGAACAGTAACGGCTATTGTATTTGTCACAGTAGTTAAGCAGTTAGAGTCATTACATCTGGTAAATGTTATGGAAGCTGCGGCTCCGGCGGTAATGGATCTAGCTGCGCTGAGCTCTTTTACCAGGCGCGATAAAACCAGTGTACCCTTTTGTGCTGTGTCTAAATTTTGTGACGAAGCAACATAGCTTTTCGCAATATTCGCGATACCCATCCCGACGATAGCGCCTATTATTCCTAAAAGCACTAATGAGACTATAACTTCAATCAACGTAAAACCATTTTTTTTGTTTTCGATTTTGAACATAACATCTCCTATAGGGCCGTTATGAAAATGGTAAACAAGGAGGTTAATGTTTCGCCCGTAGTATCTTTTATTGTTACTTTTAAAATTGCAGATTGTGCACATGTCTGATTTTGTTCATTATTACTGGCATCAAAAGAAATAAAACTGTTTTGGACGATGTTATATGTTCCGTAGAGCTTATTAGTAATATTCGTTTGAAGGGTTCCCAGATCAGCACAACTTGTCGGACCTGATTTTTTACCATTAAATAGAAAACTATCGCTATCCGAAACAATATTTTCCATTACCGTCTGCAGGCTTGTGGCCTTTTGCAGATTGACCAGGGGCAAAGGGCTTTGCGTTAAAGCTTTTCCAAAAAAGGGAACCATCATCGCCGCGGCTATCGCCAATACAATTAGCGCGACGATAATTT
>Ga0209777_10010022_pt1 | contig 10103 bp, 10 predicted proteins | sample FrelakmetHBP12HB_FD_187147 | JGI IMG/M metagenome (GOLD analysis project Ga0209777, IMG submission 187147) | Freshwater lake sediment microbial communities from the University of Notre Dame, USA, for methane emissions studies -HBP12 HB (SPAdes)... | ecosystem: Environmental > Aquatic >...
GAATATGAATATCTGATCCTGCTATAAATAGGATAGAATATTCATATTCTCTTAATGACACAACCTGGATACCCCTGGTACTTACAAACACTACCGGTATTACCAAAAATATTGCAAATAGACAAGCTGCATTAACACTTCCAATTGGAACAGGGTATATTCGATTCAGAATAACGATACTTAAAAAGACGGCAACAGTTCCATCTCCAAAGTGGAATTCTCTACGATTCCGGTTCAGGAATCTTTTAGCATTAAATGAGATAGATCCTCGATTTGAGGATATTTTAATACCTGCCTTTTTAGCGTCTCGGGAACAAGTATCTCAGATAGTAGAAGGAAGCGCTCAAAACGCTGGTTGGGTAACACGGTTTCCTATAAAGTGGAAAACTCTTCCTGATGCTGATATAGAGAATTCAGATGTCATACGATTCCTGAAAGGAACTTTTTCAGGCCTTAATTTTGAAATTCATGACCTTATAAAATATACGTATGGAGAATCAACACAGATACTTCATAGAGGATTTGAGTCAATGCTCGTTCGTGATGGAAATGATGTTTTAAAAATTGCCACATATTTGCTTTAAAATTTGAGCATAAAAAGATATTATTATAATACGGAGTATCAATGTATCCTTTTATAGGAATAAAATCAATAGATGATCTTGTAAAGAATGCAATGCTGTCTCAGACAGCCGTTCCTTTTGGAGAACAGGGCGCGGGAAGTTCAGCGGGAAACCCGGATTTACTGGTAAAGCCTGTTTCTAGTATTAAGCTTCCAGGAAGATCTGAGAAGAGTAAAAGAAAATATCCTCAGGATATAATGGACGAATATAAGATACAAACGCAACCAGAAGAAGAATTACCATCATGGAAATCACCATAATAAAAGGAGAATTGTAATGGATATCAATTTTTTATCTCAAAAGTATGCTTCGAAGGATCTTGATCTGATTCAGGCTATTAGAATATGGAAAGAGAATAGAATCTCTCCTGAAGGTATCAGGGATCAAGTTCGTTATGATATAGGAACGAGGATAAATTCTGCAGATGCCAAGACATTGTACAAGATGGGATCTGAGATAGAGAAAGGTGATAAGAAACTTGAAGAGTTTGGAATGGCTAAGGGAAATGAAAATAATGATCCATTTTTTGGTGTTAACTATGCTAACCAGAATAAAAATTATGGTGGCATGGAAGCCGTTGCGAAAGTTTACCCGGTTAGTAAAGGAAGGGAAGAACTTCTTCCTGATAATATAAGAAATAGGGACAGAATAAAATTTACTCCGGCTATAAGACAAGCTTTCGAAAGAGTTAGTGATAATATTTACAGGGATAAATATGCTGCTAAGTATTGGACTCTTAAAGAGAAGATGGGTGAAGACGGAAAGAAAGCGATATATCTTGTAGCTATTGAAACAGATGATAGTGTTAAAACCGCCAGTATGAGAAGAGCAGATGCTCCTGCAGGGACAGTAGGCGCTCCAGAACAAACAGGAGCGCAGCCGGGGGCTCAAGCCACACCAACAGATCCAGGTCTTCAACAAGCAGCTCCTGGAAGTAATCCTGGTGTTCCTGGGAATCCTCCTGCAGCTAATCCAGCAGCAGCACCTCAAGAACAACAGCAATCTGTCCAACAGCAGGCTGCGGGTATGAGTGCTACTGAACTAGCTAAGAACATTACGGATACTTTAGGAGCTCGTACAAAGGAAATTGTTGATTTGTTATACAATCAATTGAATCCAGCAGCAGCTTCTCAGCAAGCAGCTCCTGCGGCACTACAACCAACTCCAGGGGTTTAAATTGTGGATATTGTAAGAGATTACGGAAGAGAGCTTCGATATACTATAGAACCTCATATTGATAGAGAGAAAGAGGCTTTTGAGCCAGTATCTTCCCTCTTAGTTATAGGAGGGATTGTATTAGGGAAGAAGCTTCTTACCTATGTTTTAGAGAATGCTCCTCATCTTTTAAAAACTATTTCAACACATGGAAGGAGCATGATTGATGCATATATTAATGCTGGGGTTGATAAAGCGAAAGGGCAACCGGTAGGTACGACAACATCTATAGAACAACAGAAAAAAGAAAAAGAAGCTCAAGGGGATCCTCAGGCATGGGAAGCTGTTAAAGAACTTATTTCTAATACCAAGGTCTTAACACCTACGCAGATAATGGAAAGACTCTATAATGTTTATAAAGCTTTTGGTTCTTCTGGAGTTGAAAGAATTCTTAAAGAGTACAAGCGTGTTATTATAGATAGTGGAAAAGAACCAGTAAAAAAACCAGCAGCTCGAAGAGCACCAGGTCCCAAAACGACAACAGTTGTTCCTTCATCTGCTGTTTCTACACCAATGCCTTCTGAAGCTACTCCAGCTACTCCTTCGGCAGATGAAACATACGGAGCATACTAAGGATAAATATTATGGAATTTATAAACAAAAAATCTCTGGAAGAACTTATAAAAGAGGCTCAAGTAGAGGTTCTTTTATCTTCTATTACGATAGATAAAAAAGGACCTTTGGTACATCCAGTAAAGTGCCCGGCTGTTGGTAGAAAAAATGATTATTTAATGGACGCAAATAAAGAACCTGTTTGTATTTTTAATGGAAATCAGTGCAAGTATTTTGTATCGACGGAATTTAGTTTGGAAGATTATACGAAAATTATAATCTGTGATGCTGTTAATATAGACGATGTGAAAGGACAATAAATTTGTGGGATTCAACACGCCGTTTCAACCTGAGAATATTGGAGCTTCCCTTTATAATTTTGGATTTTATAAAATCCAGAGACATACGAAAGCTATTATTGTAGAGTTTTTAAATAACTTTTTTAGTAACAACGTTCAAACATATGCTATAACCCTGCCTGAAATTGTAGATCTTCAAAATAGTTCAGATTACACAAAAATATTTATAAGTCCTGATTTTCCTTATACGGAAAGAAAATTTCCTATTATCATTGTCAGTGTTCGGGATATAAAAGAAAAGAAAATGTATATCGGGGCTGATAATATTATAGGGTATGATGTTTATGGGACTTCTACGGGTCAGGAATCTGTAGAAGTGTATGCAGGGGCTGCAGAGGTAGCTCTGAATCTTACAATAGTGGCTCTTTCCTCGGAAGATAGAATGAGATTTGCGGAACTTATAAGTATTTGTTTTTCTCATTATTATCGGTGGCAGTACTATTATACTTTAAACGATGGAAGTTCTTTTAATATTGTTCCTAATAATGGAACCATTGCTTTTAGTGGTGAAGAAGAAGTAGCGGATCCCTCTAAAGTTAATATGATTTATGTTATGAATATGGTTATGACATCCTTTATAGAATACACCTTTTCTGGAACACAGCAATCTGGTATGACTAATCATGTTATTATAGAATCTAGCAGTGGAATTATCCCCTATTAGGGATCATAATTTTTAGAAAATTACTTAAATAAACTTAAAATAGACGTATTATTACTATAAAGAAATTCGGCGACAAGGAGAGAAAAATATGGCTTCTTTAGGATATAAATTACCAGGAACTACCATAGAAGAAGTAACTCAACCTAAAAGCGTAAATGTTTCCTCTACCCAGAGGGTTCCTTGCTTTATAGGAGTAGCGAGTGCTTATAAAACGGTTACATTCGAAGCAGTAATTCGATCTTCAACAGGGACAGATTCTTTGGTATACTCCAGCGCTGGAATATATCAAATTACTCAAACAGGAAAGCAAAGGGGTCTTAAGGATATAATTGCAGGAACTCATTACAGTCTTGTAGGAAATAATATAGTATGGACTTCTGCAGGTCTTGTGTATGTTACTGCCGGTGCTACATACTATGTATCCTATAAATATACTCGTCTTTACGATCCAGTAAATCTTACGAATCCGGAACTTAATGATTATTGCTATAAAGAATTTACAGCTTTTGAAGATGTTCTTGCTGATCTTGGAGAAGACATACCAGCAAATCCTCTTGTAAATATTTGTAATCTTGCTCTGAAAACATTTGGTGTTCCGAAGGTAGCTGTTGTTCAGGTATATGCCAACACAACTCCTTCTTATACAGATGCCCTTGATCTTATAAAATATCGTGATGTTCAGACAGTATGTTGCATGACTTCTTCTGCAGCAGTAAGAACTCTCCTTGTCAGTCATGTAACTGAAAGAAGCCTTCCTGATAATATGAGAATGAGAATGGGATGGACCGGTGCTGCGATAGGAACAGAGATCGGTTCTGAAGGTGATTCTAATTCAATTCGGGGTATTGCTGCTGGTATTAAAAACGAATTGGTTGTTATGGTTAATGCCACTCGAGCAAAATATTATTACAGTGATCCAACAACTCGAGAACAGCTTTATACGACAGTAGATGGATCTTTTATATCAGCAGTTCTTGCAGCGTATCATGATTCTTTTTCATATCCTGCAACAACTCTTCTTAATAAAGTTGCTCCAGGTCTTGAATTATATACGGAAGACTATGATGATTACTATTCAGATTATCAATTGGTCCAGGCAGGAGGCAGCAGCGTCTTTTTAGTTCAGCCTTCTACTGGTGGTTCTATGAAGGTAATTGATGACCTTACTACAGATAATTCAACAGTAGAAAGGAATAATATAAACATCATTGTTTCCAAACATTACATTGCTCGAGACGTAGCGATCCAGATGGATCGTACTTTCAAGGGAAGGCTTATACTGGATAGAGGTGTATATTCTAACACGGTAAGCGGCTATCTCGCTATAATGTTTTCTATTTACAAACAAGCAGGTATTATTGAAAAACTGGATACTATAAAGGTAACACTACCAACTGATCGACGTGACACCGTAAATATTTTCTACAGTTTTTATAGTGTTTACACACATAAGTACACTGTAGGAACTTACTCTTTATCTGTATAAATTATATAAAAAAACTTGACTGTATCTAAGAAAGCCCTATATTGTATATAGGGCTTTTTTATTTTATATGAAAAAATATGAAGAGGATCTTGTATGAAAAGAGAGAAAGAAAAAATTTGCAAACATTGTGACACAAAGGAAAATTTACGAACTAATAAAAACGGCATTATTTACAATTGTTGTAAACATTGTTATGAAACTATTGAAGTTCCCTATCAGATGAAAAGAACGAATGAATCCTTGATTAAGAAATATGGAGTTTCTGATCTGGGGGAATTGCGGAAAAAAAGATTAAAAGAGCATCCTCCAAAACCTAAAGAAAAAAAGAAAACAATCTGTAAATATTGCGGAACAAATAAAAATCTCGTAATAACAATTACTAAAAAGAGAATTATTAATTTTCCTGTTTGTAAAGATCATTGGAAACAGTATCAAAAGGATAAGCAAGAATTAAGAAAAAAATCTAATAAGGAACTTTATGGATATGAGTATCTTATGGATAATCCAGAATTTAGAGAAAAGAAGAGACAGACAATACACGCTCGATCTTCAGAGGAACAGGAGAGAATAAATAAAAAAAGGGAAGAGACTAATATTGAAAAATTTGGAGTAGGATATCCTATTCAATTGCCTGAAATGAAGAAGAAAAGAGAAGAAACCTGTATGAAAAAATATGGGGTTACAAGTACCACAAAATTGGAAACAGTTAGAGAAAAACAAAAAGAGACCATGTTAAAAAAATATGGTGTAGATAATCCTCTAAAATCCAAAGAGATTAGAGATAAAATTATACAAACAAATTTGAAAAGAAGGGGTACTCAGTATCCTTCTCAATCTAAAGAAGTCCAACAAAAGGTAAGAGATTCTAAAAGGATGTCTTACTGGGATAAATTTGTAAAACTTTTAAGTTTTAAGAAAATAGAGCCTCTATTTTCAAGAGAAGACTATATTGCTTCAAAAGAGAATCTTAAATATAAATGTCTTATTTGTAATAAAGATTTTTATTCGTCTGGAACAGAGCCTCAAAGAATCTCTTGTGGTTGCTACGCAACAAAATCTTCATATGAATATGAAATAAAAGAATGGTTACAATCTACTGGATTTAAAAATATAGAAGAGAATGTTCATAAAATAAATAATGAAAAATTAAAATATGAAATGGATATTTATATTTCAGAATTTAAAATAGGAATCGAATTTCATGGTCTTTTTTGGCATTCAGATATAATGAAAAAATATTCATACCATTTTGATAAATATGCTTATTTTAAAGAAAAGGGGATAAGACTTATTCAAATATTTGAAAATGAATGGCTTTCTAAAAATGAAAGAGTTAAATCAATAATTTTAAATAAACTAGGAAAATCTGAGAAAATCTATGCTCGGAAATGTAAAATAAAAGAAGTAGATTATAAAGATTATAAGATCTTTCTTGAAGAGAATCATATTCAGGGATTTACTCCAGCTTCTTTAGTTATAGGGCTTTATTTTGAAGAAGGTCTTGTATGTTTAGGATCTTTTGGAAAGAATCGATTTGATAAGAAAGATATGTCTACAGAACTTATAAGATTTTCCAATAAGAAAGGATTTACCGTTGTGGGAGGATTTCAGAAGATACTTAAGCATTGTGTAGAAATTTACAATCCTGAAAAAATAGTAAGTTTTGTTGATTTGAGATATTTTTCAGGGGACAGCCTTTTAAAGGATGGTTTTATATTAGAAAAAATAACGCAGCCTAATTATTTTTATTTTTTCTATAATAAGCCGAATAGATTGTATTCCCGAAGAGATTTTCAAAAACACAAGCTTAAGGATAAATTAGATAATTTTGATCCTCTTCTTTCGGAATATGACAATATGATAAATAATGGGTATCTTAGAATATATGATGCCGGGAACCTGAAAATGGTCAAAACTTACCAAAAACCTTAAAATTTTTATACGAATAGTCTGCTTTCTCAGCTTAAATAATTCCCCAAAACGGTTATTATTATATTAAGAAACTGCTTAGGGAGATAAACTATGGCTGATTATACAGTACAAGGAAATAGATTACTACCATTACATAATGTAAATCCAAATGCAAATGCTCCGCATTCATCAATTCAATCCATTACTATGGGAATCCGGATTGGTAATCAGAAATTTGCTATAGGGTATATAAACAAATGGTCGTTCAACATGGAACGATCAGAGAAGGTTGTTTTTCAGATAGAACCTTATCCAGATGTTCGAGGGGATGATTCCTCTGCAGCGGGTATAGCGTCTGTTTATACTGCACGAACCTTTGATGAAAATACTACATATTGGCCGGGAGAAGCTATTGAGATTATTCCTGGCAAGATGAATCCTATCAAGATAACTCTTCATCGGTATGCTCTTTATACAGGAAATCTTCTTGCTGCAGTTTCAAGAGCAACAGGAAGCGGTGTATATGATAGCGCGGAAGTTCCACCCAATATTCAAGAAACGGAAGCTCCTGTTATTAAATATGTAAATATTTTACAACAGGTACGGCCTTTTGATATCTATCAGATTTTTGTAAGTCCTGTGACAGGAGGAGTTTTGTGGGGGAGGAAGTTCGGAGGATGCTGGTTCACTAAAATTGGTGAGACTTCACCAGATAGTGATAAAAATGAACCTATCCTTGAAGAAGGAGAAATTGCTGCAACATACATCCGACCTCTCTCATCCTCGATTGGACTCTAACACAAGCACTTCAGCAGCCCTAAATACTTAGGGCTGCTTTAATATTAAATTATAAAATATGAAGGAGAATCTCAATGGAATTAAGAAATCAGAGCTTAAATCCGGATAATGTAGGTCTATCCCCGGGTGACTTTATTACAGGGCCTGCTGCAGGGATACAGCAACCAAATCCTTTTCACAAGCCATCTCCAACAAGCATTCCCGATATTCACAAAGTTGATCTAAATTCAACTCCTCAAGCACGACAAGAAATACTTCAAAAAACAGAGATGAGCACATCAGAATTAAAACAGGAAATCCTGGATGAAAAAATATCTCAAGACATTAAAACAGCACGAGAATCTTCTTTAGATAAAGCATTTCCTGATAGTCCTAAAGATATTCTCAAGCAGCTTATTGCTCATGGAGAATACCAAGAGGTTGTTGAGATATTTGGTAGTAAGTGGACAATGAGAGCTCTTGACCAGAGAGATCTTCTTTTAGCTGCCGAGATGGTTAAAGACGATCTTTCATCAAGCACCGCTCGGATGTCCTCTATCATATTTCTTCAGGTAGTATTTTCTTTAGAAGCTATTAATGGAACATCGATATACGATTGTTTTCAGGATATAAAGCCTGCTGATTATAAAACTCGGGAAGAGTATAGTTTAGCAATACGAGTAACATTAAAAAAATATTTGGAGCATGTTCCTCCTCAAGTTATCAATATGTTTTATGATGAATATAAGCGTATTGAGGATACGAGGAACAAGGCGTTGGGGAACTTAAAAAACTCCTGAGTCACCCTTTAGAATCCTGGGAAGGTTTATCTGATCTACTGGGTGACGACTTCATAAAATATTACGTATGTTCTCATAATAAATGGAATCCTTATTCTGAAGAAGTGAAGAGTATTCCAGATGTATATTGGATGATTCAGTTTCATATAATAAATTTGGAAATGAAACAGCAGTGGACTTATTTACACAGGCCTGCTGCAGAACTTGTTGCTCATATAGCAAATCCTCAAGTTTTTAAAGTTTACTTTGATAATTTAAAGAAAGAAGAAAAGAAACAAAAAGAAGATAAACAAAAAGAAGACGAAGGATTTTACGAATCAAGAAATAAAGAAAATGGTTCGGATAGATATTATTCAGAATCAGAAGCAAACACTCATTATGATCCTAACTTAGGTCTTGTGGATAATAACGGAACGGTAATAGTTCCAAAAGAGCATTATGATAAGTTGCTAGGAATTGATGGCATAGCAGTTTCTTACTAGGGGAAGAGGAATGGCTGGCGAAACTAATAATAAAGAATTTCAAGAATTGATGACTGCGATAAAAGGTTTAACTACTGCTTTTAATAGTAGATCCTCTGCTGGTGCTGGTGGTGCGGTTGAAAAATCAGCAGGACAAAAGCAAACAGCTCAGTTTGAAAAAGATTTAACAGAATCTGTAAAATATTTTGGAAAAGGTATAGCTGGTGCTTTTTCAAAATTGCAAACCAATCTAAAAAAAGATTTTGACCAAATAGGAACAGATACCTTTGCGGATATAATGATAAACAACCAGAAGAGACAGGGTTCTGAGCTGGCTGCGCGAACTAATGCAGTTATGCAAGGGGCTGTTGTTCTTATAGGAGATTCTGCTAAAACTGCTGCTACTGCCTTTGCTGGTGCCATGATACAATTTAATAAACTTTTTATGGATATGTGGGGTGGGGTTGAATCTGCCATGAAAGGTATAAAAGACATGGCAATGAAAGGTTTAGAAGGTATGGGCATAGGAGGAGGTCCTGTAGGATCTGCTATAAGCGGTTTCCTTGATATACTTATAAAATCTATAATGTTTAAGTTCGAGGAAGGATTAAAATTTCGAGACATAAAAAGAGAGGCTGAAGTTCAATTAGGATTTGGTGATGAAGCTGCTGCGAGTTTTGCAACGAACGCACAAAAATACTTTAGTGCTTTAACTAGAGGAGTAGCTACTGAATGGGGAAAGGCTTTTGCTACTGCTGGTATTACGGACACAGATGCTTATGACAAAATGATGGGTATTGGTATTTCTTTAGGGATTGGGTCAGATGCTGCTGCAAAATTAACTCAGAATGTGGTCGCTTTGGGTAATACAGCAGGTCAAGCTACTTCTAAAATAGAAGAGACATTTAGAAAACTACAAGAATCTGCCAAAAAGACGGGTCTCCCTGTAAAAATGATGGGAGATTATATTATACAAGCTGCTACGAATGCTCGATTCCTTAATGTGGATTTAGGGCAAGTAGCAAATCTGATGGTGAATCTCCAAAAAAAATCTCAAGATCTTGCAAAGGTAGGCGTTGATTTTCGTCTTTCTGGAGCAACTATAGCTAAAGAACTATCATCTGGTGGAAAGGAAATCAGTGATGCAATGCATGTCTTTTTTGGATCAGAAGGAGGCATGAAAGATATAAGTACCGGCATGGCCTGGGCTCGATCAAAATTTGGTGGTGATGTGGCTGAAAGTATTCAAGGAGGT
>Ga0209777_10010023_pt1 | contig 10102 bp, 6 predicted proteins | sample FrelakmetHBP12HB_FD_187147 | JGI IMG/M metagenome (GOLD analysis project Ga0209777, IMG submission 187147) | Freshwater lake sediment microbial communities from the University of Notre Dame, USA, for methane emissions studies -HBP12 HB (SPAdes)... | ecosystem: Environmental > Aquatic >...
AGAACCCAAGAAGGGCGTGATAAAAGACGCCATGCAAGCTATCCACAGTACCATCCTTTTGTCGTCCATTGGCCTTGGTTAGATAAACACAAGTTCTTATAGGCATCTCAGGCAAGAATCTTCTGTGAATGGCTCCACAGAGGATAGCTCCACAGCGGATAGCCGATGACCCACTTGTTTATCTTCTGTTTGTTCTGTCCATCGGTTCGCAAAGGTCATATGTAGTTCAATACTAAATGCGTCCTGCCAAGTACGTAATATCATCTAATTGCATATTATTATATTATTAATGATACATTTTGACCGAACCCCAGATAGTAGATAGTCTAAAGCAGTCGGGCCTGAAGAACGTCATATTGCCTTATCACTGGCTCTCCCAAGAAAACCAAGATATTCGAGCGCCCTATTTCTTATCCTTATCATATCCTCGATGAGTGCCTTCCCTTCTCCCACCCGCTCGACAAAGTTCAGAGAGAATGCCAGCCGGTCGTTGACGCTGACGCCCGCAATGAACAGAGGAAAAGCCTCGCTTGCAGGAGCCACGAAGAACATGCGGTCAAGCCTGAGACTTCCATAGGCTTCGGGAAAATACAGCCTCCCGATGTTTGAGGATATGGTGCCTGGGAGATTATAGACGGACTTGCTGCACAGCTCAAAAGCTATGTTCTCCCTGTCCTGGGCAAAGCTCGAGAGGTTTTCGGTCTGGCTGAAAGCCTCCGGGAGAAGATCCACATAGGGGGCGCAGTTGGTGAAGGCGTCCACAAGCGTTGGATCGAAAGGTTCCATATCAATAGCCGATGTATCAAGAATCTCAGCTCTTTTCCGGATGAGCTCTTGCAGCTCCTGTGCATTTTTCCAGAAGGATCTTTTGGAGTCGTAGGCAAACGGGAATTTGAATGCACCTACGAAGAAGCCCAGGAAATCTCCCGAGTTTGCGCATAGGCGCCTTCGAAGGTCAAATGGCACCTGAATGGTCCTCATGTTCTCGGGAAGGTTGCCCTTGATCTCCTGGTATGCGGCGAGGAATGCAGCCGTCAAGGCTGAAGTTACTGTCGCCCCGTTCTCCCGGCACCTGGCAACAAGGTCTAGGGTCTCCTCTGGCTCAAGCTGAAGTAGCACTATTTCATGCCTGATCCTTTTAGTAAGTGCATCATAGATGCTGCAAAAATCTTCTTGGGAAAAATAATGGGGGCACTTATGCCATTGATCGTTATAATGTTGGATGGCAGCTTTATCTATAAACTTTGAAGAGATACCATTCTTCTTCAGGCAATCGGTTGTTGCAAGCGGGCGAATGGCCTGTCCCCTTTTGGCCGGATTTGCATAGCTGGCGAGAATGTCACGGAGCAGGTTCGCCAGGGAGATCCCATCGCAGATGCTGTGCTGGGAAAAGGCGATAAGCTCTGAGACCTCCTTAGAACACACGAGTACGAACCTTATCAGCGGGCCCCTTTCAGGTTCAAAATGCACAAGGTACTCTTGCCTGACCTCCTCGAGCCACTGCTCTTCAGAGGTCCTTGGTACAATGCGCAATGTTGCTTTTTGGGCATGGTCAGTCGAGAACCAGATATCATGATGCCGATCAATAACGACCCCGGCGTCCATGAGGGCGTGCACTGCGCCGACTGAATCTATCGCCCTTCTGAGGTCATCCTCCCGGACATCCCCGAGGATACGGACGACTGCAGCCATGTTATTTTCTGGGCTCCATAGCAGATACCGCTCGAAATTGGAGAGCTGTCTCAGGCATCCCGGGATATCAATGCCTCTGTCTTTCTCTTCACTCTGGTTCATCTCATCATATTTCGTCAGGCCTGGAATTCAAGCTTATTGAGCCTTTTGCGCTTTTGGATAAGCTTTCGAAATAAGCCTCGTAGCTCTCGGCCCCTCGTCGAAGTAGAATACCCTGGTCGCTCTCCTCCTTCTTAGAAGCTGCATGAAGGAGGACGAAGAGATTTTTCAGTAAATTTTTTAATCTTGTAGGACTGTTAAATTCCTGACGGAGATCTTATGTTGACGTATCGAAGTGGATTCACGTTTATTTTTTCGATATTGACCGTATTGACCGTATTGTTCATCTTGTCGACAGCAACAGCCGCGTCTAAGATTACTGTGGACGGGCCCAGATATGACAATGCTACGGATATTATAGAGAAAAATAGGTTAACGGCTTTTGTGGACGAGGCCGCTAACTACGTAAAGGATAACGGCAAGGAGAGGGCTCTCCTGGAATTCAATAACCGTTCAGGATCATTCGTGAGAGGGGAACTCTACATCTTCGCCTACGACTTCAACGGGACTAATATAGCCCATCCCATCAGGCCAGACCTGGTAGGCCGCGACCAGAGAAACCTGTTGGACATCAACGATGTGGCAATTGCCAGAAACGAGCTTGCTTTGGCCAAAAGAGGTGGAGGATTCATGTATCTGGTGTTCCAAAATCCCATCCATGAGAACAGGGAAGAGCTGAAGCTGGTCTACCTCAAGAAGGTGGACGACAGTCTGTGGTTGGGTTCCGGAACATACCTCTCCAATATTTCTGCCTCTTTCGGTCAGAGTGAGAGGGACGGGCTTGTGGCCTATGTTGATGAAGCTCTGCAGTTCGCTCATGAGAATGGCAAGGAGAAAGCCCTTGAGGTTTTTAACGACCCGAAAGGCAATTTCACCAGAAATGGACGGTATATCTTTGCCTACGATTATGATGGTCGTAATTTGGCCCTTCCATACCAGCCCGAGCTGATAGGCACAAACCGAATAGATACCAAAGATCCCAACGGAGTTGATTTCGTCTCGCAAGCTATCGACGCTGCTAGGACGGGGAGCGGTTTTATCTATTATACTTATCCCGACGCTTCGAGAAACATGACACTCGGGCTGAAGCTTAGTTATGTTGTAAACGTCGACGACACCTGGTTCCTGGGATCGGGGATCTACACCAAGAGCAAGATGTAGATGACGTCAATTGTTCGATTTGCACGATTGAGGGCAGACCTCGGCACATAGACCGTAGTGCCCACATTTTCATTTTACTGCGTGGATTTCAAGGCCACGTGAAGTAAGGATTCGTCCGTTTCCGCTTTGAGGTCTTCTTCAATCAGGCGAAAGGTATCCACGACATAGTTTGCAAGGCTAGCAAGGAAGAGCGTTCTTGGTATCCCTGCCAGCCGGGCTGCTGTCCCGGATGATAGTTTTCCCAGTTCAAAGAGCTTTACGGCAGCTGCTAACCTCAGCTCCTTTCCTAATTCTTCTGGGGACATCTTCAGAGCTAGCAAGGCATCATCCGGCACTTGCAAGACTATCTCGCTCATGTACTCTAATGTATGTTGATAGTTACGTATATCTTTGCATCGTCGTTATCGAGAGAGAGGCTGTATCAAGTTCTGACAGATTGAAAATGTCTGTATAATTGGCATTAATTCATTAGGTTGCCATGAGCCGGATAGGATAGTCAGGAAGAGGGCAACACCTCTCTTTGATAAATCCGTCTATATGTATCTTATTGATACTTTCATTTATGTAAAGATGGATGTTGCTAATTAATTTCCGGCAAAAGTACTTATTATGATACGTAGTAATAGCTTATTATGGCAGGAGTTCTTGAGAGGATAAGATGGCCGCAAAAAAGTGTGGTAATCGGGGATAGCTCTTCGGCTCTCAGGGTGGATCTAAGGGTTCTCGAACTTCAGGCTGCCAAGGAGATCCTGGCTGAGATCTTTCGAGTCAGGATCTCGGATGTGGAGGAGATGATACAGAATCGATATGATGTGGTTCGCTGTGAAGCAAACAGCTATGAGGATACGGAGCAGTGGCCGCGAGAGTTCTTGCTTGGGGAATGAGGGCTAAGCCCAATGCATGATTAAGGCAGACTTCGGCACATAGACCGCAGTGCACACATTTTTCATTTACCGTTGTGGATTTCAAGGCCTGCGTGTTGGTAGGATTCATCCGTTTCCGCCAAGCCTCGGGTCCTGACCTCCAGAGCCCCGGTTGGCATATGCGAGTGCAGATGAGCAGAAAGATACATTCGACTTTCTTCTTTTCGATGAAGTCTTTTGTCTATCAGTCCACGGGCTTCTGCATCTGTAAGCCGATTACAATCAGGGCGCTCAAGGACCTGGGCGAAGGAAACCCAGAGGTTTAGATCGAGTTCATACAATATATTGAAAGATTATATATATAGCGATCTGCAGTGTAAGATAAAGCGACTAAAATGGGATTATCGATATTCTCGGAGGGATGTCAAACTAAATGGGTTCATCGACGTATTTCAAGAAACCGTCCGGACCATTATCGCCAAGAATGAAGGCGCCCATTATTCGAAGAGAAAAATTATTTTCCCGATGGGGCCCTGCTCCAATCACTTCCTTCCCGCCAAGGACGGTCCAGCAAAGTAAGAGCCCCTCTCGCGCAAGGTATTCTTTCAACAAGTCTTCTCGAAGCAAATGCGCGGTAGGTCCTTTATCGTGCGCGTTTGGGTCAAAAACAGCGAGTTGACCTGCAACATCATTATAGTCCGCACGATCTCCACTCCATTGCATAATAAGACCGCTAATCAATTGGCTTGTTGGAAGTCGGAGTGTGTAGCCCTCGTCAAGCGAGCAATCGAAGCCACCTTGCTCTGCCAAATACTCAAATGAAACTGCATGCACCATTACAGGGCAATTGTGGCTTGGCTGCATCCATCCAGCATCCTCAAAGTACTTTGAAGCTGGTGACCATCCTTGTTCGCCGAGAAACATGCTGTATACCACAGGTGGTTCAGGCATCCAACGATTCCAGAAGTCGACACTCTTAGCCCACTGCATGAATGCTTTTTGATCGGGGGCATGAATGAGATATCCAGTGCAGATGTACCAGAGTTCCCGTCGCTCGATGTCGGTTATCTCTTGATCAGCCGGTTTCCGCTGCTTCCAGCTAAAGTAGCCATTCACATTCAGCCACCTAGTCCGCTCCCTAGGATTTGTCACACCCAGCAGTTCCTTTACTTTTGGGAGGTCATCACGATACATTACCCACTCGATCGGATTATCGGGCTCCCCCCAGTTTTCAAACCGGGGTGTACCCCACCATGCCTGCGAGTGGCCTTCCCATGACGTACCTCCAGGTATAGCCCGCAAAGTGCAGGACGGATCAATATCACGAAAATGCTCCTGCCATGGACCTTCATACACCGTATCTCCGTCTTCCTCCCGAAATCTCTCACGGTATTGAAAGTGATCAGCCACAAGCGCCATGATTTCGTGGTAAGCAATCCACTGATACTTCTTGCCGATGCGCTCGGGTTTTGATGCTTCACGACCATATTGCCTGATCGAGAATCGGTCAAATTTACCGAAACGGTCCGTGGTCCAACCCAGGTCGAAAACCCTCCAGAGAATGTATCGCTGGATCAATCGTAGATCAAAACCATGCGGATGCCGCTCCTTATCGTTCTCCATTGCTTCAAGTATTGATTCGAGAGCAAGGGAGCGTTCCCTTATGAGAACTGATTTGAGCTTTGCGAACGCTGCATCGCGTATCTGTTCAGCGCTTTCAAGATCAGAATCGATGTCCTCGGTTGAAATGACATCAGCCGGACCGTCGCCAGCGACATCTTCCTCCGGGAAAATTGCTAGGAATTCGTCAATCCATTTACTCCCACCAGACAGCTGTTTCAAGGCATCTTTCGCCGTCTCGAATTCATTCCATGCAGCCATTTCCCTTTCAGAAAAACCTTCCAATAGTGTAGCTAAACGCTCTTTTGGAGATTGCCATTTTGGTTCATCGAGTTGCAAAGAAAGCCAATTAGTCGATGAAGATGACCAGTTAGTTCCGATCACATAGTGTGCGAAATCATCGTCCATCACCGAAAAACCGATGCGATTACGTCCCCACTCTAGGTCTCCGCTGTCATAGGAGCCACGAGACCAGTCTGGCATGAGTGGCTTGATAACTTCCTCTGTCGGAATGATCGGCCACACGCTTTTGTACGGTGGACGAATACGTTGTTCATCAAATTTTATGTCTGCCATTAGATAAATAGCACGTTCAATAACGCCTCGCGCGTAATCTCGAAGTAAGATGTGTGCTGGAGGGGAACTGCCAGCAAAAACATGATCGTAGACGCACTTAGCCAGCATGCCTATTTTCCCGGGGTCATGACTTCTCATTGCTATGCCGTAAGCAACGGCATAGACCCGCTCTGTAATGTACTGATCGTCTACATCGGCAAACCGTATGACTAAGCGCTCGGTCGCCTCCAATCGATCCGTCAACAGGTTCACGAGTGCCTTCGTGGCGCGATCGCGCAAAAAACGATTGGAAGTCGAAAACATCCAAGCAAGCGTAGTTGCACCTAAATCGACCGTCTCATCATCGAGAGCGGTGCTTCGGGTTACTGAGGAGGCCCAGTCAACCAGCCTATCCACTGCACCGCGATTCCCCCAAGCATGGTGCAAGTAAATGCTCCACCAAGCATCCCGATCCGGCATTGAATACATTCGTAGCCGCCGGTCGAGATATCTCGCATTAAGTGGATGCTCGGGCAGAATGGCAACCGTAAGAAGTACATCTAGAGTATCGTCCCAATCGTGCTGGGTGCGGATAAGCTTATTGAGCGCCTTGACCGTATCCTGTGAAAAGGCAGTGATAGCGCGCCAAACAAGGCTCTGCCGGAACGCGTCCCCTATATCCCAGCGATCCATGGCTTCCGGTGCAAGTGAGATTAATTCCTGACCTGTACGCTCAGGGATCTGGATACATAACGCTTCCATCAGACCCGGTGCAACGTACGTGCTTTTGTCACCGAGGAATGCAAGCGGGGCACCTGGGTTAAAGGCAACAGCAGGAGCTTTTGTGTCGAGGTGCTTGTCAAGCAGCATTTTAGCAATGAGATGATCGGCGAAACGGTCGTAGGCAATGAAAACAACGTCCTCCTCTACTTCACCTTCTTGCAACCATCCTTCTTCAATCAGCACCCCTTCAACAACTAACCCGTGATACAAAGAACGTCCAAAATCGCGCCCTGGCAGCAACGCATTCACGAGATCTTTTGCCTTGGACCTTGTCAGCCACCGTTCCCCAATGGCAACTAGCTCATTTGCAATGCTTTCCACCGCTCGTTGTACATGCGTATCCCTGGAATCGAAATCTAGCTCTGACGCGAGACGATCATTGATGGCGCTGAGGAATAGATCGAATACGGCGGTGATGCCGTGAAAGCCTCGAGGCAGCCGACGCTCGCCTTTGGCATTTAAGCCTTGGCAAAGGGTCTTGAGGAAAAGGGGGTTGCGAAACTCCGGCGTCAGAAGAGGCGTCGAGGGTAGCTCAATCCCGTAGTGCACGAAGAAAGTTTTGGTTGCATCGTACTCATGATCGGAGAAGCCTTGATGCGTTACGCAGACAGCCCGATCTCGAATTTCTTCGGGGATAATGATCTTCTCGTAAGATGACCTAATCGAGAGAACAACGCCGATCCACGGCGATTTTTCTAGCAATGAGAGAAATGCCGCTAGATGGGCGGGCCATATTAGCCGCCCGGATCCCTCGTTGATCGCATCGATCATGACCAATGCGCGACAGCGTGCTGCTTGTGCAGATGACTCAAGAGCACCAACGAACTCCTCTGCAGAAAGACCTGAAAGGTCGAGTTGTTGGAGTACTTGAGCCCAGGGAGAATCCTCACTTACGAACCGCTGTCCCATCAGCAACACTGTGGGCCTTCCGGCGGTAACACGCTGTCTGGCAATGTCGCAAAGCAGGTGTGTCTTGCCAGTGCCTGCGTTTCCGTTAAGGATCATCAGCGCATTACCTGCAACATCTTCCGCATGATCCAGCATTATGCGTGTTTTTGCGAGTTCCGAGGAGATACCAACGAGTCGGTAACGGCGTTCCCTAAAGGGATTGCTATATGATGAAGTTGTAGTATCTAAGCCAGTCCGAGGCTTGGTATCGAACTCGTTCTCGCGTTCATGCAACAAACGTTCAAGCTCGTTATCGTCCGCCTCTGCAACCGACACTAGGTCAACGATTTTTCTGAAAGGCAAATCTCCTGTAGGCAGCTCTGTTACAGAACCGAGTCCTGTTAGAATTGCTTTGACCTTCGATGACAGCTCGGATACCGAGGCGTCGAGCGTCTGGTCGCTAAATTTCGGTTCGGAGTACTCGAAGGCTCGAAGCTCCTTGCGGATGTCAAGAGCGCGAGCTTTGACTCGTTCGAAAAACTCCTCTGTGCGTCCAAAGGCATCAAATTCAGAGACGATTGGTAAGGCCACGTGAATCTTGGGTGTGTAGCGAGGGCCAGCGGTCTTGATGGCTTCGTCCAGCCGCTTCGTGAACCAGTCTTCGTCGAATCCGCGTACATCGAACCAAAATTTGACTCGCCCGACATGCTGAGATTGCCCCAAGAGCTCGAGAAGCTCGGAGCTACCCCAGTAAACGAACTCGACGATCATACCGCAAGCCGAGGCCCATTTTGTCCACTTCTGTACATGCTCATCCCAGCGTTGCCTGGCGGAGCGTTTTCCAGAGATTCGGGCGTCAGGACGATCCAGAGGAACGCAAATAAAATATCTAACCAGTCGTGGATGTTTCTTTAATGCCGTCTTGATCGATTTATCAAGCTGAGCCCACTGCGAGTCGCCCAGGTTATCGAAGTACTTAGCTTGCCATCCCCACTCAGTGCCATCGGTAAGGATAGCATAGCACTCGACGCCAGCATCGGGTGCACCCTTCCGTTCAAAATGAGAACCTGCCGGTCTTTCAGCTCGGGCAAGCTGAGCACAGAATTCCTCAAAGCCGCTATCTCTCGACCCATTGAGCGGTTTGATAGCATTCCAGTCAAGAGTTACTGCCGTTTTTCCTCCACAAATTGCCATAACAACATTACAATTACATGAAAAAGTTTGTGCAGAAAGTTACTTAGTTCTAGGAACTCCCGTTATTCAGTATATATTAAAGCTAAACCTCTTGGAGACGTATAAATGAAAGCCAAGGCAACCGAGATTATTTCTGCTACAAACCCAGCCCGGCTGCATCAGCATGGATTTGGTCAACATTTTGGTCATGGCAGCCATGAAACTGAAAAGAGACGAGGGACTGCATAATTAGATAATCCGTTCTTCCCCCGCGTACACATAGAGGTTCGGGCTTCTGGCAAACGCCACAAGCGTCATCCCGATCTTCTCAGCCAGCTCCACTCCTGAGTTCATAGGCGCGCTCCTGCTCACAAGGATTGGAAAACCGGCTCTGGCGGCCTTGGCCACCATTACGCCCGACAGTCTGCCGCTGGTGATCAAGGCGCACCCGGATAGATCCACTCCCGCCAGGAGAGCCGCCCCAACAGTCTTATCGACAGAGCTAGACCGGCTGATATCCTCACAGGAGGCCAGGATCTTTCCGTCCACGTCGCAGATGATGGAAGTATGAGTGGCTCCTGTTCTGCGCCACAGTTTAGCGGACTCGTTTAGCTGGTCCACTGCACCTAGAATTGCACTGGCCTTAATCCTGATCTTTGAATCGATCGGCTTGAGGTTCTGGATGGTAGCTCTACCCACGCTGCAACACTGGTGCCCCTTCCAGGGAGCAGCCTTTCCGTCTCGCGTCTCGCAGATCAGCGATCCTTTTTCTTCCTTGACGGAGCTTATCTCCTGGAAGCTCTCCACCAACCCCTCGCCGATTAAAAAGCCGACGGCCATTTCCCTGAGCTGAGAAGGCAGGGCGGCTAAGACGGTTACACAGCCGCCGTTGAGGACGATGTTCACGTTCTCCTCGACGGCCACGTCCACCTCCATCTCGCGCCTCTTGGCTCCGCTGATCTCCAAACATCTCCGGGCGCGGAAAGTGGGGTCAGGGTCCAGGTGCTCCTCTTTCCAAAAGGTTTTCGGCTTCTCTATCCTGCTTGCATGCCAGCTCTCGTCCATCTATTTTGTCTCCCTGGGGTTCCGTCTCCTGTTCCTTATCTGGTTCAATCTCGTGGCGTTCAATTCTCAGGACATTATTTCTATTCTACAGGCTGCCATCTTGTACTCCGGGATCTTGGACACCGGATCCAGTGCATCCGAGGTGATGATGTTCGTCCCGCTCCAATGGAAAGGCATGAAGGCTACACCTGGTCTCACCTTAT
>Ga0209777_10010024_pt1 | contig 10100 bp, 8 predicted proteins | sample FrelakmetHBP12HB_FD_187147 | JGI IMG/M metagenome (GOLD analysis project Ga0209777, IMG submission 187147) | Freshwater lake sediment microbial communities from the University of Notre Dame, USA, for methane emissions studies -HBP12 HB (SPAdes)... | ecosystem: Environmental > Aquatic >...
TTATAACTAAATTGTCCGTCCTTATTAAATGAATCCTTGTGTATCCCTGACCGAATAACGTCGACGATACCTGATTTGGAGTGTTTACCATTAACATTCCAAAGGTATTGTCCATTCCCATGAATATCCATAGGGTCATATCCCAATGCAACGGGATCTAATGGAGCATGTGTTGAACCTTTTTTAAGCGGATCGTGAGTATTATTTAAATCTAAATCAACCGTCTTGTCCGGTTCAATATTTGAATAATCCGAAGTACCATCCGGTGAACGGGATTCTGATTCCGAAGTGCCTTTTTTTTTTAATGAATAATCCTTTTCCAATCCACCTAAAAAGTCATCTTTGGCAGTTGCGGTTGGTGCTGAATAATCTTTTTTCAGTCCTTCAAGAAATTTATCATCAGCCATTATTTCGGTTTTATTTTCTTGTCTTTGATAAGTTTTTGAATATCCATCCCTTCAAAAGCTGATTCAGGATATTCCTTGCCATTTGCACCAATATATATTTTCCCCGTCTGTTTAGGGATATTAAGTTTTTGACCTCCCTTGTTTGTCTGATTTGTATAAGCGTTCCTTGCTCCTACAATATCATCAATCTTATGAATTTCAACATTATCGTAATCAGGGGTAATGGTATAATTCTTTTCATCCGCTTTTTCAGCATCCATTAATTTTTGATACCTGTCTTTATCTACCTGTGTGGTTGCCTTGTCTGCGATTTTACTCTCATAAAATGAAATATTTTCAGCCGCAGAAGTCTTTAACACTTTTTTTTGCGGAATAAATTCAACTTCACCTGTTTTATCATTATATTCCCCAAGTTGCCCCTTCTTTGTTTGACCAGCAACGTTATATACTTTTATAGTCTGATACTGTGGTAATGGTTTATAACTATTCCCGCCACCATGTAATGGAGTTGGTTGATTTATGGTTATTGTTGCAGGTGATGCACCTGTCGGTTTTGGTTTTATTAACTGATCGTTTTTATCCAAAATATCCTGTTGTGCCTTTATGAAATTATCATAACTGCCAAATTTAGCAGTAACCTGTTTGGCAAAACGGGGATCGAATTTCGCTTTTGCTTCCAAAACTTCACGTATGTTTTGTGGATCATAATAATTACGTACCTGAATATCCCCATTTGGAAGTTTGGTATTAACCGATTTGGCAATTTTGGCGGTTTTTAGGGCATCGTCTGTTTGCTTGTATAACTGTTCGTCACTATATTGCGTCTTAATCAATGATGAAAAAGGTGTCCTGTCATAAATCCCTTTGGGATTATTCTTGGCATTTTCAAGATCAACAAGCGATTGCGGGTCAAGTTCTCCTTTTTCTTGTAAATGAGCCGCCTGTGTTATTGCATTTGCATAATCCTTTTTTTGTTCCTGTGCCGTTTCGATTTTATGAATTAAGTCCTTATGCTGTTTCATTATACCTGCATACTCCATTTGATTAACAGGCATGCCCTTTTCGCTTGCCGTCTTAAAAACGTTAATGGCATTTGAACGCAGCTTGTCCCAATCCTGAGATACTTCCTTCTGGTCGTTAGCCCAAATATCACCATATGATGCGTCAATGAGTGATTGAAACTGCTTTTGTAGTCCTTCCTGTTGACCTATCTGACTTTTATAAATATCACCAGCCGTTTCCCCTAAATTTTGGATAGCAGGATTAATCGTGTCTTCGGGTAAGAAAGACATTGTGCCGGGATATGGATTTCCTCGCTGATTATACATAGTTGTTATCCGTAATTTTCGTTTAACAATCACTCAATAACTCCTGCGGGTTTAGCACCTCCACCGCTTGTGTCCCAAGACCCCTTCATGCCATTTAAATAATCTTTCAAATATCCAAGTTTTGACAAGGTTGCATAAGTATTTATCCCGCTTCCAATGGCATTATTTAGGCTTTGGAATAAGTCTTTGGTTCCCTGTGCCTGTTGCATATCAGCACCCAATTGTGTTTGATTGTTGCGTTCCTGAATACCCAATTGCATATTGGCTTTTTGACCAAGAAAATTTTGATAATTCTGTTTGTTTTGAACATTCGCTGCCGTGTCCCTAACTTGTAAATCCCTTAAAGCTGAATTTGTTGCAGACTGTGACCGGGACATTAAATCAATAAGCTGACTTGGCGACTGTGCTACCTCCCGTGCCTGATTTACGGTTGTCGGGGTTATTTGGTTAATATCCTCTTTATACTTCTCATATCCGGGCATACCCATTGCGGCAAGTTGTCTTGCTATCCCCTCCGCTTTTAACATATCCGGGGGCAGAGAAAGTTTTAACTTACTTTCCTTATCTGCAAGTCTATTGGATGCCGACATTCCAAAAATACCACTTAAAGTATTTCCAACTACGGGAATCATTGACACCAATGAACTTACCGTACTGTTCGTACTATCGCCATTTACATCCGCAGTTATCATATGTTACTCGCTTTCTGTTGAATTAATATTAATCGCTGTTAAAATTACTTCATCGGTTGAATCATTTTCCAACCGTACATTTATTGCGTGTCCCCGGAGTTCACGACCTGAAACCAAATCCGATTGTGATTCTACTCCACTTGTCATCATATCTTTACCAAATGTAGCAACCATAATTCCTTCCCTGTTTGTAAATCTCCCGTTTTTCAACCTTGACTGCATTTTGCCATTGATAAGGTTCACCTGAATATCTCCCGTGTTTGGTGCTTCCCACCTGTCGGAATTTGTAATTATTTCAATATCGTTAAAAACATAGTTTTTATCAGGTTCTTCGTGACCCACAAGTTCGATTTCAGACTTATAAGGCACTCCAAAGAATGTATTTCTATCCGTTCCCGCATTTGCTTTCCATAATTGACCGTCTTTTGCCATTACCAGAACTTTTTTATTAGTTCCATAATATTCAGGCAAAAACGAGCATTTCATTGTCCACGAATTGCTTGGTTCGTGAAATACTATTGTTTCATTATTGGTAGGATTAACACTGTCAATAAATGTTACGATCAAATTTTCATATTCCTTTTCAAAAACGGCATATACATTCACATTCTCTATTCCGCTTGCTAACAGTGCAGTACATTTATTTCTGAAATAAACACCTGCGCCATAATCCCATCCCGTGTTTGCATCTTTATAAACTATTTGCTGTAATCCATTGGTTGCCCACCTTACATAGATAGAATTATAAATATCAAAAAAATAGGTATAGTTGTCTGAATTAACAACACTTTCGGGAAATACCGTTCCATATGCCTCAACGTGGTCACGCCTTGACCCGATAACACTTGGAGAAATAGCCACCACACCAGAATCACCAATAACGGGTTGTTTCATTTCCCCCTTGCCAATGTAAATCGAATGGCATTTATTCTTCTGAATCACCCGCAATACTTCACCTATTTCTTTTGTAGAATAAATATTGTCAAATTTTGCAGGTATTACATCAAAATCACTGGCATAAAACGTAGACAACCCATTGGTAAGTGAATTTTCAATAAATATTTGAGAATATCGAATATAAGAAATATATTCCTGACGACGCATATCAGGATTCACAATGTTCGATACACCAATACCAAAACATTCGCTATCAAAAAAATCTGAAAAGTTAAATCTTTCAACAGGAAATATGTTATGCATCGCCCGCAAACTTATATACACATCTCCCTTATTAAATGTTCCCGTAGCGGGAATTGGAGGAGTTGTCGGCTTGCCATTAACCACTACCTGATTAGATATTGTACCACTATGTGATCTGTTAATAGTATGTGGATTAATAATGGGCAATGGCACTCCATAATCATAATAAACAATAGATTCATTTATTTTTTTAGGTCTATAAATTTCAACAACAGAAACATTGACACCAATCCCCCAATAAGCATAATTAAATTGAGGTACCGTTAAAAATATTGTTCCTGAATTTCTTACCTTATTGCTATCAGAATCCCGAATAAAATCTTTATTTGTTCCTCCCGCCGTATCCATTTTGTATCCAGTATCCCCATCAGGATAATATACTCCCAATATTTCTACATCGTCATTACAAGATGTCTCATAAGTATAATCACTTTTCAAATTATAAACAAATCTTAATCTATCTCCCTTTTGCCACTCATATGCCCGAATGTTGAATTTTTGTAAAAACTCCCCTGTTTCAACAATATATTCATTTATGCAAATTGAAGTATTGTTATAACCAGCAACACTTTGAGAATTGTTGGTTATTGATTTTATAGATGCAAACAAGAAATAATCAACAGATGTGTTTTTAGCATAAACTGGTTGTAAATATACTGCTTCTGGTGGTGGAACGTGGTTTATTTCCCAATCTATTTCATTCTTATAAATTTCATGAGCTGTGTAATAATCAACATTTGACTTTATATACAATTTAGATTTGTTTGATTTGTTCACCGCACCACGTCTACCAGCCCTGTCTTTATAAACCCACCCGAACGGATGCCATGCCCCTGACTTAAACGATTGTAATACCTCGCTACCTGTAAATTTTATTACTTTAACAATTCCATATTTACAATTTACACAATTATCCCAACTCCCTGTTTCTCCTCCTCCTTCTTCTCCCTCTTGTCCTCCACAATATTCAATTAAAAAACCCAAATCTTCGTCAGTAAGGGGATGTGCGTTTACACCAAGATCAATATCCCAAAAATTATTAAATGGGCCACCATGAAGATTCGGCTTAAAACTATAATTATTATAAGCAATAACCTTCCCGGATACCCCTCCCGAACGCAACTGCACACAAACATTATCAATAAATGTTTTAAAATCCATTCCCACGGCAGCATCCACAAAAGCAAATGAATTTATAGAAAAATCAGCAAATTCGCTTGTCCATAATTGAGCATCAGTACCATTAAATAAATATTCTATATCATTATATATTCCGGGCAAAAATGATACCTGAACCATATAGTTATATCCCGGTTCCCAAAAAGTCGTCCCTGGGATTGGATGAACCAAATTAACCCTTCCTGCGTGAAACTTTGAGAAAAAAACATCTTGCCCTTCTTTCCACCGCCTGTGATCCCATGTACTAAAAGAATCTACAATACCGCCAATACTTGTTTCTATTTGTCTGGATGTTAAGGAAACATCCGTATCAATATTATCATAACCCTCCACATAATCACTATCGGCAAGTCTATTTTTCTCAATTAATTCTTGTCTCCGGACTATTTGTGGAACAAAATCTTGAACTCTATCTGCATCCGTTTCATCTGAATCTGGTAATATTTTACCAAGCAATTCACCTATTTCAGTATTATAAAAATCATAACTGTGAAAAATGTCATTAGGAACCAATACATTCCCGTCTTGGTCGAATTTTTCTTCACGATGAATAATATACCAATCCCCAATATTCCCATTTCTAACAGCTATTTCAATGGTTTTTACTTCTATACTACCCGTATCATACCATATCCTTAACATGTTTTGATAATATAAATCTGGATTAGTCAACCCAAATATTGATTCAATATGGTTTGGTATTGCCACATCGCTAATGGGAGAAAATACAGATTTTTCATTATCATCAAAAATATATCTGAACGCAGCCTGAAATAAATTATTCCTTAAATTGTTGGTTCTTACACTGGAATCGGTTTGATATTCTGTTGTTGGAGGAAATGGTGGTTGCCATTTTATTCTGTCTAACACCTGCCAATCAATCCCAAAATATTGATCTTTTACATAAGGTAAAACATATCCGTCTATTGATTTTTGAGTAATTCCACCTACAGGTTCTTGCCACGGCCTGTTTGTCTGTAATTCATATTCACCTGCATAAAGTTTAATATTCAAAACCTTTCCAAATCCGGTACTGTTTTTATATCTGTTTATCCCGTCTAAACACCATCCGACAACCTTATCCCCTACCGCAAAATACGGGTAAATAGTGCCTACGTAGGACGTTACATTGTAAATTATTCCGGCAACAGTGTGTTGAGTTTGTTTTACCCTGTGGAAATCCCACCTGTTCTGTGATTTATAATAAGAATCAGTAAATTTCTTTGCCTTTTCAATGTTTATTTTCCGTGGCGGGTTAAAGTCGTTATTCAGATAAGAGTTAAAATACCCATCGGTAAAATAAAACAATCCACTGATAACATTATTCTGTGTTATTTTATGATCAACTTTGTAATTTAGAAATTGATGTTTTAAAACAAGTTCAACCCGATTTGATTCAAAAGGATAATATCTTAAAATCTTGTTCTTTGTCGCATCTGAATTGTAAACGTGAAAAATTATCGAATCATTTGAAATATCTTCACACGAACCAATAACACAATCATTTTCCTCATAATATTCAGACGGAATTAAGACATTTGACTGTATATTTTCATTGGATAAGGCATTTGAACCTGACACCAATCCGCTACGCATAATCGTCTTGCTGCGGCACTCATTAGGTTGAAGTGCGACATCTGAAACGTCTGTATTTATTCTCTGCGGATATAGTTTCACAGGTTATTGTATATAGATAAATTAGTTTTTGCAAATTCACCAAAATATTCAATAGCGGCAAGGTCATAAGCCATCGCAGCCATGTGTTCTTGGTCGGGGTCAAATACACCCAAATGATTGTTGCGACCCTTGATTTCTATTGACGCTTTCCACTTGTTCCTTGTTTTTGCCCAAGATACCCCCTTATATTTACTTGTACAACCGCTTTGTTTAACCGTGTTGCCTTGATTTTGGGTTGCCGTAGCGAGTCGAAGATTTGATTTTTGATTATTTAAACCATCCCCATCAACATGGTCGGTATATCTGATTGGGCATCCTATAATCAAATTGTGCACTGAAAGTTTCTTTTCTTTACCATTGCCTAACGAAATAGTAGTAACGGCATAAAAAGTTCTTCCGTGTTTTGTGGCATACCACTTAAAGTACGATACCCTGTCAAACATTTCATCATCAATCAATGCGACTTTTCCTTGGGTTAATTGAATTTCCTTCATCAGAATATTGGTTTGTATTGTTCAATTACAAAAGTCACGTCAAGAGTACAACTGTTAAAAGTATCTGATGCACTGTTGGTGTTTATGTAAATACTTTGCGGAGATGAACCGTAATTTGGTTTGTTTACTGCCGTATACACCGTTACAGATGCAGCGACGGCAACACCGGAAGCAACGGTAACTCCATGTTGTGTATATCCAAAACTTACCTGTGCAGCACTTGCCGTGTGATTATGGGTATAAACCCCTACGAGAGACCAACCAACAGGCACTATATTTGTAAATACCTTCGCTGCGGTTACTGTTTCACATAAAATGCCTCTCTTGGTAATATCAAAATTTTTCATAATTATCTTTTTATTGCTCTTGTGAAATTTGATCTAATCATATCCAAAAATTCATCTGACCGAAACGGCCATTGATAATTGCGCAACCTGTCTTTTTCGATACCATATTCTCTTGCTGCGTATTCCGCATTTTTGTCGTCAGCATAAAACTTAATTTGCCAATTCAGATACAATTTAAGTAATTGATTGAGTTCGGCAGGAATAAATGTTTCACCTGATAATGAAACACCACTCGAAACATATTCAATCACAATTAGACGACCCAAACAATCACCATTAAAAACAGTTCTTCGGTTGTCTTTGTCACTTCGATAAAAAGCAAAATTATGACCGCCTGTTGCAGCATAATCAACAACACACCAATTCCAATATAACGGTTCCCCCGATAATTGTTGTGTCAAATCCATTCCAGTTAATTGTCCACATTCCATGCCAATAGGCATGTCCAAGTTGTCATTTTTTGTCAATGTATAAAGTTGACCATTGATAGGCGTTCCAATACGAATATAATCATACATGTCCGAAGGCCAATCAATAACACCGTGAGAATCAATCAAACCCGCATACCAATTTACTTTTTTAGCAGAATTAAACACATTCCAATGAGTATAACCTTCCAAAATTATCTGTAAATAACGATACCTTTGATTTTTACCATATTCGCCCTTTGAATTGGCATAACTTGCGGCAATATTATCAATTTGTATTAAAGCCGGTGTATCCATTATACGTTAAGTTTATTTGGAGGAGGTGTGCCGCTAATCATTGAAGTAACTAACTGTTCAAATTCTTGTTCATGTCCTGCCGGTATCGAAACTTCATCAGAATCGTCAAGATCCATAAAGGCCCTGACAATATCTGCCGTCACTTTAAGTACAGGAGGTTTTTTGGCATATTCAATTCTGTTATTTGTAATTGAATACGGAATATACTTAGAAACTTTACTCACATCCAAAAGTTCAAAATCACTCCATGAATCCTTTGGGACAGAAATAAAAATAATGGTTTTCTGATCCCCCGTTGCGGTTATCCTTCTAATTGATTCAGCACTATCTGGTAATTGAATAATCCTTACCGGAACTGTTGAAAAATAATTGCCATTTGAATCTATTTCAACATCAATATCTGGAAATGATTTTGTGTACAAATCCCAATTTGCCGTATCTCCACGGAAGGCGTAGGTAAGAATAGCCATTAACGCCCGTTCAATAACCGCAGCCAAAAATTGAGGGTTGTCATTAAGGTCGGAAAACTTCACACCGTAAAAATCTATCCAGGATCGCTTATCCATTGATTATTGAGTTTGTGTAAGAATAGGATTCTTTAAATTGATTCCGAGTTTGTGCGCAACAGCATTTAAAAATCTTGTTTGATTTGTTTCATCCCAATCAAGGTCAACGGTTAATGAATCATATGCTGATTGTCCACTACTGTGAGAAACGTTGTCCTTTATCAAAATATCGTTTTTATCATAAAGACCGACTACGTTATTAACCTTTTTGAGTTTACTACCCACTGGCATGAATATTTCAGCATCATTAGAATCCATGCAAAAATCATAATAAGGTTTTGCCGGGGTACGTAGGTAAACAAGTACGAGGTCAGATAAATCCGTCGGGATAACTGATAAAACCCCTGCGCCAATAAACCCTTTGGGCGATTCTTCTGGATTGCCATTCAAGACGGAACCCCTGTATTTGGGTAATAATGTAGAAGATAACAATTCAACATTTATCATTCCGGCTGTACAACCAAGTTCGTATTTGAAATCAGTAGGGAGCGTCCATTCTGCTGTTGATACATTTGAACCAAAAATACCAACTCCTCTTTCAGTAAGTTCTTTGGTATTTACAAATTGTCGTAAATCCTTTATGTCAAAAATTACATTTGCCAACTTAACCTGCCTTTGTTCTGCCAACGTCAATGCCTGTGTCATAAGGCTATTGAAATCATCAAGCATTACATAAGTAAGCCAATTTATAATGGCGGCAGGACTTACTACATTTCCTTTCCCGTCTTTACGAGCAAGATCGTAAACGTACTTTATAAAACTGTCGATCGACATAGATTATCCGTTACCAAAGTTTTTTCCAACGTGCATGAGTAGTGCCGGTCATTCGTATTTTCATATAAGCGGTACTGTCAGATATTTTAAAACAAATAGTTCCCACCGGGGCTGCTGTTATAGTATCGGTATTGGTAATGGTAATATTTCCTCCCGCAACATACCCTGATGCTATTAACGTTGTTCCTGAAATACTATCTCCCGCTACCACAGAACCTGTTATTGTTGAACTATTGCCGTTCCCTGTTGTCTTTGTAAGTGTTTTGGTATTTGGTAATGTCAATGTGGTTGTTGCAGCAACAATTGGAGAATAAACCTTTGTCGAAGCATTTATCACCGGAGCTGCCAATGAATCGGTTGCCCTTGCCGAATGACTAAATGTGGCACTATTGGCATTTCCAGTTGTCTTAGTTATTGTAGTTGTACCGGGTAATGTCAATGTAGTACTTGCAGTTATCGCAGTACCAACCATAAGTGGTGAAATGATTTTTGTTGTACCATCAATAACGGGCGAAAACAATGTATCACCTGTGGCAACGGTAAGTGAACCTGCATAAGTTCCCCCATTGGCATCTTTGGTAGTAAGTGCCTTCCCCCCCAATACGGCGGTTGTCAACGTCCCCGTTGTGATGGTTGCGGTTGTAGCCGTAAGTGTCGTAATTGTTGATGTTGATGCTGCTGTTGAACCCACCGGATAAAGAATTGTCGGGT
>Ga0209777_10010025_pt1 | contig 10100 bp, 9 predicted proteins | sample FrelakmetHBP12HB_FD_187147 | JGI IMG/M metagenome (GOLD analysis project Ga0209777, IMG submission 187147) | Freshwater lake sediment microbial communities from the University of Notre Dame, USA, for methane emissions studies -HBP12 HB (SPAdes)... | ecosystem: Environmental > Aquatic >...
TTGCTTTAGTTTCCTGGCTAAGGTATTCTCCATTTGTGATGGCTCCTCCTTCTTTAGATTTGGTGTTTGTAATCTGCACCGTTCTATTTTAGCCGGAGTCATCACCATTTGTTATTCAATATACTAATCTGACGTTTTGTTCATGGGTGGGCATTGCAGCAACTGCGAGCACTACCCCAACTCCGTCACAATGTACAAGCTGCTTTGGAAGACGCTACGATTGGAATCCGACGTGCTTCCGAGCCCCCGATACAGCTAAGTACCCCCGTACTCTGGCCAGCACAGCCTTACAGCGCCTACCGATTCTCTCTGTTGCCCCGGTATGCTGCTTCGGTGTCAACTGTGCTGCTCTACTCTGCTGCCCTAAAGCCCGATTCGGATTATCTGTTGAATTTATTTTCCAAAAACGTTCAATCCAAGTTTGGATTGTGTCCAATTTACATTCAGATATATTCGGAAAATGAAGCTAAATATTCTAAAACTAATTAGTTCTACTTATTTTGTCAATTGATATTGACAATGAAAATAGCTTCGAGTAATGTGGGTGTACGACCGCATAGTTGGAAGTCAAATCGCAGAGCGTCTAATTATATAAAAAAGAAAGGAGGCATAGCGGGGATTTTAGCTATGGTGGGCCTTGGTGTTCAATAGACAGAACTTTTACCTTAGCATTTAGCTTGGTCACATAGACTCACGTTCTTCAGGTAGCACAACTGTAACAGCAAAGTGTTCATTGGGCAATGGGGAGAAACTATGATTCAAGAGAGCGCGAGTCACAAGGTGACAATTCGATGAATTGTTTACAAAGCCTATTGACTGACAATGCTGTATGTGATAGTCTCGCTTCAAGATCTTACAGACGAGGAGGTGAAGATGCAGGCATATTGCATGAAGTGCAAAAAAAAGGTTGAGGTCAAGAATCCGAAGGCTATTACGATGAAGAACAAACGTCCTGCCACCCAGGGTGTTTGCTCTAGCTGCGGAACCAAAGTCTTCCGAATAGGCAAGTCCTAAGCCCTGAAAAACTGGAATAGGGGCCACATGATGTGACCCCTATTTATATTAATGGAGAACTACCTGCCAATCCCCTAACGTTCTGGCTATTTAGTGAGTAAACTGCGCAGAAAGGCAATCCACTACCCCACCACCGCCCTGTAGTGCTTCATGCTGTCCTCGATGGTGACTGAGAATAGGTGCAACATGGTTGAGTCGTACGCTTGATAGATGAGTTCAGTGTAGAGATTCAGAGATAATAAAAGTTTGTCTGGATGTCCGCGTAATGGTAGAATTTATGTATGAGAATACGCGCATTCAACCTTAATGAGCCTATTCCTGAACTAAGAGAACCGCATGCCTTAGCCATCGTCAAACCATGGGTCGATGTCGGGAATGCAGGAACGCTGACATTGTCTTATTTGGAGTCCTATATGAATGCCCAAGCATTGGGACAAATAGCCAGGCCAGGCAACTTCTTTGACTTAACCCGTTATCGTCCAACGCTATATTCGAAAGAGGGTCGTCGAGAGGTTCATGTTCCCAATTCATTTATCACCTATGCCAAAATGAAGGAAGGGCACGACTATATATTTCTGCACCTTCTGGAGCCGCATATGCTAGCAGAGACATATGTCGATTCGGTATTCCGTCTACTAAAGAGTTTTGGGGTTAAAAGGTACTGCCTCATCGGGTCAATGTACGATATGGTTCCACACACCAGGCCATTGCTGGTCAGTGGCACTGGAAGCAATCTTAAGCTTCAAAATGAGTTAGAGGTGGCAAAGGTAATATCGAGTGACTACGAGGGGCCTACCACTATTGCATATTTGATATCCCAGTTGGCGCTTCAAATAGGTATGGAGACTCTTACTCTCATAGTGCATCTGCCACAGTATCTGGTAATGGAGAATGACTACAGGGGTAAGAAAAGACTGATGGAAGTACTTTCGGTTATATATGATTTTCCACTTGCTCAAGAGGATGCAGATAAAGCCAGGGAACAGCAGAACGAGGTCAGTGAACTGGCAGAAAAGTTTATGCAGCAGGAGCCCAATTATAGACTCATGTTGAACCAAGTGGAAGCCTACTACGACTCACGGGTTGGACAGAGTTTAAAAGAGACCAAGCTCTCACCCGAGGTAGAAAAGTTCCTACGTGACTTAGGTAGGAGATTCGAGCAAGGCTAGACAGACCTACCCCACCACCGCCCTGTAGTGCTTCGGGGATAAACAGGATCCCAAACCCTCTACACTCAAATACTTAACTACAACGCCCCCTAAAGCACTACAATGTAAGAGATTTGTAGTTACGATACATGGGTATGTGGGTTTATATAGTTTGCGAAACTGAGGGGCCTTTGCTTTGAATTTTGGAGGTTGGGAGCGGTGTTAGGCATCGTGTGGGTGTGGAGGATGGGCTACACTACGTTAGCTGAAATTCCCCCGGAGGGTCAGTGTGGCCTCAGCAGGAGAATCGGGGTGGTGACTCCGTGCAACACCTTCTCCGCGACGCTGCCAAAGACCCATCGGCCGAGCCCAGACCGTCCGTGCGTGGACATCACAATGAGGCTTATCCTGTTCTCACTAGCGTATTCGACTATTGTTTCGGCGGGTCTTCCTATCAGCACCTCGGAACGCACGTTTAATCCGGAACTCCTGAGCTGCTTCTCTATCTTAGCCAGATATTGTTCATCCTTGCGCTTCCAACCTTTCACCTGCTCATCCCAGTTAACGGGGGTAGCAGGAGCATAATATGTAGCGGGCAATGTGGGGTCGCAGACCGAGAGCAGTACTATTTCAATCGACCCGGGGTCGCTCTGTTTCGCCACGACTTCGGCATGTGGCAGAACGGATTCAGCCAGCTCAGAGCCATCAAGGGGGACCAGTATTCTGCGTATTGGCAGATGGTCATGTACAATCTCCTGGGGGAGCCCTGCTCTAACAAGCCATACAGGAACCTTCGAGGCGCGCAGCACTTTATCTGCAATGCTGCCCATAGTCCAACGCTGGACCCCGGTGCGCCCATGAGTCGCCATCAGGATGAGGTCAACATAGTTGTCCTCTGCGTAGCGCAGTATCTCCTCTGCCGGATGGCCTGTGGCTAAAATGCCTCGGGATTGAATCTTTTCAGTGCAGACCTCAGCACGTTTGATTGGCTGCACGTCGCGGCATAAGCTACCTACAGTCTCAGCAGCCCTTTCAATATATCCCTTATGCAGTGCCACGAGATTTTCTTCTTCAGGTGGTATGACGCGAAGGAGGGTTAGCCGCTCCAGTTTGAGGCCTACAGCGATTTCTCCGGCGTAGGGAAACACGACTTCGGCCAACTCCGACCCATCCAAGGGAACAAGAATGTGTTTATACATTGCATGTGCATTCATGGTTCATATAGTTCGGGATTTCCCATTTCAACTCCCGATGAGGCGATATTTACCCCTCACCCCACCTAGTGCCGATAATATATGACCCTTTGCGCCTGGCTGTCAAGATATGCATTTTGGGGGGCACACAAATTGCCACATTGTATAAATGTCAGCCAGCATCACCATAATATTCCTGCGCTGACCACTCTCCAAAACCACCTGATATTGGAGTGACTAGAAGTTCAAACAATAGTTAATCCCTTTTCCTATCAACCGAAACTCTAACATTTCCCTCGGCCTGATTTCTGGTGACTAAGACACCACGTGTTCCAACTGGCCAAGCAGCCGTAAGATGCGCTATCTAGTGGTCACCCTGCTGAACACGGGTATGGCGATAGCCAGGAATACCGCGCCAAAGGCTAGCATGACCCAGACCTCTGTCGTCATCCCTGAGAGGCCTGTCCCGAGGACAATACATTTGCGCAGCGCCTCCACCGAATATGTAAGAGGTATTACCTTCGAGATCCACTGCAGCACCATCGGCATCTGCTGGACGGGGAAAAACGCCCCGGAGAGGAACATCATGGGGAACATCACTGTCATCATGATAGTCATGGCAGTCTCCTGGTCAGAGGAGACAGCAGAGATGATGAGGCCGATGCCGATAAAGGAGAAAACAGTTAAGATCAGTAGCAGGATCACGATCCCCAGGTTGCCGTGCACTACTACACCAAAGAGCAATACCGCCAGTATCAGCGTGAGCGCCGCTTGAAGCAGCCCACGCACTCCCAGGGCAAAGCTCTTGCCTACCACGACGGACAGCCGGCTGATGGGAGCCGACAGAATGCCGTCCATGGTGCCAAGCTCTCGCTCCCTGGATACGGATCCGGCAAGGCCTATCATAGCTGCCATCATTATCACCATGGCCATGATCCCGGGTGCCATGAATTCGAAGTAGTTAGGGTTGCCCGGGATTATGCCTTTGGTCTCCACCACAAAGGGATTGATTACGCCCTGGGGATCGGCCACCCCGGGAATAAGAGTCTCCACCTTCTTGGTTGCCATCTGGTTAGATATGTCTGACATCAGCTTGTCCAGGGTGCCGCTAATCATCAGCGATATCTGAGGATTAGATTGATCTGTTATGGTGGTGATGGTCGCCTGCTGACCGGCCGCTATCTTGCTCGAGAAGTCGGCGGGAATGACTATAGCTCCGTTGATCTCCTGGTCTTTTATTTCCTGATCTGCTTCAGCTTCGTCTTTCAGATAGGTTAACTTAAGCAGCTTCTCACCCTGCCCTGGAGAGGCCTGGTTGAGCCCTAATATTATCTGTGCCCCCAGAGGTCCCTGATCCAGATTGACTACACCCAGAGGCGCGTTCTTCAACACATTCTGGTTGGGGAATACGTAGCCTGTCATCACCATCATGAAGATAGGCATGATGACAAAGGTCACCAGCCGCAAGCGGTCACGAGCAAAAACTAACAGGTCCTTCACTCCGAGGCGGTAGCTGTGCACTATGGCTTTCTTAATTCTCTGCAACATCTTTCATTACCTTCATTGTTGGGGTGGTGGGGCTTTTCACCTCACCCTTGAGCTGCGTTTGCGCCAGGTGCGCCCCTGGGTCGAAGCCACCTTGCCTGTGGACACGTCCCGCATCTCGCGGCCGGTGAAGTGCAGGAATACATCCTCCAGATTCGGCTCCATGGTATTTATGGCTCGAATCTGGCCCCCTTGAGAAGCGATAGCGCCTACAATAGCGCCTGCGGCATTCTCACCCTTGGTGCGAATCCTCAGACTGTAAGGCTCTGTTTCTACTACCGAAGCAATAATATCCATCTTCTTCAAACTGGAGAGCATCGCTTCGCTCAGGTTAGCTACTTCGATGTCCATCACTCTATTGTCTCCATCGCTGACGAGCCTTTTCAGGTTCCTTGGTGTGTCGATGGCGACGATCCTGGCCTGGTCTATGATGGCTATCTCGTGGCTCAAGGAGTCTGCCTCGTTCATGTCATGCGTGGTCAGTAAAACAGTTATTTCCTCCTGGCTTAGTTCCGATATGAATTCATGGATAGCCCTGGTAGTCTGGGGGTCGAGCCCCAATGTAGGCTCGTCAAGCACAAGGACGTCTGGGTGATGGAGCAGAGCGCGGGCGATGTTTATGCGCTGCTTCATACCTGTGGAGAACGTGCCCACCTGGTTGTTCCGCCATCGCTCCATATGAAGACGACCGAGCCATTTATCTATCTCCTGCCCGATTTCTTTTTCGGGGAGATTATTCAGCCTGCCGAACAGGGTCAAGTTCTCAGCAGCGGTCAGTTGGTCATAGAGTATAATCTTCTCTGCTACCAGCCCTATGTGTTCCCTGACCCTACCTGGCTGTTTCCGTATGTCGAAACCAGCGACACTGGCGCTACCCTCTGTTGGCCGCAGCAGGGTACAGAGCATCCTCATAACGGTAGTTTTGCCTGCACCATTAGGCCCCAGGAAACCAAATATCTCGCCTTTTTTCACCTGGAATGAGACATGGTCCACCGCAGTGAACTGACCAAAAAGTTTGGTCAGTCCCTGTACCTCAATCATGTTCATAGGCAATTTCTCGTTCATGAGCCTCAGCAGCCTTGACCAGTGACGAGAGCCCCCGAGCTAGCGAGGAAAGTTCTTCCACGCTCATGTGGGCCAAAACATCAGACATGGTGCTTACCGTCTCCTCCCTGAGGCTGGTCAGGATAGCTTCACCCTGATCAGTGACCTGGATCCGGAGCATGCGGCGGTCTTCGGGGTCCTCTTGGCGGCTCACCAATCCTTGCTTGACCAGCCTGTCTACAATGCCGGTCACGTTAGATGGAGTAACCCCCAGCCCCTCTGCCAGGCTCTTGGTGTTCATGCTGCCCCGGCGAGCAATCAGAAACAGACTCTTAAGCTGAGGAATAGTCAGGTTCAGATTCATCCAGGCATCAGGCATGCGTCTCCTCCTTAGGACCCGCCTTACCTGGCGTTGCAACTCAATGATCTGCTTTACCAGCTCTGCCTTGTCTTTCATCTATCTACATTCATGATCCAGGGTACATTGACAGTCTATTTTGTGTTTGCTAAAATGTCAAGGTTGTTATTATCAATTTTTCACTCTGGGATTAACTCCTATATTCTATTGTGATTTCGAAAACGAAATATGAAAATCAGGCGGCTGAGCCACCCATTTTTTGAGATAAGAAACGACAGGCCCATTCTAGTAGACCCCTTTTTCTCTAACAATCCTCTCGCTCCGGAGTATAAAGGGAAACCAGATTTAATTCCGGTTACCCAGGGACATGCAGACCATTCAGACATGTCACGATTCGATCCTCTATTCGTTGATCCCATGGGTTTCAAATGTTCGGATAGCCACGCCGGGCATTATTGCCGAATATCCAAGCATATCTGACAACGCCCCCGCGGAGGTACGTAACGCATGTTTGATTTGAAGACGTCCCAGCAGCGGCCAGCAGGCCACAATTACAAGTGGATTGCTCTGTCCAATACGACACTTGGCGTATTCATGGCTACACTCAACGGATCGAGCCTCATGATTGCCCTCCCGGCGATCTTCCGGGGTATCAAACTGAATCCGCTGGAGGCGAGCAGCTCTGCTTACTTGCTCTGGCTTCTCATGGGCTACGCCCTGGTCTTGGCCGTGCTGGTGGTGACGGTGGGACGTATCGGCGACATGTTCGGCCGGGTGCGGATGTACAACCTGGGTTTTCTGATCTTCACGGCGGGGTCCATACTGCTTTCACTTACGTGGAGCACAGGACCTACGGGTGCCATTGAGTTGATCGTTTTCCGCGTTGTGCAAGCCATCGGCGGCGCTTTCCTGTTTGCTAACTCGGCAGCTATTCTGACAGATGCCTTCCCCGCCAACCAGCGCGGGCTGGCACTGGGGATAAACATGATTGCCGCTCTTGCCGGATCGTTCATAGGGATTGTGGCCGGAGGCCTGCTCGTAGAGGTGAGCTGGCGCTGGGTTTTCCTGGTCAGTGTGCCCATTGGTGTGGTGGGTACAGTCTGGGCATATATCGCCCTGCGTGAGGTAGGGATTCACAAGGCCGCGAAGATCGACTGGGCGGGCAATCTGACTTTCGCTGCCGGGCTGGCCATGGTGCTTGTCGGCATCATCTATGGGATAGAGCCATCCGGGACATCGAGCATGGCCTGGACCACTCCTTTCGTCCTGGGCATGCTTATTGGCGGTGTGGCTGCCCTGATACTTTTTGCCTTTGTAGAACAACGCGTAGAGGCCCCTATGTTTCGGCTTAGCCTGTTCCGCATTCGCGCTTTTACTGCGGGAAATATGGCTGGTTTACTCTCGTCCATTGCCAGGGGCGGCCTGATGTTCATGCTGATCATCTGGCTCCAGGGTATCTGGCTGCCACTCCATGGCTATAACTTCGAAGATACCCCTCTCTGGGCAGGCATCTATATGCTGCCCTTAACAGCCGGGTTTCTCATTGTGGGTCCCATCTCGGGCTTTCTCTCCGACCGGTTCGGCGCCAGGCTGTTTGCCACGGGAGGGATGGTGCTTGCAGCTATCAGCTCTGCCCTGCTCATGATTCTTCCCGTGAATTTCTCGTTTGCGCCCTTTGCCCTTATATTGTTCCTCAGTGGCGTAGGCGCTGGACTTTTTGCCGCACCGAATACCGCCGCGATCATGAACAGCGTCCCGGCAAAGAGCCGCGGCGCGGCCTCCGGCATGCGGGCCGCCTTTGTGAATGTAGGCTCGCCGCTGTCGATCGGTATATTGTTCTCTTTAATGATAGTGGGGCTCAGCTCCACGGTACCCCAGGCCCTGTTTAACGGGCTGACCCAAAGTGGCGTGTCCTCTTCTGTCGCAGAGGGGCTGGCCAAGCTACCTCCAGTGGGGTACCTTTTTGCGGCGCTACTGGGCTACAATCCACTGGGCACGCTGCTCGGCCCGAAGGTCTTAAGCTCACTACCCGCTGCTGCTGCTGACAAACTAACGAGCAAGTCCTATTTTCCCCAGCTTATCTCAGGGCCTTTCCACCACGGGCTTTTTGTGGTGCTTACGTTCTCGGTGGTGGTCTGCCTGATAGCTGCAGCAGCGTCCTGGGTGCGGGGCGGCAAATTCATTTACGCTGAGGGCGAAGATGAGCAGGAAGTCCAATGACCTGCCCACAGTTTTTATACCGCCGCTTGTGCTAGAGCTAACAGCATATAGAGTATCTTGAAGGCTTCCTTAGCCGGGGGCAATACCCTAGGGAGATATGCGACCTTACTCGATTGTACTGTTCCCTCTGGTTCTCGAAGTATACGTCAACGGGTAGGCGTAATAGGGATAAGAATGGGACTCTTTTCGAGCCTATTCGTGCCCGAGATCCTATGCATGAATCAGTATTGAACGAAGTAGCGTATAGTTTAATTGCACACTATAACGGCTGGGAGAAACACTTACAACCAACAGCGTTGATAATAGCTTAATGGGGTACTATACTTCAATTTGTTGTGTTAGTTATTTTGAATGAATGTAAAAGGAGCACACAATGGCTTCTGTGAAAGATGTACTGGACAAGCTCCAGAACAAAGCTAAACCAGATCAGTTAGAAGGAATGGCTAGATACGGAATTACAGTTGATCGAAGATTAGGCGCATCTGTTCCTGATATGAGAAAACTGGCGAAAGAGATAGGGAAAGACCACAAGCTGGCTCTAGAGTTATGGAAGACCGGAATAGGTGAAGCCATGATAGTTGCGTCAATGATTGATGAACCTGAGAAGGTGACCGAGAAGCAAATGGAGGACTGGGTGAAGGACATCAACTCCTGGGATGTTTGCGACCATGTGTGCATGAATCTCTTTGAAAAGAACCAATTAGCCTGGAAGAAAATCGTCGATTGGTCCAAGCGGGAAGAAGAGTTCGTTAAAAGGACTGCCTTTTCGCTGATAGCCTGTCTTGCATGGCATGATAAGAAGGCAAGTGATGAGAAATTCATCAAATTGTTTCCGGTAATAATACGAGGAGCTAGGGACGAGCGTAACTTCGTCAAGAAAGCAGTCAACTGGGCTCTTAGAAACATAGGGAAAAGGAACCTCAACTTGAACGAAGCTGCCATAAATACTGCAAAGGAAATTCAGCGACTCAACTCGAAGGCTGCTAGCTGGGTAGCTTCTGATGCTCTCAGGGAATTGGAGAGTAAAGCTGTCCAGATTAGGCTTAAGAGATGAACATTAGTCCAGATTGTTTAGATTACTAATAGCTTGTTTTGTTCAATGTAGAGCGACGACTGAAGGAGCTAAGTTGGAGCTTGTATTAGAAGGAAGTGATTTTGGAGCAGCAGATCATCAAGTGGAATGGGCGAAGCAACAATCCGTCAGAAAGTGCAATCATGCTAACGTAGTTATAGCCCACCCTCCCCACTCACCACATACCCAACACCGCTCCGAAGCTCTAAAATTCAAAGCAAAGCCCCTCAATTTCCCAAACCATATAAACGCATACCCTTGTATTGTAAATACAAATGCGTTGAATTGTAGTGGTTTGGGGGGGCGTTGTAGTTAACTACTTTAGTGTAGAGGGTTTGTGGCCTATAAAATGGGGTGGGGTCACTAGCAATTATAGAACTACTAATCCGAGCATGAAATACTTCCCATGAGAGGTATCTTTGTGCTATACTCCATTAGAACAAACATGGAGGGAAGCATGGGTGCCAGTGCCGATTTTCGTAGCTTTGGGCCAGAAGCGCAGGAAG
>Ga0209777_10010026_pt1 | contig 10099 bp, 11 predicted proteins | sample FrelakmetHBP12HB_FD_187147 | JGI IMG/M metagenome (GOLD analysis project Ga0209777, IMG submission 187147) | Freshwater lake sediment microbial communities from the University of Notre Dame, USA, for methane emissions studies -HBP12 HB (SPAdes)... | ecosystem: Environmental > Aquatic >...
AGGCTGGCAGGAAGATTCCGATCGGCCCGTCGCGCGAACCCCTGATTGCTCCCGCACGCCCCGCCCGCAGCGGGCAGCCGTTGAAAGTTATGTTTTGTTCACCTCATCCTGATGACGAATGCCTGGTGGGCGCGCTGCCTCTGCGGCTCCGGCTGGACGCGGGCGCGCGCGTCACGAACTGCGCCATCACGCTGGGAAGCAACTTGGCACAACGGCCCCGGCGGCTGCGCGAACTCGAATCGGCTTGCCGCGCGCTGGGCTTCGCGCTCATCGTAACTAATCATCCCTTGGGCTTGGAGCACGTCAACCTCGACAATCGGAAGAACAAACCTGAGGAGTGGCAGGCGAAGGTCGAGGTCTTGCGCAAGGTCTTTGAGCAAGAGAAGCCCGATGTCGTCATGGCGCCGCACGCCGAGGATTGGAATAGTACGCATATTGGCACGCACTACCTGGTGGTGGACGCGCTGGGCGCCTACCTGGAGCAGAGCGGGCAAGCGCTATTCCCATTTATCGAAACCGAGTTCTGGCATGAAAACCCCGCACCTAACTTGATGTTGGGACTCTCCCCGGAGGTTGTGGCCATCCAGCTCCTGGCTACCGCCGAACATGGCGGAGAAGTGAAGCGCAATCCTTACCATCTGCGCTTCCCGGGACGCCTCATCGATAAAGTGCGTTTGGGCTCCGAAGTGGTGGGAGGGCAGGGCGGGCCGGCGTTTCCATTTCCCTTTGCCGACCTCTATCGAGTGACGTTTCTGAAGGGCAGGGAAAAAGTCGCTCCCAAGCCCGGCGGGCGCGTCGTGAAACCGAATGAGAAAATCGACTTCGCGGCGCTAATCGAGGGATTCAGGCCGGATTGAGTGAATGAAGATTGTGTGATTGGGTGAATGACGAGTGTGTGGTCGGGGGAACGCAGGATATTAGAACCACATTGCCAGTCGTCGGTTCTTGTTCTTCATTCGCTCGATCTTTATTCACCTGATCTTCATCCGAACGCTTCTACTTCGGCTCCATGCGCAGGACGGACTCCACCTCTCCTGTGCGGAATTGCTTGGGGTCGGAATAGAAATATAGTGGCAGATACTTCCCCTCCGCCCAAGGTTTGACCTGATCGTCGTAATGGGGGCTTGTAGGGTCTTCGCTCTGGCCGCCGGGGTAGACTCCGTAACTTTGGCGGGGATTTCCCAGATCAATTACCATGCGCCAGGAGGCGCCGCCGGTGACGGGTCCGCCGTTCTCGCCCGGGCACAGCGTGAACTCGTCGCCCCGGACGGGCATGCCGCCACGATCCAGTGCCGGGACCTCGGCGATAGAGTGCAGGCGCAGGACGTTGGTCTTGCCCCACTTCCACTGGCCCAGGTCTTCGCCACGCTCCTTGACCAAGCGAGCCACCGCCTCTACGAAGCTACGGGCCATGACGTCGTCGCGCGTTTCCGTTTCCGGCGTGTGTACGTCATCGAACCACGGCGAAGTGGGAACCTCGCGCGTGAGGAACTCCAGGACTTCCACTTCCGGCTGGCGCGCGTTTGAGCTTGAGTACCCCCAACTCCCGGACCAACGCTCGACTCCCGCGGCATCGAAGTGGTCATCCCACACCGCGTCGCGAAAATTGTTGAACCATGCTGACCAGATGGTTGTGGCGACGCTCTCCGCCACGGCTACGAAGTCCCAACGACGAAGCGCTTCGATGGCCTTGCGGACGCGCTCATCCCCGAAAGGCTTGCGGTCGTACGCGGCGAGCAGGACGGGCACTAAAGCCTCGGCGGCGGAGTCATGCGCGTCTGTCTGAAAAGCTTCCATCTGGTCTGCGGTGATGTGTTCGTGCGTGCTGAGGAGTTGATGGATGCGGCGCGTGCGGTAGCTGGGGTCCCACATCCAGCCGAGGTAATAGGGATATCCGACCGGCGCCGGGCGCCCGTTGGCGGAGGCCAGGAAATGCTGAGGCGGATTGATAGAGGCAGGGAGTTGGTCGTCCGGAATGGTGCCTGCCCAATCATAGTCGCCGGAGGACCCGTCCACGGGCCAGCGCCCATCGCCTCGCTTGCGGACAGGCAGCGCGCCATGAGGGAACATCGCGATGTTCCCGTCCACATCCGCGTACACAACGTTCAGGGGCGGCACGCGAAAATCCTTCAGCGCTTCGGTGAAGTCCTGGAGATTTCTGGCGGTGTTGAATCGAGCTAGGGCCATGATGTCGAGTGTCGGAGCCAGGCCCGTCCAATCGAGCGCCAAGCGCGCCCCATGAGTGGTGACCAGGGGTCCGTGGACAGTCGATTCAATTTCCAGATGCTGCGGCTCCTGCCCGCGGACGCGGACTTCCTCGGCGCGCCGGGCCGTGTCGCGCCACGCGCCCTTGTAGAAGAATTGGTGAGGGTGCTGAGCGTCCATCTTCTCGATGAAATAATCCACCGTGTCCGCCTGCATATTGGTAACGCCCCACGCGATGCGGTCGTTGTGGCCAATGATGACGTAGGGCGACCCGGCAAACGTCACGCCCATCACGTTCAGGCCGGGCGCCACCAGATGTGCGGCGTACCAGATGGAGGGTAAAGACAGGCCCAGGTGCGGGTCGTTGGCCAGCAAGGGCATTCCGGTCGCGGACTTCTTCCCGTCAATCACCCAATTGTTGCTGCCCAGAGCGAATGGACCTCCGAACCGGCCGGCGACGAGGTGGCGGCGCAATTCTCGGGCGGCTTCGTCGAAGCCGGGAGGGAAGGACGGAAGAACCAGGTGCTGCGTGCTGGGTCCTGGGTGCTGGGTCTGGGCGGCGTCGCCGCGCGCCGGGATGGTCGGGATTTCGTAGGGCCGATCGAGGGGGAATAGCTCCTCGATGGCAGCCAAGCCCATCTTCTCCACCAGCATGCCCATCCACACGTCAGTATCAGTGCCAGCTTGATCCCAACCCATGTACTTGGGAAAGACGAGCGCGTCAATAGGAGTCCAAGGTTCAGGCGAAAACCCCAGAGCCTTGAACGGCCCGGGCAAGCCTGCTGGAGTGAGTTCGTGGAGGCGCGCGTTAACGCCGGCACAATAGGCAACGACTTCCATTTTAGTTTGCGTTGCGAGCCGAGGATTATCCCAGGCCTTCCGGACCGTGCTGCGGAGGCCAAGCTGGCGCATGAAGACGTCATCGTCAAGCAATTTTGGGCCAAGAATCTCCGCCAAAGTTCCGGACGCCCGGCGGCGGAACATCTCCATCTGGAAGAGCCGGTCCGTCGCATGGAGGTAGCCGAGCGCGAAATAGGCGTCCGCCGCTGAAGCGGCAAAGATGTGCGGGATACCGTAGATGTCGCGGTCTATTTGGACGCTTGCCCGCAGGCCGGGTAACTTGGCTGTGACTTGGGATGCCGGATGAGCCGTGGAAGAACCCTGAGCCGCCACATTCCATGGAGTCGTCCAGGGAATAAGCAAGGCCAAGCCCAGGAGGAGTTTACTGACCCCTCCTCGACGACCCGTAGTGCCGGGCGAAACTGTTCCGGCCTGTCCCCGTGGTTTGGTTCGGGATGGGATCGGGAGGCCGGCACTGGTCCACCCACGAAAACCACCGTTGGATTGCTGCATCCTCGGACACCTCCGGAGAGCTGCTACTATAACTGTCGACCATTGCCTGTCAACTGGACTTTAACATGCCCGCTGTCAACTTAGTCCCCACCGTGCTAGACTGCGCCTGCCTGGGCAGCGGGCGTGCCCCAAAACGGGGGCACTACCCTCATGGCGATCTTTGGTCTAAGCTGTCATTTGTTGACTTCCACTGCTCGACATTCGACCGTCGACTGTCGACTTGGTTCTAGCCCGCGAAGGAGGAAATACGATGAAAAAAGTCTATTCTCTAGTCTGGGCTGCGCTAACACTGGTCATGCTTGCAGGCTGGCACAGCGAAGCGCGTGCGCAGGGTTCGTTCGAACTGATTACCGGGACGGCGTTCACTAAAGCGCTCCCTGAAAAATTCTATCTGGAGGGGAACGCGATTCCCACCGAGCCGCGCAACGCGGCTATGCTCAAGACGCCTACTGCGCCGCGCGCGCTCATTGCCTTGATGGATACCACCGGGTACAGCTCGCGGATCAAGCAGAAGTACATCGGAATGATCATCACGGAAGGGAAGCTCTCAGTCTGCGGCATTTCCCTGGGCGTAGGAAGCTATGGCTTTGGGCTGGACCGGCCGGCAGCTCCCAGCGATGCCGACGCAAAATTCTTCGTTTACAACCAGGCGGGAGAGAAGCTTGGCGAGTGCTCCGTCAAGAAGGACACGGCATTGAAGCAAGGGAGCCCGTTAAAAGTAGTGGTGCAGAAGGGCGGGGGTGCTACCCTCGAACTGACCCGGTACGTTCTGCAGCTTCAATAGCCGGCGCGAGCGACAGAAAAGAGAATCAACGCACAGGCGCTGAGAGGAGGGTCCAGGGTACAGGCTACAGGGTATAGGCAGAAACCCCTGGGCTTCGCCCTCTGTACCCTACACCCTGTCACCTGTACCCTCCTTCGCGGATCCGCGCCTCTGCGGTAAATCTTCTCTCTCTATTCTCTCCGTGTTACTAACGACCATTTTCTTCTCCGGCCGCGAGGATTTTTCTTGCTCGTCACTCGTGGCCAGTTTGGTTGCGGGCACAGGCCGCGCAGGGTTGAGGCTTTTTTCCCTGAGCGAACTTCTGTCTTGTCCCCCGGGCCGGGTCGCGGCTACAATACACAGATATCCGTAAAGAGTTATTCCTTTTATAGGAGGTCCGCGCAAAACGACGCCTAGCAGAAGAGCCGTGAGCGCCTAGGGCGGGGAATGGGGGAGGATCAGGATTTGGGGAGATTCAAGCGGACTGAACGAGTTTGGGGTTTTCTGGTTGGGCGGAACTTTGGCGGGGGGGCCCTTCTTGTACTGCTATTGCTGGGGTTGCCCGCAGTCGCCGGAGGCCGCCAGAAGCCTCTGGGACAGTTGCAAATCAAAGGCAAGGCGATCACTGTTGACGCCACCTTTGTGACCATTCAGGATTCGACTGGCCAGATCGTGACAGTGGTTTGCAAGGAGGACTTCACTCTCAAGGTGGCGGTCGGCTCGCAAGTTACTGCCTGGTACACCCCCAAAGAAGGCTTCAATTACTTGGATTGGCTGGAATATCCTCTGGAAAACTTCTTCGTTCCTGCCGAACAGATCCGGCTCCACATCAAGAAGATCGTCGTCCTCCCCAATTACGGCGTGCCCGACTCGAAGGGGCTGGTGGATCGAATTTCCGGATACGTGGAGAGCAACCTGGGATGGTATGTGGCCCCGGCAATGCTGGCCGAAGAGATCCGGAAGCGCGCCGGGCAAACGGCCTCCACGCTTGACGCCATCGACCCAGCCAGCGGCCAATTCGACATGAAGGTGTACCTCGATTCACATCGCCGGCTCATTGAGCGGCTGGCTTCCGAAACCCGGGTCAATGCCGTGTTGGAAGTCACCGTCGAGCAAGTGCAGGCCAAGTTCTGGAATCAAATAGCCTCATGGGACGGCGTCGTGGAGCCCGTCGCGGGTAAGGCGAGTCTTCTTCAGGGCCGTCTGATGCCTTTCTCCATTAACGGCAAAGTGACTGCCGCCACGGTGGAAATGAAGCTCTGGGACTCGCACGGCAAGCTGCTGTGGTCCAACCGGCGGGGATTTGCCGTTTTGTATGTGCGCACCGGACTCGGAAACAACTTCCGCGAGCGGCCCTTGACCGAAGTCTATCAAAACGAGGCCGGGGTGAATGATTGGCTGGCTGCGGCGCTGGGGACTTTAGCTTTCTCGGCGTCTGCGGCAGAGGCGGTTCCCGTCAACTGAAGAGGTGCTATGAAGCATACGACTTCCCATCGTCGTGGCGTCTGCATGCTGTGCGGCAAGCCTTCGAAAGAGAGCATCTGCCACGCCTGCAAGTCCCGCGTTCAGGGCGAATCGCTCCACAAGAAAGTCCAGGTTGAAAAGTCCGGCAAAACGGACCGATAAGCAATTCTGAACGCCGATAGATAAACTTCAGCGGTCTGTACTTGACCGCCGAATACTGATATCTGCCTGCCGCGTGTCAGGCTGACAGCTTCCCGAGTTGGCAATTCAGAGTCGGCGATCGCCCCAGCCCCCACGGTCAAGCCTCCAGTCCCTGTATTTCAGCGGGCTTGCATTATCGCTCTGAATGTGGTAGAAATAATGGCGTTCAGGGCAGTAGTGTATCAACCTAAAGACGGAACGAGGCGCCATAGCTTCGTCACCGCCAATTCACCTGAGGGGTAGGGGATGGCCAAGGTCCAAATCCCCCGGGTCGGAGAGAGCTAGATTCCTTAAGGAGGAGATGCGATGACCAAGAAAGTTTTGCTCTTGGTATTCAGTCTGCTGGTGTTCGGTTGCCTGTCGTGGGCTGCGGATAAGACCTTCAGTGGGACAGTCAGCGACGAACACTGCGGCGCAAAGCACGCCCAGGCCAGCGCGGCTGCCGCGGATTGCGTGGAGAAGTGCGTTTCCGGCGGGGCCAAATATGTCCTGGTGTCTCATGGAAAGGTCTATCAACTGAGCGATCAGGATAAAGTCAAAGGCATGGGCGGCAAGGCCGTGAAAGTTATGGGAAGTCTGAGTGGTGACACGATCACGGTTTCTTCCGTCGCCCCAGCCGGCGGTAAGACGAAGGCCAGCTAAGAAACAAGGGTAAGCTGCCGAATTGACTCAGGTTTTTGAAAGGCTGTGCTGAGTCGGGGGGCCTGCTCTACGAGGCAGGCCTCTCCCGGCTTTCCGTTTTCTCTGCGCCCTCAGATTTAGACTTTCCCCCCGCGAATGATCTGGAGTTGCCGCTTTCGGGCCTGGAATCCATGCTTAATCCAGTTTCGCCCGAATGAACCCGAACCTTGAGCGCCCGCAGGTCATCTAAGGGAGGGTAAGTAGTAGAATCCCCGAGGAGCGAAAATGCACTACACGCGGCTGTCCGCGCGCAATCAATGCCATGCAGGAGGTTCGGAATGAGGAAAATTGCCTATCTCGGTATTGCGGTTTTTCTGGCCACGGGCCTGACCTTGGCTGCTCCCAAGCAAGGGTCGAAGACCTTCATGGGCAGTATCAGCGACTCGATGTGCGGTGCGAAACACATGATGCCCGGGAAGAGTGACAAGGACTGCACGCTGGAGTGTGTGAAGGCAGGATCGAAATACATCCTGGCTGACCCCGCCAGCGGCAAGGTTTACCAGCTTAGCGATCAGAAGAAGCCCGAACAGTTCGCCGGCCAAAAAGTGAAGATAACGGGAACCCTCAAAGGGGAGACCATCATGGTTTCGTCCATCGAAGCCGCGCAGTAAAGTGCGCTATAATGGTGGCTGGCCGCAGTACGGGCAGAATTGAGTAAGAGAAGGATATATGGAAAAAGAGAGTGGTTCCCCTCCGGCAGTGGAATGGAAGGTTCGCCGGGTGGGGGCAGTGACTTTCGCGATATCGAAGCCCAAGCGCAGTCGTCGTAAATTACGCCAAATGCGCCTCAAGAATCGGCGCCGAGCACGTTAGGCTGTCTGCGACCTCCCAGGAGAGAAGGATGGAGGGCCAAGTCGACCAGGCGACCGTCGGTCTGGGAGGAGTCGTGTCCCCTTGTCCGAAGCCTCCCTATCCCTCTATCCGGATTCCTGCGTCAGCCGGATGGAGAATATCTTCGCGCGTCGTCCCCACGGTGTTTGAATTCATACCTGCCTCATCCCTCCCCGCCCATTCCGCCAGAGTTCGATGCGCCGTGCAGTGAGCAAAGTCGCGCTCGGCATTTATTAACCCGCTTGTGACCTAAGTCACAGCGCTGTACTGCCCTCACTGCTAGGCTGCGTGCGTACGGACAGCGCTATGGCGACGCAAACCAACTCTGAATTGTTCCGAATCCCCGCACGAGGGGCTGAGGCGAAGGCATCTGGAAGTCAGCCGAAAAAGAAAATCGTCCGGCGCGTTGGCCGCGACTATTCTCAAGCTCTGCGCCACGGTTTTCAGCTCGCGTTCCTCGCCTGGAACGTTTACCTGGGCGCGGTCTTTTTCCTTTGGGTGCGCCAATTCGAAACGGGCCGGCAAGCCACGGGCCTCACGCGGCCGAGTGGAGCGGAAGGCTGGCTGCCCATCGCTGGCCTGATGAATCTCAAATACTGGCTGGTCACCCGGAACGTGCCCGGGATCCACCCCGCCGCGATGTTTCTACTCGTCACTTTCTTATCGGTATCCTTTCTATTCCGGAAAGCGTTCTGCAGTTGGCTGTGTCCGATCGGAACAGTTTCGGAGTATCTGTGGCGAGCGGGGCGGAAGCTCGTTCGCCGGAATCTTGTCCTGCCTCGATGGGTTGACGTTCCACTGCGCGGCCTGAAGTATCTGCTCCTCGGGTTCTTCATCTGGGCAATATCTTCGATGTCCGCCGAAGCCATCGCCGGTTTCATGCGGAGCCCGTATGGCCTGATTGCCGACGTAAAGATGCTGAATTTCTTCCGCCACATGGGAGAAACTGCGGCCGTCATCCTCGCGACTTTGATGATCGCCTCACTGTTTGTGAAGAACCTCTGGTGCCGCTATTTCTGCCCGTACGGGGCTCTGCTGGGCCTGGCGTCGGTGTTCAGCCCCACGCGCATTAGGCGCAATCCCCGCGCGTGCATCGACTGCGGCAAATGTGCGCTGGTGTGCCCGTCTTCCTTGCCCGTGGATAAGCTCTTCTCGATCAAATCGGCGGAATGTACGGGCTGCATGGAATGCGTTGCGGCCTGCCCTGCCCAAGAGGCCTTGTGGGCCGGACTTCCAGGATTGACCGACCGTCCCCATCGCCGACTTCCGGCCTGGGCATTGGCGGCAGGTATCGCACTGATCTTCTTCGGAATAATTGGCTACGCTAAAGTGAAGGGCTATTGGAATAGCAACATCCCTGAAGCGGTTTACATCGAACTCGTGCCGCACGCAGACCAAGCCGCGCACCCCATGCCATGAATTCAGCTATAGTAAGGAAGTTCCGTTGGGAAACTTGAAATCGGAAACCGGCCACCAGTTTCTGGTTTCTGGTGGCTTGAAGCGTCCAGCATGGTCCTGATATGAGTTAGAATTGCGGCATGCCAAACGCAGCCGCGAGTCAAGCTCAAATCCTTGCGAAAGTTGCGATATTTTCCGGGCTCTCGGAGGAAGAACTCGGGTTCCTGAGTCAGCGCACAGTTCCGCGCCGCTTCTCCCCGGGTGAAATCATATTCAGCGAGGGCGAAGGTTGTTCGGGACTGTACGTGGTCGCTTCGGGGCACGTGCGCATCTACAAAAGCTCGGCGGCCGGGCGCGAACAGGTCCTTACCATAGATGGCCCCGGAAGCTCGATTGCCGAGGTGCCCGTGTTTGACGGCGGGAACTATCCAGCATCGTGCGCGGCCATCAGCGATGCCACGCTCCTATTCATCAGCAAGCAGGACTTCCAAAGCCTCTGCCTTGCGCATCCGCAAATCTCCCTCAAAGTGCTGCGAGTGGTTGGGGCGCGCCTTCGCCGGCTGGTGGGAGTCATCGAAGAGCTCTCGTTCACCACGGTGCGACAGCGACTTATCGCGCTGATCGTGCGGCTGGCGGAAACAGCAGGCACGCCGTCGAAAGACGGGCTGAAGGTTGAATTGACGAAAAGCCACCAGGATCTTGCGGCGGAATTGGGCACGGTACGCGAACTCGTCTCGCGCAATTTGAGCCGCTTACAGGCCGAAGGACTTTTGGAAGTGGAAGGCCGCCAAATCGTCGTGAAAGACCTGGCTGGCCTGAAGCGCGCTTGAAGAGAGTTGTTCGCCTCGGCTGATAAGACAATCCCGCACAATCAATACGACCCTCCGCGCTTGTGACTTTGGTCACTGCGCCCCGGCGTGCCTTCTTGCACAATGGTGATATCGAAGGAGGCAAATATGAAACTAAACAGCGAAACGACGGTGAAAGAAATCGCAGTGAGCAGCCCTGCGGCTGCCCGGGTCCTGGAGAAGGCGGGAGTTGACTATTGCTGCGGGGGAAGCCAATCGCTCGGCGACGCTTGCATGGAAGCAGGAGTCTCCGCGGAGGAGATCCTGACACGCATTCGCGCGAACGGCGAGGCGGCGAGGCCGGAAGACGCGGATTGGGTATCGGCCACGCTGGCGGAGCTCACGGAGCACATTC
>Ga0209777_10010028_pt1 | contig 10098 bp, 1 predicted proteins | sample FrelakmetHBP12HB_FD_187147 | JGI IMG/M metagenome (GOLD analysis project Ga0209777, IMG submission 187147) | Freshwater lake sediment microbial communities from the University of Notre Dame, USA, for methane emissions studies -HBP12 HB (SPAdes)... | ecosystem: Environmental > Aquatic >...
GGGAGCCGCTAATTCGGTTGGGCATATTCGAATTAGCGGCTCCCGGCACAGGCGCTCAGGGTGTTCCGTACAACCGGTAAAACTCGCTGCCGCTACCGATGGGGATGGTAACATTGGTTTGCCCCGGCAGCAGGTTGGTAACCGTCGTCCAAACCGCCGGCGGCATCAAATTCGTCGTGCTCTCCAGACTGTAGGTCCCCGTGGTGGCCGGCCAGGAAATCACCACGCTGTGATCCACGCGGGCGATGTCGAGTGGCAACAATAGCGACGACTGAACGATGGTCTTGACGGACGCCGAATTGTTCGCCTTGAAGGGATCGATGAGGTCGGAGCGGCAAGAAGCGCTGTCGGTGATGGTGGCGGCCGCGGTGGGCTGGACAACAATCATGACGCTAGTTTGCGCGCCGCTGGCCAAATTGCCGAGGTTGGTAAAGGTGACGACCCCGCCCGCGACTGTGTAGAGGTTAGCTGGCAAGGCGGAGATAAAGTTCACCGTGGATGGCAGAGCATCCACTGCGATCACCCCGGTCGCGGTCGCCGGACCGCCGTTCGAGACGGTGATCGTGTACGTCAAATAGTTGCCAAGTTGCACCGGATCAGGTGAATCATCCAGTCTGAGGGCCAGATCGGCTGTTGGTGAGACGACGGTCACCACCGCCGTGGCGTGGTCATCGTCCGGGTTCAGGTCAGTCGTGCCGGTCACCACCGACGCCGCATTGGTGATCGTGCCAATGCCGTTGGCTTGGACGACCAATGCGAGTGAAGCGCTGGCGTCCTTGGCCAGCGACGTCACCGTCCAGGTGACCACGCCAGCACTGTTGCTCACACTGCCGGGCAAAGGAGTCGCGCTCACAAAGACCATCCCCGGGGGCAGGATATCGGTCACGACGATGTTGGTGGCGGTCGAGGGACCGTAGTTCGTGAGGGTGAGCGTATAGGTCAGGTTGCTCGTCGCGACAACCGCGGCGGTCGAAGCGCTCACGGCGAGACCGACATCGGCCGCGGTCGGGACCACGCCGGCAGTGAAGAGACTAAGGGACCAACCGTTGGAGATGACACCGGAATTTCCCAGCGAATCATCGATCACAAAGAGCGACCAGCTACCATTGGGGTTGCTGCCGTTAAAGACCGAGAGGTTCGTGCTGTAGGGCGGCGGCGGGGTGAGGGCCGGCGGGAAGGGCGGCGTGGCCAGGGCGTAAGAGGTTGGGCGATTGGTGCCGGAGACAATCTGGCTGAAGCGCGGCAGGCTGCTGGCGGCCGTGTCGTCGAACGTGAGAGTGACATTATTAAGGGTGATACTGCTGCCGCATTTGGCCATCAGGTAAGACTTCTGGCCGGCGGGCGATACGAGCAAGGCGTCGATGTCGTTGGGCCAGGTGTGATTCAGATTCGTCAAGGTCACCGTGGCTTTGGACACCAGACCCGCCAAGCCATTGACGTTGATCACCGAGGGATAAGGTGTGGCGTTGCCCGGTATGCCATAGGAAGGACTATCATTGATCACAATCGCCAGGGAGTTCGAGAAGCTGGTCGCGGTCTGGCCTAGCATGAAATTGAATACGGCCTGCCCGTGATTGACGCTGCCATCCTGGAGTTGGAAGGTGGCATTAAGCGCCTGGCCGTTAGTGCCATTGGCCGTGAAAGTGAACGGGCGCGAAACCGAGGGCCCATGGGCGGCCAATGATCCATAACTCTGCGGCCCGCTCGGCTGAGTAACGCCGTTGATGGCCAGCAGCGTGGCGACCAGGTTGACCGTGTTGGTGCCGGTGCTGTCACGCAAAGCAAAGAGCGCTGTGACCGTCTCGCCCGGGTCGATTACCCCGTTGACCGAGCCGTTTTCCGAGATAATGGCCGCGCCGGCCGGGACGATCAGGCTGCCGTCCGTCTCCACAATGGTGAGGGTGGCAGCGCTGGGATTGACGAAGACCGCATTACCGACCAGGTTTCCGAGGCTCAGCGGGACGAGGACGTCACCGTTTAGCACGCCGTCATCTATGACCGGCACGGAAAATGTCTTCACGGTCTGGCCATTGGTAAAAGTGAACGTGCCGCTGACACTGGAATAGTTAATACCGGCCTGGGGCGTATTGGCGGTCGCATAGTCCACCGCGACGATACTGTTGGTATAGCCGGTGCGGAAGACAGTGATGGTGGCGGCGCCACCATTTTCATTCACCCGGTAGTCGGAGCTCGAAAAGCTGATGCCGGAGACATCGTTGGTGATGGTCACCCTGGCGCTGCTGGGCGGGATCAATTGGGCGCCGCCGGTGGGGTTAAAGAGGTTGATGCTGAAAGTCCGATCGCTTTCGACCTGGCGATTGTTGAAGATCGGCACCGTGAAGGACTGGAGCGTGACGCCGTTGCTGAAAGTCAATAGACCGCTAGTCGAACCAAAATCCACGCCGGCGACCGCGTTGTCATTGGCGTTGGTCGCGGTGGCGTAGTTGACGGAAACGACGCCGGTATTGGCATTGGTGCGGAGCACGGTGATGAACACGTTCGTACCGCTCTTGAGCACACCGTAGCTGGCGATGGTCGACGTGGAGAAGTCGGCGTTAGTAATGACCACCAGGTTGGTGGCGCCGAAGCTGAAGCCGGGGTCGGCGTCGAGGATGTTCACCACCGCGGAGCTATAGTTGAACAGTTCGGCGGGTGCGGAGGGATTGGAAAGGTTCACCGCGAACGACCGATTGCCGGTAACAAGGGGATCATGCAAAATCTGCAAACTGAAACCCTTGGTGATTTCTCCCGGGTTGAAGGTGAGCGTGGCGTTGGTGACGGCGACATAGTTGGTACCGGCAATGGCGGTCAGGTTCGTGGTGGAATATTGGACCGTCGTGGTCAAGTTGGTGCCGTTCTGCCGGAAGACCGATAATGACAAAGTGCCGGCGGTTTCGGACACAACATAAATCGGCGAAGAGAAACTGAGGCCAACATTATCATCGACAATGGTCACCGGCACCGTCGTTGGCCCGATCAAGGCGGCCCCGCCGGTCGCGTTGGTCAGCGTCACCGAGAACGTCTCATTCCCCGTGACGGCGGGGACCTGAATGATGGGCACCACGATCGTCTTGCTGGTCTCGCCATCGGCGAAGACCAGGGTGCCGTTCGTGGCGGCATACTTCAAGCCGGCCACGGCGGTCCCGTCCCGGGTGAAGTAATCGACGGTTACCACGCCCGTGACCCCATTGGTGCGCAGAACATTGAGGTAGGCGTTAGTGCCATTCTCGCTGACCACGTAGCTCGGCGAGCTGAACTCGAGGGTGCCGGGGGCCGTGCTGTTTTCTATGATCGTCAGCGTGGCGGCCGCCGGCGTGGACAGGAGGGTGTTCGTCGGGCTGGCCAACACCATCGTCACCGTTTGGTCGCCCAGCACCTGCTTGTCGTTGTTGATCGGAATGAAAGCGTTCTGGACCGTCTGACCCGGGTCGAAGAAGACGGTATTGGTCACCGGATCGTAACGGCCAAAGGGCTTGGCCGTGCCGTTGGTGGTGGTCATGAAGTCCACCGAGGCGATGCCGACGGTGCTGCCGAGGCGGTAGATCGGTATGGTGGCCCGGCCCTCCTGGGCGTTCTTCGCGATCGAGTAGGTCGCCGACGAGAAACTCACGGCGCTGTCCACGTTGGAGATGATGAGCGTGGCGGTGGGCTGGTTGCCGAAGCCGGCCAGGCCCAGGGGCACGATGTTCGTCAACTGCAGGTTCGCGGCCAGGTCAGGCGTCACCTGGAAATCGTGCACCATCGGGATGAGCACGTTTTGAACGGTTTCACCCGGCGGGAAAGTGCTGGTGAACAAGCCGCCGACGTAGTTGCTGATGTTGATGGCCCCGTTGGGCGGCGGGCCGTCACTGGTCGCCACGCTAACATAGACATTCGGCCCGTTGGTCGTCGCGCTGGTGCCGCCGCGCCGCCGAACAGTGACGACGGCGTTAGTGGCGGTTTCGTCGGCGCCAAAGGTCGCGGAGGTGAACTCAAATGTGCCCGGCCCGGCGATGGAGCGCCCGAAAACGCGCGTCAGGTAGAGCGCGGGCGCCTGGTCATAGGTGGTGAAGCCGCCGCCCAGGACAATGGCATCATTGGTTTGCACCACGAGCGAGGCGACATAGCTGTCGAAGCCGGCGCCAAAGTTGATGGTTGGATCTACCGAGCCATCCGGGTTGAGGCGGGTCAGACGATTGCGGGTCACGCCGCCGCAACGGGCGAACTCGCCGCCCAACAGGATCCGGGTGTCCGGCTGCAAAGCGATGGCATAGACCGCGCCGTCGGCCCCCACTCCCCCGTTGAAGGACGGGTCGAGCGAGCCGTCCGCGTTGAGTCGGACAATGTGATTCTGGACGGTGCCGTTGAAGTTGGTGAAGAGTCCGCCGACGAGGATACGGCCATCGAGCTGGATGGTGAGGGCGCGGACGGAATCGCTGGCGCCGGTGCCGGGATTGTTGAAGCTGTTGTCCAGCGAGCCATCGGCATTCAGCCGGGCGATGTGGTTGCGCGCCACGCCGTTGATGGAGAGGAAGTCACCGCCAATGACGACTTTATGGTCGGTTTGGACGGCGATGGCCCAAACCGGACCGCCAATGCCGCCGGCGCCGCTGTCCGGGTTGAAGTCAAGGTCTGGTGAACCGTCGTCGTTGAACTGGGCCAGATAACGGCGCGGCGCGCCGTTGGCGAGCGTGAAACTGCCGCCGACCAATATCTTACGCACCGTCTGGTTGGTATCGGTGAACGTCTCGACGACCGAGTAGGGAGTGTGGTCCAGCGCGGAGCCGGGATCGAACTGCCAGTCGAGCGTGCCGTCGAGGTTGACGCGGGCGAAGTGGCTGCGGTTAGCGCCGTCGTAGGTGGTGAAGTCGCCGCCGATGACGATCCGGCCATCGGACTGGAGGGCGAGGGCGCGAACCGCGTCATTGGCGCCGCTCGGCAGGGACGCAAAACCCAAATCGAGCGTGCCATCGGAGTTGAGTCGCGCCAGGCGATTACGGGTGATGGAATTGGCCAGGGTGAAGGCGCCGCCGGCGACAATCGCGCCGTTAGGCTGGAGGCCAACGGCATTGACGACGCCGTTGAAGGCGGCGTGGAAGGTGGGGTCGCCCCCGCCGGGCGGCAGGTTGTAGCCATCGCTCACGATGTTGAGCAAAGCGGTCGAAGGGGAGGCCAAGACTCCGGCCGGCACCGGATTGGTCAACTGCAGCACGACCGCGCGGTTCGACACATCAATGTGGTGGCTGTCAATGAGCGGAACGGTGAAGATCTTGCTGACTTCGCCGGGGCCGAAGGTCAGCAAGCCGTTGGTGGCGACGAAGTCAATGCCCGCCGTGGCATTAAGGCCGGTGCTGGCGTTGAAGTTGGCGCTGAGCGTGCCCACGCTGCCCCCCTGGCGCACGACCGGGACTATAGCGAACCCGCCGCTTTCGTTTTGGGCATAGGTCGGGCTGCTGAAGGACAAGGTGCCCAGATGGTCGACATTGATGATGGTCAACTTCGAGATGCTGACCGGCCCCAGCGCCAGGCCGTTGGTCACGCCGTTCAGAACCGGCGTCGATAACTGGAGACCGATGGTGAGGTTGGAAGTGATTGTGTTGTCGTGCAGCACCGCAATAGGGAAAGACTTGGGGGCACTGTCGCCGTTGCTCCAGACCAGCATGGCATTGGTCACCGGGAGGTAATTGACATTGGTAACAGCCGAACTGTCAGGGGTGTCGGTGGTGGAGCAAAGGACGGTCATGGCTCCCTGGCTGCCGCCGGTGCGGGTGACGGTGATGATCGCATTGCCCGCCGTCTCGTTGGTGGCGAACGAGGCGGTGCGGAAATTAAGGCGGCCCTGCGGGAAGTCGCCGTCAATAATGGTCAGCCAGGCGTTGGTGGTGCCGCCCAGGGCGGTGCCGTTCATGGGGTGCTGGGCGACGATATTGGTGATCACCAGCAGCAGTGCCAGATCCGGGTCCACGTGCCCATCGGACCTGATGCCGACGGTGAAACTCTGGTTGGTGATGGTGGGGTAAAACGTCAACTTGCCAGAGGTGGAGTAGTAGTTGATGTTGGAGCGCGCAAAGCCGATGCCGGATGGCGGGGTGCCCAAAATGTCGTATGTCTTGTACGTCATGGTCACCGTATCATCGCTGCCATTGGTGCGGATGACCATGATGGTGGCCGTGCCCGCCGTTTCACTGACGGTATAATTTGTCGTAATGAAGGTGAAGGTGCCCACCAAGTTCCGGTTGTCGATAATCGAGGACGGGGTGGAGGGTTCCGGCCCGAGGGCGGTGCCGAGCGGGACGTTGGCGCCGCCGAGGAAGAAGGTGTCCGCCTTGGCAGGGATGCTCAGGTTGAGATTATACGACCGGTTGCCGGATGCGGCCGTGTTGTTGATGATGTCGACCTGGGGCATGGGAATGCCATAAACAACAAGGTTGGAGAGCACGGTGAGGGAGTAGGGGTAGTTCGTGGCCCAGATACCATCGCTCAACATGCGCGTGCCGGCTAATCCGAACGGCCAGGTGGTGTTATACGCGGCCTGGCCATAAGTTACGGGATCAAAGGTGTAGTCCTGGCCGTAGATGGCAGCCCCCGGGCCGACCGGCTGCGGATCAGGCGAGAAGCGCGCCCCGACCGACCCCAGCGTGCCGTTCGCGCGCGTCAAGGTCACATTCAAGAATTGCCCATTCTTGTTCGCGTTATTGATACCAGAGCCGTTGGGATAGGTGATGGTGAGATTGCCGGGACCAATGGTGGATCCACCGCGGAGCAGCGCCAGATTCTCGCGGTCGTCAACGGACCGCCGGGTGTCGCCGCCGCCGCCCACCTGACTGAAGCTGCCGCCAATGACGACATCCGTCACCGGGACGCCGTTAGTACCAACAAGAACAGCAACGTCTTCCGTGCCGATGGCGTAAACGACGTTGTGCGGATAGAGATCGGGGTTGAAGACTGGGTTGGGAATGCCGGCGAACTGATTGTAGGCCGTGTCCAGAAAGCCGGTGTCCACGGTCCCGTCCAGGAACAGCCGCGCCAGCCCGACCCGGCGCGTGCTGTTGAACTCGGTGAAGCTGCCGCCGACGTATATCCTTGTGCCGTCGGGCGCAAAGAACACCGAATAGACGACATCGTTGGCGCTGGAGCCGGGGCTGAAGGCCGGATCGAGGGCGCCGGTGGACAACAGCCGCGTGAGGCCATGGTGGCTGGCGGTGTGGAACTGGGTAAAGGCGCCGCCGACCAGGATACTGCGATCGGGCTGGACCAGCACCGTATAAACTGTGTCGTTGGCGCCGAGGCCGGGATCGAAGGTGGTGTCCAGCGAGCCGTCGGCATTGAGCCGGGCGACGCGCGAGCGCAAGAAACCGTTGACCATCGTGAAGTCGCCGCCAATGACCACCTTGCCGTCAGTCTGTGGCGCCACGGCCCAGACGGTACCGTTCAACCCAAGGTTGGAGGTGTCGAAGGTGAGGTCCACATTGCCGGACGAATCCAGGCGGGCAACGTGGCTGAGCGGATAGCTGTTGAAGCTGTTAAACTGGCCGGCAATCACCACGCTGCCATTGGTGCTCAGTGCCAACGACCAGATGGTGTCATCGGCGCCCAGCCCCGGATTGAAGGAGGGATCGACGCCGCCGGCGTGCGTGAGGCGCGCCACGCGGTAGCGATTGACACCGTTGACCGCGCGGAAGTCGCCACCCATGAGGATCTTGCCGTCGGATTGCAAGGCCAGCGACGTCACCAGTCCATCGGCGCCATTGCCCGGGTTAAACGTCTGGTCGATCGAACCGTCGTAGTTGACGCGGGCGATCCGGTTTCGGAGAAAGGCGTTATAGGCCGTGAAGGCGCCACCGATAATGACACTCTGGTCCGCCGGCTGGACCGCTATGGCAAAGATGGCGGCGTTGGCGCCGGGGATCGGGTTGTTGGGTGGCTCGTTATGCGCGTTGTAGCCTGCTTCGAGGGCGCCCGCCGGTTGATCATGGTAATCGAAAAGAATGGTAACGATGCTCGTGTTCACTTCGCCCATCTGACAACTCTGGGCCCCGTCATTAGTCAGTTCGATCTCGAAGTCCTCATTGAACTCGACCAACCCGTCGTCAAAGATCGGGATTACGACTTCCTTGGGAACGTAATCATTGGCACCCCACGTGACGCTGCCCGAGCTGGGGAGGCCGAAATCGGCGGGACCCACACCGGGAGGGGGTATGCTCGGTGTCGTGGGGGTGGCATAATCGGACTCAGGCGATAGGTCGAACTGATTATTCATGAGATCGCCAAGGGTGATCAAACTGTCGATGCCCCACCTGATGCTGCAGGATTGCGAGGGGTCGCCGTTCCCGCTGCGCGTTAACCAAATGTGCACAAAACCATCGCCATCACCAATGTACTCGGTGGTCGTCTGATGCTTGACCATGAAATTGATGATGTTATTGGTGAAAGTGCCCACGGTCGCCCCAGGGTCGCCGGTTCCAGCAGGGATGTTGACCTCGAGCATGCGGCCGACACTCAGATCCTGGCCGGTCATGATGGCGGGAGGCGCCAGCAGGTTGGTATTCTCGCTCGAACTGAACCGCACGCCGACGATCTCCACGCCGAAGTAGAAATTGGGAAAGTACGGGGCGAAGGTGGGGGCGTTGGTGTCGGGAGGGTCGGGGGGCGGGGGGGCAACGTAACGGCGATTGATGATCGGCACCTGAAACGTCTTCAGCATCTCGAAATCATTGAAGACCAGAGTCCTCTTCACCGTCAAGTAGTCCTGGCCGTTGGTGCCAGGGGTATTCGGACCAGTATAGTTGGTGGTGACCACATCCACCAGCACCTGACCCGAGTAGCCGAAGGCACGAGACACGGAGAATTCGATGTAACCCTCGGTCTTGGCGGCTTCCACATAGACTGGCGGGAATGAATTGGGTACATACGGCTTGGTGCAGTAGAACAACCCGCCAAAATTGTAGCCCCAGGTGAGCTTGATCTGACCCCCTCGGCGGTTGCTGTCCACCGCAACATAGTAAGTCACACCCATCTTGGCGGGGAAACTGACAATGCTTGGGCCGGTACCTACTGTGGGGCCGTAAACCTGGCTTAGGTCCACATCATCGTTGGCAGCCACAGGGAACAAGCAAGTGTTGACCGTGGCGTTGGTGTTCGCCGGAACCGTATAAACGGCCAGGCGGGTATCGACGGCGCTGCCGAAGGTTTGAATCGTTACGGTCCCTTCCAGGACGGGAATGAACTTATACCAGACGGAACGGGCCGCGGGCAGGCCGGCATGGGCCGGTTCACCGGGTTCGGGGGTCGCCGCCGAGTTGTCGGCATTCGTCGTGCCCCAAAACCCGGAGATGACGATGGCATCGGCAAAATTATCGTTCGGGGGCGCCGCCGCCCCCAGGGCCGTCACGGCCAAGCCGATCCAGGCAGCTAGCCCGAGCGGCGCCAATCCGAGCCGGCCCAGGCAGGAGATATTCATTCGCAATTTACGCATAACACTTCACGATGTCTGAACAGTCAAAAAACTTGTTACCTGTGCGCCCCCCGCAGCCCAGGCGCACTCCGTCCGGCCGCTCCCGAACCGCCCGGCGGCTACGGCGCCCCCGCCTCCACGAGCACACGGTAGAAACGGCTGCCGGCGCCCAGCGGGTAGACCACCCGCTGCCGCTGCAGGCCCAACCCGGGGCCGGACACAAAATTTGTCAAAAGCTGCCAGTTGGCCGCTGTCACGGACGGCGCGAAGAAGATAGAATTCGTCGCGTAGGGGATGCTGTTCCAGGAGAGCGCCACGGCTCGCGGGGGCAGATTAGTGAGCGCTGCAGCCAAGGCCACCTGCGAGGGAACAAACACCGGCGCCAGGTCCTGACAGTTGGGGATCCCATTGCCGTTGGAATCCAGGTCGCAGCTCTGGACCAGCGCCAGGTTAAGCCGGTTGGTCGTGCCGTCGGGATAGAGCAGGTTGGTGGAGCTGAACGCGCCGGCATAGCCGGCAACCCAGTTCAGGCGACCGTCGTTCTTGCCATTGAGTTTTTCGGCCCAGGAGACGCCGTTGATGATGAGCTGGGCGTAGTAAATTTTTATCTTTATGTCCGGATTGAATTGGGGGTCCAGGTTTAGGAGATTGCCGCTGCTGTCGAA